>JGI1027J12803_101155725_pt1 | contig 10520 bp, 8 predicted proteins | sample IowNatreferecore_FD_12803 | JGI IMG/M metagenome (IMG submission 12803) | reverse complement strand
AAATCTAAAGCTCGTTATTCTCGCCTTCTTCGCGGTTATCTTCCTCGGCGGCGTGTTTCAGGCATTGTTCGGCCTGGTTAGGCTCGGCACATTGATTCGCTTTACGCCACATCCAGTTATGGCCGGCCTGCAAAATGCGGCAGCCGCTCTTCTCTTTTTGGTGCAGTTGGGAAATGTGTGTGGATTTGACCGCAACGTCCCGTTCACGGCAGTCACTAAGCATCTGATGGAGGTGAAGCCTCTCAGCATTGCCCTGGCCCTCATCACTTTCGTTGTGATGTGGAAAGCGCGCATTATTACACCAAGAATTCCCCCACTGCTGGTCGGTCTAGGTATCGGCACCATACTCTATTTCGTCTTAATTCTCGCCGGGTTGAGTCCGCATCTCGGGCCGGTCATCGGCGTCCCAGGTGCAGTGGAAAGTCCCTCCCCGTATGAGACCATCAGCGACCTGCATATTGTAGACTTCGCCAAACTGTTGCCACTCATCATCACCAGCGCCTTCGCACTCGCCGTTGTCGCCGCTATCGATGCGCTCCTTTGCGCCAAGCTCGTAACTCCACCGGGCGCACAAAAAGTTGATGGAAACCGACTCCTAATGCGCCTCGGCATTGGCAATTCGCTGTCGGCCTGTTTCGGCGGCGTTACAACTGGCATAAACATCGGGCCGAGTGTCGCCAACCGCGCTTTCGGCGCAAAAACTTGGCTTTCTGTTCTGATCAATGCTGCTATTTTGCTTCTGGTGAGCGGTGTTTTCTTCCCGATCGTGAGCCACATACCTCGCGTCGTGCTCTCAGCCGCTATCATGGTAATCGCGGTTCAGCACTTTGATTCGTGGTCTCTCGATCTCGTTCGTCAAATTCGCATGAGTACGTCGCCCCGTCGCAGCTTGATATTGCTTGATGTGCTGGTGGTTATGGTGGTTGCTATTCTCTCCGTAACCATCAACATCGTACTCGCTGTTTTCCTTGGCATTGTCATCGCGATCGCGTTGTTCGTCGTGCGGATGAGCCGCTCGAACGTTCGCCGAATGTATCGCTGCGACACAGTCCATTCACGCAAAGTACGCGCACCAGAAGAGGCTGTACTGCTTGAGAGGCGCGGCGCAGATATCCTTGTGCTTGAGCTCCAAGGGGTGCTGTTTTTCGGCAGCGCGGAGACGCTAAGCGGAAATATTGACCGCGTGCCGGCAGCCGGCACGCGCACCATTATTTTCGACCTGCGGCGTGTCACCGAAATCGATGCGACTGGCGCGCGGATATTTGCCGACATTCAGCTTTCGCTTGCGCACAAAAATCAGCGCCTTGCAGTTGTACTTGCCAGCAACAGCGAGACTGCGGCGCGCCTTTCCGAGGCCGGTATAGGGGCTGATTGTGTGTTCGAGGACATCGATCGAGCTATGGAATGGGCGGAAGATGATTTGCTCCGAGCCGAAACCAAGAAATTCAATAGCGATGAGATTCCGCTCGGGCGCATCGATTTGCTTTCGACTCTTACCTCCGAGGAAGTCAAGACGATAAAGAGTCACATGCAGCGCGGGACGTATCCCCGCGGCAAGGTCATCTTCCGCGAAGGCGATCCAGGAAACGAGCTTTTCATCGTCACCAAGGGTCGCGCCAGCGCTTACCTCAGACAGTCCAACGGCGGTGATATTCGTCTCGTGACGTTCGCTCCAGGCACCTTATTCGGCGAGCTCGCAATTCTCGATGCTGGACCGCGCTCCGCTTCGGTGGTCGTCGATGACGACCTTACTTGTTACGTGCTCAGCGAAAAGGAATTCGCCGCGCTTGCCAAGAATGCGCCTGTCGTCGCCATCAAGTTGCTCGTGGGTCTCGGGCGTGAGCTAAGCGGACGGCTGCGTCGCGCTAATCGGACGATTCAACAACTGGAAAGTTGAGCCAAGCGCATGCACGTGGCGATGGAAGTCAAAGATCGCTATCAAGCGGGCTCAAAAATCCAAATGATTTTAGGAGTGCCCCTTATTGATGCTGTGGACGGCTCCTCCACCGGCACGCGAGTGCCATGAAGGTGGGATGCTGTTGAGACCCCTACGATTGGGGGGAGCCAATCATGCAGACGATCACAATTTTCGAAAGCTCATCGCCGATCGGGGCACCAAGCGTAATGGCACATGACTCGACATAAGGGCGACGAAAGCGCCGCCCCGGAGAACTGGAGCGGTGCTGTAAATCACAAACTCAGACTGGCGAACCTGGATTGCCAGTATCCGGTAAACGACGAGTATGCCGAACGGCATCAATCAAGATCGCTCGCGCGCGCCGCCTCAAAGGTCGTCCCCGGCTTCTCTAGCGAATAATATGTAGAGCGGTTACTCAGCGCGTCGGCGTAAACTGCTTCGTAGTGGGCAATTATGGTTTCGGCACGATACTTCTTGGCCTTTCTTGCGGCAGCCTTGCTAATGGCGCGATGCCGGACGGGGTCAGTCAGGATCGCTCGCGCCGCCTCAATGGCCATACCCGGGTCATTCGGCGAGAATAGTAAGCCATCGATCCCCTCCGTAATCAGTTCAGGCAAGCCACCGATACGTGGCGCCAGCACTGGAAGGCCGCTGGCCATTGCCTCAAGGGCGACGAGACAGAAACTTTCCATTTGGCTGCTCACTATCATTAGGTCCGACTGCACCAGAGTGGCCGGTACGTCGTGTGTCAGTCCGAAATAGCGCACATCATTACTAAAAGGTGTTGAGTCTAGGCGTTCGCGCACTGCTCCCATCATTGCGCCATCTCCGATCAGCCATAGCTTGGCAGCCAAGTGTTCTCTTAGGCCGACGAAGATATTCGCCGCCAGGAGCGGATTTTTGATGGGGCGGAAATTGGAGATGTGGACCACACGGCACACCTTGTCTCGCGCCCTTGCTTCATGGCAGTTGGGTGGCGGCCGAAAAACGGACAAGTCGACGAAATTTCTGACTGTTCGTGGCGGTTGGTCCAGGCCGAAGGCCAGAACCGCCAGTTTGGCATGATGGTGCGATACTGTGGTCAACCGATCCGTCTTGTAGATCGCCTCGAGGAAACCGGGCGGCGGCGCCGTTGCCAAAAAGTTGGTGACATCCGTGCCATGCAAAGTACCGACGACAGGGAGGAAATTTGAACCGATGCTGTGCGCGACGGCCAGCGCGAGTCGTGCAAAAGGGATGGCGTAATGATAATGCAAAATCTGCAGTCTGCGGTTGATGCAGACTTTACGCACCATTGCGAGGTAAGCCTTGAGTTCGAACTTGCTCCAATCGGTGTGGAGAAATGCGGGATGGCGAATGATCGGCTCTTGAAAAACAAAATGTTGATTGACCCCAATCAACTCGAGCTCGGTGACCATTCTCGGACGGCTCAGAGTGAAGAGATGCACCTCGTGCCCGCGCCGCGCCAAATGACTGGCGAGCTGAACACCGATACGCCCACTGCCGCCCCAGGAATCATGGCACATGATGCCGATTCGCAGCGTCGCCATGCGAGCGTCAGTTGCTGATGTCGAAATCGTCAACTGCTTGGGTACCGTGGTGATTTGTGTTCGAGACTACCAAGTCAGGCGGCGAGGTCAATTGGCTGATCGATGGGCTTTGTGGCGAGCGTTGCCAACCGTCAACCTTACGCATGTTGATCTGACCGGAGACGAGCAACGTCCAGAAGAACAATATCGCAGAGTATCGGCCGACGGCAGCACAGTCTGCGTGTTAATCCGCCGCTTGAAGTCTTCGTGCAGACGCTCGATCGCGTTCGTTGTTCTCGCGCTACGCCACTGGCTCGGCGGCGGGCCCACGAAGGTGAAGAGACGATCACCGGCTTCCTCCAGACCTCGAGACAATCGGCGACGGGGCGATCAAGTCGCCACTTGCGGATGAAAGCCTCATGGCGGGTTCCGATGTCCTTGGGCGTGGTCGCTAGATCATGTCGGTCTAATCGGCGGTCACCTCCTCGTGCATGCGCTCGGGCGCGTGCGCCAGTAGGTTCGTGTGCTTGTGTACGATCGCCGTCCCAGACGGCGTCAATTGCCTTCTCTAATCCCGCCGCCCCGTCCACGATGAGGAACTGCGGTCGTTGCGGGCCACGCTTGATCAGGTCCCAGAGGACCGTTCGCCCGGCTTCGGCGCTTTCTTCGCCAAACCAATCGTCGGAAAGATACACAGCTGTTTTGGTGACAGGCTGCGAGGAATCTGACGAATCAGACTTCGTGATAATGCTCTTCATGGCGTGATCTCCTATCCCAACGCACCAATGTTGGATGATTCGAGATTGAATACACCGGAGACTACGCTACCCTCAACGCCAACCAACTCGCGGCGGGATTACTGCATGCACGGCCGCGAGAAGGTGATGAGCCAACTTTTCCAGACGCTTGGGTTTCAAGCGTCTGTATTGGGCCACTTGATAACGTCTGCAGAACCAGCAATTGTGGTTTGATGTCGTCATTGGCCCCACGCTTGGCAAGCCGAAGCAAGAGGTAAAATCTACGGCTTCACCTGAGTCAGCCGCTTTACCAAGGTTTCAAGGAGCGAGATGGCCATCAGCGAATTTCCCTTGAGCAGATCCTTGAACTGATCCCCACGAATGACCAGAAGCTCCACATCGCCTCTCGCTACCAGGGTGGCTGTGCGTGGCACGTTGCCGATGACTGCCATTTCGCCGACGCAAGCGCCTCGTTCCAATGAAGCGACAATCTTCTTCACGCCGCCGTCGGTCTTGATAACATCCACGACGCCGTTATAAATAAGATACAATTCTGTACCGACGTCATTCGCTTGGCAAATGACTGCGCCATCCGCGTACCAGCCCTCCGACATAAGCCGCGCCGCTGCAATCAGCTGTTCTTCTTCGCAGGCCGCAAACAAATCAAGTTGCTTGAGGAACTCGGCGCGCTCATGCAAGCGCGCGCTGGGCAGCGCAAGCAAGTTGGCAAACAGGCGGAAAGCTCCCGGCACACCGGCTGGCAACTGACGAAAGAACGAATAAGCAACATAAATGAAATGGCCGCGTCCGAATTGGCAGTTCAGCAACCCCCCGCCCTTCGGTTCCTCGCCAGAATCCGCGCACTCCATTAACGATCGGTAGCGCTTGTCCCAATCGCCGAAGAAATACATTCCGCGGTCGTACACCCAGCCATCGAAATCGGCCTCCGCGATCTTGTTAGGAAAGCTGAATACAAGATGATCCGGATCGGTGATGGTGACCTTGGAGGTCTCATTAGTGATACGATCGTGTGGCTGATTGTAACGAAATGGGAATGGGGTGAATTGGCCATTTTGGTAACCGTAGCCTTGATACTGCACGATCAAGGTTCCGCCAGAGTGCACGTAATCCAGAAGGCGCTTGGCATTGTTTCTGAGCCCCTCGCGAAGCAGATAAGCGTTCGGGCCCACGACGATGACATCATAACTCTGCAAGTCACTATAGGCCAAGTCATCATCCGAGAGTTCCCGGAAACTGACGTCGAAGCGGCGCAAAGTCTCTCGAATCTCCTCCTTCACCCCGCTGACGTATGCACAGTTTTGAGCGCTGGCCCAGGCGGTACGGATGACCGAGACCTTGATTTCAGCGGGCGAAATGATATTGGCCTCTTTGATGCAGTTTGAAGCCGTTGGTGGACCCGGCATGCCAGGCGCCCCCATACGCACCGGCGTGACCACGTATGAGAACTCCTGATCATCGATCCGACAATTACAGCGCAGGGTGTAAGTCCCCTCCTGAATACCTGCTGGCAATTCGACCTCGAACCGACCGTTAACGCTGTCTCCCGGTTTCGCTAACGCGATCGCGATGCACTTCGGCTGAATGGTCCAGCCCGCAGGACCATCGAGCCGAAGGCTTCCAACGATCGGGGTCTCCGCGTTGTTGACTGTCGTAACGAGCATTTCGATCGTCTGGCTTTGTTGAGAAACAGGCCGAAATTCCTGAATCAGTTGGGGCTGTAACGCGATCGTTGGCACCACAGCTACGGGAAACTCGCGGTAGCCGCCGGGAAAGGCCTGGCGCTGCATCACTGGGCGTCGCAAGGTCAATACCGTGCCGTCGACGGCGATCCGGCAGCTGGCCTGCAACTCAGGTTCGTTGAATGGCCGTCCCGCTGTCGCGTCGTCGGGCCACGTGTAGACGAAGCGGTTGCGAGCGGACCGCAACCAGTAGGGGACGGAAAAAGCCGCGGTGCGTTCAGCCGTGACTTGGCAGTCAAGCATGAGCTCTGTTGGAGCAGCAGCCTCGGTGGATTTTTCCACGCGCCAGTCTTTCGGCACGCCGAGATCAAAGTTGAGCAAATCGAGAGCGATACCGCGATGATTCCACAGACGCATCTGAACGGAAATACGCGTATCCGGAGTTATCCGGCTCTTTGTGCTTATGCCTTCGAGTTCTAACCCAAGGCATTGGGAGGCAACATCCTCGAAATCTCGGCAGCGTTCATCGAGGGATAATAGGACCGCCTGTCGGTACATCGACTTCGTGCCCGATTCGTGCTCGGAACGAATAGCCTCGCGCAGCACGGTCAACCCTTGCAGCAAACTGATGCCAGCAGCTCTGGGATCGGCTGCTCCTAGCGCGGCTACTGCCTCGTCAACCGCTCTTACAGCCATTCTCAACTGGTCCCTGAGTGCCGCGCCGCTTTCAGGCAAGCGTTCGGCGAGGCCAGCAAGGGTCGGATCGAAGCCGTCGAAAAACTCACTTTCGCGCGTCGGAACCGGGACATGGCTCTTGTGCAGCGTGAAATAGTAGTAGAAATCTCCGGGTGCCGGAGCCATACCGAGCGCTTGGGTTTTATGGTTGTTGTATCCAAGCCAAGCCATCTTCTGATAGGTCATTCCCGAAATGGGGTCGTACTCGCCGGTGTTGATTCGCAAGGCGCCATTCTGCTCCAACTCCGGGTTCCGTCGACCGAACAGGTTCAGCGCCGCCCCGGCGCTGTAATCGCCACCCGTGTTGTCGGTGGAAAGATAGAACTTCGCGGGTTGCCACGGATGAAGTCCGACCGATGTCAATTCGGGAAATTTATCGGGCTTGCCGTCCGCATCAAAGGCGTCATATAGCGCCTCCCCCACGGCTTGATGATGGCCATGAAGGTCGCTGGGCGCGCCCAGCCATCGGCCCACTACAATCATCGGTTTGACTTGGCGAATGGCGCGCACCATTTCGCGCACGATTGTCTCGCGTCCCCATTTCGAGAACGCATCGATCGAGCTTTTGCAATAACCGAAATCGAAAAACGGTCCAAAAAGTGCTTCGCCGCCATCGTTGCTTCTGGCGGCCAGGGTCTCCCATGTTCGATAGATTCCGAGCGCTTCGCCGGTATATGCCCCCACCCGGTTCTGCCCCCCTTCGCCTCGCGTGGCTGACCAGTAAACCGTGCGGACACCATACTTGTGTGAAAGATAAGACAGCAGGCCGATGTCCTCATCATCGGGGTGCGCTCCGATATGAAGAACAGAAGCGGCCATTTTCAAGCCCTTCACCCGATAGGCCAACCGATCTATACTCAGAGTAGCTTCTTGCATCTCTCCCTCACAAGAATCTTATTAATACAGATCCAGAGCGTTATCTTCACGACAAAACCGCATATTCTCTCGGCCGGGTTATATCTGGTTGCCGCGGTCGCGTATTTGGATCATTTGCGTCCACACCTGATGGCGCGAAATGGGGATTTGATGACAACACGCTTACCATCAATAAGTGTCATTTCCCCGCAACTGGACAAAGTATGGACGCCGTCTGAATAGGGTGCGATTGGGCAAATTTCCCGAACCGACTCCTCGGCAAATTCCTCGGGGGTCAGCTTATTGATACGGTTCAGCAGAACCCGCCCGCCATAGGTTCTCGAACAATCTTGGGTTGGACGATATAGGTGGCCTTCATGAGCAAAGGGCGTTCCAGCAGGGCGGGAGGAGCGGACATCGTTCTTCACAGGGTTGCCATCATGAGGCCGCCAGGGACCAAGCAGCGTGTCGGCATACCAGATGAACAGGTTGTGAAGAGATCCTTGGTGGCGACTAGAACATAGAAGCCACCAGCGTCCCTCGTGCTGGAACAATGTTGGATCGACGCCGTCGAACGCGTCTACCAAGGTGGCAAGCTTTTGCCAAACCCTTGGTGGATCGACTGCGCGGTATAGGGAGATCCCATGCGATTGCCAGCACTCTGGGACACAGTACACAACGCCATCATATCGGAATATGTAGGGATAGGATAAGTGCATCGGTAAGGCGATCGCGGACCCACGATCGTCTATTCGCAATGATCCTTGCTCTTTCCTTAGCGATAGCCAGGAGATCGAGCCCTTGGCCCCGGCATAATTGTATTCCTCGACCATAACGCTGGTAGTGGGTTTCGGATTGTTCGCACCGGTTTCCGGGCAGTGGAACGGATCAGCAAAGTACCCTCGGCTAGGCTGGGACGGCAACCAGTGGACGTGGGGGGAGAATTTCGGGTCGAGGAACTTCGTGATGGGGGCATCGACGACGCCAATGTTCCAATGATCTCGAAGACTCAGAAGGCGCGCGATACGATGGAACTGATTGCTCCAGAGCTTACCCATGAATCGGAGCATCTCTAAGTTAGTAGGGGGATAAAACATCGGAGCGTCCGTACAGCTCGGTTCGGCGGCGAAGGCGGAAACACGGCCCGCGCGAATCTCGCGACAGATTTGGGCCGGCCAAGCGGCGGATTCACCGTAGAGTTGCGAGATGTTCGCTACGTAGGAATGCCGGACGGTCCTGAAAAAGCCCCGGCGCAACACGATGCCTCCATCCAGTCGGTCGGTCAGCCGCTGCAGTATGGCGCCGGTTACGGGGTCGTCGTAATAGATCTCCCAGAAGCCGGCTGGCGATCCGCGGTATTTTTTTTCATCGTCATGATGGAATGACCAAACGCCATAGCGGGGTACTTTCAGGATTTCGCCGCGAATGATGTTAAATCCGAAACGCAATATGAAATCGAGATTATAAGAGGCAATGGTTGCCACCGATTTGTCATCGAAAATCTGCGAGAACTTGCCCCGCAGAGTTATCGTTGGGGTCAATTGAGGGACGTCCCTGAAGATATTTTGCTGATCCAAAATCTGGCGTGGCCATCGGCAAAACCAAGAGCGTCGATAGAGCGTATAGAGCCAGCGGCGGAATGGAACCTTGCGCAAAGGTTTTGTGCTGGTTCCTGCATCCGGATCAACGATCAACAATGCTAGCCATACATTGTCGAGCGCCAATAGTTGACGGACGCAGTCGGCCTGCCAAGCTTCCAATCGGCGGCCGTCGCACATCACACCAAAGCGGATCATGCGCGCATTCCGGCTGGCAGGCTCATGGCTGGTCGAATGACGCCCTGAGCGACCGCTCCTCAGTGAATTTCGGGCTCGGGGATCTATCCCTTGTCGGCGAGAAAATCGAAGTCGAAGCCTTTTGACAGCGAATGCCTTCATCCATTGAGGGGCGCGCGCTTGCAGCGGTCCATCCCCAACCTGAGAAATGGCCGATAAACCCGCGCGGCTGATCAATCACGAGGGTGGGCTGTCCTGATCGCGTCGAAATGCTTTTTGGCGAGCCGTTGGCGCCGCGCCTGGGTCCAGATGGTGGCACGATCAGCCATAGTGCTTGGGCGGTAAAGTCCTTTTCTTGATCGGCGACCATTGCTACCCAACTGCCCCAGGATTGGCCGGCGATGATCACGCGCTTGTAACCTGGCACCTTGAGTTCCCCGGCACCTGCCAGATGAAGGCAGCCGCTCTGGGAAGGTATCGTAACTCATCGCCGGCTGGCATTCTCTGACCTTTGGCGGCGATTCATCCCATCCTTTTTCCGACATGCTCTTCATTCCATACGGAGCAAGCTGAAATTCGTCCAAGCCAAATCCGCCGCTCCATCCGCGGATGAAATAGATGGCGCGCGTGTTCCTGTCGGTCCGGTCTGGCGCACGAGCCACGGTGTGAACTCGATCAGGCGGATGGGAGCTGCTGAGGGCGATTGTGTCGGCTGCCGCGGTCCGAAGTACTAGAAGGCTTGGTTCTGTGCTCGTCCTGCGCTGGCGCATCGAAAGCACGTTCAACAGGTTGAAGGACTTCAGGCACATCGCTACTCGCTACGACAGGCTCGCGCGAAATTACCTCGCCTCTGTCTGCCTTGCAGCATGGTGGATTTAATGAGTCTGGACCCTAGCTAGCTGTCCTCGGCGGGCGTGATTAGTTCCTCGCTTCGGATCGGGGTGGCGCCTCGGTCGACGGCGGATAGCCGGTCTAGCGCCTTATGTAGCACTGCAGCGGCATGATTGCGATCATCAGCGGACATCGCGTCGAGGTCGAGGTCTAGCCTAAGACTGGGGTGTTCCTCGTGGATCAAACCGCGGACCGCGCGGACATTCTCATAGGTGTCGATGACTTGATAAGTAGTTACGGGGTAGGCGATGCCCTTAACCGAGATAAGCCCACGCTCTTCGCAGTGGATCCGCTGGCGAACGGCCGCGTAAGTTTCATACGATATGAGGATTTCGCCCGGTGTGGCGGCAGCTTCAAGCCGCGACGCGAGGTTCACGCCG
>JGI1027J12803_100070260_pt1 | contig 10539 bp, 7 predicted proteins | sample IowNatreferecore_FD_12803 | JGI IMG/M metagenome (IMG submission 12803) | reverse complement strand
GGTGACAAACTGGGTATAACAATCATCGCTACCGGATTTGAATACAAAGACCCTTTCAAACGTCTGGAAAAACCGGCCGCTCCCAAAAAGGAAGAAAAAATAGTCATGCCGCTACAGATGCCGATACAGGATGCAGCGAAACCAAAGGAAATGGCGGTTGCGGATATGACAACTAGTGATAAACCCTTAGTGGACCCTGTAACCAAAACCAGGATCCCGGTATCTGTTCCCGAACGGTCATTCGACCTGGAACCCCGGCTGGTTGAAGTTCCGCAACTGGTTGGACAAACGAAAAAAACCAGCCCCGTAGTAGTGATGCCGGCAAAAACCGAAACCCGTTTGCCTGTGCAACAAGTGGTGGATAAAAAGATCGGGGAAGAACCGATAGAATGGATATTTTCGCAAGACACTGTTCCCACACCCGTTTCGGGTGGCTATCTTACCAGACCTGCCAATATCTACGACGAAGAACCATCTGAATCGAAACCCTCGTCAGAAGATTTTCCTTTGAAGGACCATATGATCTTTTCTGCGACTGCCAAAAATCCCGTACAGGATGAAAATCCTTCCGCAGATATGCAGCTCGTATTTAAAGATGAAATTCCAGCGGCGGATGTGCCTGGGGCCCATCAAACACAACCGGTATCTATGGCGGATCAGCCTGCAGAGGAGCCTGCAACGCAGGACGAAGCAGAAGGCCTGAGACGCCGAGCAGCAGATCGGATCAACAAACTGCGCAACTTGTCGTTCAATATGAATGCTGCGGATCCGAATAATGAGTTTGAAACTGTGCCGGCCTACATCCGCCGAAATCTGGAACTCTACAACACCGTTACCAGCGTGGAGAGTTTTTACAGCCAGTATGAAGTTAAATCCGATAACAACAGCCAGGGTGAAATCAGCACGATTAATAGTTTTCTGGATGGCAAAAAGCCTGATTAATTCTCCTCATATAGTTTGTTTTTAGTTGTTTATTCCCTTCCCGCCACAAGCGGGAGGGGTTTTTTTTGGAAGCAAATTGAATCCCATGGATACAGTGATCATCACTGGAGGTACGGGACTTATTGGAACGGCTTTATCTAAATTCCTGGAATCCCGGGGTTATCCTGTCATCATATTTACAAGAGATCCGAAATCCCATAGAAGTACTTCACCGGGTATTTCCTATGCTTCCTGGAATACAGATATGCAATCTGTAAATGAAGAGGCGATAAAAAAAGCAAAGTATGTTGTTCACCTCGCAGGTGCAGGTGTTGCAGATAAACCGTGGACAGAAAAGAGGAAAAGGGAAATTGTTGAAAGCCGGACCCGGAGCAGTGAGCTGATAGTGAAGGCTATCAATCAGCTGCCGAATGAAATTATTTCGGTGGTAAGTGCATCTGCAATTGGCTGGTATAAAGAAAGTCTCTTTCAACCCGCTGTTGAAACAGATCCACCAGATTCCGGTTTTCTTGGTGAAACATGCCAGGCCTGGGAGAATTCCATCAGACCCGTGGTTGATTCGGGTAAAAGACTGGTGATTCTCCGAACAGGTATTGTTTTGAGCAATGAGGGAGGTGCTTTTCCAGAATTTGCTAGGCCCGTAAGATTTGGGATTGCGGGTATTCTCGGCGATGGGAAACAAATTATCAGCTGGATCCATATAGAAGATCTATGCCGGTTATATCTGGAAGCGATGATAAATCCTTCCTGGTCGGGAATTTATAATGCAGTTTCGCCGAATCCTGTAAGTAATAAAAATTTCACGATCGAGCTCGCAAAGAAAATGAAGGGTAGCTTTTTTATTCAGTTGCCGGTACCCGACTTTATGCTCCGGTTAATGTTGGGCCAGCGCCGCGAAGAAGTCCTGAAAAGCAGCAATATCAGTTCAAACAAATTGAAAGAACAGGGCTTCCAATTCATTTATCCCACAATTGATTCTGCATTCAGGGAACTTCTTCAGTTGTGATTAATTTTTATTCTCGGTCTTTATTTTGTTTTCCGGCAGATTGGAACCGGAAGGCATGGCAGTATACAATGACGGATCCACTTTGCTGGTATCGCCCTGATAAACCCAATTTATATTCCGTACATATTTGTTGAATGACTTATTCACTTCATCCACATTTACCTTTTTCAAGTCTTCATTAATACGGAGAGACCGGTGCCAGTCATTAAATAATATTTCGTTAGCGGCCAGGGATGCTGCCTGGGCGGCATTGGTTTCCATCTTTGCGTAAAATCCCGTGATGTATCCTGTTTTGGAATTTTTTACCTCTTCAGAGGAAAATCCTTTTGTATGAACTTTTTCGAGTAAAGGGTCTATAACGCTGATATATTTATTTGGATTTGTAGTGGAAACCCTGAAAATTGTATAAGGAGATAATCCCCCGCTGAAACCGGTTTGCGGTGCATAGGATAACCCGTTATTGGTTCTTACTTCCAAATATTGCTTGTCGTAAAAAATATCCATCGCAATACTGAATGCATTAAAATCTGCCGTGCCAGGTTGCGGGCCGCTGGTAATACCCTGGATATAATTTGTGGCAACCGCTTTCTTTTGCTCTGCAAATGCGTTCCTGGCAGGAATGTAGCTATAGCGGTTCAGTTTTATCTCATTGCCATCGGGAATATTTGCAGTAAGTTCCCTGATCATTTTTTCAATCAAGGATTTGTCAAGTTCTGCTACGACGACGATCAGCAATCTCGAACGTGTCAGGATGGATGAATAATAAGATTTGGTTTCAGGCGCAGTGATCTTTCTTACTATATCTTCCTCACCTGTCGGAGATTTGGCATAGTCTTTTCCCCTGAACGCAGTTTCTTTTGAAAACTTTGAGATGGCAAAGTCTGGTTTCGAAGCCCTGGACTTTAGGCTGCTGATTGCATCCTGGCGCATGCGGTTAAATTCACTGCTGTCAAATAATGGAATGTTGATCGCATCAATATATAACGGCCAAACCTGATCGAGGTCACTTTTAATACAATTTAACCTGAGTGAGGAATAGTCCATTCCCGCAGTTCCGCCGATTTCTGCACTTACCTTATCGAGTTTATCTTTAAAACTATTTTTGGAATCTTTTTTTGTGCCGCATTCAGTAAGTGCAGTTATAGCGAGATTTTCGATACCGGCCCTGTCAGCGGGATAGTTCTGAACTCCGCCTTTGAAGACTGTCAGTACTTCCACAATCTCATTCCCGCTGGGCTGTACGATAACTTTTACACCATTGACCTTCATCTCATAAGCTGGCTTGTTCTGCGCGAAAGAGGGCATAAAAGGAATCGCCAGCATTGCGGCGCCTGAAAATATTTTTATCAAGGATTTCCTGTTCATGATTATCTTTTTTAAAATTAAAATCCTGGTTTGAAATTATCAGACGCACCTAATTTCTTATTCATTTCGGGACTTATGATCATCCCGGCCACATAGGGTTTGCCGGAAATATATTTGGTTAGGAAACGTTTGATATCCTCCCTGGTTATTTTATCGCAATTATTTTCATAGTCAGTCATATAATCCAGACTACTGCCGCACCAGGCTCTTGTTACTATACTGGCCTGCGCAGACGGTTTTTCTTTTTTCCGTATTGCGTTTCGCCGGATGATTTCCTTTGCATTATGCAACTGTTCATCCGTAAAATAGTCATCATTGCCCCATTGTTTTACCTGATTCAGCACTTCATCATTACAAGCTTTGAGTTTTTCAGGATTGGGCATTAGTTCGATATTTACCGGGCCCACATATTTTTCAGTTTCATACGTCGCATCGGCCATCGAAGTCAGGCCTTTGTCAACAAGGGCCTGTTGCCATTTGGAAGAGTTCATTCCGAGAATTGTAAAAAAGACATCTGCCGCAATAGTGGAAGCCGAATCATTCCGTGTATCCGGCCCCTGCCAGTAGTACATTACGATGGGAGTTTCGGCAAGAGCGGATTCCATTACAAAATACTCCGTCGATATCAGTGGCGCAAATTCGGGAATGGGGTACTTTGTTATCGGATCAAATCCGCTGCTTTCCCAGCTGCCGAAAATTGCTTTTGCTTTTGCAAAAGCCTCCTGGTGTTTTACATCTCCGCAGATTACCAGGATTGAATTATTAGGGTAGTAATACTTATTTTTAATGATCATCATTTTTTCCGGGGTCGCAGTGTTAATCACTTCGTGAATTCCAATTCCGTTTTTACGGGTGAAAAGATTTCCCCATAGTTTTTTCTGGCAGGCAAAATATAAAAGGTATTCCGGGTTGCTCTCGGCGCGTTGAAATTCACCATCCACAACAGGATTCTCTTTCTGCATATCTTCTTTCCGGTAGATGGGAAACCGGATCGCGGCATTCATAAATTCCAATCCGGCTGTCAGACTGTCTTTATGAAATGTGAAATAATAATTTACCCGTTCGTCCCAGGTTGAACCGTTATATATGGCCCCCAATTCCTGGGTGCGTTTCAGGAATTTTTCCTGGGTTGGATAATCCCGGTTGGCCTTAAAGAACATATGTTCAAACAGGTGGGAAAGGCCATTGTAAGCTGAATCTTCTGTAAATGCGCCATTTTTTACAGCAATTTCTATTGTTGCGAGAGGAACTTTGTCATCTTCAATAACGACCACCTGAAGGCCATTAGCCAGCTGTTCCCAATAATAATGAGAAGGTAGCCTGGGCTGGGTCCAGCCTGATGTAGCCATAACAACCAATGAAAGGACTAATAAAAGTTTTTGCATGAATAGAAATTTTAATGTTCCGATTTCTGTTTTAAGGTTGTCAGAGATCCGCTTTCCTGAATCTCCAGCTTACAAAAAATATAAATAATAAGATATAAAGAACAGATATTGAAAGATACAAAGGCACATGCTTTTCCCAAAGCTCATTGTTGCCGGGCGTTAAAATACGCTTTGCAAACGGTTGTGGGATTAGTCTGTCGGAAACCTCTTCGGGCAGATAGTCAACCCAGGTTACCTTGTATTTATTCCTTCCCAATGCCACGACAAACTGTTCAATGATCATATACAGGAAAAATATTCCCATGGTAAGCCCTGCCCGGCGGATCAACAGGGAAAGAATTACGGCAATCAGGGAATAGTCGAGCATTTCTATAAAATAAAAAAGGATAAATCTTAATTGTTCCCACCCGGCTTTCGGTTGCATCGGCTTACGGGTGATAAATCCAAAATACAGACAGGTAAGAATTACGATGCCTGTAAGAAAAAGGGAAAGAATGAACACCTCCGTGAGCTTGACATGAATAAAGCGTGACCGGCTCCATCCGTCAATAACATTCTGCCTGTGGGTCCGGAAAGTATACTCATTTGTGAAAAGGGTAATAATCAATATTGCGGGAATAAAAACCAGGATGCCGGCATTATAGGGAACCGTGCTCCACACGTTTGGAAATGAAAAAGGATTACCCAGCAGACTCTGGCCATTGATTTTTGGAAAACTATTATCTGTTATATCATAAATAACATAGTTGAAAGCAGGAATGCACACCGCAACTACACCCAGTAATATCCAGAACGTCCGGTAATATTTCAATTTCAGCCATTCAATTCCCAAAGTGTTCAAATATTCGCGCATGATCAATTGCTTACATGATTGGTGAGTTCGATGAATGCCAATTCAAGACTTTTTCTGCCGGTCTGCAGGAGACTCAGTACGATCCCCTGTTCAAAACAATGTCTGTTTAGCCACGCAGGGTCGGGTAGCGGGGTATTAAAATAAACCTGGAAAAGATTTCCGGATACAAGTATATTTTTTAACCCCGGCAATTGTTCCAGTACTTTTCTGAGTTTGTCCGGATCTGCCGAAGATGCTTCCAGCCATTCTTCCTGGTTAAGGGCAGTAGTTACATCTCCGGATTTTATTAATATGCCCTGCTGAAGTATGGCCACGTGCGTACAAACTTTTTCTACTTCGGCGAGCAGGTGACTGGCCAGGATAATAGTTTTGCCTTCGCGGGATAGTTCAATGATCAATTGCCTGATTTCGGCGATACCTGATGGATCAAGACCATTGGTAGGTTCATCAAAAACCAGTACAGGCGGATCCCCCAGCAGGCAGGATGCAATAGCCAGTCTCTGTTTCATACCCAGGGAATAAGACTGGAATTTCGAATCCCTGCGTTCATAAAGCCTGACCAGTTTAAGTACACGTTCTATATCACCGACTGGTTTTTGTTTAATAGCCGCTGCGATTTCAAGATTGTGGCGGCCGGACAGGTAATGGTAAAAATTGGGCGTCTCGAGTAAGGTGCCCACATTCCTTCTTTGTTTTCCGGAAGGAGCGTTTCCAAACCAGGTGAAATTGCCTTGGTTGGGTGCGAGTACATCGGTAACGATACTAAGTAAAGTGGTTTTGCCACTGCCGTTTGGGCCAAGGATCCCAAAAACAGAGCCGGAAGGAACCTCAAATGAAACTTCTCTTAGTGCCCTGATCCGGCCATATGTTTTACTGATATTGTTTAAGGAAAGTATCGACGACATAGGTGAAGAACTAAATTAGCAATTATTCCTATGCAGGTCCGATCTAAGGTTGAGGCTGTTTTTTACCGTGATAGATGCTGGAAAAATCTCCAAGAACGGCAAATCCGTCATTCCAGTCCAGTTTATGCAGTCGAAGCTGATCGATATCGGATTGCAATACTTTTCGTGTATATGGATTGATTGTTCCACCCGGCTTCAATGGCTCCGCCAGCGGATCATATTGAAATGCAGGATCGCAAATCGTTCCGCGTGGATACATAATACCCGGTTGTCCCTGGCCACGGATATCCAGAATTTCCGGGTGATCAAGACCGATCGTATGACCGTACTCATGGGCCGCCGTGGTGGAATTGTTGACCAGGTTATCCAGTTTAAAATAGCCGGTATTGCATTTAATCCCATCTACAAATGAAACATGAACGGGGGAAGCCTCTTCTATACGGAAATAGTTATTTCGCGGATTCGTATTAAACCACACGTTTTCCGGTGGCAGGTCTTTTTCATAGAATCCCCGGATAATAAATTCAACATAACAGGGACTGTTCTTTAAAATGATAATACCCGATGGTTCATTCCAATGGTTTGCGATATCATTGGCAATGGCATCCGCGAGTTCCTGCGACGCCGCATCACCATAGAAATAAAAATCCGAATGGATGAACATTCTTGATTCAGATTTGATCCATTCGGCTTCACCCATAAAAAAAATTGACAGATTGCTTTTTATTGCAATAGTTCTGAAAGCTTGTTTGTCAGTTCTTCCCCTCTTAATCCTTTGGCAACGATAATTCCGTTTTTATCAAGCAGGTAATTCATTGGAATGGCTTTCACACCGTAAAGCTCCGCCGTCCCGGCCTTCCAGCCTTTCAGGTCAGAAACCTGTGTCCAATTGAGTTTATCTTTTTTGATTGCCTGTAACCAGTCTGCCCGGTCATCGTCGAGTGACACACCGAGAATATCAAATCCCCGGTCATGAAACTGATGATAGGCTTTTACAATAGATGGATTTTCGAGACGACAGGGACCACACCAGCTGGCCCAGAAATCCACTAATACAAATTTCCCCCTGAATGAAGACAGGGAAACGGTTTTGCCCTGAACATCTTCGCCGGAAAATTCAGGTGCGGGTTTCCCAACAGATGTCATAGCAGTTTTTTCAATTAAATTTTGAACTTGTTTTCCGAAATAGGAGCTGCGTGATGCAGTATCCAGCAGGTGATATAAGCTGTCCAGCTCACCCAGCCGCGAATTATATGAGAAATTATTAAAAATTAGAAAGGCGGAAACAATTGAACCCGGATGTGATTTTACAAAATCAATAACCAGTTTTTTTTGTTCGAGATCAAGGGCAGTATATAATTTATCCAGGCTGTCCGCGGCTTTCTTATTATTATTTTGATTGGCTGCATCATAAGCTTTATCCACTTCCGCCATTCGGGTGCGGACAGAATTACTCAGCTGGTCCTGGAAATAGTTGAATTCATCCTGAGCTTTATTGCCGGTTATAAGGGCATTAGCAAGAGAATCTTTTTTGATCAGCATGGAAATTTTTCCATTCTCCAGAAAAAAACTTTTTACCTGGTCATTCAGGCTGATCCGGCATATCTCAGCTGTATCTGCCTTACCCTTGAATTTGAAATATCCATGATCCAGTGCTGCTGAATCTATCACTCCGGTCTGCCGATGAATTATATAAATCCAGCCACTGTCCTGGCCTGTAACTTTTCCTATAATGGCATAAGCACTGTCTGATTTTTCCTGTTTTGAACGTGTCGTATCGCTTCCATTACAGGCAAACAAAAAAAATCCAAATACGACTATTGCGTAAGAAAATACTCTTTTCATTATTTATTAATTTCTGATGGGTTTGCCTGATTTGATTACGCTTTGTAACCGTTCAAGGGTTTTCTTTTCCCCGCAGAGTGATAGAAAAGCCTGTCTTTCCAGATCAAGCAGGTATTGTTCTGAAACAACTGTAGGTTCGCTCAAATCGCCGCCGCACATTACATAAGCCAGTTTTCTGGCTACCAGGACATCATGATCGGTTGCATAATTTCCCCGCCACATTCCATTGATGCCTGCGTAAAGTGCACCCAGTGCCGAACGCCCCAATACTTTAATATCCATTCTTTGTACGGGCGCGTTATATCCTTCCTGGTGTAATTCCAGCACTGCATTTTTTGCTTCAGCAATACGGCGATCCGGATTGATGGAAATAATATCCCGTTCTTTTTTCAGAATGCCCAGATCAAAAGCTTCCATGGCAGATGTAGAAACTTTTGCGGTAGCAATTGTCAAAAATCGATTCTTCAACGTGATGGTTTCAGGCTCGTCTGTATGGACTTCGTCCGAAGCACGCAAGGCGAACTCTTTTGACCCGCCTCCGCCTGGGATTAATCCGACACCCAGTTCAACCAGACCGATATAGGATTCCGCAGCGGGTATTACTTTGTCTGCATGCAAACTCAGTTCACAGGCACCTCCCAGCGTGAGTCCCTGCGGAGCAACCACAACCGGTATTGCGGAATATCTTGCACGCATCATAGTATTTTGAAATAAACGGACGGCCATATCCAACTCTTCATATTCCTGGTCGACGGCGAGCATGAAAATCATCCCGACGTTTGCACCTGCAGAAAAATTCTGTGCTTCATTGGCGATGACCAATCCTTTGTACTTTTCCTCCGCGATTCCAATGGATCGCTGAATGCCTTCCAGAACTTCCCCCCCGATTGTTCCGAGTTTTGTATACCACTCGAGCCCCAGCACCTCATCACCCAAATGGTAAAGACGCGCTGCAGAATTTTTCCAGATGGTCTGATCTGCAAAATTCCGCATTACAATAAATGCTGACGGATCTCCGGACACCACAGAAATATATTTCTTTTGCTGAGGGGAATACGCCAGCTTTTCACCCTTCTCTATTTTATAAAAACTGGTCATCCCGGCGGCGATCATTTCATTTATCCATGGCGCTGGCTGATAACCCGACGCTTCCATTTTTTTAACGGTCTGTTCCAGGCCGAGCAGATCCCAGGTTTCAAATGCGCCAATCTCCCAGCCGAAGCCCGCTCGCATCGCATCATCCACTCTATAAATTTCATCGCTGATTTCGGGAATCCGGTTGGATACATAAGCAAAGAGGTTATAATGAAACTGCCGGTAGAAATCACCGGAAATATCTTTCGCCAGCATCAGCATTTTCATTCTTTCTTTCAGATCCTCCAGTGGCCATGCAGCTTCCAGGCCGGGAAATGTTGATTTCTCGCGGGGCTTGTATTCAAATGTTTTTAGGTCCAGTGTGTAGATTTCCCGTTCACCCGTTGCTGACTTTTTTTTGGAAAAAAATCCCTGCCCGGTCTTGTCGCCGAGCCAGTTGTTGGAAATTATTTTATCGAGCCATGCCGGAATCTGAAAAATATCCCTGGCTTCATCGGAAGGGCAATTTTCATAAACGCCCCTGGCAACTCTTACCAGGGTGTCGAGGCCAACCACATCGGCTGTACGGAAAGTGGCTGACTTCGGTCTGCCGAGTACAGGTCCTGTCAGGGTCTCAATCTGGTCAATATTCATTCCCAGTTTGTCCATGAGTTTGAAAATCGCCATGATGCTGAATACACCTATGCGATTGGCAATAAAAGCAGGAGTATCCTTGCAAAGAACTGAGGTTTTACCCAGGTGGAGATCGCCATATTCCAATAAGAACCGGATAACTTCAGGATCGGTTTCCGGTGTGGGAATAATTTCGAGCAGTCGCAAATAACGCGGCGGGTTAAAAAAATGAGTGCCGCAAAAATGTTTTTTAAAATCATCCGACCTGCCCTCATTCATTAAATGGATGGGGATGCCTGAGGTATTTGAGGTAACGAGCGTTCCCGGCTTGCGCCATTTTTCTACTTCAGTAAACAGACCCGTTTTTATTTCCAGCTTCTCAACAACGACTTCTATGATCCAGTCATAAGCTGCAATATCCTTCATATTGTCTGTGAAATTTCCGGTTTTTATTCGTTTCACGACATCCGCGTGATACACGGGGGAAGGATTGGATTTTATAGCTGCAGTCAGTGATTCATTGACAATTCG
>JGI1027J12803_100246044_pt1 | contig 10544 bp, 9 predicted proteins | sample IowNatreferecore_FD_12803 | JGI IMG/M metagenome (IMG submission 12803) | reverse complement strand
AAAATCTGGTAACCGTAAGGTTGTGTGGGTTCGACCCCCTCCATCGGCACTCCCCATCTTCTCAGGCGAAATATATCACAGGTTATGCCCGATTTTATAGGCATTTTAGCGCACTCATCTAAATCACGGCTATCTCATCCTGGCGTATGGCGACTTTTGCCGTCCCCGCCCAATGGCTGCTTAGAAAATAACCACAAAGTAACCAATTTTCTCCGGCAGGCGGAGCACGGGACAGGCGGACGCATAAATGACGTTTCCGATACCAACGGATTCTCATCGTTCCATCCCAGGGTCCTTGGAGTGCGAGGGTAGGAAAATGCCGGGAAAGTCAAGATTCAGAACCGTCGATAGCCACTCAAACGCGAAAGGGCTTCAGATCGAACAGGAGGAATCAATACATAGGTAACACTCTTGGTTCAATACATCGGTAACACTTTTAGGTTAGTGGTTCACAGTTTTTGTTCTGTTTCCTGTCCCAGTAGGGGCTGGGTCCCGTTTTGGGGCGATGTTCTATGAGGGCGGCTTTCCGGATAGCTCTCTTCTATTCACCGAAAGCTTGCCGTGTTTGATCCAAGTGCCCAAGGAAGCAGATAACAGAGGAGCGATTTAAAGAAAAAGTCTCCGTCACCTCTGTTTGCTCGTTTTGGAGTTTTTGCAGTATTGACGTTGGATTCGGGTCAAGCTAGCCTCCGAGCGTCGTGGGCGATAGTTTTATTGGAGAGGACATTTGTAAATTCGACGAGGTTTGCGCATTTAACCGCCGTGGCTTGTTCCTTGGCGGCGCTGCCAAATCGGGTACCACGCTCTTACTGTCACTACTGGATGGGCATCCCAAGCTTGCAGTGCTGCCAGAGGAAACTCATTTCTTCGGCCGGCGAAAGAAATTCTCTGCCTTAACCACTTACTCGGACAAGGCGCGCTGGCTCCTTGAAAGTTCCGATTCCGACTTACACCTGTTGGCTCAAGGTCGCATCGAACGAACGCGCAAAACCAACGGTTCGCCCGACACCCGCGATTATACGCATTTCGATTACACAGGTTTTGTGCAGCTCACGGAGCACTTTGCCAAACAACCGGGGTTGAACGATTCGCTGATTTTTTCCGAGGTCATCAGGGCGTACGCAATCGCCAACGGATGTGATTGGCGAAATTGTACTCGCTGGGTTGAAAAGACGCCTGGCAATGAGTCGTATTCGGGCGATCTTTTCACGCTATTTCCAGAGGCCAAATTTGTACAGGTCGTTCGAGACCCGCGCGCTGTATTTGCGAGCCGAAAGAAGCACCATGTCCGTCGGTATGGCCATTATGCCAAGGCCCACCGTTACGTGCGGGAATGGAACGAGAGCGCGCGGCAAATCTCTAAATTGCAGAAACGGGGCGGCGGTTATCTGCTCGTTCGATACGAGGACTTGATTCAGAACACCGCCCGAACATTGGAGAAAGTCTGCCAGTTCATTGGGATAGAATTTCTGCCTGTGATCCTCGAGCCCACTCGTGCTGGTAAACAATGGGGAGGCAATTCGGCCTATGAAAAATCGTTTGGTGGAATCAGTGCCGAATCCGTCAACCAGTGGAAAAACGAGCTCACGAAGGAGGAAATCCGGTGGATTGAAATGCACTGTCGCACGGGCATGCAGATCGCCGGCTATCAGCTTGAAACCGATTGTCGATTTTCGCTGCCGCGCTGGTGCAAGAAGCTGCCTGGTGAATCCCTTGGAGGTTATCTGCGCGCCCGAAGAGGGTCGTTTTGCCAATGGGCGGGATGGTTGGAGGAATGTCGCTATGATGCGGTGAATGAAATGCCAATTTCTGAACGCGAGTCCGCTCACACGGATTTAGCGCCCGATTTGCAGGTAAAGTAAGGCCATCGCCGCGCCGCAGGCTTGAACTTTCAGGTGCCGTTCATTTAATAAGTGCGGCGATGAAAGCTATCCAAGAGGATTGCGCTGCTGCGATCTTTCGACTGGAGCACAAGCCACGCGACTCGCGTGACGTGAAGCAAGCGGTATGAAGTCCCTTTCGGTCCTCCACCTCAATTCGATGCTGACGGGTGGAGGGACGGACGACCGCTCGGTCAGGATTGCCCACGCACTGTCGAAACTCGGACATCAGATTTGGCTGGCCGGACCTGCGAGACGAGAGTTTTCCAATATCGCGCAACAACTGGGATTGTCTTTTCATCCGCTGCCGAGTGGCCCATTGAAGCTTCCCCTCATTCTGGCCACCGCGCGATACATTCGCTCCCAACGCATCCAGATTCTTCACGCGCGACATGGACGTGATTATTGGCCCGCAATCCTGGCCGCCCGGCTCTCGGGGGTCCGGCCGAGAATCGTCCTCAGCCGGCACCTGGCAAAGAGTCCCGGCTCCTGGGCGAGCCGCAGGTACCTGCTGGGACAATGTGATGCGCTCGTGGCGGTATCGAATTTTGTGGCGAAGGTTTTGCGCGAAGGCGACTCGGATCCGGAATCGGACAATCCGGAGCGCCATTATCGTCCGCCAATGCTCGGCGACCATTCGAAAATTCATGTTGTTTATGGCGGGTTTGACATGGACCATTTCAAACCGAGCGAGGCAACGGAGCAACGAAAGGCTTGGGGGTTGGAGGAAAGGCACTATGCCTTCGGAGTCGTCGGCGGTTATGCCTTGCCGCGAGGCAAGGGGCAGTCCGAATTTCTGCGCGCCGCGGCGATGATACGAGAGCGCGTGCCGCAAGCTCGGTTTTTGATCATCGGCCGCGGCAATATGAAAGAAATGCTGGAAGGACAAATCGAACAACTTGGATTGCGCGGCGTCGCATCGCTGACGCCGTATTGCGACGATATGGCTGCCGGAATGAACGCGCTCGAATGTCTGGTCCTGCCGCAAGTCGGAACGGAAGCCATTCCGGGCGTCGTTTGCGAAGCGCACGCCTGCGGCAAGCCAGTCATTGCATCCAACCTCGACGGAATTCCCGAAGCGTTTTCGGTGGCGGGCTACGGTCAACTGGTGAGGCGGGGTTCGATCGAGGAATTGGCCGAGGCAATGGCGAATTGGGTGCCAAAACCGATGTTAAGCATGGAAGAGCGTTGGAAGCTGCATCGACTCGTGGCGGAGCGCTTCTCACTCGAAAGAGCGGCAAGGGATTTAGCAGAACTGTATCGTGCTCTCATTTCTGCCACCGAAATCCGACAGGAGCCATTGAGGTTGGCTGATTGACGCAAATTCCGCATCAGGGTATTTTTCGCGTATGAGCGATACCGCAATACCTGTGGCTGAGGCTGCGAGGGATTTCCTACGGGTACTTGATCTTGTTGAGCGGAGACGAGAGACAGCCGTCCTGGTTCGGGATGGCAAACCTGTTGCTACTCTCAATCCCATTCCAGAACCAGCACAGAATTGCCGGCAACTGGCTGAACGCTGGTCAAAGCTGGATAGATTGCCTCCCGAAGAGGCCCGTGATTTCGCGGAGGACCTCGAACGAAGTCGCGCCAATTTACCCGCGCTTAAGCCAGCATGGGACTAATTCTCGACACCTCGATTCTAATCGCAGATGAGAGGGGAAAATTCGATATGGCCGGATTTCTGGGCCAATTCGCAGAGACCCAACCGATCATTGCCGCAATTACGGCTTCCGAACTTCTTCATGGAGTCGAGAGGGCGCAAGATCCCGATCGCAAGCTTCGACGAGAACGACATGTGGAACAGATTCTTGCGTCCATCGTTGTGCAGCCCTTTGATCTCGCGCATGCTCGCCATCACGCGCGAATTTGGGCTGGGTTGGAAACGCGTGGTCAAATGATAGGTCCACATGATCTTCAGGTCGCGGCGGCAGCGCTGGCGCTCGGTCACAAAGTAGCAACTCTCAACGTAAACGAGTTTCGGCGAGTCACCGGCTTGATTGTTGAAGACGCTTCTCCGTTCCGACGACCCTGACCCGTCTCGCGACAAACTCCTTTCGGGAAGCAATTGGATTAGGCATGATCTACAATAGCCTGAAGGCAATCGAATGTCCTTCTACGACGCACTAAAAATCTCGCTCACGGCCGCGCCAAAGACCTGGTTGGTAACTGGTGTGGCCGGCTTTATTGGTTCACATTTGCTTGAGGTGTTGTTGAAGCTCGACCAACGCGTCATCGGCCTGGACAATTTTTCCACCGGATATCAAAAAAACCTCCAGGAAGTTCGGGCCCTTGTTGGCGAAAGCAGGTGGTCCCGATTTCAGATGATCGAGGGAGACGTTGGCGACGCGGCGGCATGTGGGCGCGCTTGTGATGGCGTCGATTTCGTACTGCATCAGGCCGCTCTGGGTTCGGTGCCACGGTCGCTGGCCGATCCCATTTCGACGCATCAAAATAACGTTACTGGATTTGTGAACATGACTATCGCGGCACGGGACGCCGGAGTTAAACGATTTGTCTTCGCTTCCAGCAGTGCCGTTTACGGTGACGAGCCAGGTTCGCCGAAAGTTGAAGACAAGATTGGTTCTTCGCTTTCACCTTACGCCGCGAGCAAAATCATGAACGAAATCTATGCGGGCGTTTTCGCTCGTGCATACGATTTTTCATTTGTCGCACTGCGATATTTCAATGTCTTTGGTCCCCGCCAGGATCCGGAAGGCGCTTACGCGGCGGTAATCCCGAAGTGGATTGCGGCACTGCTCACACGCGAACCGATTTTTATCAATGGTGATGGAGAGACGAGCCGCGACTTTTGCTATATCGAAAATGTAGTTCAGGCGAACTTGCTTGCGGCCACCACCAACAAACCCGAAGCCATCAATCAGATCTATAATGTCGCGGTTGGTGAGCGAACGACTTTGAATGGACTTCTGGAGTTACTCAAGCTGCAGTTACAGGCACATAATCCGGCGGTTCTCAATCAAAAGCCCATTTATCGCGAGTTCCGGCCCGGTGATGTGCGCCACTCCCTTGCCGACATCAATAAAGCCCGACGTCTGCTGGGTTATGAACCCGAATATGCTATCGAACGCGGGCTCGAACTGGCCATGGACTGGTACCGCGCGCAAATCAAAGGCGCACTGGCTGTGAAATGAGCGCGTCGCCGCCCCGTTATTATTCATCCCTCGCTCCATTCCGGGAACTATTCGCGACCGGCCACGGCGTGCTGACCTATCACCACGTCGGGCCGCGTCCACGGGGAGTCCGGCTGAAGGGCCTATATGTCGGCCCCAAACTATTTGCACAGCAGATGGCAGAGCTGAAGGCCCAGGGATTTGAAACGAACGTGTTTGGAACGGTAAGGTCGGGCCCGGTCCTTCCAAATCGAGTATTCCTGACCTTCGATGACGGTTTCGCCGACGTGTTCGAAAATGCGTTGCCGATAATGCGCGGGCACAGCTTTCGTTCCGTTCAATTTCTTGTCGCCGATCTTCTGGGCAAAACCAGCGAGTGGCAAAAAAGCTCAGGGGAATTACCCGGCGTTCTGATGGATAAGGCGCAAATTAAGGATTGGCTCCAGTCCGGCCAGGAAATTGGTTCGCACACGTTGACTCACCCCCGCCTGACCCAGATCTCGCCTTCGCAGGCGCGGGAAGAAATTTCCGGAAGCAAGAAAAAGCTCGAAGACACTTTTGGGAATACGGTGGAGCACTTCTGTTATCCTTATGGTGACTGGAATCCTACTGTCCGGGATATCGTAGCGGAAGCTGGCTATAAGAGCGCCTGCATAACGAAATTTGGAGTGAACGCAACCGAATCGGATCCATTCGTGCTGAAGCGGATCACTGTCCGCTATCCATCGCTCAAATTAAAAACCCTGCGAGAGTGGTTGCGCTTATCCATTCTAAGTCGTTAATGATTCAAAACTGCTTTTTCGCCAGCGCGGCCTTTTCATCTTTGAAACAACCTCCTTCCCGATGGGTCGAATCTTGTCCGCACCGCCGATGGCGGCCTGAAGCTGTGGCCAGTCCGCCCCTTCGTCGATTATTGAAAGAATGCGACCGTAAAAATTCGAATGCCGGCGGTAATCCCCACGAAGATTCCCTCCCCCGATATGGATCCACGATTCATCGATAATCTCGAGTGGAGGCGGAACGCCCGCTGATTCGCCCACGACATCGAAAAGGCGCAAATCGGCAAATTGGAGTTTCCGATAGTCATGAAGTTTGTAGAGATATTTCCAGTTCCGCCCGCCGGTATCCACCCCGCGCGAAAAATCGTTCATAAAATTGAGCGGCAGCGAGGCAACTTCGACAAAACCGTAAAAGCAAAAACCGGCCCACAAAGACCACGCCCATTTCCCGGTGTTGGGCACGCCATAGAACGGCTGGCGTTTGAGGACCTTTGCCAGCTCAACTTTCTGAAGCGGAATGACATCATGGTCAATAAAACCCGAAATGGCCGGACGGATTGGCTTCACGACATTATGCCAAATCCAGGTCATAGCCATGCCGTGAGACCGGTTCTCTTGTGAGGTCGGATTGGGCGGCAGGGCCAGATACGGAACATTTCTATTTCGGCATAGACGCTCAATTTCTATGCGCGCTTCGGCGCTGCGTGAATTGTCAAACACCATCACCGTCGCATCAGCGAGATGCCGGCCAGCCATTTTTAATGAGAAGTCCAGCACGTCGGGCTGCTCAAACGCGACGACCTGAAGGATATTCTTTCCGCTAAGATATTCGTTCTCCTGAAGAAATCTTGCCAAGGCGTCCGGACGCGCCTTGAGAAATCTTTTCTGAACCAAATCGTTCGCAAGCTGTTTGCCACCCTCAGTCAGGGGCCGCAAATGGATCCAATCCTCAATTGAGAGCTCACCGAAACTGCGCATAGTAATTTTTTACTCTTGTTGGCAAAGTGAGGGAGAAGTCTTTGTGGAAAGGTTGTGCCAGGAACTGGCACTCAGCTTTCGTACGCAACGGATTCTCTCAAGCACTTGACAGCTCGGATCTCCGCCCGCCGAGAGCCGAATTCAACTCGTCAGCAGCTTCTACCCCTTTTCCACATTACGGTCAACGTATTTTCAACGAAATCCAATTTATCAGGCGACGCGAGGATGTTTAGCGACAGGTCTAATTTCGCTTGTTTCTTTTCACCGTTTCGGCTTTAATTTCCGCCAGGAACCGAGCTTGCAAACCACCGTATCAAGGCTTTTTTCGCTGGCCTGTCTCATCCTTGTCGGGCTTTCCACGACTCGCGCCGATATCGTCGCCCAATGGAATTTTAACAGCATTCCACCCGACGGAAGCCCCGGTACAGGGACAATGGCTCCGTCTGTCGGAAGTGGAACCGCATCACTGATTGGCGGCGTGACTGCTGGATTTTCAACCGGCAGCACAAATGATCCCGCTTCTTCGACCGACGATAGTGGTTGGCAAACCAGCAACTATCCGGCGGCAACAACCGGCAATAAAACCGGCGGCGTTCAATTCAATGTCAGCACTGTCGGATATTCTAACATTGTGGTCCGCTGGGATCAGCGTGTGACCTCAACAGCCAGCAAGTATTATCGATTGCAATATTTGACCAATGGGAACTCGTTTCTAGACTTTGCAACGCCCGTTTCCATGCAGGCGGCCCCCTCGACTCAATCTTATTACGAAGCGCAAACCAATAACCTCTCCAGCATCATTGCCGTCAATAACAACTCGAACTTCGCCTTTCGCATCGTCAGCGAGTTTGAGCAGTCGGCCATCGGCTCTGGTGCAAGCGACTATGTAACCGTTTCCAACAGCACTTATAGTCCGGGCGCTAACGTTCGTTTCGATTACGTTACAATCTTCGGCACGCTGATTCCGGGCGGCAACACACCTCCTTATATTTCGGGTATCAGCAATCAATCCATTCGCGTCACTCAGTCCACCGGTCCGCTCGCGTTCACTGTATTAGATGCAGAAGACGCGGCCACGAATTTGACAGTCAACGCGACCTCGTCAAATCCAGCCGTTATCTCGCCGGGTAATATTGTGCTCAACGGCATCGGTTCCAGCCGTAGCGTGACCGCCACCGCCGGCGTTCAGGCTGGCTCTTCGGCCATCACAATTTGGGTCACTGATACTGGCGCAAAATCAAACAGCACCACTTTTTCCGTCACCGTGCTTCCGGCGAACATTGCGCCGTTTATTTCCATGATTTCACCAACCAACTGCCTGATGAATGCTGGCACACCGCCGGTCGCATTCACAATCGGCGACCCGGAGACTCCGGCCGCCAGCCTCACTGTTTCCGGCACTTCTGCCAATCCAGGTTTGCTGCCGAATGCCAACATCGTTTTCGGCGGCAGTGACAGCAATCGTACGGTTACTCTGACGCCGGCTGCGGGTCAGATTGGTGTCGCGCCCATCACACTCACAGTCAGTGATGGCACAAACACCGCGAATTCGGTATTCGCGCTAATGGTGACTCCCTCGCCTTCTTTAATCTTTCTGGATTCCTTCAGCTATCCCAATGGTTCGCTGTTGACGAACTCAGGGTTCCTTTGGGCCAATCGCTCCGGGGAGATGGGCGAATGCCAGGTTACCAATGGCCAATTGCAGATCACTGCAGACCAGACCGAGGACGTAGTCGGTTCCTTGATAGGCGCTCCTTATACTACCGGTTTTGGGACAGTGCTTTACGCCGCGTTCAAGGCAAAATTTCTTACGCTGCCCAATTCGACTCCTGATCACTTCGCGCACTTTGCCAATGGAAACACATTGCGCGGACGCATTTATCCTTTCATTCCCACCAACGCGCAATTTGGAACGTTTCATCTCGCAATTGGAAATGCGACCAATTCAACAGAACTCCCAATCGATCTCACCACGAATGTCAGCTACACACTCGTGACGCGATACAATGTCGATACAGCAACAGCCACCCTATGGCTTAACCCTACGAACGAAACCGATGCCGGCGCGACGGCGACCGATGCCCAATCCCCCGCGACCATTTCAGAGTACGATTTTCGCCAGGCCAGCAGCTTTGACTCAACTATTCTCATCGATGACCTGAGGGTAGGACTTTCGTTTGCAAGCGTGACCAATACACTTCCCGCGACTACATATCCGATCCCACTGAATTTTCAACGGCTGGGCACTGAACTGATCTTGACCTGGTCAGATGTCTCGTTCGCGCTTCAATCGGCTCCCAGCGTGACGGGTGTCTTCACCAACGTGCCTGGCGCAACCAGTCCTTACACGAATTTCTTTGCCGGCCAGTCCAGGTTCTTCCGCCTCAAGAGCAACTGACCGAGATGCATCCGGCTATTTTCCTCGATCGCGACGGCACTATCATCGAGGACCGAAATTACATCAGCCGCCCCGAAGAGGTCGTAATTATGCCTGGCGCTCCCTCTGCTCTCTGCCGGCTACAGGCAGCGGGCTTCAAGCTGTTCATCGTTTCCAACCAGTCCGGTGTAGGCCGGGGGTATTTCACCCTTGCTGAGGTGGAAAAAGTAAATGAACATATTCGTCAGGAATTCGGCCGTGAAGGCGTAAAATTCGACAAAATCTATGTTGCTCCAGAGGCCCCTGACACTCCCAGCCGCGGACGCAAACCCTCGCCGCAGTTTCTTTTCGACGCGCGGGATGAATTCGGCATAGATCTCGCTCAGAGCTATATGATGGGCGATAAAATGATCGATTTGGAATGCGGCTGGAACGCCGGAGTACGGCGTTGCATCCTTGTCCGTACTGGATACGGTGCGCAGTTGGTGCGGGATCGGCACGGGGAACTTGGCTCCGCCGTGATCATGGACGATCTTCCGGCAGCTGCCTCCTGGATCCTCGCTCAAACAAACTCACTGACAAGTCACTAACCCATGTGCGGCATCGTTGGATATATTGGCAAAAAAAACGCCCCTCCATTGCTTCTCGAAGGGCTTCGCCGGCTCGAATATCGCGGCTATGACTCCGCCGGGCTTTGCCTGCTCAATCATGGCAGCCTGCAAATTCGCAAATGCGTCGGGCGCGTGTCCCGACTCGCAGACTTGTTGAACCAACGCCCCGTTCACGGCTCGGTCGGCATCAGCCATACGCGTTGGGCAACTCACGGATTGCCGAGTGACGCCAATGCCCATCCCCATGTCGATCAATCGGGACATCTGGCCATTGTCCACAACGGCATTATCGAGAACTACGCCTCTCTTCGGAACAACCTTCTCCGCCGCGGGCACAAGTTTCGATCTCAAACTGATACTGAAGTTCTCGCCCACGTGATCGGTCACCACCTGGATCGATTTCTCGCAAAGAAGCCGCTAACACCGGAGTCGGTCAGCGACGCAATTTTGTCGGCGACCCGCGAAGCGACCGGCACTTACGCGATTGCGGTTGTGCATTCGAAACTTCCGGGTCATCTGTTCGGCGCGCGGCGCGGCTCGCCACTGGTTGTCGGCCTCGGGGAAGACGAGAATTTCCTCGCCAGCGACGTCTCGCCTATCGTGTCCCACACTCGAAAGGTCATTTACCTTCACGATGGCGATGTGGTCGTGGTGAGTCCTGACGGTTATTTGATAAGCGCTAATGGAAAACCCGTTCGACGCAACATCAGCCCGGTGCATTTTTCGCCGGAAGCAGCCGAGCGCGGCAAATTTCCGCACTACATGCTCAAGGAGATTTACGAGCA
>JGI1027J12803_101713356_pt1 | contig 10550 bp, 12 predicted proteins | sample IowNatreferecore_FD_12803 | JGI IMG/M metagenome (IMG submission 12803) | reverse complement strand
GATAAAATTATCGCTGTTGCGGCAAAAGATCCCAGTGTGAATCACTATAACAATATCGAGGAACTACCTAAGCATTTTTTCGACGAGCTCCGTCATTTCTTTGAAGAATACAAAAAACTGGAAAATAAGGCGGTGAAAGTGGAGGAATTCGGCGACAAAACCATGGCGTTGAAAGTGATCGAAAGTGCAATCGGGTATTATAAGCAGGAATTTGGGAATAATTAGACCACTTTCTTGTGAATTAATCTATTTCCCGCATCTAAACAGAAAGCTGATTTTATAACGGTGAATCCCCGCCTCCATACCCGGTTAACAGATCAGGAAATATTAAGCCACTTTTATGCGGATCACGACAATATCTGGCTGGGAACACTCCTCGAACGCTATACGATGTTGTTGTATGGCGTTTGCATGAAATACCTTAAAAACCCCGAAGAGGCAAGAGATGCTGTGCAGCAAATATTTTTGAAGGCCATTACAGAACTGCACAAATACGAAGTCAGTTATTTCAGCTCCTGGCTCTATATGATTGCAAAAAATCATTGTCTGATGCTGTTACGTAAGAACCGACCTGGAATTTCAGTTGATCAATTGCCAGATCAGATTTCGCAGGATGAGGATCCGGACCCTCTGAAAGATGAAGACCTGATCAGGGATTTGGAAAATGCCCTTCAGCACCTGACCCGGGAACAAAAAACCTGCATACGTATGTTTTACCTGGAGAAAAAGTCATACCAGACAATCTCCGCGGACACTGGTTTTAACCTTATGCAGGTAAAAAGTTATTTGCAGAATGGCAGGAGAAATCTGCGGTTATTGCTCGAAAAAAAGCTGGATAAATTTGATGAATAATCATGACGGAAGAAAAAAAAGATATGATCCCCCCGGATAAAAAATTTCCGGTTTCTCTCGATAACCATTTGAGGAGTATAATTCCTGAAAAAGAACTGGAACAATTTCATGAACAATTGCCGGCGGAGTTCCTTTCTGATGCCGCAGAAGGACTGCATGAAATAAAAAATGCAAAACAACTAGAATCAGTATTACAACATCTTAACCAACAAATGCATCGTCAGTTATCAGGCAAAAGAAAACACAAAAAGAAAATTTCTATTGGTAATCTGTCTTTGTCTTATTGGGCACTACTGACCATTCTGGTACTTATTTTTGCCGGATACTTTGTTATTCGTTTATTACTACGCCATTAAAGAATATGAATTTGTTATCCGCCTCCGATCTTATTGATATTGGATATAAACTGGCCGGGGCTTTAGTTTCAAAACTTCCTGAGGCGTCATCATAGCGCTGTTTTCTTCCCGGTAATCATTTTTATAAAACAATTTGAAACCAGTAAACTGAACCGGTTCTTTTGAGACATATTCCCGGTAAGTGGTGAGTTTTCTGGATCGCGCACCCCAACCATCCATATCCACAACGACCTGAACTTCCGGGGTTGGTTTGATTCCCTTATAATTTCTGATCATCGCCTGAGTAAACCGGTGGACTACCAGAATTTTCGGTGGAAGTTGATTATTCTTAGCAAGATTTGTAAGATATCTAATGGTAAAGTTGATATCAGAATCATTCATGGTCCCAATTACTGAACCTGGTTTTTTCCCTGTTTTCATGGAGAATTCGGGGTCAATTCCCAGATGAACCTGTGGCATTTTAAGATATGGTTCCAGCATTGGCACTTCTTCCTGAACGGTACTAAGACCTACCTGTATATCCAAAAAAACCAGTGCATTTATGCGGGCGGCCATCCGGATCACGGAATCAATCTGTTTAAAGGGCATGCGTAACCGATATTTATTTCCTTTGCCCGGGTAACCCTGGGCCGTCACAGCGATATAGTGAAGTGCAGGACGAACGGGGACTGTAGAGTCCGCAGCCTGCCATTTATTTAACTCGGCTTTAAGTTTCGCAAACATCGTGTCTGTTGGGTATTCTCCCAGTACACCCATTTTTTTCGAGTAGAAGTTTCCATAATAGGCGATAACCCGGCAAAAAGGAAAAATTGCCCCGGGCAATGGATACTGCAGTTTAACAGGCCATCTTCCAGAGCTGTCCCCATTGTTTAGGGCGCCCAGCAATTGATCGTATCTGGCTGTGTCCAGAACGCTGGGGCGGCTGTTTACTTCGGTAGAATCTTTTTTGGCTCTGGTGGTATCTTCCCCTTTTTTAAAATCAACTGAATTGCTGTAAAACGGTTTCCCGGAACCGTAAGCCTGAAAGATATAAAGGCCGGCGAGTACTGTAAGACCTGCAAAAGCCAGGACTACATACGGAGTTCTTAACACACGGGTTTTCCCGGCTGTTCTGGGCAGAATTTGCATAGAGTTTCAGATTAACAATAGGGTAATGACTATAGCTTTTTAAAAAACGTTAATTCAGGGGCTTTATTTTAAGGTATATCTGTTAAAAACAGATTTTTTTATACCAGTTAATCAAGCCGTTCGTGGATCCATCATGTCCCACCGTTTCTTCTCCGTTTTTCAGTTCAGGGAGTATCTTCCCGGCCAGTTCTTTACCGAGTTCAACTCCCCACTGGTCAAACGAATAGATGTTCCAAATCACCCCCTGAACAAATATCTTATGTTCATATAAAGCAATAAGCTGGCCAAGGGTATATGGTGAAATCGATTTAATCAGGAATGAATTCGTCGGCCGGTTTCCGCTAAAAAATTTAAAAGGTATCAGATCAGGCTTCGTATTTGCCGCCACCAGTTCATCAGGAGTCCTTCCATTCATCAGGGCTTCGGTCTGTGCAAAAAAATTAGACATTAATTTGGCATGATGATCACCCAGTGGATTGTGACTGATCGCCGGAGCAATGAAATCACAGGGAATCAGGACCGTGCCCTGATGAATTAACTGATAAAATGCGTGCTGCCCATTTGTACCGGGTTCTCCCCAAACTACCGGTCCGGTTGAATGCGTGACCGGAATACCATTGCGATCTACCGATTTCCCGTTACTTTCCATATTTCCTTGTTGAAAATAGGCCGCGAACCGATGCATATATTGATCATAGGCCAGTATAGCCTCTGTTTGTGAACCAAAAAAATTCCTGTACCACACACCTAAAAGGGCCATGATTACAGGAATATTTTTTTCAAATGGTACGTATCTGAAATGTTTATCTGTAGCATGCGCACCCTGCAACATTTCTTCAAATCGAGAGTACCCGATCATCAGCACAATCGAAAGTCCGATTGCGCTCCACAGCGAATAACGGCCTCCTACCCAATCCCAAAAGACAAACATATTTAAACGGTCTATACCGAATTTTACTACTTCCGATTCGTTAGTGGAAAGGGCAACAAAATGCTTGGCGATATGGGCGGAATCACCGGCGGATTTTAGAAACCATTCCCTTGCACTGAAGGCATTGGTCATGGTTTCCTGTGTTGTAAATGTTTTTGAAGCAATCAGAAATAATGTTTCTTCAGGGTTAATTTTTTTAAGGGTTTCCACCAGCTGGGTTGCATCTACGTTAGAAACAAAATAGGCCTGCATACCGTCAATCCAATAATGTTTCAATGCTTCCGTAACCATAACCGGTCCCAGGTCACTGCCTCCGATTCCGATATTGACAATGTTCCGAATCGGCTTCCCGGAATATCCCTGCCATTCCCCGGAATGAATTTTTTGACTGAAGGATTTCATATGTTCAAGTTCCTGCATCACTTCAGGCATCACATCTTTACCATCTGAATATACAGGTTCGCCGGAAAAATTTCTCAGCGCCGTATGTAATACCGAACGGTTTTCGGTATGGTTGATCTTTTCACCTGAAAACATCGCCTGAATGGCATCCCAGACTTTACACTCGGCAGCAAGATCCAGCAAATGCGAAAATATTTCCGCATTTAATAAATTTTTGGAATAGTCAAAAAGAATGTCTCCAAATATGACGGAATATCTGTTAAATCTTTCGCTGTCTTCGGCGAACAGGCTTCTCATCTGTATACCTTTCATAAACAGCTGATCAGCCTGTAGCTTTTTCCAGGCTGCTGTTTCTGTAGGGGCAATATTTGGAAACATGTTTAGGGCTGGCTTTTAATTTGCTGACAAAATTACGATTTGAAATTTGTTATCGGGTACCAGTACATATACACATATTCACATTTAAAAAAAATGTTCCATGAGCCAGGCATTTGTTAATGAAAAAGATGAGATGTCACTTCAGGATGTTCTTCCTTCAATCACCGCACTGATCCTGTTTCTTACCAGAGAAAATAATGGAATCCGGGTTTACGAAAAAAAAACGGTTAACGATTCTGTCAATAACAGGGAAATACATGTGATGAGTAATGGCTTATCCTATTCCAAGGATGAGAATTCAAAATGGTATGTTATCTGAACTACCGCATCCGGCCAAGAACGTCAATGAATTTTTCTACCATTGCCGAACTGATATCAAGATGAGTTACAATACGCAGGCGGCTGTCGTTAATCTGTAAAAGTAGTATATTATTTTCCTTCATCGATTTGACAAATTGGCCGGCATTTTCCCCTTCCTTCAGTTCAAAAATAACCAGGTTGGTTTCTACCGGTAAAACCATTTTCACGACCGGGTGGTTTTGGAGGGCGGTACCGATTTCTTTAGCATGAATGTGGTCTTCAGCCAGGCGATTAATATGCCGGTCGAGCGCATATAAAGCAGTTGCTCCAAGATAGCCTGCCTGCCTCAGTCCACCGCCAAATACCTTGCGAACCCTTCTTGACCGGAGAATAAATTCCTCTGACCCGAGTAACACACTGCCAGCCGGGCAACCAAGTCCTTTATTGAAACAAACCGATATACTGTGGAATAAGGCGCCGTAGTCCGCCGGCTTCTCATTTTTTGCCACCAGGGCGTTGAAAAGTCTTGCGCCATCCAGATGAAGAAGAAGTTTCCGTTCATCACAGAGAAGCCGTATTTTTTTTATTTCCTCCAGTTCATAACAGCTGCCCCCACCCCGGTTAGACGTATTTTCAAGACAAACCAGTGAAGTCCTTGCCTTGTGTACATCGTCCGGATTGATGGATTTTTTTACCTGGTCTGCCCTTATTCTTCCACGATCACCGGCCACCGTTCTTACCTGGCAGCCTGAATTACAAGCAATTCCTCCTCCTTCGTAATAATATACATGTGATTCCTGCTCACAAATTACTTCATCGCCGGGGCGGGTATGACTGGCAATGGCAATCTGGTTCGACATCGTTCCACTGGCGCACCAGAGAGCCGCTTCCATATTGAAGAGTGTTGCTAATTTTTTTTCCAGTTTGTTAATAGTGGGATCCTCGCGAAATACATCATCCCCCACGGAGGCATTCATCATGGCATCCAGCATGCCGGCAGTTGGCCTGGTAACCGTATCGGAACGAAAATCAATGGTCATGCTGCTATGTTAAATTGTGCGGTTGTTTTTTTGCAGGCATAAAGATTGAAATTAATAGGATAAAATTAATGTTATGGACAATTTAATTGTGAAAGGGACCTGGAACACAGTGAAGGGTAAATTAAAACAAGCCTACGGTAATCTCACCGATAATGATCTGAAATACGAAGAAGGGAAAGAAGATGAATTATTAGGAATCCTCCAAAAAAAAACCGGCAAGACCAAAGATGAGTTGAAATCATGGATTAAATCGGCGCAGGAGACCAATGCAGACAAGAGCAGTCTTTGAATCTGCATAAAAAAAGCCCTTCCGGCCTGCAGGAGGGGCTTTTTAATGTCGTGCCCGTCATTTGTAAATGAATCTTTAAATTGCGTCCCTATGACACAGGAAAAGCTAATAGATATGAGGTCCCGGCTGAGCGGACTGAGGAGGTTTCTTTGACGTCGGGAACCGGCAGATTAAAATCGAAGAAGAAAGACAATTAACGGCAAGTTCAGGATTCTGGGAGGATAACGAACGGGCAACCGCAATTCTCAAAAACATCAAGGTTAATGAGTATTGGTTGAAATTATATCAGACGGTTGAAACCGCTATCGAGGATTTTGCCGTACTGATGGAATTCTGGAAAGCTGGCGAGGCAACTGAAGAGGAAACGCGTATCGCCTACGAAAAAGCACTGGAACTGATCGACGAAGCTGAATTCAAATCCACGCTGAATGAACCGGAAGATGAATTAACTGCCGTGCTGCAGATCAATTCCGGCGCTGGTGGCACCGAAAGCCAGGATTGGGCTGAAATGCTGATGCGCATGTACCGCATGTACGGTGAGAAACAAGGGTGGATCGTTACAGAACTGGATTTTCAGGACGGGGAGTCGGCGGGTATCAAGAGCGTTACGATGCAATTCGACGGCCCGTTTGCCTATGGATTTCTTAAAGCAGAGAGTGGCGTACACCGTCTGGTCAGAATTTCGCCCTTTGACAGCAATGCGCGGAGACATACTTCGTTTGCATCCGTCTATGTATATCCATTGATTGATGACACTATTAATATAGAAGTTAATCCCGCCGACATTGAATGGGCATTCTTCAGGAGCGGCGGTGCAGGCGGTCAAAACGTGAATAAGGTAGAAACCGCTGTCCGGCTCACGCATAAGCCCAGTGGAATTATCGTAGAATGTCAGCAGGCCCGCACCCAGGGCGAAAATCGTGAAAAAGCAATGGCCATGTTGAAGAGCCGGTTGTACGAAGAGGAATTGCGCAAGCGTGAGGCAATCAAAAATGCCAATAACGCGAATAAGAAAAAAATCGAATGGGGTTCACAGATTCGCTCTTACGTTTTTCATCCTTATAAAATGATCAAGGATCACCGGACAAATTATGAAACAGGAAACATTCAACCTGTTATGGATGGAGAACTGCAAGGATTTATTAAGGCATATCTGATGTCAGAAAAGGAAACTGCATAGATTAACCGAACCATCAAATTGGCTTACATGAATATTGGTTATTTCAATTACCCTCTTCCCGTTAATGAACCTGTGAAGTCCTATGCACCCGGGTCGCCGGAAAGAGAAGCATTGAAAAGATATTTGTCTGAAGTAAAAACAACAGAAAAGGAATTCCCTGCTATTATTGATGGTAAGGAGATCCTCTCAGGCAAAAAGATTAAAATGCGGCCTCCTCATGAACTTTCGCATACCCTCGGATATTTTCACAGGTCCGGGAAAGAACATATTCAGATGGCCATCGATGCGGCCTTAAAGGCCAAGCCCGCCTGGGAGAATATGAACTGGGAAAACAGGGCTGCTATTTTCCTTAAAGCGGCAGATCTGATCGCAGGCAGATTCCGAAATCACATGAATGCGTCCACCATGCTCGGTCAAAGCAAAAATATTTACCAGGCCGAGATAGATAGCGCATGCGAACTAATTGATTTTCTTAGATTTAATGTTCATTACCTAAGCGAAATATACAGACAACAGCCGATCAGTTCTCCCGGTATGCATAATCGGTTGGAGTATCGGTCCCTGGAAGGTTTTGTGCTGGCAATAACGCCATTTAATTTCACCGCCATCGGGGGGAATCTGCCTACTTCGGCAGCCATGTGCGGGAACGTTGTTGTCTGGAAACCGGCAGATACACAAATATACAGTGCTTGGACTTTTATGAAAATCCTGCAGGAAGCCGGGCTGCCCGACGGTGTCATCAACCTGGTTTATGCCAACGGGGTTGAACTTGGGCAAGTTTGTTTCAACCATTCAGACTTCGCCGGCATTCATTTTACCGGGTCAACTGCAGTTTTTAATACGATCTGGAAAACCATCGGTGAAAATATCGGAATATACAGGTCCTATCCCCGAATAGTAGGGGAAACCGGAGGTAAGGATTTTGTTCTGGTACACCGTGAAGCCGATGTTAAAGTCGTCGTGACTGCATTGTTAAGAGGCGCTTTTGAATTTCAGGGACAGAAATGTTCCGCAGCATCCAGGGCTTACCTCCCCTCCAACCTGGCACCGGCAATTCTGGAAAATCTGATTGCCGCTGTGAATTCTCTGAAAGTCGGTACTGTCGAGGATTTCAGCAATTTTGTCAATGCAGTTATCGATGAAAAAAGTTTTGACAATATAAAAGGATATATAGATCGCGCGGCTGCTGATCCAAAAGCAAATATTATCGTTGGAGGTAACACAGATAAGACGAATGGCTATTTTATTCACCCAACGGTAATTCTGACCACCGATCCGGAATATGTGACGTTGAAGGAAGAAATTTTCGGTCCTGTTCTTACCATTTATGTCTATGATGAAAATAAATTTGAAGAAACCATTGATCTCGTGGACCGTACTTCTAATTACGCATTGACAGGTTCGGTTATTTCAACAAACCGGAAGGCTATTGAACTGGCGACGGAAAAACTCAGGCACGCTGCCGGCAATTTCTATATAAATGACAAACCGACTGGCGCTGTTGTTGGCCAGCAGCCTTTTGGCGGCGCCAGGGGGAGCGGGACCAATGATAAAGCCGGATCCATGCTGAATTTATACAGGTGGCTGAGTGCCCGCACTATCAAAGAAACCTTTGACCCGCCTACCGGACATGCATATCCTTTTTTAGCCGAACCATAACGGTTTCGTTATTTTTATAAAAAGTTCTGATTTTGAAGACAATCCTGACTGAAAAAGAACTCGGATTCACTATCCGGCGCCTGAGTCACCAGCTGCTCGAAAACCATTTAACCTACGATAATCTCGTTATCATTGGCATTCAGCCAAGAGGTATTTTCTTTTCTGACCGTGTTGTGAAGGAAATTAACCGCCAAATCGAACCGGAAAAAATTACTTATGGTAAGCTGGATATCACTTTTTACCGCGACGATGTCCGCCAGGGTCTGCACACCCTGAATCAGACGGATATTCTGTTTAATATAGAAAACAAAACGGTTATACTTGTAGATGATGTTTTGTATACCGGGAGAACAATCCGGGCGGCGATGGATGCTTTGCTGACATTCGGAAGACCTGCCAGGGTGGAACTCTGCATTTTAATCGACCGGAGGTTTAGCAGGGAATTGCCCATCCAGGCTGATTATACGGGGCGTTCTATTGACACCATTATAACCCAGAAAGTAAAGGTCCTTTGGAAAGAACGGGATGGAAAGGAAGAAGTCGTGTTATTGTGACTGCAGGAAGGGTTAAGCCTTATTTTGGCGTATGGCCTTGAAAATATAACTTTGACTTTTAATGCAACTCAGTACCAAACATCTTCTTGGCATTCGAGATTTACAGGCTTCCGACATTCAGACTATTTTAGACACAGCCACCCAATTCAAGGAAGTTCTTCAAAGACCCATAAAAAAAGTCCCCACGCTTCGTGACGTAACGATTGTAAATCTCTTTTACGAAAATTCGACACGAACAAGGATTTCATTTGAACTGGCAGAAAAAAGACTTTCTGCTGACACAATCAATTTTACAGCTTCCGGTTCGTCGGTATCAAAAGGTGAAAGCCTTTTAGATACAGTAAATAATATCCTGTCCATGAAAGTGGATATGGTAGTAATGCGCCACAGCGCGAGCGGGGCTCCTCATTTCCTTGCCAAACATATTCCTGCTGCCATTGTAAACGCCGGTGACGGAATCAATGAACATCCTACGCAGGCGCTTCTGGATGCTTTTTCAATCAGGGAAAAATTAGGTTCACTCGAAGGCAAAAAAGTGGCGATTATCGGTGACATTATGCATTCACGTGTTGCACTCAGTAATATATACCTGTTGAAAAAAATGGGGGCAGAAGTAATGGTGGCAGGACCTCCAACACTGATACCGGTTCATATTACAGAAGCTTTCGACATCCCGGTAGAATATAATCTCAGGAAAGCCCTTGAATGGTGCGATGTAGCCAACGTATTGAGGATACAACTCGAAAGACAAAACCAGGTGCTTTTTTCATCCCTTCGTGAGTATAGCCTTGCTTACGGTATCAACAAAAAACTACTGAACAGTTTGTCCAGGGAAATAGTGATCATGCATCCGGGTCCAATAAACCGCGGTGTGGAATTGGATAGCGATGCTGCAGATTCCCGGCAATCAATTATACTGCAACAAGTGGAAAACGGAGTGGCCGTAAGGATGGCCGTGTTATACTTATTAGCCGGAAAAGCATCAAATCTCTAAAAACTCAAATCTTCGTATGCAGCGGATCGCACTTTTCCCAGGCACATTTGATCCGATTACCATCGGTCATCTTGACATCATCAGTCGTTCTTTGGGGCTGTTTGACAAAGTTGTGATCGGTATCGGACGCAATGTGAACAAGCTGCCGATGTTTACGGAAGAACAACGCATCAATTGGATAAAAGAAATTTATAAAGATAATCCGGCAGTGGATGCGGTATTGTACGATGGCCTTACCATAAAATGCTGCCAACAAGTAGGTGCACACTATATCATCCGCGGTATCCGCTACGTAAATGACTTTGAATATGAAAAAGCAATCGCTGATATGAACCGCAGCCTTGACTTTCAGATTGAAACCGTTTTTCTTACCTGCCTTCCCCAATATACCTCTGTGGCTTCAACGCTTGTGCGGGACGTACTGCGCAATGGTGGGGATGTGGCCCAGTTTCTTCCGAAAGTGGTGGCCGATTCAATTAAAAAATAG
>JGI1027J12803_100255595_pt1 | contig 10561 bp, 8 predicted proteins | sample IowNatreferecore_FD_12803 | JGI IMG/M metagenome (IMG submission 12803) | reverse complement strand
TCCGTGGCCGCCCCTTCTTACCCGAGTAGCGTTTCGATAAAAAGGGGCGGCCACGGAGGGTCCCGCCCGTACAGGACTATCATTTTTTAGCCCGACGCATAGCTCATTCCTGACCTATGCCTTACGAACTCTTCATAGCTCTCCGCTATCTTCGCGCAAAGCGTAAACAGGTGATGATTTCGGTCATCACTATAATAGCTATTGCAGCAGTGTCGATGGGCGTCGCCTCGCTTATCATTGTGTTAGCGATGATGACCGGGTTTCGCCAGGAGTTCCAGGCTAAGATCCTGTCCGGAACAGCCCATCTAAATCTCACTCTCAAAGAGCGTAAACCGATCGAAAACTATCGAGAGCTTGTTCGTCGTCTCAACTCCCTTCCCCATATTCGAGCTGCTTCGGCAACTCTCTATCAACGCGTGCTCATTCAGGGTCAGAAAGATACCGAGGGCGCAATTCTAAAAGGCGTCGATGTCAACGCCCCCCGTGACGCAAACGAGGTCTTCCAATTTACACTCGAAGGAGATCCGCAGTCGCTGTCCTCTCCCGAAACTGATCCTGAAAGCGGAACGAAGATTGATCGAATTATTCTCGGCCAGGGGCTCGCCCGCACCGTTGGCCTCAAGATAGGTGACGTTGCAACGATCATTTCGCCTCAAGGACATCTCACCCCGGTGGGCCTTGCGCCACGTTATCGTGATTTTAAGGTAGCTGGAATATTCCAGTCCGGCCTGAGCGACTACGACGAGAGCTGGGCTTACCTCTCTTTGGAAGCCGCGCAGCGATTATCCGGCGCCGAGGATGTCGCGGAAATTATTCAGATGAAAGTGGATGATGTCGATGCGGTAAAGCAGATCGGTGCGCAGGTGCTTTCGGTCGTTGGGAACGATTACGAGATTCAGGATTGGCAACAACTGAATGCGCCGATCTACAGCGCGCTCAGTTACGAGAAATACTTGACGGGCATTGCCCTTCTGATTGTTATCGGAATCGCCGCGCTGAACATCATTACGGTGCTAATAATGATCGTAATGGAAAAGCACAAGGATATTGCGATTCTTAAATCAATGGGCGCTACCAACCACAGCGTGATGTATTTGTTTATGGCGCAGGGAGTGATGATTGGTCTCGTTGGAACTGTAATTGGCGTAGTGATCGGATGGGGATTTTGCTACTTCGCGAATGGCCATCAATGGATAAGGCTTCCGGCAGGGGCTTATGCTCTTGACTATCTTCCATTTCACGCCACTTCAACGGACATTCTGATCGTCGTCCTGGTAACGCTTGCGATTAGTTTCTTGTCGACGATCTTCCCATCCTTAAGCGCGGCACGACTTCATCCGGTGGAAGCGTTGAGATACGAATGACGGACGCGTCGGAAAAAACAGCGGAGATGAATATCGATGAGATTACCACGCCCGGTTCAGCCGGACGTGGGGTCAATCTTCGGTCTTCAATTGTGGGCCCACAATCCAAGTTGATCCGAGCGTCAGGTCTATCAAAAGTCTACGAATCAGGACGAAGCAGAGTCGTCGTGTTCGAGAACTTGTCGCTCGAGATCCTGGAAGGGGAGATGGTGGCCGTAGTTGGGCCCTCCGGCGCTGGAAAATCGACGCTATTACACTTATTAGGAGGATTAGATCGTCCCAGCGCAGGAACGGTAAAAGTGGGCGAATTTGACATCTTTAAACTCGGTGATGTAGACTTGGCGCGGTTTCGGAACGGGGAAATTGGTTTCATTTTTCAGTTTCATCACCTGCTGCCCGAGTTCACCGCCGTTGAAAATACGATGATGCCGCTTCTCATCGCGAGGAGCTCGCATCGAGACTCTATAAAGCGAGCCAGGTCGATGCTCAAGAGTGTGGGTCTGGCGGATCGCATCACACATCGGCCCGGAGAGTTGTCCGGCGGTGAGCAAGCCAGGGTGGCACTTGCGAGGGCGCTTGTTGCAAGACCGAGGCTGCTGCTCGCAGACGAACCAACTGGTGACCTCGACAGCAAAACAAGCGAAAGCATTCATAGCCTGCTCAAGGAGGTTCACAGATCGCACCGGCTGACGTCAATAATTGTCACCCACAACGAGCGTCTTGCCTCCATTTGCGATCGCGTTCTTCACCTTGAAGATGGCCAGCTTCGAAACGGTTGAGTACAATTCGAATTGTGGATCTGGCTTTGCATTGATGGGCGATTGTTTATTAGACCCACGATGCTTATCCAATCCGAAAAGCAGGTTATAGCAGTTCAGAATTCAAAGCGGAACCGGGTATGTTCGAACGTTACACCGAAAAGGCTCGCCGCGTAATCTTCTTCGCAAGGTATGAAGCAAGTCAGTTTGGCGCCCAGGCAATCGAGGCAGAACACATCTTGCTCGGATTGCTTCGAGAGGACAAACAGCTTACTCAAAAGTTCTTCCGCAGCCCACATTCGACTGTCGAATCTATCCGGCGAGAAATAGAGTCACGTACTCCGCTTCGTGACAAAGTCTCAGCATCAGTCGATTTACCTCTTTCGCCAAACGCCAAAAGAGTCCTCAGCTACGCCGCGGATGAGAGCGAGCGGCTCGGTCATCGACACATAGGAACTGAACATTTGTTGCTGGGAATCCTTCGCGAGGACAAATCATCCGCCGCGGAGATTCTGTACGAGCGCGGATTGAGACTGAATCAGATTCGTGACGATCTTAACCGTGCTCAGCATAACGAACGAGCGCTGGCGCAAAAGAAAGATGCGCCGCATCTCACCGAGTTTAGCCGCGACCTTACCGAAGCAGCCACCAATGATCAACTCGATCCTCTGATCGGGCGAGAAGCCGAAATCGAAAGAGTCATTCAGATCCTCTGCCGTCGGACTAAGAACAATCCGGTCCTGATCGGGGAGCCTGGCGTCGGTAAAACAGCAATCGTCGAAGGACTTGCGCAACGAATCGTTTCGGGAGATGTGCCTCCGTTCCTTCGCGATAAACGAATCCTTGCGCTCGATCTTTCGCTTATAGTCGCGGGTACGAAATACCGGGGTCAATTTGAAGAACGTCTCAAAACGATCATGCGAGAGCTGATCGAGAACCCCCATTACATTATCTTTATCGATGAGCTGCACACGCTTGTTGGCGCCGGGTCTGCCGAAGGATCGCTCGATGCTGCCAATATTCTAAAGCCCGCGCTTTCTCGCGGCGAGATTCAATGCGTGGGAGCCACAACGCCGGCCGAGTTTCGCAAGACAATCGAAAAGGACAGGTCACTCGAACGTCGTTTCCAGTCGGTGAAAGTTCCTCCGCCGAGTGAGGCTGAAGCGGTTAAGATCCTTGAGGGAGTAAAGGACCGATACGAGACGTTTCATCAAGTGAGATACAATCAGGAGGCGGTTGAAACCGCGGTCTACGGCTCACAACGGTATATTCCCGACAGGTTCCTTCCGGATAAGGCAATCGATATCATCGACGAGGCCGGAGCTCGCGTTAAATTGCGAGAGGCGAATCTTCCGGCTGAAATTCTTGACTGCCAGAGGAAGCTGCGTCGTCACACGGCAGCGTTTGAGCGCGCAACCGCGGAGCGAGACTTCGAAAGGGCGAAGATATTCAAACAAAAAGAGCAGGATGAACTGGATCGTCTTGCCACGCTCCGTGAATCACATAATCTTGTCGCGGAGCACTTCCCGCTGGTCAGCAAAGACGATATAGAAGAAGTTATTTCACGCTGGACTGGGATACCAATAACCTCTCTCAAAGAGGATGAGTCGGCAAAGCTGCTGCGGATCGAGAACGAACTGCACAAGCGAATCATCAGCCAGAGCCGTGCCATTTCGGCCTTGTCTCGTGCGATTCGACGAAGTCGTGCGGGTCTCAAGAATCCGAATCGACCGGTTGGTTCCTTCCTGTTCCTCGGACCTACCGGCGTCGGGAAGACAGAGGTTGCCAGATCGCTGGCGGAATTCTTGTTTGGTTCGGAACGCGCGCTGCTTCGTTTTGATATGTCAGAGTACATGGAGAAACACGCTGTTTCGAAGCTTATTGGTAGTCCGCCTGGTTACGTGGGGCACGAAGAAGGCGGCCAGCTTACGGAACGGATTAAGCGCAATCCCTATTCGGTTTTGTTACTGGATGAGATCGAAAAAGCGCATCCCGATTTGTTCAACATTCTGCTTCAGGTCCTCGAGGATGGCACTCTTACCGATTCGCTTGGGAATACAATAGATTTCAAGAACACAATCCTGATAATGACTTCGAACATCGGGGCTCGTTTTATACAAAAGCGCGGGCACATGGGATTTCAGGCTTCTGCGCGCTCGCAGCAGGCCGCGGTTGAAGAAGGCGTGATGCAGGCAGTGAAACAGACCTTCAATCCGGAGTTTGTAAATCGATTAGACGAGATCATTGTATTCGAGCCGCTCACCGATGCTGACTTGTTTGAGATCGTCGGACTGCTGATAGCACAATTAAACCGTACGCTCATTCGACGGAAGCTCCAGGTGCAGATGACTGAGGAAGCGCGACGTTGGATAGTGGAGAGGACTTGCGCAGACAGAACGTATGGTGCGCGGCCGCTGCGGCGGGCATTGCAGAAGCATGTTGAAGATCCGCTTTCCGAAGCGCTTATTGGCGGCAGCTTTAGTGAAGCCTCGGTTGTTGAAGTTTACCTTGACGGCAACTCTCTCGCTTACCGACCGCTCGAGCTTGAAGAACTTGGCGCAGAACTATTAGTGCAATGAACGGCCAGTCGCGGCTTTAGCGCTTCGGTCACGAAGATTGGCAAGCCGCCCGTACTCAAAGACCGAGGATGACAAAAATAGTTCTGGTACTGCTCGGCGGCGCCTTCGGGACCGGTGTTCGATACTTTCTATCTCTCCTCATTTACTCGAGAATCAAAGAGCCAATCTTTCCATATGCGAATCTTGTGATAAATGTTTCGGGAAGCCTACTGATTGGTGTGCTCGCGCAGCTGTTTGAATCTCGTGTCCTCGTATCGCCGGTGACGCGAGTAGCCTTACTCACAGGTGTACTTGGCGGCTACACTACCTTCTCGAGCTTTGCCTATGAAACGTATTCGTTGCTTCGAGATGGAGAATTCTGGCTTGCTTCGTTGAATGTGTCTTTAAGCGTCTTTCTTGGACTTGCTGCAGTTTGGGCGGGTATCCGACTCGCGCAACTTGTTTAATGAGGATCCGTGAAGAGTTCGGAAGAGGGACAATTGCTGCGAGTATTCGTTGGAGAGTCCGACCGATGGCATGGGAAGCCGCTTTATGAGGCTATTGTTCTGAAGGCGCGGGAGATGGGTATTGCCGGAGCAACCGTGTTGCGCGGAATAATGGGATACGGCGCTGCTTCGACAATCCACACCTCAAAAATCCTGCGCCTTTCCGAGGATCTACCAGTAATCATAGAGATCGTTGATAACCCTCAAATAATCTCCCAGCTACTTCCCGAAATTGAAAGTATGGTGCAGGAGGGCCTCGTGACGCTCGAGAACGTCAGCGTCCTTCAGTACCGCACCGGGAAATAAGATTTTGGCTCTCGAGAGCGTGGTTGAAAATCGTCCGCGAACCGCCGATTTCACCTGACTCTCGCCAGTTGGCCTTGCTTACTGCATTTTTGTTACAATAAGCGGTCATCGCACCGTTCTATAATCGGTGACGCGGAAAACTACCACATTATGGACTTCTTCAAGCGGGATAGAAGTGTGCTAACCAGGCGGGTCTCGCTCAGAGAATTCGGCAAGGTAGTTTTCCTAAACTTGCGACAAAACGGGCCAAGCAAAATACAGACCGAAACGGACGAAGCATTCTAGGGAGCGTGCATTCCATCTATGAGTAAGCGGTTTTTCTGTGTCATCGCGGCACTTATAGCGGCAGTTTTGAGTTTGTCTATTAGCGAGCGACTAGCTCGACTCCAACCTATTGCTCACGCAGCTCGAGTGCAGAACGTCACGGTTGAGCAGGTTCTAGTACGCGGCAATAGACGGATTCCTGAATCTACCATCAAAATCTGGATCGGAGCGCGAGAAGGTGATCCGTACAACCCTGGTCAACTCGATCGCGACGTGCGAGCTCTCTACGCACAAGGTCATTTCGAGGATGTGAAGGTATTCGCTGAAGAAGGCACTCGCGGCGGAAAGATCATTACCTTTGAAGTGAAGGAACGCCCTTTGCTCCTCGATATCAAGTACGAGGGCCTCAAGTCAGTTCAGCAGTCCACGGTTTTGGAGGAGTTCCGAAAGCGCTCAGTTGGCCTTTCAAAGGAATCTCAGTACGACGCGGTAAAAGCGAAGCGGGCGGCAACGGTAATCAAGGAGTTGCTGGCGAACGAGGGACGACCTGAAGCTAAGGTCGACCCAGTCCTGGAGACTATCTCCGCGACCGCGGTAGCACTAACATTCAAAATCGACGAAGGACCCAGATTTCGTGTTGCCGGAATCGAGTTCGAGGGCAACAAGGTCTTTTCGAGTTCCTTTCTAAGAAAGCAGATGAAGCTCGTCAAGGAGCTTGGCCTGTTCACCACCTTCAGCTCCAAAGATATTTATCACAAGGACAAGCTGGAGACCGATCTCGATCGCCTTCGAGTGCTTGTATACGCGGATCACGGCTATCTTAAAGCACGTTTTGGCGAGCCCCGCGTAGAAGAGGTCGGAAAGGTAGGGACCTGGGTCCCGCTCTTCGGGCACAAAGGTGAGGGACTCAAAATCGTCATTCCTGTCGATGAGGGACGTCAATACACCGCGGGTGAAATCAAGGTCGAAGACAATACCGAGTTTACTGCTGACGAGATTAAATCGGTTATCGGATTGAAAACGGGTGACGTGGTCAAGGGTTACAGCGTCGTCCAAAAGGGCCTTGATAATCTCAAAAAGTTATATGGCACCCGTGGATACATTCAGTTTAATGCCGGGTTCGTGCCTGATTTCAAAGATGATCCTTCGGACAACGCAAAGGGCACTGTAGATATAACCTTCGGCATTGAAGAAGGAAAGCAATATACGCTGCGACGGCTGGAGTTTATAGGTAACACGTTCACCCGCGATAACGTGATGCGTCGCGAAGTACTTTTGAATGAAGGCGAACGTTACAACGAACAGCTCTGGGATTTAAGCTTATTGCGTCTGAATCAGCTCGGTTATTTCGATCAGGTCAAGAAGGAAGACGCCACGATCAACACAAACGAGAAGGAAGGTCAGGTCGATCTGATTCTCAAGGTTCAGGAAAAGGGCAGACAGCAGGTCAGTTTTACGGGTGGCGTGTCCGGTATCGGCGGTTCCTATATCGGTATTAATTACTCAACCAACAACCTGCTCGGATACGGCGAGGCACTGTCGTTCAACATCGCCACCGGGAACCTGCAAAAGATCCTCTCGATTGGCTTCACTGAGCCCTACGTTAAGGGCAAACCGATAAGCGTCGGTGTCAATCTCTTCTACCAGAACTATCAATTCATTGGGCAGGGATTTGGTGCGCCGACAACAACGGATGTGTTTGGAACCTTCAGCGGAAGTTCCCTGTTTACTCAGAAGACCGCGGGTGCGTCAGTTTCAGCGAGCGCTCCGCTGAGCTACTTCGCTAAGCGCTTCAGGATGGGTAGATTCATCAGGCTCGGCCTGGCTTACTCGTTTCAGACAACGGATATTGTGGACCCGGAGGTTAATAGGGACAGCGATCCGACCAACGACATCCTGGTGACGTTTCGTCAAAGTGGCGTTACTCAATCAACTGTGAGCCCGTCGCTTTCCTATAACACCTTGAATTCGTCATTGGATCCTACCAAGGGCACGGCAGTAACTTTGGTGGCTTCTCTGACCGGAGGATTTCTCGGCGGCAAGGTGAATACCATTGCACCGACCTTTGAGTATAAAAGCTTCCGTCCTCTTTTCGCCGGAAGAGAAGCTCGCGCAAGGATTGACGCCGGAAGACCTACGAGAACGCTTGGAATGCGATTTTTGTTTGGTCACATCAGTTCTTTTGGTACGCCATTCGAATCGAATTCATTATCGTTCGTGGGAGGCACGCCGTTATTCTCACGATTCTTCCTTGGGGGTGAACAGGATATTCGCGGCTATAACATCCGAAGCATTTCGCCCACCGCACCGGTGCAAACGAGTACTACAACACAAAACGTACGCGCAACGGATATCCTGACCGGCAACACCCTTAGAATAAGAAGGCCGCAGAATGCGAACGGAAACAGTGTTGCGCCAAGCGTTCTTGAGCAGTTTGTCCTAACAAATCAAATAGATCCGACGGTGCCGGTCTTTCCTGCTTTTATCGGCGGTGATTCTCAACTTGTGTTCAATCTTGAATACCGAATTCCGATTTTTGGTCCTCTCCAGTTCGCGCCATTCTTTGACATCGGATCTGCATTTATCCTAAACCCATTGCCGGACCAATCAGAGCGCTCTGAATTCATCCCTAACCAGATTCTGGGGCAGGTGATATTGAATCCGCGCGGTGAGATAGCTAAGGCGAAGGAGATCAGAAAGGCAACACCACCCGAAAGCCAGGGAGGGCTCCCGCCCGGATTCAGACAGGTTTTCATTCAGGGCGATAAACAGATATCCAGGGATGTGCAGCTTTCACAGTCGTCTAACTCAATATTCGATAATTATCGCTACAGTATGGGCGGAGAGATACGGGTGCAGGTGCCTGTGATCAATGTGCCGTTTCGCTTGATATTCGCATGGAATCCAAACGCTAGAACGGAGGCGGACATTAATCCCTTCTTTTTTGAAAAGAGGAAGGCTATACGGTTCTCGGTCGGCAGAACATTCTAAGTATCGACGCCGAGGGATTGCCGCTTCTAAACTGGTTAGCGTTGCTGTTATAATCGGCTTTTCGCAAACCGCCGTTTACGCTGACCGTGGAGCGGCACCATCAGAAAAATTACAGGAGCAACTATGTTCAAACTCAGGTTGGCTGCTTTTGCAGCAATATTGATTGCGGTGACCGCGAGCGCTTATGGCCAGCAGGCGATGCAGGCAGGCGTTGGCGCAGCGTTACCGGAGGGTAAAATCGCAGTTGTAAACACTCAGGCGTTCCCGGCAGGGATTGGCGAGCTGAAGCAGAAATACGATCAGGTGGATAAACAATACCAGCCCAGGTATCAGCAGCTTCAGACGGTTGAGTCTCAACTGAAGCAAATGGAAAGCGACATACAGGTGAAATGTCCTCAGCTGACCCCTGACAAATGTCAGGAACTTCAGGTTAATTATCAGGAACTGAAAAAACGAGGTACTCGCGATTACGAAGATCTTAAAAGTGAATACGATCGCACAATTGATACTGCGACAAAGCCCATTCGCGATAAGCTTTATCAATTTCTGAACAATTACGCCGGTCAACGCAATATCGTATTGGTGATTAACCTTGCAGGCGCCGCTCAAACAGGCACCTTGGCTTACTGGAATCCAGGCACTGATATCACTGATGATTTCATCGCCGAGTACAACAAAGCTAACCCGGTCGCTGGCGGGGCATCCCCTGCGACTCAACCGGCTAAGCCTCCCGTTAAGCCGGCTGGCAAGCCCTAATCGCGAGGAAAGGAGATATTATGAAATTCAAACTCATCCTCGCAGTTTTCGGTTTGCATCTAATGTGCGCGTCGGTCCTGGCGCAGACTCCGCAGCCTCCCGGCGCAGCGCAGAATCAACCGGCAAAACCAGCTGGCGCGGCAATGCTTCCGAAGGGCAAAGTAGCCGTCATCAACACCACGCTATTTCAGAGTGACGTAGAAGAGTTCAAGGCTAAGGTTGACAGCTTGAACCGGCAATTCGAACCGCGGGTTAAAGAAGTTCAAAGTATAAGTGACAAGATCAATGCGCTCGAGAATACGCTGAAGTCCCAGAGCGGAGTCCTTTCAGCTGCCAAAGTAGCCGAAATGACTGAGAATCTCGAGAGTATGAAGCGTGAATACAAGCGCAAGGGCGAAGATCTGGAGGCCGATGCAGGTCGAGCTCGCGACAAGGCTTTTGAACCGATAACCGGCAAACTCGGTAAATTTGCCGAGGACTACACCAGTAAGCGCGGTATCGTAATGCTGGTAGATATCTCGAACGCAATCCAGTCCGGCGTTGTGGTATGGTTCGATCCGCGTTCCGACATAACAAAAGACTTTATTGCGGAGTACAACAAGGCAAATCCGGTAGCGGCCCCTGCGCCGAAACCAGCCGCTAAACCATAAACAGTCCCACGGAGTATTCAGCCCGTAATCCGAACCTCCCACAGTTTCTACGGGCTGAGTACCTCGGACTCTTCTCTATTGTAGGGTATCCAGCGAACCTAAGCCGTGTTCCTCTTCGTCCTTGATCCGAAGCATATCCAGGATCAAAGCCGTATTGCTGGTTGTCTGGATGGTCCGGTCGTAAGCCTCGCTTGTCTTCTCAAACTCGAAGCTACCGTCTCCCGCCCCGGCGAATAAGCTCAGTGCCTTTCTCCCGAAGTCCATTCCTGATTTCGCTCCGACTACAAGACCTTCGTCAAAGTGTATCTCGCCGCAAACTGCAGAGGATGTAACCTGGAGCAGCCCGGTTAACCGGCTGTTTTCGATGATCTGAATAATGTCAAAGAGGTTCACGTCAGCGAGATTTCC
>JGI1027J12803_100724356_pt1 | contig 10581 bp, 5 predicted proteins | sample IowNatreferecore_FD_12803 | JGI IMG/M metagenome (IMG submission 12803) | reverse complement strand
TCGGAATCCATCACCAGCAGTTCGTCACCGGCGTTGGGCAATCCGGTAAATCCGAGCACTTTCACTGGCATCGATGGTCCGGCTTCCTTCACAGCATTGCCGTGGTCGTCGATCAGCGATTTCACTTTGCCGCTGTAATCTCCAGAGATAAACGCATCGCCAATCCGAAGCGTGCCCATCTGGACGATGACGGTGGCCGTGGGCCCGCGTCCTGCCTCCACCTGTGCTTCGATCACGGTACCACGTGGCTTGGCCGTGGGCGACGCCTTCAACTCCATCACCTCGGCTTGCAGCAACATCATTTCCAGAAGTTGATCGATGTTCGTTCCTCTGGTAGCCGAGACCAGCACCGCAATTGTTTCGCCGCCCCAATCTTCTGGCGTAAGATCGCGTTCTTGTAGCTGCTTCTTTACCCGGTCGATGTTGACGCTGGCCAAATCAATCTTGTTGATCGCAACCATGATCTTCACGTGCGGAGCCGCCTTGGCGTGATTGATCGCCTCAATGGTTTGCGGCATCAGGCCGTCATCGGCCGCGACTACCAGAACAACAACGTCCGTCACGGATGCTCCCCGCGCGCGCATGGCTGTGAAGGCCGCGTGCCCAGGCGTATCGAGGAAAGTGATCGGCTGCCCTTTGTACTCAACGCGATAAGCGCCGATGTGTTGCGTGATTCCACCCGCTTCCCCGGCCGCAACCCGTGTCTTGCGGATCGCGTCCATCAAGGAGGTCTTGCCGTGGTCGACGTGGCCCATGAAGGTGATGATGGGAGCACGAGGCTTGAGTTCCTCTTTCTTGGCTGGCTCCGGTTTGGGCGGCGCAACCACCACCTGTTCAACTCTGTGGACACCGCCGCCTTTTTCCCGCCGCTCTTTCTCGAGGACAAATCCGTGGCCTTCCGCAATCTTCGAGGCAACATCGGGCTCGATCGTCTGATTCAGGTTCGCGAAAATGTTGAAATTCATCAGCTCCGCGATGAGCTGATGTGGCTTCAAACCGAGCTGAGTCGCAAGCTCTCGGACGATAATCGGAGGCTTGATCAGAATAACGTTCTTCGGTTCTTCTTCCGCTTCCGCCTCAATCGGCGCGGGTTGAGCGTCGGCTCCAGCAACTACTGGAACCGGCGTGACCGGCGGCTCCGGCTCGGGTGGGGGAGAAACCGGTGCAGCGGCGGGTCCGGGCTGAACTTCCCCCGCTTTGGAAATTAAACGGGAGATTGGCGGCAGAATAGTCTTTTTAATCTTCGCTTCGGCGTCCGCCGATTTCGCTTTCGGCTTTCCTTTGTCGATTAGCGACAACGATTCCGGTCGCTTCGTCGCTATCGGTTTTGCGGCTAGTTCAGCACCTCTGTCCGCTCCGGCCGCCAAGTCTCGCGTTGTCTCCGGGGACTCCTGCGCAGGTTTTTCCCCAGCTCGCGTCTTAGTCTCTCTTTGCTTAGCGGCGCCCGTTTTTTGAGGAACAGATTTCGCTCCCTTCACGGCAGCAGCCGCGGTGGGCTTTCGCACCGGCCCTTTCGACGTGGTTTTCGTTGCCATTATGTTCCTCAAAAAATCTGTTCATGGCTCTGAGCCCCCTAGCGGAGAGCCATGGTTACTGCGCGGTTACGGGTTGCTTCACCGCTTCGTGGATCTCGCGGGCTTTCGCCTCGTCGACCCCCAAAATATCTACTAAATCCTGCACATCAGCGTCACGCAATCCCTCGAGATTTGTAAAGCCGGATTTCACCAGTGTCGTCGCCTGTTCCTCAGTGATGGGAAGCGTGCCACTTAAAGCTTGAGCCGCTTGCGCGACCTTCTGCTCAACCGCAGTCGTTGCCGATGTGTCCTTCTGAATATTAATTTCCCACCCGGTGAGACGAGATGTGAGGCGCGCGTTCTGTCCTTTCTTGCCGATCGCCAGCGAAAGCTGATCTTCGTCCACCGCGATAGTCACGCTTTTCTTCTCCGTATCGAACGTGAGGTTCTTGACCTTTGCCGGCTTGAGCGCTTCGAGAATGAATTCCTTCGGATCCGAGCTCCAGCGAATGATGTCGACCTTTTCGTTATTCAGCTCGCGCACGATATTTTTCACACGCGATCCGCGCATGCCCACGCACGCACCCACGGGATCCACCTTTTCGTTCGCGCTCCAAACCGCGATTTTGGTGCGGTAGCCCGCTTCGCGCGCGATCCCGCGGATCTCTACCGTACCATCGGCAATTTCGCTGACCTCGAGTTCGAACAATCGTCGGACGAAATTGGGGTGACTGCGGGAAACGATGATTTCCGGGCCGCGCAATCCATTATCCACCGCCACCACATAAGCGCGCAGCCGATCACCGACGTTATAATCTTCGACAACCACCCGCTCACGTTGTGGCATGATCGCTTCGAACTTGCCGAGATCGAGAATCACGTCCGACCGGTCGAATCGCCGGACCGTGCCACTCACGATTTCACCGGCGCGGTCCTTGAACTCCTCGTAAATCATCTCTTTCTCGACCTGACGAATGCGCTGCATCATCGCTTGCTTGGCCGTCTGCGCTGCAATTCGCCCAAAGTTTCTCGGCGTTACCTCCACCTCAATGATTTCGCCTGCACTCGCATCTGCCTTGATTTTCCGAGCGGCGGTGAGCGAAATCTCATCCTGCGGGTTCATCACCTTTTCGGCAACGATCAGGTTTGCCAATGCTCGGATTTCACCGCTCCGTGGATTTATGTCGATGCGCAGTTCCCGCGAAGCGCCGACGCTCTTCTTGGACGCGGACAGAAGCGCGTTTGAGACTGCTTCGAGCAGAACCTCGCGTTTAATCCCGCGCTCGCGCTCGAGATAGTCCAGCATCGCAATAAATTCGGCGTTCATAAAAACATTGAGACCGCTAGACGAAAAAGAGTGGGACACCAGCTCCCACTCTCAGGCCGCGCGGTCTAGTCTGTTACAGTAATTTAACCGCTGCTCCCGTCAAGGTGGCGCCGGAACAGTTGTCTTAAGTCTTGATCGGGAAATTCGTTGCAACTGCCCGGAGCGCCATGAAAATCGCGCGATGGCAAAAGGCGAACGCACGTCCTTCCACTGGCGCGATATTTTTGTCGCGCAGTTCTGGCGCCACCGACGCGTCCACGCGGTCGTGTTGATTTGGGCTGTAATCTACCTGCCCGGACTGGGTTCCGTCGAGATAAAGGGCGAGGAAGGCCGGCGCATTTTGCCCGCCGTTACCATGCTCGAGACCGGGAATTTTCTGGTGCCTTACGTCGGCAGCGAACCGTATTTCCGGAAACCGCCCCTGGTAAACTGGCTTATCGCCGCGTCCTTCAAACTAACTGGGATACGTAATGAGTGGACGGCTCGCCTGCCCTCCGTGTTATCAGTTCTCGCTGTGGCGGTTGCGTTCGTTACGGTCGGTGCTCGAGCCCTTGGCGGAACAGGATCGCTTTTCGCCGCCCTGGTGTGGCTGGTCAATTTTGGATTGATCGAGAAGGGTCGACTTATTGAAATCGAAGCCATCTACGTTTCGTTAACAGCCCTCGCGTTCATCTTTTGGGTAGCGGCCTACCGAGCAAACAAGATCGGGCTGCGTCTTTGGCTAATGCCGGGGATCTTCCTCGGCCTGGGTTTGCTGGCAAAAGGTCCACTGCCGCACCTTTTGTTCTTTTATGGGCCGGTAATCGCGGTGCTATGGAGTGATCGCAACCTGCGGCTCCTTTTTACACGCGCACACCTGATCAGTGTAATTGTGATCTTCGGTATTTTTGTTGTTTGGGCCGCACCCGCATTCCTGCTCTCAGATTCGGCCAGAGTCGTCCGCGTGTGGTCGCGACAATTCACCGGTCGCGTTTCAGGGGAAGGATTTCAGTTCGTCTCCTGGATCGCCAATATGCCGCGCAGCCTCATTTATTTCTTACCCTGGCTTCCGCTCGCCTTCCTGGAATTCGATCAGCCCGTTGAAGTTCGTCGATCTCACCTGGCCTTGCTGACCGGTATTCTTGTTCCATTCGTGGCGGTAAATCTTGTGCCGGCGTCACTTCCTCGTTTTGCCATGCCGGCACTCGGGCCCGCGGCCTGGTGGTTCGGCGAACTGCTCGCGCGCGACAATTTGCACTGGCCACACTGGCTCGGCGGAAAACCGTTTCCTCCCACATTGCGCAACCGCTTAACCGCCGCTGGAGTTGGAATCGTGTGTCTGGCGCTCTTAAGCTACGGCATTGTCATTGTGCCGCGGTTGCACACACACGAAAAAGTGCGGATACATGCGCGTCAGATCGATGCCGTCGTTCCGCCAAATGTTCCGCTTTACGCGGTAGATCCGCAATATCAGCCCTATCTTCTCTACGTTCGCGCCCCGATTCGCTACGTCAGCACGATCGACGACCTTCCAGCCGATACGAAGTTCTTTCTCGTGCAAGCGCGGCTGGAACATCAAGCGCAGACGACGCCGCACTGGTTACCTGCGCGTCCGCAGTTGGTCCTTCGAATTAAGGATTACCGACAGCACGAATCCATTCTCTTCACCGTGAGTTCGGGTTAGCCCGTTTGACAAGGTTCGGAAACTGCTTCCAGTGGTTCGTTAGCTAGCTAACGATACCACGCGCTGCCCATGAAAAAGTTCGATCCCGAGACATTCGGGCCGCTATTGCACGGTACCGCCTGGGCCTGGCGTCTGAAATTGGATGAACGGCTGCGACCGATGGGATTGAGCCAGGCAAAATGGCGCACTCTGCTGCATCTCTCGATCGCACCGGAACCGCTTACTCAAGCCGAAATCGCTTCCCGGCTCGGGATCGAAGAGCCGACACTGGTGGCGCTCCTTCACCGGCTTGAGGAGGAGGGATGGGTCTCGCGCAGAAACTCGGAGCGAGATCGCCGGTGTAAGACAGTGCACCTGGAACGCCGGGCCCACCGCATCATCGGGCGAATCAATGCGACTGCGCTGGAATTACGGCATGACTTAATCAAGGACGTTTCGCTTCGCGATCTTCAGACCTGTATGCGAGTTCTGAGTCAGGTGCGGCAACGCGCGGAACGTGCGCCGGCGATGTTGAGGAATGGGAACAAAGTAGCGACAGAGAAAGGGCACTAAATGGCGACCTTGGCTGACGTAAACACTGCAATGCGCACGCAGGTGACGCATCTGGAGCGCCGCTTCGGACGGCGACCTGTTTACATTGCTGCGGGCACGATCGGATTATTACTTCTTTTGCTACTTGTCCGAGGCATAAGCAGTCGCCACAAACCAGCGCCGCCCCCAACGCCGCGCGCCGTCGCCGTGGCAAAGGTGATCACGAAGGACGTCCCACTGTATCTTGATGAGATCGGCACGTGCTCCGCGGCGGAAACGGTACAGATACAAGCGCAGGTGAGCGGCCAAATCATCTCACGCGACTTCGAGGATGGTGCTGATGTGAAGAAGGGCGACGTTTTGTTCCGCATCGATCCGCGTCCATTCCAAGCGGCGCTGGCCTCCGCACAGGCCGATGCCGCTCTCGCCCACGCCACGTTCCAGCGACAGACGGAACTTCGATCAAAAGCTGTCGTTGCCGGGCAGGATTACGATACGGCGCAAGCAAACGCTATGAAAGCCGATGCGGCGGTCGCGTCCGCGCAGATTAACCTTGATTATTGTACGATTCGTTCGCCAATCGATGGCAGGACGAGTCTTCGCAATATAGATATCGGAAATCTGGTCGGTCCGAGCAGCCCACCGCTCATCACCGTGCAGCGACTCGATCCAATCTACACTGATTTCACAATTGCAGAACCTGATATTCCGCTGGTTCGTCAGCACCTGGATGGACCACCGCTGCAAGTCTTAACAGAAAACGAGAATGACAAAATTCCTCCGCGCCGTGGTGAGTTAACGTTTATCGATAACGCGGTTCAACCCGGCCTCGGTACAGTCAGAGCCCGGGGCACTACTGAGAATAAAGATCGTGCCTTATGGCCGGCGCAGTTCGTACGGGTGCGGTTGATATTGGAGACTTTGAAGAATGCGATGCTGGTGCCGAGCAATGCCGTGCAGATCGGCCAAAATGGCCCCTACGTTTTTGTGGTTAAATCCAACTCAACTCTCGATCTGCGCCCAGTGAAACCGGGCCAAAGGCAGGATGGCGACATGACAGTGATCGTCAACGGTGTGAAGCCCGATGAGACCATCGTGACGCGCGGTCAGCTCCAACTGGCGCCCGGAATGAAAGTTGCCGCCCAGGAAGATAAATCCACCGGCTCGGCTACGGACCAGAGTCCCGGGCCAACGACTGCTGATTAATGAAAAGCGACGACCGCGACGGCGGTGAACCACAGTCAGCACTGCAAAGATTCGGCGGCGCCGCGAAAAAGCAGCTGACGCAATTTTCTTCCGGTCTGTCGCGCCCGTTCATTCAGCGGCCGGTGATGACAATGCTGCTAACGGTGTCGGTGCTGGTATTTGGCATCCTATGTTACAACCAGCTCGCGGTTAACGATCTGCCCGCTGTCGACTACCCTGTTATTTCCGTAACTGCGTCTTATCCCGGCGCTGAACCGGTGACAATGGCGAATACGATCGCGACGCCTCTGGAAAAACAGTTCACACAGATCCCCGGCACCAGTCTGATCACGAGCTCGAGTTCCCAGGGCAACACCAACATCACCATTCAGTTCGACCTCACCAAGAGCATTGATGCCGCGGCTAGCGATGTGCAATCGGCCATCCAACGTGCACAGGGACAACTTCCCGCGGATCTGCCGAGTCCACCAACATTCACCAAAACAAACCCGAATGATCAGCCGGTAATGTATGTCGCGCTGACCAGCGACACACTCACAGATGGTGAGCTGTATCGCTACGGCACTACCGAAGTGTCGCAGCGCATCAACATTCTACCGGGCGTGTCGCAGGTTAACATTTACGGCGTCAAAGGCGCGATTCGGATCAAAGTAGACCCGGGCAAGCTTGCGACCCGCGGCATGACCTTTGACGACCTTGGCGCGGCCGTGAAAGCTGGCACTGCCTACTCCGGCGCCGGACAGTTCGACGGCAAAAACAAATCCTTTACGCTCCGCCCGCAGGGACAACTCGACAGTGCGGAAGGCTATCGAGACTTGATTGTGAAGCGCGGGCCAAATGGCACACCCGTATATCTGCGCGATGTCGCACGTGTGGTTGACGGCGTCGAGAATGAGCGGCTCTCCCGCCACTTTTTTGCCCGCGGGTTTAACCCGCCGGCTTCGGTCATCGTGTTCGCCGTCTCGCGACAGGCCGGCGCCAACGCGGTCCAAGTCGCGCGTTCCGTCCGCGACCTACTTCCAGAACTGCAACGCGAACTTCCCGGCTCGATTCGTCTGCTACCGACCTTCGACCGCTCGCAATCAATCGTGAATTCACTGCATGACGTGCAGTTCACACTGCTAGTCGCATTCGTTTTAGTTATTTTCGTTATTTTCGTTTTTCTCGGCCGCGCGAGCGACACCCTTATTCCGATGGTCGCGCTGCCGATGTCCTTCCTAATCACTTTCGTAGCGATGTGGTGGTTCGGTTACTCGATCAACAACCTCACCCTCATGGCGCTCACACTGGCGATCGGTTTTCTCGTGGATGACGCGATTGTGTTCCTGGAAAACGTGGTGCGGCGTGCCGAAGCCGGCGAATCGATTTACCGCGCAACCATGAACAGCGCCGGCGAAATCTCCTTCACCATCTTGTCCATGACGCTGTCGTTAGCGGCGGTCTTCATTCCGCTCGCCTTCATGCCAGGATTACTCGGCCGTATTTTCCGTGAGTTCGCCATAACGATCATCGTCGCGATCCTCGCTTCGGGTCTGGTCTCGCTTACGCTCACGCCCCTTATGTGCTCGCGAATTCTAAAGGAGCGCAACGCAGAGCGTCGCAAAACGTGGACGGAGCGTTTCGTCGAGCGTTTCTTCAATCCCGTGCGCCACGCTTACGGCCGCACCCTGCACCGGTTTCTGGATCACGGCTGGATCGCCGCGCCCATCCTGATCGCCTGCGGTTTCGGCGTTTGGTTTTTCTTTAAACAATTATCGTTCACCTTACTGCCGACCGGCGACAGTGGTGTGATCCGCGGCTTTTTTCTCGTGCAGGAAGGCGCGTCGCCGGATCAGCAACGCCAGCTTCAAAGTCAACTTGACCCGATTCTTCAAGGGGATCCGGCGGTGGACAAATATTTCACAGTGGCCGGTCGCTCCGGGCTCGGCGCGGGCGTGTTCACAGTTTTGTTTTTGAAAGATAAAAGCGATCGCGCAGACATTGATACGGTGGCGGCCCGCTTGCGCAAGGCTTGTAGCAATATTCCCGGCGTGCTGCCCACGCTTAATCCGCAGCCAGTTTTGCAAATCAATATTGGTGCTGCCGGCAGCCAGTTTGGCCGCTACTCCTATGTCATCAGCGGCATTGATCCTGACGAAGTTTACGCCGCGGCTGAGAAGCTGGGTGCAAAGTTACGTGACTATTCGGGTTTTGCCGGCCCGCCCCGGTCCGATCTTTTCCGCGCCACGCCCGGTCTCGATATCCAGATCGAGCGGGATCGTGCCGGCACCTACGGGGTCTCGACGACAAGGCTGCAAAGTCTGCTGCGCTCCGCCTATGCGCAAAACTACGTCTATTTGATCAAGGAACCTGACGACCAGTACCAGGTCATTGTCGAGGCCGATGATCAGGCTCGCCGAGGGCCACAGGACTTACGGGAAGTCTACGTGAAACCTGACACGGGCAACGCCATGATCCCGATTCGCGCTGTAACGAAAGCGCAGGAAAACGTCGGCCTGCAATCGGTCAATCACCTCAATCAATTCACCAGCGTGACCTTCGGCTTCGACACGAAGGCGGACGTGCCCCTGGGCGACGTAATTAACTACATCCAGAAGTCCGCGGCCGAAGTGTTACCGCCAACCATCAAAGGCGAGCTACAAGGCGAAGGTCTCGTCCTGCAGCAGCTCTTCCAGGCACTGCCGTTCCTTGTGATCGCGGCTGTGTTCGTGATGTATGTGATTCTCGGTATTCTTTACGAAAGCTACGTTCACCCGATTACTGTGCTGTCGACTTTGTTCCCGGCGGTGGTCGGTGGACTGATGACGCTCTGGCTGTTTAACAGCACACTTTCGCTCTATTCGGTCATTGGACTCTTCCTGCTCATGGGCATCGTGAAGAAGAACGGCATTATGATCGTGGACTTCGCGTTACATCGTCTGGATGAAGGATATGAGTGGAGGGAGGCTATTCATGAAGCGAGCGTCGAACGCTTCCGACCGATCATCATGACGACACTAGCCGCATTGATGGGGGCGTTACCAATCGCGTTAGGTGTTGGTGCGGATGGCGCATCGCGACGCCCGCTCGGCCTCGTCATCGTAGGCGGCCTGATCGTGTCGCAACTACTGACCCTGTACATCACACCGGTCATTTATCTCTGGCTCGAGTGGTTCCAGGAAAATGTGCTCGATCGCGTGCCGTTCCTGCGCAGCGCGCATTATCATGAGCACGAATTTGGCGGTAAACCCGCCGTCGGTGCGCCGGCCCCGGTTGGTGGGTAGTCACATACTTTCCGAGGCAAACATCGAACCGCGAGAAAGTTGCAGCCTTGGTTGCGACGGGGTTGGCAATGATGCGTTGCCACGGTAACTAATACCGTGGCCCAGTTTCCCAAGGAGCAATCTGAGTCCGGCGAGTTCCAAAGGCAGGAAGATGCATTTCGCGACTGGATCTCAACGGATGGTTCGACCCCATACCCTGTCACCTCCGGTCGGTATCATCTCTACGTCTCGCTCGCCTGTCCATGGGCCAGCCGAACGGTCATTGCCCGCAAGTTGCTCGGTTTGGAAGAAGCTATTGGATTGACCGTAGTCGATCCGGTGCGGGACGAACGCGGCTGGGCCTTTCGCGATCCGGAAGCTGGGATGAGCTCACTGCGGTCTGCCTATCCGGATGCGACCGAGCGCATCGCTCCGTCTACTGATCCTGTTAACGGATTTCATTTTCTCGCTGAAGCGTACCTTGCCACCGATCCGAATTTCGACGGTCGTGTCACCGTTCCAGTACTCTGGGACAAGGAAACAAAACGTATCGTCAACAATTGCGAGGATGATATCTGTCTGACGTTCAACAACGCCTTTCGTTCGTTGGCGCGGAACAAATCGGTCGATCTTTTTCCGAAGGATCTTGCCAAGGAACAAGCGCAGCTTTCCGATTTCATTTACGACAACATTAATAATGGCGTCTACCGGGCCGGGTTCGCTACGCGTCAGAGACCTTACGAGATTGCAACTCGCAAAGTGTTTGCCGCCCTGGACGAACTTGAGTCGCGTTTAGCCACCAGGCGTTATCTGCTTGGTAGTCGAATAGTCGAGAGCGATTGGCGGTTATTCTGCACACTCATTCGCTTCGACGTCGTCTACTACATCCATTTTAAGTGCAGTATTCGGCGCATTCTGGATTATTCCAACCTGCAGTCTTACCTTGTCGACCTCTATCAACACGACGGTATTGCCGAAACGGTAAATTTCGACCACATCAGGCGCCACTACTACATGACGCATGATCATATCAATCCGACCCGGCTGGTGCCCATAGGGCCTCAGCTGGACCTGACGCGACCGCACGGCCGGGAAAAG
>JGI1027J12803_100222443_pt1 | contig 10611 bp, 7 predicted proteins | sample IowNatreferecore_FD_12803 | JGI IMG/M metagenome (IMG submission 12803) | reverse complement strand
TGTCTGCCCAGCATGGGCCAATAAGCTTTGATATGAGGAAAATTGTCCATAAACAACCGGCTCACGGCATAAAGTTTCATGTCTTCCACGATCGAGGATTCTGCCACTTGGTTCATATCATTTCCTTTATTCCGGAATTTCAATGGAATAAATGTATTGAATCCATGGGTTTCATCCTGTAAATTCCGGAGTCTGTCCATATGGTTAATACGATGATGATAATCTTCGATATGCCCATATAACATAGTAGCATTTGAATGCATTCCGATCAGATGGGCTTTCCGGTGTATATCCAGCCAGCCTTCAGCATTCACTTTGTCTTCGCAAATTTGTTTTCGAATTTCCGGGTCAAATATTTCAGCACCGCCACCGGGCAGGGAATCAAGACCTGCATCATGTAATTTTTTCAATCCTTCCTCCACTGATAACTTTGCTTTTCTAAACATGTAGTCCAGTTCTACAGCTGTGAACCCCTTGATGTGAAGGTTTGGACGATGAGACTTTATTTTTTGCAGCAGTTCTGTAAAAAAGTACAGATTCATTTTGGGATGCACCCCTCCGACGATATGTACTTCCGTGACCGGTTTCCCATCATATTTCCTTACCATCTCCAGCATTTGATCAATACTGAGTTCCCAGCCTTCCTCCCGATGGGCATAAAGTCTGGAATAAGAACAGAATGCGCAGGTAAAAACGCAAACATTTGTTGGCTCTATATGAAAGTTCCGGTTAAAATATGTTTTATTTCCATGAAGGGATTCCCGTTTAAAGTTGGCCAGCGCGCCCAGATAACCCAGGCTTGCCTTTTCAAATAATGAGCGACCCTCGCCAGGTAAAATCCTTTCGTTATTAATTATCTTCCTTCCGATTGTGCGAAGGGTTTCGTCCGGCTGGCTATCTACTATCTGTTCTATCATTTCAATTCGCATATGCATGTAGTTCATATTTGCCAGGGACAAAATTACGAAGGAATGAGCGGAAGGCCCAATGGGTTCGGCCTTCCTTTTATTCATTAATTCCGTTAACTTCCACAATCAATTGACCGGCATGCAAAGATTTCAGGGATTGATCGGGCTGCTGCTTATTCTCGGGCTGGCATTATTGTTTTCAAACAACCGGAGGCGTATAAATCTTCGCCTCGTGTTAAGCGGATTATTACTTCAGGTGGTGATTGGTTTTATGGTTTTGAAAATTACTCCGGTCATTGTCTTCTTTCAGTTCCTGGGCAAGATAATCGGCAAGATTGAACATTTCGCATTTGAAGGCGCTGCTTTTGTTTACGATGGTATCGTCGTACCGGCCCGTGGAGGTGGCTTCATGAATTATGCAATGGGCGGATTTGTATTTGCCTTTAACGTTACAGCAACTATTATCCTGGTATGCGCCCTCGTAGCAGTATTCTATCATTTTGGAATTATGCAAAGGGTGGTTTCTATGATTGCCAAAGCAATGAAAGTAGTGATGCAGGTGAGTGGTGCAGAAGCATTAAGCAATGTTGCAAGTGCCTTTGTTGGCCAGATCGAAGCCCAGGTTATGATACAGCCTTATCTTCCGGGAATGACGAAGAGCGAATTGCTGGCAAGTATGTCGGGCAGCCTGGCCTGTATAGCAGGAGGGATATTGGTAGTATATGTAAATATGGGTGCACAGGCCGGGATTGATCTTGCACCGAAACTCATTACGGCAAGTTTGATGGCTGCACCGGGTGCGCTGGTCATATCTAAAATAGTCTGGCCAGAAACAGAAGTTTCTGAAACTATGGGTACTGTCAAACTAAAGGTAACCAGCCGGTATGCAAACATGGTTGATGCTATATCACATGGCGCGGGAGAAGGATTTAAGATTGCCATGAACGTTATCGCAATGCTGATTGGCTTTATCGCAATTATTGCCCTGCTTGATTTCGTCCTCTTAAAAACCGGTCACCTTTTTGACCCCTCATTTAATCTTAGCCTGAACTGGATATTCTCCAGAGTGTTTTATCCTTTTGCCTGGTCAATGGGAGTGCCGGCAGAAGACATTGGTAACGCGGCAACGCTGCTGGGCGAAAAACTTACCGTAAATGAATTTGTTGCATTCAGAAATCTCACCTCAGGCTCTGTACCAATCATTTCACAAAAAGGACTGTTGATAGTTAGCATCGCCATTTGCGGCTTTGCAAATTTCAGCAGTGTGGGTATGCAGATTGGCGGCATTGGAGCCATTGCTCCGGGCCGGCGGGGGGACCTCGCAAGGCTGGGCTTGAAAGCTTTGCTTTGTGGGACTTTGGCCTCCTATCTTTCTGCCACCATAGCAGGTATTATCATGTAGTTCAACTTCCGGGCAATTTATTCAGGCAAAGACATATAACCTGCCATCACATCATCCCTGCAACAATCTTTCCCACCTGGGGTGCAAGTGCGACGCCCATACCACTCATGCGTACAGCGCAGAATAACCGGTCACTGATTTTCTGAACGATAGGTTTTTTTTCTTTCCCGAGAGCCATGGTTCCGCTCCAGCACAAACTAATCCGGAATGGAATTCCAGGCAAGACAATTTCTTTCATAAATCGTAAAAGCTCCTGCTGTACAGGTTCTGAAGTATCTATCGAGAAAGTCTCCTCTTCTTCAATAAATTTATTCCGGGCGCCCCCAAGCAATACCCTGTTTCCCAGGTTTCGAAAATAGTAGTACCCTTCGTCGTAATGAAAAGTGCCCTTAAGTTTCAATCCTTTCACGGGTTCAGTCAGTAAAACCTGCCCGCGCGCCGGTATTACATCGAGACTGGGTAAAAGTGTTTTTGCAAATGCATTCGTACAAACCAAAACCCGTTCGGCCTGAAGGACGACGGGCAGATCGGTTTCCAGATGGACGGATCCCGGTCGTTCATCGATTTTCTTTACTTCCACCCTGGTTAAAACGGTCACACCCATGGAATGCACCTGCTGAATGAGTGCTTCCAGAAGTTTCCCTGAATGTAACTGGCCTTCAAGTTTATTCTCAACCAGGTGATGGGAGCCGGCAAGTCCGAAAGATTTGAGTTTTGAATCATTTAACTGAAAGGTCTTTTGCTTGCCTGTAATGCCTTTCAGCAGATTATTGAGACCGTCAATCCTGGTACGTAATTCATTTAAGTCAGGATACTGTCGGGGTGAAATCAGTTCATAACCGCCATTATTTTCGTAATCGATCTTTGCAGCGTCAAATTTTTTGTAAATTTTTTCCAACCCTTTGAAACGCATCTCCACCAGCTGCAGCATTTCTGATTCACCCTGTTTCTTTAAATCCGATTCCAATTCGGTGAAACTTCCAAAACAGGCGAATCCGGCGTTCCGGCTGCTCGCACCACTGGGTATCAGACCTCGTTCAATAAGAGTTACCGATTTCCCCGGATATCTTTTTTTTAAAAAGTAAGCAGACCAAAGTCCTGTAAATCCGCCGCCAATGATAATAAAATCTTTCGGAGAGAAAAAACTTTCACTTTCCCAAACAGAAACCGGCAACATATTTTTTTGCTTGGAGCCTGAGACAAAAATCTCAAAGCTGGTTTGAAAAAAAGGTTAGCGGTAAATCAGAGAATACTGTTTAACCCGGCTGCGTCAGGTTCAATTTTTAAAGATGTATGGCTTCTCCATAAGCTACTTCTATAGCGTCCTTCACACTTTCGCTAATGGTAGGATGCGGATGAATGCTGTTAAGAACTTCGTGATAGGTTGTTTCCAGTTTACGGCCCACCACTGTTTCAATGATGATCTCAGTTACATTATAACCGATCATATGTGTGCCCAGCCATTCGCCGTATTTCGCATCAAAAATGACCTTGATAAAACCTTCCGTGTGTCCTGCGGCCGAAGCTTTCCCCGATGCACTGAGCGGGAATTTGCCCACCTTAATTTCGTAACCAGCATCCTTTGCCTGCTTTTCTGTAAATCCGACCGAAGCAATTTCCGGAGTGCAATAAGTGCACCCGGGTACATTATTATAATCTATGGGTTCCGGTGCATGGCCATATTTTTTCTCCTGGAATGCAATATTTTCTATGCATATGATTCCTTCCTTTGATGCAACATGTGCGAGTGCCTGTCCCGGAGCGCAATCCCCGATTGAATATAATCCGGGTACGTTGGTATTGTAAAATTTATCAACTGTTATTTTTCCCTTGTCTGTTTTTACGCCTGTGGCCTCCAGTCCGATACCTTCAATATTTGCGGCTATACCGATTGCACTAAGCAGGATATCGGCTTCGAGTATCTGTTCACCGGAGGCGGTTTTGACTTTTGCCTTTACTCCCTGACCACTGGTGTCCACGCTGGTAACTTCGCTATTTACCAGGATATCGATGCCGGATTTCTTGTAAGATTTTTCCAGTTCTTTAGAAACCTCTTCGTCTTCTACCGGCACAATACGCGGCAGAAATTCAACCACCGTTACTTTGGTGCCCATACTATGGTAGAAATAAGCGAACTCGACACCGATTGCGCCACTGCCCACAACAATAATGCTTTTTGGCTGCACAGGCAGATTCATTGCCTCACGGTATCCAATTATTTTCTTGCCATCCTGTTTCATACTGGGTAATTCCCGGCTGCGGGCACCGGTCGCGATTACAATATGCCTGCCTTCCACTACCTGGGTTTTTCCATCTGCGCCGGTTACTTCCAACTGACCCTTTCCTTTCAGTTTTCCGAAGCCCATGATCACATCAATCTTATTTTTCTTCATCAGGAACTGGACACCCCGGCTCATTTTATCGGCTACGCCCCGGCTCCGTTTGATGACTGCCGGAAAATCAGGTTTTCCACTTGCTTCAATACCGAACTCCTTTGCATGTTTGATGTCTTCATAAACCTGGGCACTCTTTAAAAGGGCTTTTGTAGGTATGCACCCCCAATTAAGGCAAATACCACCGAGGCTTTCTTTTTCGATAATGGCTGTTTTAAAACCCAGCTGAGCTGCGCGGATGGCAGCGACATAACCACCGGGACCACTTCCGAGTACGACTACATCATAGGCCATAGAGATAAATTTAAGATGACGATGAATAGATAATTTCGGAGTGCAAAGCTAGGGTAAAATTGGATAATCACTAACCATGCATATGCGATACTCTGACTAACTTATTATAATTTGCGGCATGAAAAAAATTCAGGTACTCGCCGTGGCGGTACATCCCGATGACGTCGAACTTTGTTGTTCAGGCACCCTGATGATGGAAAAACTGCATGGTAAAACCATCGGAGTAGTAGACCTGACCAGGGGTGAACTGGGCACGCGTGGAACACCTGAACTTCGGGCCCGGGAGGCTGAGACAGCAGCCCGTATCATGAACCTGGATATGCGTGAAAATCTCGGAATGGCAGATGGCTTTTTTCAAAATAACGAGGAAAACCAGCTAAAGCTCATCAAATCGATCCGCGCCAGCAGACCTGAAATCGTCTTGGCGGCTGCACTGGCGGATCGGCACCCGGATCATGGACGAGCAGGCAAACTGATTTCGGACAGCTGTTTTCTGAGCGGCCTGAGAAAAATTATCTCCAGGGATGATCAGGGTAATGAACAGGAACCCTGGCGTCCCAAATATGTCTTTCATTTCATTCAGGATCGGTTCTACCAGCCAAATTTTGTATATGATATTTCAGCAACTTTCGATCGTAAACTGGAAGCGGTGCGGGCTTACAGCTCACAATTTCATTCAACCACGTATGAAAAAGATGAACCCCAGACATATATTTCCAGACCGGACTTTATGGACTCGATTATTGGAAGAGCCCAGATGCTTGGTAAAATGATCGGGGTGAAATATGCCGAAGGATTTATCTCTGAAAAAATGATCGGGGTAAGCAATCTTGATGCTTTTGAACAATTCGACACCTGATGTGCATAAACTGTCTGTTTCTGACGTTATTTAACAGTGTTATCGCAATAAAAAACGATACCTTTGCAGCGATTTTTAGTTAAAGCGTCTTATCATGCAAATGCCTAAGTTTTCATCCAGTTCAAATAATTTCCATACAGATCTTAAAAAAAGGATCAATGCCTATTTTGATCAGCTGGGAAAGTCGACGACCGGAAATTTTTCTCTCTATTTCAAAGCGGCTGTTCTGGGAGTTTGCCTGGTAGGTCTGTATACCCACCTGGTTTTTTTTACGCCACATGCAGCAATAGCCATTTTTGAATGCGTGTTGCTCGGAGGAGTAATTTCTGCGATAGGATTTAATGTTATGCACGACGGTGGACATGGAAGCTTCAGCAAAAACAAATGGGTGAACCGGATGGCGGCATTTTCACTGAACATCCTGGGCGGAAACAGCTTTATCTGGAATACCAAGCATAATATCATCCACCACTCTTATACGAATGTTGACGGAGTGGACGATGATATCGATATTCAGCCCTTTCTGCGTATGAGCAGCAACCAGAAGAGATTAAAGATGCACAAGTACCAGCATGTATATTTCTGGGGACTATATGCCATGCTTTATATTCTGTGGATTTTCCTGCTGGATTATAATAAGTACTTCACAAGCCGTGTCGGGGAAGTTCCTTTAAAAAAAATGAGCACATTAGATCACGTGAATTTCTGGTTTTTTAAATTGCTCCATGCCTTTATATTTATTGCACTACCGATTTATATGACCAGCGTAGCAGCATGGGCCATTGGATTTCTCGTGACGGCTACTGTGACAGGCCTCCTGATCAGTATAGTTTTCCAGCTGGCACACACAGTTGAACACACAACTTTTCCCGTTGCAAATATTGACACTAATAAAATTGAAAATGAATGGGCGATTCACCAGGTGAATACAACAGCAAATTTTGCTACACATAGCCGGGTGGTTTCCTGGCTGGTCGGCGGATTGAATTTTCAAATTGAGCACCATTTATTCCCTAAAATTTCGCACGTTCATTATCCTGCAGTCAGCAAGATCGTCCGGCAGGCCTGTGCTGATCACGGCATCAGGTATATAGAATATCCACGTGTGCGCCTCGCCATTGCATCTCATGTAACTTTTCTTAAACACTTGGGAAGAGCGTCCTGAATAATCGGTTAGTGTCTTAACCAAACTATCTTTCTATTTTCCTATCCGGAGAAAGTCAAATGCAGTAATTTCAGACTCTTAAATTTTCAGCCTATGAGTAAGGTCAGGGTGGGAATCATCCAGATGTCCTGTGTAAAGGACAAGGCTGCCAATCTTCAGAAAGCAATCGAAAAAATCCATGATGCGATTGCAAAGGGTGGCCAGATTATTTGTCTGCAGGAACTTTTCAGCTCATTATATTTCTGCGATACGGAAGACTACGACAATTTTTCTCTCGCAGAATCCATTCCTGGTCCCGCAACAGAAAAATTACAAGTAATTGCCCGTGAAAATAAAATTGTAATCATTGCTTCCCTTTTTGAAAAAAGAACACAGGGCATATACCACAATACAGCTGCAGTAATCGACGCAGACGGCAGCTATATAGGCAAGTACCGTAAGATGCATATACCGGACGACCCTTCATTTTACGAGAAATTTTATTTTACGCCCGGAGATCTGGGTTATCGTGTTTTTAAAACGGCATATGCCAATATCGGAATACTGATCTGCTGGGATCAGTGGTATCCTGAAGCAGCAAGGATCACATCCCTGATGGGAGCGGAAATTCTTTTTTATCCGACTGCGATCGGATGGTCCTCATCACAGGACCAGTTGACTAATGAAGAACAATATAATGCCTGGCAGACGATTCAGCGGAGCCATGCGGTGGCTAACGGCGTGCATGTAGTGAGTGTGAACCGGGTTGGCCTGGAGCAAGATGGAGCTATGAAATTCTGGGGAGGTTCGTTCATATCCAATCCATTTGGAAGAATATTATACCAGGCTGGTCATGATCAGGAAGAAGTAGCCGTTTTGGAACTGGATACATCCAAGACCGACAGCTATCGCACCCATTGGCCCTTTTTGCGTGACCGCAGAATTGATTCTTATGAGCCCATTACCAAAAGATTTATAGATGGAGATTAGCCGGCCCACACCGAAAGACCTGGGTTACCGCTTTCCTGCCGAATTCGAACCACATATTGCCACCTGGCTAAGCTGGCCACATAAGCAGGATTCATGGCCCGGGAAAATAGAAAGTATTTACAGTTCTTATTGCCATTTTATTCAGGCGATCACAGAGAATGAATTCGTCCACATCAATGTAGCGGATGAATCGATGAAATCTTTCGCCACGGAAAAACTGGAATCCATTTCCACCCAGATGGACCGGGTAAGGTTTTATACGCATCCGACAAATGACGCATGGTGCAGGGACCATGGACCGGCATTTCTGATAAACCCAGGGGCCGCCCAACCAAAAATCATTATTGACTGGAATTATAATGCATGGGGAAATAAATATCCTCCTTTTGATCTCGACGACCGGATTCCCACATTGATTGCGACGGCATATGAAATTCCCGTGCTTTATCCTGATATCATCATGGAAGGAGGTTCCGTGGAATTCAATGGCAAGGGCACCTTGATTACATCTGAATCCTGCCTACTGAATCCCAATAGAAATCCTTCCCTGAGCCGCGCCGGAATTGAGTCTTACCTCGAAGCTTATTACGGTGTTGATCAGATTCTTTGGATAAAAGACGGAATTGTCGGGGATGATACCGATGGTCATGTTGATGACACAGTCCGGTTTATTAATGAGGATAGTGTGCTTGCAGTTGTAGAAGAAAATAAGTCGGATGAAAATTATGAAATCCTGCAGCGGAACCTGGCCGATTTGAAATCCATGAGACTTCTGAATGGGAAACAGATCAATGTGATTGAACTTCCCATGCCTGATAAAGTTATCTATGATGGCCAGCGCCTTCCTGCTTCCTATGCTAATTTTTATATAGCAAACGGTCTGGTTGTCGTCCCTACATTCAGGTGCACGAAAGATGAAAAAGCCCTGCGGATCATACAGGAAGCATTTCCGGGACGCAAAGTGCTCGGCCTGGATTCAACAGATATCATCTGGGGTCTTGGAAGCTTTCATTGTCTGAGCCAGCAGGAACCATGGGTAGATGTTACACCGGGTTAGTCATTCATCATCAAACCCTTTAGTAATAAATTGGTTTTTAATTTTTACTTTTTACTTTTTACTTTCGTCCCTTCTTCAAAACGACGGCTAAAACTTGATAAATGAAAAAAACAGTATTGCTTGGTCTTTTTGCTATCACATCCTTAGTATCCTTTTCCCAGAACAATGAAAAACCAATCTCAATAATTCCTGAACCTGTAAGTATGAAACGGGGTGAGGGTTACTATAAGCTGCCTCCGGTTATCATAGTGAGTATTCCAAATATTCCGGAACTAAAAAGTACAACCGAAGGTATTTTGAGCAAACTGGCCGCGACCGGAAAGAAAGTGGCATTGGGAAATGCGAAAACGGCATCCATTCGTTTTGAGTTAACGAAAATTCATGAAATAGAACTTCATGAAGAAGGCTATAGAATAGTTGTAAGCAAAAATGGGATTGTAATTACTGCAAATAAACCTGCCGGACTTTTTTATGGTGCCCAGACACTTTGGCAATTACTTCCCCAGGAGATTGAAAGTAAAACGAGAATCAGCGGCATCAACTGGCAGGCACCGGTAGTTGAGATAAAGGATTACCCACGCTTTGCCTGGAGAGGTTTGATGTTTGATGTTGCCCGTCATTTCTTCACTAAAAAAGAAGTTGAGGATTTTATAGACGTGATGGTTCAGTATAAGTTCAATCTTTTACATATGCACCTGACGGATGACGAGGGATGGCGGGTTCAAATAAAGAGCCTGCCGCGTTTGACCGAAGTTGGTGCGTGGAATGTTAAACGCGAGGGGTATTTCGGGACTTTTGCCCCTATTCCGGCAGATGAACCCAAAACTTATGGAGGATTTTATACCCAGGATGATATTCATGCCCTGGTGAAATATGCGCAGGACAGATTTGTAAATATCCTTCCGGAAATAGATGTTCCCGGACATAGCATGTCAGCTATTGTGGCTTATCCGGACCTGTCCTGTACTGCCGGATCAGACAAATACGCGGTGATCTCGGGTGAAAAGTTTATGGACTGGCCGGGTCCCATAGCACTCAGAGATAATACTCTTTGTCCCGCTAATGAAAAAGTCTATTCTTTCCTGGACACAGTATTTTCCGAACTCGCGACTCTTTTCCCATTTCCATATATCCATGTGGGCGGAGATGAATGCGCAAAAAATTTCTGGGAGAAAAGTGATCAGATCAAGGCGCTAATGGTAAAGGAAAAGCTGAATACGATGGAAGAGGTACAAAGCTATTTTGAAAAACGGATTGAAAAAATTGTTGCGTCCAAGGGTAAGAAACTGATTGGCTGGGATGAGATCCTCGAAGGCGGGTTGCCTGAAACTGCAGTCGTAATGAGTTGGAGAGGGATCAAGGGTGGAATCGCGGCAGCTAAAATGGGTCATCAGGTAGTAATGAGCCCGACAACTTTTGTCTATCTTGATTATATGCAGGGGGATCCGATCAGCGAGCCACACGTTTATGCGACATTACGCCTGAATAAAGCCTATGAATTTGAGCCAGTTCCCGAAGGCGTGGATTCGAAATATATCATGGGAGGTCAGGCTAATCTCTGGTC
>JGI1027J12803_100007005_pt1 | contig 10629 bp, 7 predicted proteins | sample IowNatreferecore_FD_12803 | JGI IMG/M metagenome (IMG submission 12803) | reverse complement strand
GATGCTCAGGCTCGCGAGCATTACAAATCACTGGGATTGCGACGGGCAGCAGAATATACGTGGAAGCGAACTGCTCAGCAGACATTGAATGTCTATAGGCACGTCTATTCGCAGGTGAGAACACGTGGTAGCGCGATGACGCAGCCGCTTTAATAAAAGAAAAGCTGATCTAACTCGACCGCCTTCCCCGCAGAATTGGAAGCTACATTGCTCAAGGGCTTGTTATTTCGAAATGACTCTTAGCCACTGAGGAATAACTTTTTCTAAGGCAAATACGGCCTCAACGTAATCCAACGAATTAGCCGCCATCGTTTCTCTGAGGTGCCTGTTTGAAAGAAGCGCTCTGACGTACTCATAGAGCAGCTCCGCTTCATTCTTATCGTGAATCACTTTCCAGCACACACTATCTGGAAACTCTTGGTATTGATTGTTGTCACTGATTATGGCGGGCTTACCGGCAGCGAGCGTTTGCATTAGCGTAAAGGACGCCTCGCCCATCGACGGGTTCCTCAAGTTAATAATGATATCCGCGGCAAAAATTGCGCTGAAATAGTCCACTTCACTTAAGAAGCCGGTAAAGGTCACACTTTGATTGAGTTCGCTCGCTTCCACTTCTGCCTGCAAGTGTTGGAGATCAGGCGCCGTTTCACCCGCAAAGAGCAACCTCACTGGGTAACCCTCAGCCAGCAACTTCTTAACAACCTCAATTTGTAGCTCAGGCAATTTATTGCGGTTGACAAACCCAAGGCACGAGATGAGGAAGTGTCGATCATCAATCTGCAACCTCCTCTTGAAACTCTCGATCTGCTCGGGTGTCGGCTCGCAATTGAGTTTCGCGTACGTTGGAATGACCTCGATATGGTCTGTTTTGGTGAATTGGTCCTTTACCCACCGATGATGCACTATAACTCTCTTGCTTCTATTTACCACCGCGTGCGACATGGGAAATCCTCCAACATTTCGGCTAAAGCTGTGGAGGAATCCTTGCAGTCCTTTCTGCTCGGACTGACCATTACGGTTAGGCAACGCCCTTTCATAGAGATGCCAATCCGTCTGTAAGTAAAACGCCTCGTGCATGAAAGCGCTAAGATTGTAGTCGTGCAAAACTACCGTAGCAGGAAAATTCCAGGCGAGCTTGTAAATCTCTTTATGAAAAGTACTGTTGTTGCCCAAGTGGTAAATAACCTCATCATACTCTTCGAAGTGATGAGGAAAAGCTGATAGCGGATAGATTTCGAACTTATTCTTAAGCTCTGCAATGGCCTCTTGCCCGTCGAAATAGAGGTCAATGTCGACATTGGGACGAAGGGCATTTACTAACCAATAACTGTAATTCGCAATACCACTTTTTTGCGGCAGAAGAGGGGACAACCAAGCGATTTTCGCTCTTTTCTTCGATGTAGTTTCCATCGCAGTTCTGATATCTTTGCGTCGTCGCAATTCTTACCGTTACTTTTGATACCGCATGCGCAATCGGTCCGCTCAGATAGTATCGATCAGTCGCAATACAGGTTGGAGAGTAATTTTGATCAGCGCTTGGTGTTTGTTTGTCAGCTGACAAAGAAGGAAAGGGTATTGCATAAATTGATCACCGGAACTCTTGGCCGAACCGCCTCACAATGCGCGCAGTAGTCATCATACCCACCTACAACGAACGGGACAATCTAGAGCTTCTGGTTCAACAGATCCAGAAACACGCTAACGATCTACATATCTTGATCGTCGATGATAACTCGCCTGATGGCACCGGAGACGTAGCCGAGGCGCTGCGCTCGAAAGACACCTCTAGAGTGTTCGTTCTCCATCGCAAACAGAAGGAGGGCCTAGGTCCCGCTTATGTTGACGGATTTAGACAAGCGTTGAGTGTCGGCTACGAGGTTATTCTACAAATGGACGCCGATCTTTCTCACGATCCCAGTTATTTACCTGAGTTTCTCGATCGGATCAGTTCCAACGACTTCGTTATAGGTTCTCGGTATTTGCATGGGCTAAGTGTGGTCAACTGGGACTTCAAGAGATTGATGTTAAGCAGGTTGGCCACGAGATACATTCAGTTCGTTACAAGAATGCCTTTTAGTGATTGCACTGGCGGGTTCAACTGTTGGCGACGCGAGACGCTTGAAGAGATCGGATTTGATGACGTCTTTTCAAACGGATATCTCTTTCTTGCTGAACTGAAATACAAGGCCTACCGGAAAAACTTCAAGGTTGCTGAAATCCAAATTGTATTTACGGAGAGGAATCTCGGGAAATCGAAACTCAATTGGCGGATCATTTGGGAAGCGATTTGGGGGGTGCTCAAATTGCGGCTCAAGTATTAAGAGGGATTAACCTGCTGTTACTCCTTTCAATTACGCAAGTTATAAAAAACAAGATTTCTTCGACGATTTACGATGGGTTTGGTGCCCACGATTGTCCTTAAGTCAGCCTCGATCGCCGCGCCGTTGTCAGCATAACCATCTCGGTTCAGATAGATTCCCTTAAAGCCGGCCCTGGAAATATCCTGCACAAACTCGGCAGTTGGTTTCGCTGCGACTGATCGCTGCCAAATATCATCTTCCTGGCCGGCGATTGCTCCATAACTCCAGCGCAGACTTTTTGAGTGCAGGTAAGCTTTAAGTGGTTCGTGATCATTCAGCTTATAAGCGCCTGGACTCTCGGGAAACGGAATGTAAGGCAATTGAAAAACCATGCTCCGCGGCGGCAAAGTCGCTTCTAATTGATTGATGAAATCGGCATCAGCTTGATACTCGGTCTTTATCCTTTCGTACTCGGGAACAAAGAAGTGAATATCGCTTGTTTGATCGAGAATGCCGACGACAACAATCAAAGCACCAATACAGGCGAAGTAGAATTTCGGGCCTCGACGTTTCAGAGTCTTGTATAACACCTCGACTATCTGAGTAACGGCAACGAGCGAAAAAAACGCTATGAATACCGAGATCCGGTTGTAGGCTCTGATCTGGGGAGAGATAAAGATAGCGAACAAGACACCGAAACCGCCGATAGTCGCCAATAACAGGGCAGAGAGATTTAACAAGCTAAGATCATCAATCAGAGAACGATTTACTTTTCTGCTGAAAAGCCTGCCGAGCAGGATCAGGAATCCGATACTTCCGACAAAACCTAGAGACGCGGTGTCGTTTTCGTTAACTAGGGGCCCCAAGTTGTATCTATATTTGAGGGCTCTTAGCGGCATCCATCGATGCCCACCAATTGGCAGGAGCAGCTGAGTTATTTTAAACCCCATTACCTCAGCATCGACCACGCTTCGTTGCCCCAACCCGGAACTTCCGTGAGTGTACTGATAGATTGCCAGCGGTAAATGGTTTATGAAAACTGTTCCGGCCAGAATTCCTACCAAGATCGCGGGTGCCAGCAGTGCAGCAATCTTTTTGCGCTGAACGCAAGTATTAGCGCCGGCAATGAGGAGTAAGAAGCAGGAGAAAAATGGATAGTATAGGCCACACGACCCGACAATAACGCAAACGACGATACTGAAAACTGATTCATAACTCTTGAATTCGAGTCGGGGCCAGCGTTTGTTGTCTCCGAATTGGACCAGGAACGGTTTTCCCGAACAAACCCACAAAATTACGAGAATCATCAAGGGAACCATATAGTACGCCGCAAGAAAGAGGTGATAGCTACGAAAGAAGTGATAAGGCAGAAAGGTAAAAAGCAAACTACCGAATAGCGCTGAACCAAAAGAAAACTTGAAGTACTTGAAAAAATATAAGGAGGTAATCGCAGTCAGAGGAAATGTAAGCAAATAGTAGAGGTTTAAAGTAAGCGCATAATCCGAACTGAAGATAGAAATCAGCTTTATGAGCAAGAAATGGAAATTCTCTATCGCAGGATAGGCTTCATACTTCAATCCAGTCGGTGCGCCAAGAGAAGAATTGTGCAACCACCACCCCTCCTCAATAGCTCCTTTAGTTGCAATCCCGTAAAGCAGCGCATCGCCAGTGTAGGTAAAGGGGACTCTGAGATCTGCACGCCATAACTGCATTACACAGGCGAGAATTGCCAAAGACAAAATGGTAGCGGCAGCATATTCTGTTGAAACCTTGAGCTTATTTGTCACAGTCTAAGTTTGAGAGAGGATTCCTACGGTGCCTGTCTATCTTAACGTCCGTAACCGATTTCGAAAGCATTGAGCGTCGCAAACGCTGTTTTCTTCCAGGAAAACTCCCTGGAGTATTCGTATCTTCTTAACCTTGACTCGCTATCAATTGGTGCCCGCAATGCTTCATACAGACACTGGGCCATTTCTTCAATGTTGTAAGGATCAAAATAGAAAGCCCAATGACCTCCTACTTCCGGAAGAGAGGACGTGTTTGACGTAGCAACAGGAAGACCGCAAGCCAAGCCCTCAAGTACTGGAAGACCAAATCCTTCATACAACGAGGGGAAGAAAAGGCACCGCGCGTTTTGATACAAACGAATAAACTCTGAATCGCCAACGAAACCAGTAAGCAACACCTGATCGCCTATTCCATGCTTTCTAGCATGACTCATTAGCTGATTCTCGCTTGCTCTATCGTAGTTGCAAACAATATACAATTTCGTGGACTGTATTTTCTCGTCTGTTCCGTGCTTTGCCTGTAAACGCGCAAAAGCTTCCACTGTGCGCTCCAAGTTTTTACGTGGATCGAACCCTCCCGGGTAAATCACATAGTCGAAACGGGAAGCCCTGCAGGGAAAGGCCAACGGTACAAAGTGAGAGTCAACTGCTAAAGGAGTCACAATGTGTGTCTTGTCTTCGACGTTCAGAGCTTTGCGGAAATCCAATTCGGTATGACAAGAAATGTGTATGAAAATGTCGAAATCTCTTTCCAGTCTCTTCAATTTATTCTTATACCGAGCCAAGCTTGACGCTGACTGATGTTTGGCATAATCACGCTCCATCACAGCTATGATCAAATCAAAGATTGTCACGGCAAACTTGCAGCTACTCGTTAGGCGAGTCGGAAGGACCACGTTATCCATCAATGCGTTGGGTGACCAGTAAACGTCTACTCCATGTTGCACAATGTCGTCGTTTAGCACTTCCGAATAGGATTGTTCGCCGTCTTTAAGGTGGCTCGATGGGTCGTAAGCATCGTTACTAAGTATGCGAAGTTTGTTGCGAGCCCAAGGTGACAGGATGTCGAGGTGAGGCCCCTCCTTCGTTGCAAGGAAAAAGTCGTTGGTAAAGTCGTAGCGTAGAATATTTTCGACGCTGCTTATGAAGTATTTCCCAATCCCGCGAGTGATTTCGGGTGTCAGCAACGTTTGCCCGTCAATCAGTATTTTCATATAAGGAAGATGCGTCTGGACCAACGCTCTTCGATCTAAGTACTAAGATTTCGCTAAATAGCGACTATTAAACGGCCCCAAGTTCACGCAAAAGTCTCGTCAGAACGACGTCAAACGAAAATTCACGAGCAAGATAGCGGCGGCCATTATCCGCCAAACGAACACGCATAGATTCGTTATCCTCAAGATATTTCAGCGCCAGTCCAAACTCTTCGCTATTAGACACGAACAATCCGCCGTCACACCTTGCCACGTGATTTCGAGTTACCGCGCAGTTTGCCGACACAACGCTGGGTACTCCGCATTGCCAACCTTCCATCATTACTAAGGAAAAGCTCTCATTTTCCGAAAGATTTATTACTGCCTTTGACTGCTTCATGATCCATTGCTTTGCAGCGTCCGAAACAAATCCAAGATCGATGCAATGTTCGTTCGAAGGGACTAACGATGAATCGCCTCCACCGATTAAGACCAACTTCGTGTTCCCTTTGAACTTTCTGACGTAGTTCAAAAACCATTCACACAATGTATGAACGTTTTTGCCTCGTTCCTTCCGACCTGCATATAGAAAGTAGCTTTCTGGGAGCCCATCAATTACCTCGGTACTTTGACCTGCGTCTGCCGGCGGCTCAATACCCACTCCGGTGACCACACTTTCAACTATTCGACGACCAACGCTGAGGCCATATTGCTTAATGGTCAGGCTCTTTTCTTCCGGTGAGTTGAAGAAAATGTGCTTTGCGTTTTGCAGCAAAGTCTTTGTGGCATTCCAGTAGAACTGCAGTTCGTCGTGAAAGCATGGAATCAATGAAATCCTGCCGGGATACGCATTGACAACAGAATGAGTTAATCCGTGAAAGTACGGCAGCGCGATAAATTCAGACTTATCGTCTTCAATAAAGCCCCAAAGTGCAGCGGTTAAATCGCTACTGTTAATTCCGTAATCGAAAAAGTTCTGTTCGTCACTAGCGGATAGTTTCTTCCCTCTACCGATTTTGGCAATTACCGAATCATATGGACCACGGGCTTTTCCGGTCGTGAATCTTCGGGTTTCGATTCCCTCAACGTCATAAGTGCCCGGCTCGTGGTGGTTTTGCCACCAACTTTCATAGGGTGACTTTGAACAGGTCGTAAAGACCGTGGTTTGAACGCCGCGCTCGTTCAATTCACGGGCCATTCCCCTCGCCAACGACTCCGCTCCTCCGGCAAAGTTACCGAACCAGGGAGTAATGATAACGATCTTCTTATTGAACATCCTCAGGCTACGGAGGAGAGCTAAACGGGATGTCAGGGTTTTCTGGCTGTGATGCCATAGTCGGGCGCGCTATAGAAGTATTCGTTGAACCGTGAGATGATTTCGCTATCACCATTGATCTTCGCCGCGTCCCAGGGACGCAGTTTCATAACATTAATGTTGCAAAAACCCCGCGACTCGAGAAGAAACTCTAGGGTCTGACTAGGAATCGGATTGCGATGAGTCGGATCAGCGTAGAAGCTGTAGCTTCCGACCATAAAGTTTTCCGGATTTGGTGTTTCAAGAATAACCATACCCTCCGGTTTCAAAATGCGTATCATTTCGTCAAGTAGGTTAATTAACTGTTCAAATGGCAAATGCTCAACCAGGTGAAAACTTGTGACAACATTCAAACTGTTGTCCGGAAGGCCACGCAAGTAGACCAGCGCATCATTCTCGACGACGTCCAAACCGTCTTTCTTACACTGATCAATAAAAACCCTGTTGTGGTCAACGCCTTTGCCTTTTATGCCTTCGCTTTTCAAAAGGTCTAACCATTCTCCACGTCCAGAACCGATATCCAAAACATGATCCTTGACCGGAAGCGACTTTAGAATCGGCAGGTAGACTTCCAGGCGTCGCCGGACTTCTTCACGTTCTCCGCGGAAACGATCCTCAAATGATGCGTAGAGAGAATCAAGCACGTGAGAATCTTCTTCCTCCACTAACTGCGAGAAGGATGCTTTATTTCCTTTACTGGAAGTGGGCTCTAGTTCTTCAAGCAAAGTGGACACGCGCCTCTCGTGCATGACAATTTCTACTTGTGATTTTTGCTGCTGAAGAATCACTTGGTTCAATTCGTCCTTGAACTGTTGTTGCTGGTCTAACAGTTTCTCTAATGCGCGGGTCGTATCTTCTAAAGATCGCGACGTCGTGTCGATCTGCACAGCCGACATTTCCGTTGCCTTAATGAGACTAACAAACCGTGTCTCGATTTCAGCTTGTTCCTGCTGCAACCGTTCTAAAGATTGTTGCTGCTCGGTTACTACCTGTGTTCCGGCAAGCAGTTGCGCGGAAACTTGACCGAGCGCCTCACGAAACTGTTTCCAGATTTGATTAGAATGAGCGACTACACGTTCCTGTTGAGCCCACACATAAAACTCATGCTGCCTTAGATACTGAAACAGATTAGGTAAACGAACAATCGCAATTATCCATTGAATGAAGTAACCAATTACTGGCAAGCGGCCTAGTCGTCTGACCCAAGAATGAAACTTCAGACCTGAAACTTTCACCCGCTCACGTTGACCTTCGGGTGAAGAGTGAAGACTGGCGATGATATCTACCTTATTGAAACGACCACTCGCTAGGCATTCCATGTTATGAGAAAACCCTGGGCCATCCGGCTCCCGACCTAACAAAGCTCTATAGGCGTTTCGTACAAAGTCTTCACCGTGGTATTTCACAAGGTCGTTGAGGTGGTACTGGTTATCTTGTTTGACCCGAAATGGGGGTTGCAATCTGAAGTTGCTGTCGGGATCAGTGATACCACCATTGGTCGAAGAGGGAGTGGTTGATTCTGAGGCCCCGACGTCAATTTGTCGTTTGGCGACGGACCGTCGAATCTCGTGCATTAGCCGGTCGACACTCAAGTCGGAGCCATTGGTCTCGAACATAGATTACAGGTGGACTAACAAGCGAATAACAAGACGATCAAAATGGGACTCAATTCTATCCCAAAACCGACGTGATTCACATTTAACCGGAAGTTCGACAATTTTCTGCGCCGTTCATTATCATACGTACGATGGATCTTGCGTTAAGAGTAGAAACCCTCTCCAAACAGTATCGCATCTACGAGCACGCTTCGGATCGTCTTAAGGAGATTGTGAGTCGCGGACGATGGAAAACCCATCGAGAGTTTTGGGCCCTACGCGATATAAGTTTCGAGGTCGAACAAGGTACAACCTTCGGCATCGTTGGACCGAACGGCTGCGGCAAATCTACTCTCCTTCAAATTGTGGCAGGCACACTCCAGCCGACTTCGGGAACCGTTATTCACTCAGGCCGTATCGCAGCGCTGTTGGAGCTCGGTGCGGGTTTCAATCCAGAGTTCACCGGGGTCGAAAATGTATTCATGAGCACCTCGTTGATGGGATTCTCCCGAACTGAAACCGCCGCGCTGATGCCAGCGATAGAACGCTTTGCGGAAATCGGTGACTTCATTAACCAACCGGTCAAAACTTATTCGAGCGGTATGTACGTTCGGCTTGCTTTTGCGACAGCAATTAGCGTGACTCCGCAAATCCTCATTGTTGATGAAGCACTGGCAGTCGGTGATGCCGTCTTCCAACATCGTTGCATGCGGCGCATTCGCGAAATGCAAGAAGATGGCATGACGATTTTGTTAGTGTCCCATGACCCAGGTGCTATTCGCGCTCTATGCTCTAAGGCTCTTTTGCTGAATTCGGGTCAGATGGTGGCATTGGGCAAACCAACCGACGTTCTCAACCGATATCAAAAGTTGATCATGGCCCGGGAAACAGTTTACGAGGCGGACGAACCAAAAACTGATGGCGAATTCCTGAGATATCTAAATGTTGAGTCCATCCCCAAACTGTCTTGTACTTATCGCCATGGTGATGGCAGGGCAGAAGTACTTATCGCTGAACTTCTCGACGCCTCACAACGTCGAATTGAGTATGTAGAAAGTGGAGAAGAGGTTGTCTTACGGCTTTTTGTTCTCTTTCACGAAGAGGTTCTCGCTGCCGTTTGCGGTTTTCTTTTGCGAAATCGCCACGGTATTCATCTCTATGGCACTAACACCGATCTCCAGCAACTGCATCTCGGGCCAGTAGCTGCTGGTGAGATTGTGGAAGTGAGTTTCGCATTCAACTGCTGGTTGGCTCCGGATTCCTATTCGGCGACGTTCGCGGTCCATAGCCCGGACGGAGCCAGTTTTGATTGGGTCGATGGAACTTTGTTTTTTCATGTCATGAGTGTTACGGCAATGGAAGGCGTGTCGAATCTCAATGCCACTGCTACGGTGCGCCGAATCGGTGTGCGTGGCAAACATGACGCAGCTGAGACAGTAACGCTTAACTCGGCGCTTAGTTCGTGAGCGCCTTTGGCCTGACTCACACTGGCACAAAAGCATCGAGGCTGGTCGTCACTGGACGGCCAGCCTCGCGCGATTTAAACCTCGGAGAGTTAGCTCTGCACTACTCCTCCTCTTTTACCGGTTAGAATCGACCGCTGTACTCAGGGGATTCGATGAATCCTCGAACGATCGTGTTTTCAAGATAGTCCTGAGTAGTACCTTGAATGAAGTTAAAGCGATCGTTGTGGAAAATGTAGCCGCACTGAGACGGGTTCGGGCTACCAACGCAAACCTCAGGATCACGACGTAGGAAACCAAAGTACTCCATTGTTACAAACGCATTCTTATAGAACTTAGCATTCACCTCGGCGCTCTCAGCGATTAATCGCAACACCTGCCCTCGAGTCTTAGTGCCAGCATTCAAATCAGCAACGTATTGCGCCTGGTTGGAATTCGTCACGCCGGCCGTGGAAAGTAACAACTGCACAAACTCGGCGTTGGTCTTGCTACCATACTTAGCTTGAATCTCGGGTCGTAGCATCCAAGCTTCAGCGAGTTGAGCCTTCTTGGTTTCGGTTAGTGCCGGGTCATCGTTCGGTGTTGAGACTGATTGGAGATCCGCAAAGAACTCGGTGTAGTGAGGTCGGTCAATCTTGCTCGGATCGTTCAACTCCGCCACCGTTGCAGGTCGTTGGCCCAACGATACCATGTACAAGTACATCACATATGAACCCTTACGCTGGAACTCCGGCGAGCGGAAGAACACCGCCGCAACGTCACCTCTCGTCGCCTTGACGCACTCGGTATTTGTTGGCTGACAACCATTCAACCAATTCAGATAGAACTGCATTCCGGAAGGCTCCGGAAAGCGTCTGAGGAAATCTACGTATTGCTGATTGACGAAGAAATCGTAGTCCGCAATCGTGATTACTGTATTGGTACCAGGACGAATTCTCAGCGGCTTTACCTTGATGTTGCCATAAAACAACTCGGA
>JGI1027J12803_100001274_pt1 | contig 10653 bp, 9 predicted proteins | sample IowNatreferecore_FD_12803 | JGI IMG/M metagenome (IMG submission 12803) | reverse complement strand
GATGCAATTGCCGATGCTTGATGTGTGATATCTGGAAAACCGCCGACACTCGGGAACTCCGCCTCGCCGACCTGGAGCCGCACATTGCCTCAATCCAACGACTCGGCGTCGAATGGGTTGTCTTCTCCGGTGGAGAGCCGCTGATGAACCCTGGCCTCTTCGGACTTGCTCGCGCGCTCCGCGATCTCGGCATTCGGCTGACCCTCCTGACCACCGGACTCCTGCTAGGCAACAACGCTGCCGAAGTCGCAGTCTTGTTCGACGAAGTCATTGTGTCCCTCGATGGCCCGCGGAGTATTCATGACAGCATTCGCCGGGTTCCCCGCGCCTACGACTTGATGGCCGAAGGAATCACACAGTTAAAGGAGCTAGATCCATCGCTACCGATCCGGGCACGCACAACGGTTCAGAAATCTAACTTCCTGCACCTACGGGCGACCGTGACTGCTGCGCGTGACCTGGGTCTCGACTCAATCTCGTTCCTGGCAGCGGATGTGACCTCAACCGCATTCAATCGAGACCTGGTCTGGCCCGTTGAACGACAATCACAGGTCGCACTCACGGCCTCAGAAATAGACGCCCTGGAAGTAGAACTCACCCAGTTGGCCGAAAACGTCAGGTCTGACATCGAGTCCGGGTTCATTGTCGAGTCGCCATCCAAACTCCACCGGATCGTTCGCCACTTCCGTGCGCAGATCTCGCTCGAAGCTGCGATAGCCCCGATTTGCAATGCGCCTTGGACCTCCGCAGTAGTCGAGAGTGACGGCGCCGTTCGCCCGTGCTTCTTCCACGCTTCGATCGGGAATATCAACGAAGTCCCGCTCGAAGAGGTCCTGAACTCACCGGCAGCGCTTGAGTTTCGCGAGACACTTGACATCGATTCCAACCCGACCTGCCGCCGATGTGTCTGCTCCCTCAACTATCAAACCGCTGTTAAGCACAACGAGGAAACCCTCTGATGCCACTGGAATTTGACAACTCCTATTTCGATGGCGACGTCGTCGTCGTTGTTCCGAAGGTCGTCGGCGATGATCGCGGCTTCTTCATGGAAACTTATCGCGAAGACAACTTCCGTGAGCTCGGCCTACCGACGCACTTCCTCCAGGACAACCACTCACGCTCCGCAAAGGGGGTTGTTCGCGGGCTGCATTTCCAGTGGTCTCCACCGATGGGCAAACTCATGCGCGTCACCCAGGGCGCCGCGTATTTGGTCGCGGTCGATATTCGCAAGGGGTCGCCAACACTCGGCCGGTGGCTTGGTCTCGAAGTGACCTCTGCTAACAAAAAGCAGGTCTGGGCTCCCTATGGGTTCGCACGGGGATTCTGTGCACTCACTGACGATTGCGAGGTCCAGTACAAATGCACTGGTCTCTATGACCGTTCTGGCGAGTCGGGCGTGCGCTTCGATGATCCCGATATTGGCGTCGAGTGGCCCCTCGCAAATGTCTCGGTCTCCGACAAAGATCGCAACGCTCAGACTCTGAGCGAGTGGATGCGTTCGCCACTCTCTGACAACATTTGCTACGAATCGCAGTTGCTCTGGAGGGTCAAGTGAAACTCCTCATCGCCGGCGGTGCTGGATATGTCGGCTCCGCGCTCATTCCCAAGCTGCTTGAACGTGGATACGAAATCGATGTCGTAGATCTCTTCTGGTTCGGGAATCACCTGCCGGAGGAAGTCGGCATTCTTCGGAAAGACATATTTCATCTCGAGGTCAAGGACCTTAGCGGCTACGACCAGGTGCTCTTCCTCGCCGGGCTCTCGAACGATCCCATGGCGGAATTTTCGCCGAGCACCAATTTCATCTTCAACGCCGCCGCTCCCGCTTATCTCGCCTACATCGCGAAACGCGCAGGCGTGCGTCGCTACATCTATGCGAGTTCCTGCTCCGTCTACGGTTATACAGAGAATGAGCTGTTCGATGAGGATCGGCCAGTTAGTTCGTCCTACCCATATGGAATTTCAAAGCTCCAGGGTGAGCGCGCGGTGATGCAGCTGGTGGACACTGATTTCTCTGTGATCGCGTTACGCAAAGGCACGATCTCCGGGTACAGTCCCCGGATGCGCTTCGATCTGCTGATCAACACGATGTTTCGCTCGGCCATGCGCGACGGCATCATTCGTGTCAGCAACCCTGCTATCTGGCGGCCATTTCTCAGCATCGAGGATGCCTCGATGGCTTACACGCGTGCAGTCGAAGCCGATGAGAGCATCTCGGGGATATTCAATATCGCCTCCGGAAATCACACGGTTGGTGAGATTGCAGATCTTGTCAAGCTGGGCCTCGAAGAGGAGCTTGGACGCCGTACCGTCCTCATGATCGAGCACCACAAAGACGTGCGGAACTACAAGGTCTCGATCGAGCGAGCGAAGAACACACTCAGCTTCCACCCACACCAGGACGTTCGCAGCATCGTTCGCAACCTGATTGCGCACCTCCACAAGTGCGACGACTGGGACAATGCTGAATACTCCAACATCCGAGTGTTTCAGTCGCTTGGCACCCTTTCAACCGCAACGTCCGCCGCCGCGACAGGAGCCGCCTGATGCGTGTCGCTGTAATAGGAGGCAACGGACAACTTGGCAGTGACGTGTGCCGCATCTTTCGGCAGTCCGGTCACGTTGTGTCCAGTCTCACCCACGAGCATATAGACATTGTCAGCGAGCTTTCCGTGCAAGCTGCGCTCAGTTCCGTAAAGCCCGAACTCATCCTGAACACAGCGGCCATGCACCAGGTTGAGAACTGCGAGTCCGCCCCCGCACGCGCCTTTGAGGTCAACGCGGTCGGTGCTAGGAATTTGGCCCGCTTCTCGGCGAACTCGGGCGTTTGTTTAGCGCACATCAGTACGGACTACGTGTTCGACGGAGGTAAGCATGCGCCCTACATCGAGTCCGATCTTCCCGGCCCGCAAAGTGTCTACGGAACAACCAAGCTTGCCGCCGAGCATTTCGTTCGGGCGATCGCGCCCTGCCACTTCGTTGTGCGCGTCTCGGCGATCTACGGTACGTTTCCGTGTCGTGGCAAGGGCGGAATAAACTTCGTCGAGCGAATGTTGAAGCTTGCCTCGGAAAAAGCTGAGATCAAGGTGGTCGGCGATGAATTCGTGACACCGACACCTACTGAGCAGATCGCGCAGCAGTTATTAGTACTGACTCAGACGCGCGAGTATGGCCTCTACCACGCCACATGCGAAGGCAGTTGCTCCTGGTACGACTTTGCGCGTGCCATTTTTGAGGGCGCTGGGGTCGACGCCAACTTGAAGATGGCGGCACCAGGGGAGTTCCCGACGAAGGTTGCACGACCTAAGTATTCGGTGCTGGAGAATTCGGCGCTAAAACGAGCTGGTCTGAACACATTCACCGACTGGAAATCCGGTCTGGAGAGTTACATGGCAGTGCGTACCATGAGTCCGGCAGTCGCTGCTGTAAGTCGTTGAGCAGAGCAAGGCTATGTCGTCGAAAGCAGTAGAGACAATTCGGACGAAGGACTTGCGCGAGCCAATCATCGACACTGTCGCGTCAACGATTCCGCTTGGACGATTTCAGTTCCTCGCGCCGCTGCTCGACTTCGTCACTCTTTTCGCCATCTCTTCCATCATCTATATCGTGGCTTCGAATGCCTCTGAGCGCGCGCTTCCGCCGGTGGAAGTCCTTGCCTTCGGATTGTCGTTCTGTCTCGTACAGGTCCTCGCCTGCAAACGTCTCGGACTTTACGCGGCGATACCTGTTGAGTCCTCATGGTCGGAGTTCAAGCTGCTTCTCAAAGCGGGAGTCCTGACACAGTTGCTCGCAATGTCAGCGCTCTACCTTGCACGCACTTCCGCTGTGACTCCATCCATACTGTTGGCGCTTGGCATCGCCTCTCCTCTCTGGCTGATGGCCGCCCGTCAAATGCGCAGCGCGCAAACCGAACATCGAATCGCCGCCGGCTTGCTTGCGCGCAACGTACTCATCATCGGGCACGGCGAGATCGGGCGTGCACTGCGCGATCATCTTCAGGACAATGTCAAGCTTGGTTATGTAGTTCGAGGGTTTCTCGACGATGAAGCGATGGCACACGATATCCTGGGCCCGATCGGCGATCTTGAACGCGTCATTCGTACCCACTTTATTGACCAGGTTTACATCACGACTCATGCCGATCGTGAACTGGTGAAGACGCTGACGATGAAGGCTCCACGCCTCGGTGTGGACGTTAGCATCGTCCCGGATCTCTTCGACGGCATTGGGTGGAATGCTCCCGTCGATCGAGTGGGACACTTCCCTGTTCTCGTTCTTCACCGGCGCCACGCCTATGCGCTCCAACGCCTCATTAAGAGGCTGCTTGATTTGCTCGGCGCGTTTATCGGCGGCGTGATTCTTTCTCCACTCTTGCTGCTAGTTGCTGCTGCAATCAAGCTTGAATCTCCCGGGCCTATCTTCTATAAGGCAACTCGTGTCGGCCGCAAGGGGCGAATATTCCACTGCTTTAAGTTTCGAACGATGTACGACGGTTCCGATCGGCAGGTGGAGCAGATAGCTCACCTCAACGAACGCTGCGCGCCGCTCTTCAAGATCAAGCGTGATCCACGCGTAACGAGGATTGGCCGCTTTCTGCGTCGCTACAGCATCGACGAACTACCCCAGCTGGCCAATGTGTTGTTGGGCGAAATGAGCCTAGTCGGGCCCCGCCCGCCTTCCATCGACGAGTATCGTCAATTCACGCTCGAGCATCTGCGAAAGCTGGAGGTCATCCCCGGGATAACCGGACTCTGGCAGGTCACAGCGCGCAGCGACCCCTCGTTCCAGAGTTACATTCGCTGCGATCTCGAATACATCGAGCACTGGTCGCTCTGGCTTGATATCGAGATCCTCATGCGCACAAGCTTCGAAGTACTTCGGGGAACAGGCGTCTAACAGCACTTACTGCTCGTTCCTGCTATCGATCCTTCTTCCAACTGAAGACCAGCCGGACAATCACTTCTCTCGGACTGCCGATATATGTCCTGACCAGCCTCACTGCGGAAGACCAACGCGGCGCACCAGGTCTTTGAAGCGCGGGTCCGAGCGAAGAGGATCGAAACCCGGACGCAACAGCACGCCTGGGTTGAATCGCTCTGTGAATCCTTTTCCCAACCAAGCCATGGCCTGATCGGTTTGACCCAGCGAAGCATAAATGACAGCCAATTCTGTGCCGTGGGAGTAGCTCCCGCCCGAGCGCTGCTTCAATTCGGCTAGAAGTTTGAGCGTTTCATTTCTCTTGCCTGTCATTGCGTAGGCGCGGGCGAGATTCGCTATGCAAGTCGGACTGCGTCCTGACAGATTCACTGCTTTTGTCAACTCTGCGATCGCTTCGTCATACCTCTGTGTTTGAAGGTATGCCTGGCCGAGATGATTGTGTGCGAGACCGAATGCTGGGTCCATCTCGATGGTCTTCTGACTCTGTCGAATGGATTCTTCGTATGAATGGGCGAGAGAAAGTAACTCTGCGAGATCCGCATTGATGACGATAGAAAGCGGGTCTAAGTTTTGGGCTTTCTTCATTTCCGCAATGGCCTCGTCGTACCGATGCAGAAGCGCTAAATGCCAGGCATACCAATGATGACCGGTTGCGTACCCCGGGTTTAACGCAATCGCGCGCTGAAATTCCTTGCCGGCAGATTCCAGGTCCCAATCAAAACCGTCCAGGCAGAATGCCAGCGAGTTATGTGCTTCACCGAGCGAGCTATCAAGTTCCAATGCCTTAATCGCCGCCGCCTTCGCTTTCGGTAAGGCTTCCTTCGGAGTCATCACCGCGTACTGCCAATCCCCTAGTAACGCATACGTGTCTGCTAAACCCGAGTAGGCCTGGGCGTAGTTAGGGTCCTCCTCGATCGCCTGATTGAAATATGCCAACGCGGTCTTCAGACTGTCGGCTGTTCGCTTATTCCAAAAATACCGTCCTTTGAGATATGAGACGTAAGCTTCCGGATTCACTACCCTCGAAGCTGCGAGGACGGCCTGCTCCTTAGGATTCAAGCTAATGCGAACCTGATCCGCGATGGCCATCGCTACTTTATTCTGAACTTCCAGAGTTTCCCGAAGTTCCCCCTCATAACTTTGTGACCACAGGTGTTTGTCCGCAGACGCATTGATCAATTGGGCCGTGATTCGGACGCGATCACCGGACCGAAGCACCGTACCCTCGACCACAGCGTCGACATTTAGCTCGCGCGCGATTTGCGGCAGCGGCTTCCGGACGTGCTTGTACCCCATCACCGAGGTGCGCGAAATCACACGTAACGCACTGATATGCCCCAAATCCGAAATCAGCTGGTCCGTCATACCGTCGGCAAAGTAGTCCTGATTAGCGTCATTCGAGAGGCTTTCGAACGGCAATACTGCTAGCGATCGAACAACCGGTGACAAGTGTTGCCGCGATTCATAAATCCAGACGCCGAGACCAACAAGAAGCAGTAGCAGCAACGCCGCTGAGATCTTCCACTGAGCCGGCGTAAGCCGCTGCGTACCCACTTTTGGCTCAGCCGAGACCGCCGGCTGCTCTGGCGTCGATGCGGGATCAGGCGTGACTACGGGTTTTATCTTTGCGACCGGCGACCGGTCTATCGGTGTGACCTCTGCCAGAAACCGGTAGCCACGGCGAGCCACGGTCTCCACGAAGCGGGGTGTCTCGGCAGAATCGCCAAGTGCCTCACGGAGCTTGTTGATGGCTTTGTTAAGGCCCTGATCGAAGTCCACGAAAGTGTCGCCCGGCCAGAGCTCTTTTTGGAGTTCGTCGCGGGTCACCACCTCGCCGGGGTGTTCCAGCAGCATGGTGAGAACTTGAAAGGGCTGCCCTTGGATGTGAATTCGCACACCGTGTTTGCGCAGTTCGGCGGCACGAAGGTCTACTTCGAACACTCCAAAACGAAGGCGGTTGTCGATATGACGATCCTCTGGCACGGGGACTTGCACGCCAGTTTAGATGGAATGCGGCTCGGAAGGAAACAAAGAAACAATTCTGAGTGTCCCAGGAATAAGTCTTAGCAACCTCTTTGGATCGTTGCCATTACGCGGGAAGGATCACTCCACTCACCGGGAATTGCCAATGCATTGTTTCAAAAGACAGACCCGACCATAGTCAGTCTCGCACCGCAGCTGCGAAGCTCGTCACGTGGAGGCGGAACAAAGCTTGGAGGCAATTGATGACTGACATTAAAGAAGAGAAGCTCTTAAATGATCACAACCACGATGGGGTCGATCGACGGGGATTCCTGAAGTGCATGGCCTGGGCAGGAACGGGGATTCTGTGCGTCATGCAGGGTGGAGTCCTGAAATCCTACGGCCTTAATCGCCTGTCGGAGATGGGGCCGACAGCCTCCGGCGAATTGAGCTTCGTCCAGATCAGCGACAGCCACATGGGATTCAACAAGGCCGCCAACACCGACGTCGTGGGGACGCTGAAGGCAGCCGTAGAAAAAATCAACGGCTTGGGAAATACACCTGAGTTCATGCTGCACACGGGCGATATCACCCACCTCTCGAAACCAGAGGAATTCGACACCGTTGACCAGGTGTTGAAGAGCGCGAATCCGAAGAACGTGTTCTTCGTACCCGGCGAACACGACGTCCTCAATGACGATGGCAAACAGTACCTGGAGCGCTATGGGAAGAGCTCCAAGGGAGCTGGCTGGTACAGCTTCGATCAAAAGGGGACGCACTTCATCGGTTTGGTGAACGTCCTCAATATGAAGGCAGGCGGCCTTGGCAGCATCGGTCGCGAACAGCTTGAGTGGATGGAAGACGACGTCCGACACCTGAAGCACAGCACCCCGATCGTCGTCTTCGCACACATCCCCCTATGGAGCGTTTATCCAGAGTGGGGCTGGGGAACCGACGATAGCGCCCAGGCCCTGAGCTACCTGAAGAAGTTTGGCTCTGTGACCGTGCTGAATGGCCACATCCACCAGGTAATGCAGAAGGTAGAAGGAAATGTGACCTTCCATTCCGCCGCGTCAACAGCATTTCCGCAACCCCAACCTGGCCAAGCCGAATCACCGGGACCGATGACCGTTCCCGCCGATAAGTTGCGAAGCCTGTTGGGAATAACAAGTGTGAATCACGTGAAGGGTCAGCACACGCTGGCCGTCGTCGATGCCTTGCTCGGATGAATCCACAAGATCTCATAACAACATTCCGGAGGGAAAACGGAGAAGAGTCATGAATAGAACTGTCTTCAGTTTGATTGTATTGATGTTACTGGCGGTGAGTATCGCTGGGTTTACCGCCGAAACAGGAAAGCCCGTCCTGGCAGACGACAAAGCGGCGCAAGCCAAGGAAGTGAGAATCGACAATTTCAGTTTCGGTCCGATAGACCTTACAGTTTCTGTCGGAACAACCGTCACCTGGACGAATCACGATGACATTCCCCACACCGTCGTAAGTTCGGACAAGGTGTTCAAGTCCAAAGTGCTGGATACGGACGAGAAGTTCTCATTCACTTTCAGCAAGGCCGGCACCTACCCATACTTCTGCTCCATTCACCCGAAGATGACCGGCAAGATTGTGGTGCAGTGAAGGAGCACGACATTGAATCCATTTGACCCAAAAACGGTCTTCCTTGCTAAGCACGCACAGCACGTTGTGTTGATTCACTTCCCCATCGCGCTGTTTACCGTGGCCGTTGCATTCGATTACCTTTCGCAGTGGACGAAGAACCAGGTAATGGCCACTGCGGCCTATTTCAACATCGTGATAGCGGCGGCGTCCACCTTACCGGTCGTCGTGACAGGGCTGATCGCCTGGCGTTGGGCCCTTGAAGGCCAGGCGCTGAAGGGAATTTTGCTGATTCACCTGATCCTTGGTTGCTTCGTCAGCCTGCTCATGTGGCTCGTGTTTTGGATCCACTCTCGGGCGCGACGCCAGGGGAACAAGCCATTACCCGGATATCGACTCCCCATCGAGGCCCTTGCGGTCCTGCTCGTCGGACTAACGGGTCATCTCGGAGGAGTGCTGAGCGGCGTGACCGGAGTCAACTGATTGCCGTGGTGACATAAACCGTTACGAAAATGGCACCAGGACGACACTTTTAAGTCACTCTTAGTATTCTCCCACTCCATTTGCTCACCGCTGTCTGTTAGGACCGCGGTGGCAGATGGGAGCCAGGTTCAGGAACCTGATCCAAGTTCTACTGGTCCCAAGGACTTTCGTGAGCCTGGACGCCACGGTACCTAACAAAGGAGTTTTAGCCATGTCAACGGGGGAGACACAAAACCATAACGACACAAGCGACGACGTATCACTCGTTCACGCCGCCAAGGCCGGAGACATGGCAGCGTTTGAGGAACTGGTCAGGCGCCATACCACGCTAATCTTCCGAGTCGCCATGCACACCGTCAGTTCACGCGAGGATGCCGAGGAGGTAGTGCAGGACACGTTTCTAAAGGCGTTTTTGCATCTGCTGCAGTTTGAGGAACGAGCGCGCTTTTCAACTTGGCTGACTAGAATTGCGGTGAATACAGCGTTAATGAGATTTCGAGGTCTCCGGCGCGCTAACACAGTGTCGTTGGACGAGGAGACGGAAGAAGGCTTGTCCCTTGCAGACAAGGTCGCCGACTGGAGACCCAACCCCGATCAACTCTACAGCCAAGTCGAATTGAGATACATCCTGCAACAAGCACTGGCCTTACTGTCGCCACGCTACAGAGTTGTGTTCCTGTTGCGCGACGTCGAGGGCATCTCGGCCGAGGATACGGCGGAAATGCTGGGACAGAGCATCCCCAGCGTAAAGGCCCAACTGTTTCGCGCTCGACTCAAGCTCCGAAAACATCTCAGCCGCTACTTTGCAGGTGGCAATGCAGCGGCATCGCCGATGCCTCCACGAAGACCCCATGTTGAATTGCAGCCCCAATCAGTAGGGCTGTAGCCACGGGTGGCCGAGCGAAACATCGCAACGACCAGTGTGCGTAGTCGCTTCGAGTGCAATGCATCAGCCCTCATATCAGCGTCCGGTCGTATTGGGAGATGATGATTCGTTGTTTACGTACGACTTGACTGACATTCTCAATGTCCACACAAGCGGGGTACCGGGATTGATGTTGATGTCCTCGGCATCAAGTTTGAGCAACAAAGGAATTGGCCCACGGCTGCCTCGGCCCAAGGGAGTGTCTCCGGTTGTGCGAAGGCTTGCCTGAAACGGCGGGCCGGTTGTTGTTGCGCTGACCTGCAGCGTCCCGGAAGTTGAACGGAACTCGTAGACGGGAGTTCGCGCTTGCGAGATGGTCGACTCCTCGTCAGTCGTCGTTGGTACGACCACGGCGAAGTGAGTGATCTTGACGGGCGAGGTTGCGAACAAGGTCTCGGTGCGAATCAGAGAGGCACCGCTCAGTTCCCATCGCACATCAGCCACAATGCCCGGGTCAGTAAGATCTCCGGCTTTGCCACCAATCGTTGCCCAATGTCTCCAGACCGCACGTATCGCCATGCCGTTAGGAGATGCTTCGATCTCGTCCGCTCCGCCCGAGGCGACGATTGTCTTTCCGTTGGAAAGTGTCAGGAAGGGCGTGACGACCGGAAGGATCTGCTCGACGGGTGGAGCAAAGTTGGTAAGGTTGTAGGGCGCGGGCAGATAGTCGGACGTGCCCGGCTTCGTTTCGGTCGTTATAGGAAGAGCAAATCGTATTTCTGGTTGTCGCA
>JGI1027J12803_100002679_pt1 | contig 10665 bp, 9 predicted proteins | sample IowNatreferecore_FD_12803 | JGI IMG/M metagenome (IMG submission 12803) | reverse complement strand
AGGCGTTGTGGGTGTATTTCCAGAGATAGTCTCCGTCAATGACCAGGTGCTTGCCGAAAGCCTGCTGGAACCCGGCGTGAAATTCGTTGCGCTGTCCGGATCGGATAGCGCCGGGCTGACCGAGAACGCTCGAGAAGACTCCCGCGGCATCGCCTAAACTTCCGACGATGAGATTTTCGTTGAAGGGGGTCTCCAAGACCCGGGCATAGGAAAGGCGCAAAACGGTGTTCGTAGGCTTGATGTTGTACGCCACGCCAAGCCTAGGTTCTACCTGGGAATCTTGGCTGATGCCCCGATAGATATCTCCTCGCAGGCCCAGGTTGAACGACCAGTCGCCTGCCGTGATCGTATCTTGAACATAGAGACCCACTTCCTTGATATCCGTGTGTCCGCGGAATCCGAAGAGCGTGCCACCGCGCGTCAGGTCAAACGGAAGCAGGAGCGAGCAAGGGTCGGCAATGGCCACGCCGGCTACAAAGCAAGGATCGCCATTCCCGTCGGTCAGCGAAGGAATGATAGTGGGGTCTACGATCCCGAGATGGTCCTTCTCGGTGAGAAAGGTGTGCTGGAAAGTGACGCCGGCCTTGATATTGTGGTGGCCCTTTACGTAGGAAACGTCGGAGCGAAAGCCGAGATTGCCCAATGTACGATCTTGCGCAATGGTTTCGCTTTGCAGCAGGGGACTGAAGTCGTCGAACGGATTTCCGCTCGGGTAATAGTTGTAGTGGTCCCGCCGTCCGAAGACGCCGAACGTTATCAGAGTGTTCGAGCCAAATAGATGTGTCCAGGTCGGAGCCAGGTTGAAAGTCTTGATTTGTGAGCGCTGATCGCTGGGGCCCAAGGGATCGCCATTCACTGGATTTACGAGCGCGCTCCCGGTAGCGTCGCAATCGAATCCCAATCCCGGGGGGCACAAATGAAGCTGCGCGTCAAAAGAATTGGGATTCTGAAACCAGGAACGCGTGTAGCCAGCATTGAAATGGATCGTGTCGGCCTGACTCACCTGAACGTCGACGCGATCAAAAATGTTTTGCTGGTTTCCTTTGTCGTGCATCACTTCAGACTCGGGCGGATCGAGGAACCGGCTGGTTTGCAGCCCGCTGGCCGAAACAAAGTTGCCCCATTTGTCGCCGCCAACAGCCAAGTCGAACGCGGCCGTAGTCGTGCCAAACGATCCGTAGGAAGCACTGATGCTGCCCGTGGGCTTCTTTACGCCCAGGCCCGACCGCGTGGTGACCTTGATCACCAGGCTGGTCTTGTCGCCAAACTCCGCAGGTGGCGCGCCGGAAATCACTTCCAAAGACTGGATGGAGTCCACCGGAATCTGATTGGAGAACACCTTGCTCTGCTGATCCGTGATCGGCTGCCCGTCCACGGAAAACGAGTTTTCCGCATGATCGCCGAGCCCATGGAACAGCCCGTTGGAATCCGCCACAACTCCAGGCGATGCCAGCGTCACCAACGAACTGACGGAAGACGAAGGGCTTTCCAGAGGCATTTTGTCGAACAGCCCGCGGTCGACGTCCGTATGCGGTGTGGACTCGGTTTCCACCAGATCGCTGCCTGCGCTCTCGACGGTAACGGTGGTGTTGGCGCCCGCCACCTTCATGTCAATGCCTAGCGTGAGCGTCACCACCGATCGCACGTCGGCGTCCTGTGAAAAATCCGAAAAACCGCTTGCCGTCACCGATACGTGATACGGATTGAATGGCACGTTGGGGAAGCGGAACTTGCCTTCGGCATCCGTAGTCGTACTCCGCTGGTATCGGCTGACCGGATTGATAATCTCCACCGTGGCGCCGGCAATTGCGCCGCCCGTTGGATCCTTCACCGTTCCCTCAATCGTGCCGGAAGACTGCGCGTTTGCAGGCCGAATGCCCAAACCACAGCTCGAAAGCAGGGCTATAAATGCGAAAGCAAAAGATGCAAGACGAAAAACCTTCAACATGAAATTTTCTCCAGGGCCACCGGGGCCAATGTGCTGTGGGTGGATCAAAGCCGCCGTGAGAAGCGGCGCCGCCTGCGGTGGCGAAAATGCCTACCGCATCGAACAACAGCGACGTCGAGCAAACCTTTGGGGAAAAGGGTAGCTAAGCCGAAGGAGGTGCGCGGCCGGCGTGGTGAAGCGAAACTTCATTGAGAGCGGCCGTTTGAATCGGCCGGGCATCATGCCAGCCGGTAATTTCAGGCGCAGTGACCACCGAACCGGCCGAAGCCGCAAGTGCAGGCGCATGCAACGACTGGCAAACATGGCAAACCGGATCCTGCCCGGTGCTGTGCCGGTGCAAGAAGCTGCCACCCGCTGCGAAATAGAACAGCGCAAGACAAACCAGGGCGGCGGCGTAACGCCGCAATGTCCTCGCGTTCAAATAGGAAACGTTATCTTGCATGTCCTTGGTTAGTCTACCCCACTCTGCCATGACTAGGCGGCGCAAATCACGGCTCGGTTACTCTTCGGGCCACGCTTAAGCCATTTTGCGTTCTTGACCCAGCAACGATTCTCCCCTAAGCTCCGTCTTATTAAACACATGGCTGTAAACCAGTTCAATGGCCGCGCCATCGGTCTGTTGCTCCTGCTACTTCTTATGGGAGCGCAATTTCATTTCCTATCTGACCTGGACTCGGTTGAGGCGGGCACGCACCTGTGTCCCGTTTGCTCCGTTCTAAGCTTCGCTATTCTTTTGAGCCTCCCTATTCTGTGCTCACCTCCCGTGTTGGGTCGACGTGATCACTCGTTCTGCTCTGCTCCCGCCACACCAGTCAGTTTTCGCTCCACATCTCCACGCTCGCCACCGTTTTTGTAGATTCCACCTGGTTCCAGGTTCCCTTTGCTTTTGCTAGCGCGCTGCCGTTTTGTCCGCGGCGCGAGATGATAGCGGCTTCCAGCCTGTCTTTTTTGAAAGGGGTTTGCCAATGAAAGGTCTGCTCTTGCTCTTTGCCCTTGCTCCCTTGGCTTCGCTCCGCGCGCAGCAAGCGCCTGCCGCTGCTCCGGCCACGTTGCCGAACCAGGACTCCCGCATCCGCATCCTCGAAGAGCAGGTCCGCACTCTGTCCGAGCAGGTTTCGCTTCTGCGGGCCGAGATGCAGTCGCTTCGCGAGACCGGTGCGCCAGCCTCAAGCCAGCCGAGTCATGTCCTGCTGGCAGCCACCCATATGGAGCCCGGCTCGCTCCCGGTTTCTGCGCCAGTCTCCGTCTCCGCCGAAACTGTCTCGCCGCTGGAACCCCAACCGCCCCAAGTCGCGCAAACGCAGACTTACGGGGGAGCTAGTTCGAATGCGAAGCTGCTCAACCCGGACATCAGCCTCATCGGCGACTTCATCGGTACTGCCGGACATAACAATGTGGCGCCCGGCAAATCGCTCGAAATGCACGAATCTGAAGTAGGAATGCAGGCCATCATCGATCCATACGCCCGTGCGGATGCCTTCCTTTCTTTTGGAGAGTCCGGCGTGAACGTGGAGGAAGCCTACGTCACCTTCACTTCTCTGCCCGCCGGCCTGTTGCTCAAGGTCGGCAAGATGCGTGCGGAATTCGGCAAGGTCAACACCATTCACAATCATGCCTTGCAATACATCGATCGCCCGCTGGCGACAAATAATCTTGTTGGCGGCGAAGACGGGATCGACGATGCCGGTATCTCTCTCACGCGCTTCCTGCCGGCGCCCAAGGGCTGGTTCGCCGAAGGTACTGCCCAAGTTTTTCGTGGAGATTCGGATGGACTCTTCCATGCGGCACGCCGCGAAGACTTGAGTGTCGTCGGCCACCTTCGCGCCTACCGCGACCTCAGCGAGTCGACGAACCTCGATCTGGGCGTCTCTTACGCGCGCGGGCACAATGATTCCGGGGCGCTAGCCTCCGATCCTTCCGCATTTCTCACCAGTCTTTACGGCGCAGACGCGACGTTGCGCTGGAAGCCCCTGCGCCGCGCCATTTACAACTCCTTTCTGTTCCGCACGGAGTTTTTCTGGAGCGCTCGCGACCAGCTTTCTGCGCTGAACGCTTTCCAGACCCAGCACGCCTTCGGTATGTATACCCATGCGGAATATCGTCTGAACCGCCGCTGGACTGTAGGCGGCCGTTTTGATCGCAGCGGTCACGCCGACAATGCCGCTCTTACGGATACGGGCTTTTCCGGTATTCTTACCTACTGGCCCAGCGAATTTAGCCAGATCCGTGGCCAGTATCGCTATGGTCATTTGTTGGATCCCGCGACCCTGCGTTACGACAACGCCAACGAATTTCTGTTCCAGTTTCTTTTCGTAATGGGCGCGCATGGCGCTCATCCTTTCTGACGACCGGGGAGATCACTATGCTTGCCAGAAAATTACACGCACGCTTCGCAGCCGTTTTTACGGCTTTCATGGTTTTGTTTTTCTCCTGCGTCGCCCCTGCGGATGCTGCCGGCAAACTGCAGGTCATGACCGCAACCACCGACCTGGCCGCGCTCGCTCAGGAAATCGGCGGCGACAAAGTGGACGTCGAATCGGTAGCCCGGGGATACCAGGACCCACACTTTGTGGAAGCGAAGCCCAGTTTCCTTCTGAAACTCCGGCACGCGGACCTCTTGATCGTGGTCGGATTGGAACTCGAGATCGGGTGGCTTCCTCCGCTGATCACTCAATCCACAAATCCCAAGATTCAAGTTGGCGCGCCAGGCTATTTTGACGCTTCACGCTTCGCCAAAATCTTGGAAATCCCGACCGGCGCAGTTACCCGCGCGGAAGGAGACGTTCATCCGCAAGGCAATCCTCACTACTGGCTGGACCCCGAGAACGGGCTCCGCATCGCCAAAGGTATCGCGGACAAATTCAGCGAAATGCGCCCCGCCGATGCCTCATATTTCGCACAACGTTACTCCGAGTTCGAGCAAAAGATTAAGCAGGCCGATCAGCAATGGCAGGCGCAGATGAAGCCCTACGCCGGCCGCAAAATCGTCACCTATCACCGCTCCTGGCCGAATTTTGCGGAACATTTCGGCTTGAACGTCGTCGGATATGTCGAGCCTCGGCCCGGCATTCCGCCCAGTCCGCAGCACACCGTCGAGCTGATCGGTCAAATGAAGCGCGACAACGTCAAGGTGATCGTCGTCGAACCTTATTTCGACTTGAAAACTCCCAACAGCATTGCCCGAGAGACCGGCGGCACGGTGGTTGTCCTTATGCCCAGCGTCGGCGGCGAAAAGGAGATTACCGATTATTTCAAGCTCTTCGATTACGATATCGCCAAGCTGAAGCAGGCCTTTGACACTTCGAAATAAGATTTTCAAGCCGGCGATCGTGCAGAAGGACAGGTAGAAAATCCCAGGGGGAACTGAAAATTCATGGAAATTCTGGCGTTTCTTATTTTGCCCTTCATCGCCAGCTTGATTCTGACCGGCATTCACGCCTATCTGGGTGTGCATGTAGTCGAACGTGGCGTGATATTTGTGGATTTGGCGCTGGCGCAGATTGCGGCTCTCGGTGCTACCGTAGCGGTCGTCGCCGGCATGGACCCGCACGGCCGCGCGGCGTATTGGATCAGCCTGGGATTCACTTTTCTGGGTGCGGGGATTTTCGCGATCGCACGAACCAGCCGCGGCCATATTCCGCAGGAAGCGTTCATTGGCATTGCTTATGCGGTTGCCTCTGCCACTGCGATTTTGCTGATGAGCAAGGCCACCGGCGAGACCGAGCATTTGAAAGACATGCTGGTTGGCAACATTCTTGCCGTTTCACGGCCGGAAGTTAGCAAAACTGCTCTCCTCTATGCGGCTGTCGGGCTTTTTCACTTCATTTTCCGCAAAAAATTTCTCTTGATTTCAATGAACCACGCCAAAGCGTCGCAGCTGGGCCTGAACGTACGCTTCTGGGATTTTCTGTTCTACGCTTCGTTTGGTTTTGTGGTTACTTCCTCCGTGGCCATTGCGGGTGTTCTGCTCGTCTTCTGTTATCTGATCGTGCCAAGTGTCGGGGCCATGCTCTTCGCGGACAAAATCGGCCCGCGCCTGGCCATCGGCTGGACCATGGGCACTGTTGTTTCGGCACTCGGTTGTTATCTCAGCGTGCAGATCGATACTCCCACGGGCGCCACCATCGTCGTCACTTTCGGCATTGTCCTCGTCCTGATGTTCTTCTTGCATCTGCTTGTGCATCACCGCAGCAACGGTCAGCTGGCCGGCGCTCATGCCGCGCATCGTGAGCTGGAGCAAGAGGGTGTCCCGCACAAGTCGTGATTTCGCGGTTGCCGTTGGCGGCGCTTTCGGCGGCATTTTTGTGGGCTTGCTGGCTGCACGGCTTTTTAATGGCTTCTGGGAGTACCAACTCGGTTTATTCGCCGCAGCGGCTTTACTCTTGGTGATCCTCGTACTCGATCCAGAATCGTGGCTGTATCGCACTCCGGCTCCCGTCCCGGTCCTGCTTCTCGTGGTGGCCGCATTGCTCCCGAAGCACCGGTACTGGCCATATCGTCCGGCCTTCGCATCTCCGACCATTTCTCTTTGTTGGTCGCGGCAATCCTCTTCCTATTTGTATTCTTCAACCGCAAGCGCGCAGTGCCCGAGAACGCGCGAAAAAAAACTGCGCCGATTTGCGCCGTGGCTGCGGCGATTGTCGCGGCAGTGGTTCTCACAGGAACCGGTTTTGCCCACACCCGAAAAGCTATAGCACGTTACCGCAACTTTTACGGCACGTTGTCGGTCCTTCGCCGCGACGGCGACGCAGCAACCGCTGCTCTCACGCTCGCGCACGGCCGCGTTGTTCATGGCTTTCAGCTTCTAACCGCCGCCTATCGACGCACCCCGACGGCCTACTACGCCTCCGGGAGCGGTCTGGGCCAGGCGTTCCGCCAGGTCTCCTCGATCGCCGGCGCGGAACGCCACACACTGCGCGTTGGCGCGGTCGATCTCGGCGTGGGGACCATCGCAGCGTATTCCCAACCGGGCGACCTGTTTCGTTTTTACGAAATCAATCCACAGGTCATCGCGCTGGCGTCGAATTCCAAATATTTCACGTTTCTGCCGGATTCTGCCGCGCGAATTCAAATTGTTCCCGGCGATGCGCGTCTTCGCTCGAACGCGAAGCCGATCGCGGAGACTTACACGAGTTCGACGTCCTGGTTCTTGATGCGTTTAGCGGTGACTCGGTCCCGGTCCATCTGTTGACGCGCGAAGCTTTTGCCCTCTACGTCCGGCATCTTCGCCGGCCAACGGGCATTTTGGCCATCCACGTCACCAACAGCTATCTCGACCTGCGGCCAGTTGTGATCGCAGCCGCCCGGCACTACAACCTTCATTGGGCTTGGGTTCACTCGAATGGCGACGGCCGGATCTCGGCCGATTCCGAATGGATGTTGCTCTCCTACGGAGCTCTACCAAAGTCGTCCGGCGACATTTCGGCCCTCCCCGCGGTGCGGCTTTGGACCGACGACTACAGCAACCTCCTCCAAATCCTCGGAAAATAATTAGCCAAGACTCCGGGCATCGGCTTCTGCGTATAATCTTCGGAGCGCCAAGATCTCACGAGGATTTGCCCATGTCTGAACCAACCTACGACGAACTCAAAGCCCAACTCGCAGCCCTGCAAAAACAATCCGGCCAGAAACGCAGCGGCGCGCTCGATTTTCGCGTCGGCGAAAAAGGGGGGGTCAGCGTGTACGGCCTCGGCCGTTTCCCCGTCACGCTGTATTACGAACAATGGATCCGTTTGCTGGCGGCTTCCGACGAACTGAAAACCTTCCTCGAAGAACAAAAAGCCGAAGGCAAGCTCAAGCTGAAGGAAGGCTGAGCAACCGGCCTCTCCGCGGAGGCCAGCCCGTTTATGAATTGAATTGGTTTCTACTTGGAAGCGGTGACGGCAAGCTTGGCCCGCGCCGGCTCCACCACCAGCACTGAATCCATCGTCGAAGCATGAATTTCCAGCATCTGCCGCATCGCTGCATCCGCGCCGGCCCCGTCTCCGTGCTCACGCCTTGCGCGCGCCAGCAAGTCCAGTGAAAACGCGTCGTCGCCGGTTTGTTCCAGCTCGGCTATTGCCGCCATCGGCTTCTTCTGTTGCATCAACAGAGCGCCGCGTAGCGCGTGCATCTGCGCCCCGATCCATTCGTTGTCTGTGAGTTGGTAGCGTTCTTCCAGCACGTGCATGCAAACTTCCGCCATCGCCGCGTTTCCGTAATGCAGCGAGCGCACCCCGCGCCACCGCCGGATCAGCGCCATATGTTCGTCACGCGTCACCGCCGCCAGGTCCGCGTCTTCGCGAATCGCCGTTTCGGCTGCGTCCAGGTGCTTCAACGCCGAAAGGTCATCTGCCTGATACAACGCCATCGCTTCGTGGAATCCTGCTTCCAGGTCCGTATACTTCTTCAAGTGTGCTTCCGCCACGAGTTCCGTATATTCGCGGTCCGCGAAACCCAACATGCCTTCGCGCACGTAGCTCAGCGCCACCGACCCGCGATACTCCAGATTTCGGCGCGGATTCGCCGCAACCTTTGCCGACTTTTCGTAAGCTTCGCGCGCGCCCGGTTGATTTCCCAGCATCGCGAAAACATCGCCCAGTTCGTGCTGCGACGGGCCAAATGCCGGGTCCTTCTTCAACGCACGCTCGAAATGCTCTTTCGCTTCCGCGTAACGCCCGGCCTTGAAAAGAATGTCGCCGTACGAATCTTCCGGGTTCGGGTCGGCCGGCATGGCCGCAACGTACCGCTGCATCAGCGCTTCGGCTCGCGCCATGTCTCCCGCCGCTGCGTACGAATAGCCCAGCCGGTTCAGCACCGGAGTAAATTCCGGATCGATCTCCAGCACTTTTTCAAACAGCGGAATCGCCCGTTGCGTGTCGTGCTGGTCCACAAACCACCGGCCCGCCAGGTACAAAACAAATTTGTCGCCCGTCTCTCGGTGCGCCAGATCGTTTAGATCGGAAATGGCCGCGAGCTGGTTGTTTTTCTTCAGCGCCGTCACCCAGCGCACCAGCAGCATTTCGCTCGGCGAAATCTTTCCCGCCAGGCTCTGGGCATGTGCCAGCGCTTCCGCCGATTCCTTTGCGTCCGTCGCAAAATAGGAAAGCAGCGCCCATCCTGCCGCAAAGTTTGCGTCTTCGCTCGTTGCGGTGCGCAGGCTCTTCAGGCATTCATCCAGCCGATAATTTCCGCTGTACAGGACTGCGTCTCCGAGCAGCGCCCGCGCGTGGTCGGAATGCGTCGTCAACCGCATCGGCTCGGCTGTTTTCTTTGCAGCCGTCGCCAACGTCGTGGCGGCTTTCGGTGCCGCTACAAGGTTTTCTGGTGTCGCGGTGGCGCTCACTGGCTTGGTTTTCTGTGCCACCAGGAGGGAGGGCACAACGATTGTGGCGCCAACCACCGCAAGTGTCATTGCTGCAAACGTGCTGGGCACACGCATCGAAGAAATTCTCCTACGACCCAATTGCCAAGGTTCTTCAGCTTCCATCCGATGCTAGCACCGCCTTTTCCCCCGGCGACCTGTCCGTCCGTACAGCTGCCGCTCATCAGTCATACCCAAGCGGCAAGATTCCTCGTTAGCTCGCTTAGCGATCGACCAGCCGGTTGTGATCACGCAGAATTTTTCGCAGCTGGTCGTGCGGAATAGCGTAGGAATGGCCCACAATGCGCTTCCCTTCGCCAGAAATCAGGGTGGCGTAGCCGACCTCAACGTCGGCAACGTCCGTGATGGAATTGCGAGGCCCGGGGGCACCGTCGAAGGGGATGCCCAGATCCCGGGCGCGAGGCTTGGGTGTGGGCATGGGTGCGGATTGCTGCGCAGCTAGGATCGGTGTGAAAGCAAGAAAGAGAACGATCCGTGGGGCAGCCCATATGGCACCTGCTGTTCGGACCGGACTCACGATGGCGGCCATGTCTGCCTCACTCTCCCGAACCATCTCGCAAATCGCTCCTTGAGGATCACGCGCCAGTCAGGCCATCTTAACGCCCGTGCCAAACGCTCCTTCTGCCCCGATCACCAGAACTCACTTCTCCAGCCCGTTACTCCTCGCGGAAAATGCTCAAGCCGCTCGACGCTGCAGTTTTTGCTGTTAACCGCTTACCGTGTGTTAGCCTGTTCCTCCCTTGAGGAGGCTTGCAGTGCGTTATCGCAAATTCGGCCGAACCAACTGGCAAGTCGGTGAAATCGGCTACGGCATGTGGGGCCTGGCTGGCTGGACCGGCTCCGATGACGCCGAATCTTTAGCGTCGCTTCAGCGTTCGATCGACCTCGGCTGCAACTTCTTCGATACCGCCTGGGCCTACGGCGACGGCCACAGTGAAGAGCTGCTCGGCAAAGTATGGCGCGCCAATCGCGACAAAAAACTTTATGTCGCCACCAAAGTCCCGCCGAAAAACCGCCGCTGGCCCTCCCGACGCGAATTCTCTCTGGACGTCTCCTACCCGCCCGAATACGTCTTCGAATTTGTTGACAGGAGTTTGCGCAACGTTGGCGTCGAGACACTCGACCTCATCCAATATCACACTTGGGAAGACCAATGGCTCGATGACGACCGCACCATCCGCACCATCGACGAGCTTCGTGCCACCGGCAAAGTGCAAGCCGTCGGCGTCAGCATGAATCGCTGGGAACCCTGGAATGGCATTCGCGCCGTAAAGTCCGGCCTCATCGACGCCGTTCAGGTCATCTACAACATCTTCGACCAGAATCCCGAAGACGAACTTTTCCCCGCCTGCCG
>JGI1027J12803_100583399_pt1 | contig 10671 bp, 9 predicted proteins | sample IowNatreferecore_FD_12803 | JGI IMG/M metagenome (IMG submission 12803) | reverse complement strand
TCCGAGGCTTCATAGCGGAAAAAGAAATGCTCATACGCCCGCGAAACTTCTTCCACATATTCCGGAGAAATCTGGTTTTCGTCCTTAGCCGCTTTCTTCGCGATGCGCGCTCTCAGCACTTCCGGCTTGGCCTGCAGGTAAATCACCAGGTCGGGCGCCGGCAGTTCTTTCGCCAGCATTCCGTAATATCGCTCGTAAAGTTTCAGCTCTTCGTCGTCCAGATTGAGGTTCGCGAAAATGCGGTCCTTCTCCATCAGAAAATCGGAGATCAACGGAGCCGGCGAATCTGCCGTCAGCGCTTCCCGCAATCGCTTTTGCCGCTCGAAAAGAAAATACATCTGTGCGCGCAATGCCGAGCCCGGTTTTTCCTTGTAAAATTCGCCGAGGAACGGATTGTCCTCGCAATCGTATACCCGCCGCGCATGCAGCCGTTCGGCCAGGATGCGCGCCAATGTAGACTTCCCCACGCGCAGCGGCCCTTCGATCACGATAAATTTTGGCGCGTGCGGTCCACGCTGTGGCTTGAGAGCGCGTTTGGCGGAAGACGATTCGTGCGCCGTCATCGGTTGGTGTCGCCGCGCAGGTGCGCCGCGATCGTGCACCAGAGTATAGCAAGTAAACTTCTACCGCGTGAGCATCAGCACCACGAACGAATCCGGCTTCATCTTGCCACGCCGCTCGCCCGCCGCGGGCGCGTCGAAGTCGGCAGCCGGCAGAAAAATATTGTGCGTCTTCAAGTCGACGGTCATAGTGCGCGCGCTCTTCTTCGTCACCACGTTCTCCACTACTGAGAATTTATCTGGCGAATCTTCGTGCACTACGGTCAGCGTGCCTTCGCCGTTCGAGGTAAACGCAAACTTGGTTTCCGGGTCGAAGCCGCTCGCGTCCGTTCGTTCGCCGCTGGGCAGCGTCGTGACGATCTTTCCCGTGTCCCCATTCACTACTGCCATCATCTTGTTGTCGCAGCCGACAAACAGCCTCCGCGTCTGCGTATCCATGGCCAAACCGGAAGGCTCGGTGCACGGAGCCAAAGGCCACCGGTGCAACACCGTCAACTTTTGCGCATCGACATGCACCAACTCCGACTTGTCTTCCACGTTCACGAAAATCGTGCCCTTGCCGTCGGCCGCGGCAAATTCCAGCTTGCCGCCAATCGCAACGGTCCCAACGACTTTTCCGTCCGCTGCGTTAATCGCCGTGATGTCTCCACTGCGCCCGTTCATCGCGAACACGCGTTTGCTCGCCGGGTCAAAAATAATGGCGTCCGGATTCGTTCCCACGGGAATCAACCCCATCGTCTTCAGCGATTTCAGGTCGAACATGGTGACGTTGTTGCTCCGGCCGTTGCTCACGTACCCGCGGCCAAACTCCGCCGCAATTGCGATGCCGTGCACGCCCTGGGTGTCCGGAATGTCACCAACCCTTTCCTGCGTATCCGCGTCCAGCACCACCACATGCGTGGCATGCGAAACATAGATGCGTCTTCCAACCGGATCCGCCGCGACGTAATCCCAGCCTCCTTCGCCGCCAATGGGAATAGTCTTGGCTACGTGATATCCACTCGCTGCCGCCGCGGCGCGTGGAGTTTCCTCAAACGAAGAAGTCGCAGACATTTTCGCTGCGAACAAAGGAACCACGAAGAAGAGTACCGTCGCCAGAGAAACCGATCCGCTGCTCTTGCTCATCGCCAGATACCTCCAGGTTGCGGGCCAGAGAATCGTCATCGATCCGGCGCCGCAGCGTGGCTACACCTTAGCGCGGCGTACATAAATGTTGCATAAATCAACCGGACGAGCTTGCTTTCCAGTCTTACGGCACTCCCGATGGGATTAGCAACCGGGCGGGTCCACGGCTGCAGCGCTGCCAGGGGCTTCCGCAATTGGTGCAAGAACTCAGAGGGGTCAAGGCAAGGCAAAACTGAAGATGTCGCTTCCCGCGGCGATGGCCACGAATTGCTTCGCATTGACCGCGTAGGTCATGGGGGAAGCGGTGATGCTCTGGCCCGTGTTGAAATGCCAGAGCGGCTTGCCCGTCTGCGCGTCTACCGCTTCGAAGGACTGGGTGTCGTCGCCGTAAAAAACCAAGCCGCCAGCGGTCGTCATGGTGCCGGCGGCAGAACGCCCGATGCCTGACTGCGTATAGCGCCAAACCGGTTTGTCGCCTTCCAAGGAAAAGGCCAGGAGCATTTTCTGATTGTGGTCGCCCTCGCTGCGACGCGCCCCGGTGGAGTAATAGGTTTGGCCGGTTTGAAACTGCTGCGGCTTGAGGAAGAAAATGTTGCAGGTTTCCAGCGCGACAAAATAGAAGAGCGAAGTGTCAGGATTGTAGGAAGGTGCGAACCAGTTGGTAGCGCCAATAAAACCGGGGCAGATGCGGGTACCTTCTTTACTGGGTTTGGCGCCCGTCAGAATTGGGCGGCCTTTGGCATCGATGCCACTGGCCCAGGTGATTTTTTCGACAAACGGCCTCGCCGATAGGAATTCGCCGCTGGTGCGATCCAGGACATAGAGAAAGCCGTTGCGATTGGCTTGGACGATGAGTTTTCGCGGCTGGCCACGATAGATTGCATCCACTAGCACCGGGGTTTCAACAGCGTCGTAATCATAAAGATCGTGTGGAGTGAACTGGAAATACCATTTCAACCTGCCGGTGTCGGGGTCGATGGCCAAGAGACAATCGGTGTACAGATCGTCGCCCGGGCGAGGATCACCGTCGAAGTCTGGAGCCGGATTGCTGGTGCCCCAGAAGATCAAGTTGAGCTCGGAATCGAAGGTTCCGGGCATCCAGGTGGTGCCGCCGCCAAGTTTGTAGCTGTCGCCCGGCCAGCTGGACGAACCAAATTCGCCTGGCCCGGGAATAGTCCACAGACGCCAAGCTTCCTTGCCCGTTTCGGCATCCAAAGCTGCCACGAAGCCCCGGACGCCGTCGTCGCCGCCGGAAGTGCCGACGATGACTTTGTCCTTTACCACCAATGGTGCGCTGGTGGCGCCGTAGTTCCTATTGCCGTCGGTGTAGGCGACATCCCACAGCAAATTGCCGGAAAGTGCGTCCAGGCAGAGCAAGTGGGCATTGTCGGTTTCCAGGTAGACGCGGGAATGCCAAATGCCGACGCCACGATTATGATGCTGCGAGGCATCATCAATAAGACCTTCGGTGATGGGGCGGGAATAGTGCCAGATGGTCCGTCCTGTTTGGGCGTCAAGAGCGAAGGCGTCGTTGGCGGAAGTGACAAACATGATGCCATCGGCGACGACGGGCGTAACTTCAAGAGCATTGGAATTGGACGCGTGGAAGACCCATTGCGCGCGAAGCTGGGCCACGTTGCGGGTATTGATTTCATGAAGCGCACTGTAACGACGCCCGGTATAGTCGCCGTTGTAGGAAAGCCAGTTGTCTGCCGCGGGGCGAGCCAGGAGGCGCGCCGGGTGCACGTCGATGCGCGAAGTGACAGAGCTCATTCGCACTTCCTGGGAGCTGGCGAGGGATGCCGCGGTCAGGGCCAGGAGCAGGTACCGGACAAGTTTTGTTATTCGGCGCATGGCCAGGTTTTTCCGAAGCGCACTCTAGCATTTTTCACAAGCGCGACAAAGAGGCTTCTGCCGCTCCTGCAACATGATTTAAATCGAATCAAGCAAAGAGTCGACATGAAACAATGTGCACGATTCCGCCTTGACCGGCAGGGCTTCTCGGGCCAGTATCGAGGCGGCAGAAAATCCATCTCAAGGAAAATGGATTGTCGCGGAAATCCGGCCTCCAACTGTCCATGAAACCGGTCGTTTACTTCTGCGTAGTGGTCCTCGCCACAGCAACCGCCTGGGCACACGGCTTACCCGGCAACTTCCAGCATGACGACACCCCGGACGTGGCTGAAGCGCGAAGAACGTTTGAAACGGTTTGCGCCTCCTGCCACGGATTGGATGGCCGCGGCGGCGAACGAGGGCCTGATCTGGTATCACGTGCCGAAGTAACGGCCAAGAGCGATACGGACCTGAAAGAAATACTCGAGAAAGGCAAAACCGCGGCGGGAATGCCGTCATTCTCAAGCTACGGGATGGAGCGGCTGAAGGCGCTCGTCAGCTATTTGCGAATGCTTCAAGGTCGAACCCAATCCGTGAAACTTCCTGGCAATCCGGCGCAGGGCAAAATCCTGTTTTACGGCAAGGCGAAATGTTCCGAATGCCACATGATCGGCGGGCAAGGTGGATTTTGGGGGCAGGATCTGACGAAGTATGGTGGCAAGCGCGACGCAAGCGAGATCCGGGCAGCCATCGTAAATCCAGGCAAGGACCTGGACCCGCGGCGCGGGTTGGTAACTGTGACTCTCCGCGATTCGAAGCGCCTTACCGGATTAGCTCGCAACGAGGACAACTTTTCTCTGCAATTGCAAACGGCTGACGGGGCCTTTCACCTGTTGAACAAAGCGGACGTCGAGAAGTTGTACTACGAGGGCAGAGTGGGAATGCCCGCCAACTACGGTTCGACACTTTCCGCCCGCGAACTGAACGATCTGGTCAGCTTCCTGCTTCACTCAGCAGGGAGCGAGTCGACTCCGGCCAAGTATGCGGACGATGACTTTGAAGAGTAGCGCGGAGACGCGCATGCGCGCCGCAGCGGCGGCAAACCTGAGGCAACTTTTCACGTTGCTCGCAGCGGCATCACAATCGTGCCCGCGCATTACAACTCCTGCCCCGAATGCGGGACCCTGTAGATCAGGACCACCAAGTCCGTTTTCAAGCTGCAACCAAGCGGCACGGATTCGCGCCTGATCTCAACCATTCACTGGGGCCCGCCGTGCGAGAGCAAGTGGGTTACTGCGCTGGCTTGCTGTTAGAGGCTTTCGGATGACGCACGGCGATCAGCGACATCTGCTCCAGGTCCGCGTACTGGCCTTCTGCATTTGGCTTCCGATCACCCGATTTGATTTGCTGAACTGTGGTTTGCGCGGGCAGCGCACCTTTAAAGTACTTCGCGTAAATGGCCGAATACTGCGGGCTTTCCGCAAGGTCATCCAAATAAGTCGTGGCCGATACAACTTGGTCGAAGTTCATTTCGGCTTCTTCGAGGTTGTCGAGCAGATTCCTCATGGTCTGGCGAGTCTGATCCGCGGTTGATGCGAAGTACACACCGCCATTCGGGCCGGGGATGAAGCCGCTTTTCGCCGAACAGTACAACGTGTCGCCCGCAAACACGCATGGGCTGGCGGTCGGACTGGGCGGCATGTTTTTGGGACGAATGGCCAGGCGCTGACTCAGGTCGCGAACAGCCACTCCTGTGTATGCGATGTGGGCGCCTTCGGGAAGACTTGAAACCTGGATGGTCGCCCGCCCGGGCGTATTGCCAAACTCAAAACGTCGCGCGTAATGCTCGTTCATGATGCGCATGGGAATATCGGCGGTTAAATACGGATTCACGAATACCATGTTGAAGTTGCTGAGTCCGGCAGCTGTCAGTACGGCAGCCAGGCCATCGAGCGCCATGTCCACTTGAGCCGCTGCGCCTTGCGGGACCGTGCCGGTAACCGGATCGCGCCCCAACATTGTCGATACGAACAGCCGGTCGCGAGTGAGCATTCCAGCCGAGTACGCCTGGCTTGCCGGCCAGCCCGGCACGGCGACCGACTGTTTCCCATTCCGGTCCCGAACGGCGACCGCATTCATCTGCAAAGGCGGCTCCGGAACGCGCGCTACACCCAGCACGCTGCGCGCCGGCGGATCCTTCGGAAAGTAGGCGGCGAAAGCGTTATTCAGTTCGTCGTAATGGCTTACGTCCTGAAGATAGACCTGAATATAGACGACGTGATTCATGGTGAGTCCGGCGGCTTCGACCAGATCCTTAATGTTGTCCAGACATTGCCGCGCCTGGTCCGTGAATTTGTTTGCGCTGGTGCCATCCGCTCGGTGCGGACCTTGCGCGGAAATGTAGAGATAACCTGCGCCTTCGACGCTGGATGAACCGGGGACAGCCAGCGACGAAGTTGCTTGTGACGCAGCGGAGCGCGGTTGCAAAGACGCCCATGCGACAGCGAGCAGGGCAAAAAGGCGAAAGTGGGAAGTCATGCCCGCTTGCCCTTGTACGCCGCGCCGAGGATCTGGCGCAAACGCTGGCCGACGATCATCTCCTCACCGGGTTGAATCGTCATGGAAACGATTTCGAGATGATTCTGTTCCTGGAGTTCTTTCGAATTGGGTTTCGGTTTATCCGTCCCCTCCTGCACCGCCGAAACCATGCTGGGGTTATCGACGCTCAGGACTTCGATCACCGGATCGGCGTCGTGCAGTTTTTTGACGCATTCGCTGACAGTGAAGCCCCATGCCTGTTCGTCCCAAGAGACGCGCAAGGTCGGATAACGGTTGCCGTCGTCAGGAATGTAGATTTGCGTCTTCACGCCGGGGACGGTTTCGGCAAGCTTGGCGATGCGATCCGCACGCGCGTTCCATTCTTCGTAAAGTTTTTTGGAATCGATCTTTAGCCAGGTTTCAATTGCCGTAAGACAGCCGATGATCTCCTCCTTACCGACTTTCATCGGGCGGCAAACAGCCCCTTCATACGGACTGCAATTTCGCAGCGCTGCTTCGATGAGATCCTTGCGGCCAAGCAAAACACCGCTGCACTGGGGGCCGCGCAGCCCCTTGCCACCCGAGAAGGTATAAAGATCAAGCTTCATCTTGGCGTAAAGCTTGATGTTTTCGATGGGAGGTATCCCGGCTGCATCGTCCAGCAGCAACGGAACACCGTGTTCCTTGGCGATAGACGCTTCGCGCTCCAGTTTTTCACCAAGGTCGGTCGTGTAAATCATAGCGGTTTTTTCGTTGACGGCGTTGGCGACTTCCTCGGGCTTGGCGACCAGAACCAGTTTGGCTCCCGTCAAGCGAATGGCGCTGTCAAAGGCGCTGCGGCCGCCGACCATGATGACCTCATGCTTAAGCCCGGTAACATCGGGAAGCTGCCAGATCTTTTTTGCGTCGTTCCCTGCAATGCAAGCCGCCGCTGCGGCGGCCATCGCTCCCGCCGCACCCGAAGTGACCAAGCCTGACTCTGCCCCGGTTAACTCCGCCAGCCGCCGTCCCACGGCGGTTTGCAGCTCGACCATGTTGACGAAGTGCTTGCCGGCCTCGATCTGCGCTTCGTGCACTTCGGGAAACTGCAACGAGCCGCTCAGATACGTCCAGGTACCTCGGCAATTGATCACCGTCTTCACGCCCAGACGGCTATAGACGTTTTCGCGCGGACCGGCGCCGATCATTGTGGCCGACCTTTCGTATAGGTCCTTTGCGGCCAGTTGCGCCAAAAGCGGCGAGGCCGCCAGCACCTTCATAAAACCACGGCGATTCGAGGGCTGCGTCGAGGTCATAAGTCTCTTCTCCCGAAAGATTTGCGCTACTTGGTAAAAACCAGAGTTCCAAAGTGTTCCGGCACGTGGTTGGGGTCGCGGTTAAACACGCAGGTTGGCTGCCAGCACATGAAATGGCGCTTCGAGTCGTCGCCGAGGCCATCAATGCGATAGAGATTGACACGCCATTTTGTCCCCGCGGTCACCGGCTTCTCACTTACCGAACGCAGCGGCACACGCGCGGCGGCGTACCATATGTGCTCCTTTTCGGCGATGCGTCCTTGCCGTTGCCAGCCGGAATCCCATTTGGCCTCGTACGAGTCCTTATTCAGGTCGATTGCCAAATCTACCGAGTCTCCCGTAGGCGCAACTTCAAATTCACGATAGTGCTTGATGTCTTTCCAATCGTCGCCGAGAAAAAATTCGATCACGTCTCGATCCCAGAGCTTGAGGCGGTCCTTGCTGTTGTCGGCAGGCAACCACAGATTCAACTCGCTGTAGGGGGAAACAAATAGCAGGTACAAGTTGGTATCGGTCCAAAAGGCGCGAACTTCCGTCTTGAGCTTTGGATAATCGGTCCGATACGTGCAGTCTCGCGTTATCCAGGTGGACGACGCATTGGCCCAGGTTGCCGAATCGGGGTCGGTGTTCAACTCCGGCGCTTGAGGAACGTAAGGAATGGAAAACGCCGCGGCTGGCACGGTGAATTCGCAGATCGCATTGGTTTGGTTTTCCTGCGTTGACGGCGGGATCGCTCTTCCGAAATGAGCAAGGGCGAGAACTGCAGGCCCCAGCGTCGCCGCGGCCAGCAGCCGCAGGCCATTTCGCTTCGTAAGCATCCGAGGTAGCAGCATTTCAAGGGCGAGGCGCGTTCCTGAGCTCTGGTGCCAGCAAGAATGCTTTTTCGAACTCCGCGCGCGACTCTTCCTCCTTTCCAAGTTGATGAAGGGCCAGCGCGAGGTTGTAATGCGCTTCCGCGTACCCGGGCTTCAGGCGCACAGCCTCACTAAATTCAACAAGAGCCACGCGCGCATCGCCTGTTTGCAAAAACGCCAGACCCAGGTTGTTGTGGCCTTCAGCGAATCTCGGATTGCGGCGCAGGAGTTCTTTGAAAATGCTGATGGCTCCTGGCAGATCGTTTTTCTGCATCAGCACCAGACCGAGTTGAACGCGGGCGTCGGTGTACTTGGGATCGAGGCTGACCGCTTCGCCGAGATTGCGAGCGGCTTCGTCAAGGTCTCCAGATCGCGCCAGCGCTAGACCGAGATTGTAGCGGGCTTCGGGAAGGTCGGGATCGGAAAGCACCGCATTCCGAAACTCGTCCAGCGCGCGTTGCCCGTCACCCTGCCGCCAGTACAGCAAGCCCAGGCTGGAATGAACCTGCGCATAATCCGGCTTGAGTTCCAGCGCTTTTTGGAACGCAGCCGTAGCTCGTGCAGTATCGCCCTTGCCTACCCAAGCGAGCCCCGAATAGTAGTGTCCGGTTGGCAAATCGGGACTCTGCTCAACGGCTTTTTGAAAAAACGCGAGCGCCTCGTCGGGTTTTTCGCTTTTCAGCGCGTCCACGCCCTGCAAAATGAGCATCTTGGCTTGTGCGAGATGCGCGCGGAACTCGTGCAAAGCGTTGAGCTGATCGAGTTCTTTTCGCCCCGCTTCCCTGTCGCCTGAGGAACGCAGCGCTATGCCCAAATTGTAGTGCGCCCTCTCAAAATCTGGCCTTAGTGCAATGGCCTTCTGAAATGCGCTGACGGCAGCAACTGTGTCGCCACTCGCCTTGAGTTGCATGCCGAGGTCGCACTGAGCTTCCGGATCGTTAGGATCGAGTTCCACAGCGCGGCGAAACTGCGCAAGCGCGCCGGCAGCATTGCCTTGACGGCGAAGGGTAACGCCAAGCAGCCGATGCGCACCGGCCAAGCGCGGATTCAGCGTGAGCGCACTGCGAAATTCAGCTGCTGCGCCCGTCAGGTCGCCGAGTTGTCCCTGCAGGTCGCCAAGTGCAAAGTGCAGGTCGGCGGTCGGCTTCAGCGCCAGCGCGCGTCGCAACTCGCTCTGCGCGAAGGCCAGGTCGTTCTGCTGTGCCGCGACGCGGGCGAGAAGGCTATGTGCATTCGCATTTTTCGGATCGAGTTCGACGGCGGTTTGCAATTCCTTGCGTGCGTTCGGCAGCTCATTTAAGTCCAAGAAGGTGGCTCCCAGGCCGAAGTGCGCGTCCGCCCATTTCGGCCTCTGCCGTAGCGCGCTCTCAAATTCGTCCACGGCTTGCCGCGCGGCGCCCTTGTATTTCAGGGCCAGCGCGAGGTTGTAACGTGTGAGGGCATCGTTTGGCTCAAGATCCAGCGCATGCTGGTAACTTGCGATGGCGTCGTCCCAGGACTTGGCGCGCGACGCTGCAACCGCTCGCTGACGGTACTGCTCGGACGTCTGCGCGGAGGAGGATTGAGCAACAAAGAAGCCGAGCGCCAATACCAGCACCATGCCTTGAGCCTGTGAAGCACGTCTTCGACTGCAATGGGCCGTTTCCATGACGTCTATGCTAGAAGAAAACGGCCCCGAAAACGCGACGAAATTGTAGGGCGCGGTCGCCTGTGCGCCTCGATCACCAGTAGAACTTCGCGCTGATCTGGCCGATGCGTGGCGGACGGGCGTCAGTAACAATTCCAAAGTTCGAGTCGCTGATATTTCCACCCGGCGATCCGTTTAAATACCGGATTGCCGAACTACCTACAGAAAATCAGTTCAATGAACAAGAGGCAGCCTAAATGAGAAAAATCACGAGCGAAGAGTACCATCAGCGTTTCATGGCGTCGCCCGGTATCTGGAGGGGTACAATTCACGATCGCCCGCATCGCGGAGTGGAAAACCGCACTCCGCACGAGGCGTTCTTGGATTTTGCAGTTCTAACCAAAAACCAGGCCCTGAATGTCTAAGTTAGCGGGGAGCCTTACTGGTGGCGAGTAGCGTCGCTTCTGCCAAGCCGAAGAATGTAAAAAATGAATCGTTCTTCTTTGTCTATTCCCTCTCGTTTCCTTTCTTGACGAAATAGAACCATTGTCCTAAACTCCGGCACCAACGGGGGGTGAATTATGGGAACTCGCATTGTTCGCCTGCTTTTAATCGTTTTAATAATTCTGGTAAGTGGAAGAGTGTTATACGCCGACGTGACGGGATCCATTCAGGGGGTCGTCAAAGACCGCTCGGAAGCCATCGTTGCCGGCGCAAAGGTGGTGGCAACGAACGTCGCAACGAACCTGACCGGCGAAACCGTGTCAGGCGGCGACGGTTCGTTCCGCATCCTGGCGCTGCCGGCCGGCACTTACAGGCTCACGGTCACGGCGACGGGA
>JGI1027J12803_100017264_pt1 | contig 10688 bp, 12 predicted proteins | sample IowNatreferecore_FD_12803 | JGI IMG/M metagenome (IMG submission 12803) | reverse complement strand
ATCGAAACCACATGGTGGCCGTTCTGACTCGTTACAGAAATATCCAGTTCTCCCTTATTTTCATTCATCGCTTCAATCGCATTAATAATAATATTGGTAAAGGCTATTTGTAATTTCAGCGGGTCGGCCATTATGTATGCGGGCTCATCCGGATACATCACTTTCCAGTTTACTTTTTTCAGCGTTATCCGGTCGATAATGGTAGAGATGGATTCATCGAGAATATTCTGAAGGGATCTTTTTTCCCGGACATTTTCGGGGGGCATGGCAGAAGACAAGAGCAATTCCGAGATGAGGTCGTTAATGCGTTTGGAATTCCGGCTGATAATGTCCATGAAAACCATTCCGGAATCGCTGACATTTTCCTGGGCCAGTTGTTCAACCGATAAATTGATATTATTGAGCGGGTTTCTTACTTCATGCGCGAGTGCACGAACCAGGCGGTTGGCGGCCCCGAGTTTTTCTGCCTGCAGGGTTGCTTTCTCGGCTCTTTTCAGATTGGTGATATCATGAATGATTCCCTGGATATAGAGATTATCATCAGCATCCATTTCCATAGAGAGTGACAAAATCGCCTGAAATAATTCCCGGTTCTGGTTGATGAGTTCAACTTCTATATCTTCCACATTTCCGGAATTGCGCAGCAGCTCATTGATTTGTTCGGCCTGTTCCTGCCTTGCAAAAAAATGATTCAAATTCATAACCAGGAGATCTTCTTTTGAATACCCGAGCATTTCGGAAGTGATATCGTTCAGGTCTTTAAAAACAAGGTACTCGTTGGTAAGGAATACGGCATCTTTCGATCTTTCAAAAATGCTCCTGAATTTCCGTTCATTGGATCGCAGGATTTTCAAGGCGCCTGCTCGCTCCAGGGAATACCGTATACACCTTTCGAGTTTTTCAGTATTCAGTTCCAGTTTCACCAGGTAATCATAGGCCCCGGCCTGCATGGCTTCCAGGTCAATTTTCTGGTTGCCCATTCCCGTTAGTAAGATCAGCGGCTGCTCACAATTTTGTTCCAGCGCATCTTTCATCAGTTCCAATCCCGTTTTGGCACCCAGGTAATAATCTATAAAATAGATATCGTATCTCGCTTCCGCGATCGCTTCCAGTGCTTCCTTATACCGGTAACACCAGTCAATGACAAATTCCCTGCCCCGTATTTTTTTAATATACTGGCTGGTAAGAAAAAAATCTTCCTCGTCATCGTCAATAATGAGAACTTTTATCGGAATATTTTCGCCGCTCATCGGATTCTGGCAATATGATTATAGATTGTTCAGGTCTTTCCCTACGACTTTAATGATTTTTCATTTCTTCGTAAAGAGTCATTTTATTGTACAAAGTCTTTCTGTCAATTTTTAAGAGTTGAGCCGCCTTGCTCTTGTTGTAATTGGATTCTTTCAGTGCCTGCAGAATCATTTCATATTCCGCATCAATACTGGCTTCTTTCAGGGAGCTTTCATTCAGGTTTATTTTCCCGTTGGCTGTCTGTTTTGGTTCGGTGGTCTGGGGAGAGCCTCCCGAAGCGGGCTGTTCGCTAAACTGGAGCTTGCTATAGTTGGATATTTCGAAAGGAAGCGTCCTTGCTTCTATGGAGTCTCCTTCCGTAAGGAGCGTGGCTCTTTTAATTACATTCTTCAACTCCCGCAGATTACCATACCACACATATTTTTTAAATATTTCTTCCACGTCGGGATCAAAACCTTTTACCTGCTTGCCCAATTCCTCATTGGTAGTCTGAAGAAAATGGGCAGCAAACAACATGATATCGTCCCTGCGTTCGCGCAAGGGCGGAATTTCAATGGAAAATTCATTGAACCGGTGGTAAAGATCTTCGCGGAATTTCCCGGTTCTTGTTGCATTCCATAATAGTTCATTACTGGCGATCAGGATACGGACATCCAGGTCGATATCTTTGGTTCCCCCCACCCTTCTCATTTTTCTTTCCTGCACCACACGGAGCAGGGAAACCTGAACATCATATGGAAGATTCGCTACTTCATCCAGGAAAATGGTTCCCCCGTTGGCTAATTCAAAGCATCCGATTTTCTGATTCATCGCTCCGGTAAATGAACCTTTTTCGTGCCCGAAAAGTTCACTGGCCGCAAGTTCCTTGGATAAAGCGCCGCAATCTATCGCGATAAATGTTTTACTGCTGCGCTTGCTGCGTTTATGTATTTCGGCCGCAATAGATTCCTTACCACTGCCGGTTTCACCATAAATAATCACGCTGTAACTGGTCGGCGCTACCAGGGCCACCTGTTTTAATATTTTTCTAAACGCTTCAGTGTCTCCAAATATGTATTGTCCTGAATATGTTACGCCGGTATCTTCCGGTACTGCTTTTTCAGCGGCTGGTGTTTTTGATTTGGTTGCAGGTTTCGCGTGATTATGCTCACTATGGTCAATGGCCTGTTGAATTGTATGGATAATTTCATCCGGGAGCAGGGGTTTTGTGATGTAGTCATACGCGCCCATTTTCATCACTTTTACAGCGGTACGCATATCGCTGTAGCCGGTGATGATAATGACCGGAACTTCAGGATACTTATTCTTAATGCTGGTGAGCATTTCCATGGCATCCATATCCCCCAGGCGATAATCGCACATCACGAGGTTGGGATGGTTGGAGTCCAGCCACACAAGTGCCTTTTTACCTGTATACATCTCAATGACTTCGAAACCGCGGCGGGTTAGAAACCGGTTTAGTAGCAAACAAATGTCTCTGTCATCGTCAATAACAAGGATTTTTTTCATAAAACATCAAATTTGAAATTCAAAATAGCTTTGGTATTGTGAGTTAATTGAACAGTGCTCTCATCTGGGCCACAGGTATATTCAACTGATCCCTGTATTTGGCAATGGTCCTGCGTGCAACAATATACCCCTTTCCTGAGAGGATGTCTGCCAGTTGCTGGTCAGTATAAGGTTTCTTTTTATCCTCTTTCTGCACTACTTCCTCTACAATGGTTTGAATGACTTTATTACTGATGATCGTTCCTTCCTTGTTCGACAATCCCTCGGTGAATAAATCCTTTAGCAGGATCATTCCAAATGGTGTGTCCGCATATTTATTACAAGTGATCCTTGAAACCGTGGAAATGTCCAGTCCGACAATCTCGGCGATATTTTTTAGTACCATGGGTTTTAACTGCATGGTATCTCCATACTTGAAATATTCTTTTTGAAACTGGATGATTGCCCGGATTACTTTAAGCATATTGGACTCACGTTCACGAATGGCTTTTATAAACCACTGTGCGGAAGCCAGCTTGCTGCGCATATATTGTCTTGTTCCTCTGTCGGCCGACTTATCATTGTCCATACTATGCACGGTTTCAGCCCATGTCTGGTTTACATGCAGTGAAGCAGACCGCTGCCGCGCCAGTGAAACAAATATTTCGTCCCCTTCAACCGTTATTATAAAATCAGGAAATACTGTATTATTCACCTGTATGGTATTGGTTGAACCCGAGAAGGGCCGCGTTCTCAACGAAGCCAGTATCTGGAGTACTTCTTTTAATTCACTGTCCCGCAATTTCATATCTCTTCTGATTTTTTCAACATTACACGCATGCAAATCATTAAAATGGTTGCTCACCAGCTCGATCGCCATCGCATGGTTATTGGATTTACATTCCATTTTCTTCAACTGTATCAGAAAAAATTCTCCCAGATTCCTCGAACCGCAACCGGACGGATCCAGGTCCTGGATTTTTTTTAATATTGGTTCCAGTTCGTAATCGTGTACCCAGATATTCTGTTTAAATGAGATTTCCTCTGCAATGGATTCGAGATCGTTCAGGAGAAATCCGCTTTCATCCAGGGAGTCAATAATAAAATCAGCCTGTTTATACAGGGATTCATCCAGTTCAACGAAACGGAACTGTTTTTTTAATTCCTGCCTGAAATCCGGAGCCTCTGCTATCTGACGGTCCGGCATTTTATCGGACGGCAGATAATTTTCGTACTCCGTTTTGTAATCCGGAATATCATCATAACCATATTCCTCCCAGTTCTGAAAATCCTGTACTGTCTCTTTTGAAAATTTATCGGCCCCGGATTCATCGGGGTTGGCACTTTCTTCTAATGCCGGATTTTCATTGATTTCATCCTCTATCCGCTGCTCAAGTGACAAGGAATCCAGGTGCAGTAGATTGAGCAGGGCTATATGATGCGGAAGGATCTTATGCTGTAGCTTTTGCGACTGAAGCTGATTGAGCATGCGACTATCTTTGGTACCCCTTTTAAAATCAAATAAAACACCAGATATTTTACCTTTGAATTTACTCTTTTTAGATCAATATAACAAGTTTTAGGGGAAATATTTCCCCAAATTGGGGAATTTGAAAGGTTAGCTTTGGCCTTTTCGGCGCTTTACTTAGCTGCCTTATCCCCGCTTTTCTCTTCCTTGTTGCTATTGTCCGTCTCGGTTTGCCTGTTTTCCTGGGATTCCTTTTTCTTTTCTTCCATTTCCTTTTTCTTTTTTTCTTCTGCTTTTTTCTTCTTTCTGAAGTATCCTCTTAAAAGAAAATTATGTTTCGCTGCCTCCATGTTTTCATTCAGGCCGGCAGAACCTTTTTTTAGATTTACCATGGTGGCATCTAAATTATTGCCCATGCTTGTATCCCCCAGCAACCTGGAGATGAGGCCCCGGCCATGGTTCACTTTATAGGCTACTTCTGCCAATTGCTGGGTAATCTGCGCGGCATTGTCTGCGGAAGTTTTCAATCCTTCCAGGATTTGTGTGGTTTCCACCGGCGCGCGGGAAGCCAGTACATCATTATCTTTTACCGGTTCCCTGTTTGCAATTCCGGGGGAGATTAAGACGACCCGGTCTCCTACCAATCCATCGGAACCAATCGTTGCAATCGCATCTTTTTTAATAAATTTTCTTACTTCATCTTTGATATTCATGTTCACCAGCACAGAAGTATCTGTAAGCAGCTGGATGCCTTCCACAGTGCCTACGACAATACCTCCAAATCGCACATTATTGCCCTGTTTGAGTCCGCTGACATTTTTAAAAACCGATCTCAGCTGGAATACGGAAACAAAAAGGTTTTTCTGTTTCCCGATATAATACAATCCGAAGACAAGCAGCACCAGCCCCACAACTATGAATACTCCGAGTTTCCATTTTATCCCGCCTTCAGATTTCATAATTCTGTTTTTAATAATTAAGAGAAAAAGGATTTAATCCATTCGTCTTCATTTTTTGCCAGGTCTTCATAGGTTCCCTCAGCAACAATGGTTCCCTCCTTTAACATCACCAGGCGGTCACCGGTCATTTTCGCACAGGTAATGTCGTGTGTGATTATGAGTGAAGAAATTTTATATTTCTTTTGCATTTCCAGGATCAGCTGGCTGATTTCTTTTGCCGTCACTGTATCAAGTCCCGAAGTCGGTTCATCATACAGCATAATTTCGGGTTTCAGTATCAGCGTTCTTGCAAGTCCAATGCGCTTACTCATACCTCCTGAAAGTTCGGCCGGCATCAGGTCGCCCGCATCAGGAAGGCCGACATTTTCGAGAACTTCGTGGATCATTTCGTCTATTTTATCGCTTCCCATATCCTTTTTATGGTGACGCAATGGAAAGGCAAGGTTTTCATTAACGGTCATGGAATCATAAAGGGCTCCTCCCTGAAACAGGAATCCGATTTTTGTCCTGAACTGATTGAGTTCTTCATATTCTATTTCTGACATGTCTTTCCCGAATATGGAGATCTCTCCTGCATCCGGCTCAATGAGTTTCACCAAACATTTGATCAGTGTTGATTTTCCGGATCCCGACTTACCCAGAACAACCACATTTTCTGCCTTATGAATTTCCAGTCTGATATCCCTGAGCACCTGATTATCCCGGAAAGATTTGCTTAAACCATTAATGCGGACAACCGTTTCGTTGTTGTTGGTTGTTTCCATTTTAAATAATATCGGTTATCTGAACGGTGATCATATCAATAAAAAAAATCGCAAGCGAAGCAGTAACCACGGCGGAGTTTGCGGCAGAACCCACACTGGCGGTTCCGCCTTCAACATTATATCCTTTATAACATCCGACGATACCAATGGCTGTTCCGAAAAATACCGATTTGATAAACGAGGGGATAATATCAATCCAGTCGAGTTTGGAAAGAGCTGCACTGAAATAACTGGTAAGAGACATTTCATCATGGATATTATAAGCCACATAAGAAGAGAAAATTGAAATCGTATCTGCAAAAATCACCAGTATGGGTAAGACTGCTGTCGCAGCAAGCACCCTGGTAACTACCAGGTAACGGAATGGATTGATCGCAGAAACTTCCATGGCGTCAATCTGTTCGGTCACCCTCATCGACCCCAGTTCGGCACCCACACGGCTGCTGATCTTACCGGCACAAATAACGGCGGTGATGACCGGGCCGATCTCTTTAACCACCGAGACAGATACCATTCCCGGAAGCAGGGCCGCAGCACCAAAATTGATCAGTGAGGGTCTCGTCTGGATAGTAAGCACCAACCCCATGATGAAAGCTGTAATCAGTACAAGGGGAAGGGATTTGTTACCCATTTTGAAACATTGTACAATAAATTCCCTTCCCTCGAAAGGACGTTTAAAAGATTCTTTCAGGAATCGAACGAAGAATAAAAAAAAATCACCAGCACCCTGGAATGTTGATTTTAATGGCAGCCAGCCGGGCATGTTTGTTTCTGCAGTAGGCATATGATTAATTATATTTTTGAAGATATAAGAAGATCGTGCCTCAGTTTTTCAGATTGTATTCTGTTATTGAGTACCTTTTAAGCAATTAACGGGGAGATTGATACCCAACCGAATGCTCCCGGATGGCAGGACGGGGTGGCTTTTTTCCAAAATAAAATCCCTTTTGGTTCACACGGATCGTACATGGCCTGATTTTTAAATTATACTTTTAAAATAATTATATGGCTAATCGAAAAATTGTTTCAGGAATTTTAACCGGCCTGGCAGCCGGCGCGGTCATCAGCCTGATTCTTTCAACCAAAAAGGGTCGCCGGGCAGGTAAGGAAGTTTTGAAAAAATCCAGTCAGCTTACAGATGAGCTAAAAGGGAAGTTCAATGATTTTGTTGACCAGATGCAAAGCAAAGTACAGGGTATATTAAAGTAATTAACTTAGAGTAATTAATCAACCACCATGAACTCTATCGATTCCATCAAGACGCTGATTGATAAATCTAAGGATTACCTGGAAACGAAAATTGAACTTACCAAGTTGAAAACAATCGACCGGTCGGCCGATGTTCTGGCTTCCGCGGTCGTACTGTTCTCTGTAATTTTCTTCGGATTTCTTTTTGTTTTATTCATTGGACTGGCATCGGCTCTTTTCCTGGGCAGATTGCTGGGTGCCTATCATTACGGATTCTTAATCATAGGGGGATTATTTGGCATCATCCTGCTGGTAATTTTTGTGCAAAGGGACAAATGGATCAAGACCCCAATTACCAATGGGCTTATCAATAAAATGCTGAAATAATTCTATATGAATAGAAAGATAACGAATGGCGAAGAACTGGAAGAAGCTATTGCAGCGCTGGAAATAAAAGCCGCTGCTCAAAAAAGGGATATACAGGAATTGCTTGCCGGATTATCTGAAAGCTTAAAACCTATTAACCTTGTAAAAGAAAGTGCGCGGTTTGTTTTTTCAGGTAAAAACAGAGAAGGATTGGTAAATGTACTTATTGGACTGGGAACCGGATTTCTGAGTCGGAAATTATTACTCGGAAAATCACGGGGTGTTGTCGGCAAAACACTCGGCAAAGCCGTTCAATATGGATTAGCCGGCGTAATATCTAAAAATGCTGAAAAGATAAAGGAAACGGCAGGTTTGTGGATTGACCGTTTATTTAAAAAAAATAAACCGGACTCAAATCATGAACCTGCCAAAATCCAAAACTGATCTTCAATCGCTATTGCATCCCGGTATTAACTTTTTTCTGAAGAAGAATTAAATTTTTTCTCCAGGTTATGCATCAGACTGGATACCGGGCCTTCCATTTTGCCCGTCCTGTCGTCCAGGTTATTATTTTTCAACAACGTTCCCAGATCCAGTGAAGGCGGTAAATAAAGCAGTGCATCAGGTTTATTCCGGGCAACAAAATTTCTGATCGCCGAGGGACTCGCGTCTGTGCCGATTTTTTCCTTTATAACTCGAGCGGCTTCCCTGGCTATATGTTCAAGCTCCTGTCCGCTCAATTTATCCCGGAGTTTCGAATAGTCATCGATCCTGCTTATAACGGCGTCAGTCGATTTCCCGAAAATATTCTCCAGCATATTACCTTTCTGATCAGCATCCAGCAGGCTGATATCCGGATTCATTTCCAACCGGCCGTAGAGTCCAATTAAAATTGCAGGAATTCCCGCCTGGGCCAGCGCCGTACTGCCAAGCACATTCTTCGGGGTATCCTGCGTATTGGGATCTATTTTTTCCAGGGTATCATAACCCAGATTTTTTTGAACCGTTTCTATAATATTCATAAAAAGAGTTTAACCGGTGAAAAAATGTCCTGAAAGCAAAATGCCCATCCGCCATCAGCAGATAAGCATTCATTCTTAAGATAAAATATCAGGCTCTTCTGATTACACCCAAAAGCAATGATATAATTGCAATGACCAGCAGAATGTGAATCAAGCCACCGGTGTTATATACAAAAAAGCCGAGGATCCATCCGATAATCAGGATAACCGCAATTAGATACAATAAACTCCGCATAAAAATGATTGTGGGTTGAATAATAGTTTCATCATGTGTAGTAGGATTATCATGCCAGACACGGTTACCGGGCTTTATGAATCGTTATTTACCAAAAAGAAACATATATAAACCTTTCATGTAGATGTTTTTCTACAATAAAAAAGTAAATGTTTCAAATATTATTTATAAACAGTTGTTATATTTGAATACTGCTATCATCCTCCCCTATATACTATGTAAAATGCCGTAATGGAAAACCAGGCTCAATCTGTAAAGCGGGTACTCATAATTGATGACGAAACCGACTTTTGCCTGCTCATGAAGAGTTACTTTGGCCGCAAGAATTATGAAGTGCATATTTTTCACACCCTGGCCGAAGGATTGAAAGGCATGGAGCGTATCAGACCGGACATTATTTTCCTCGATAATAACCTGCCGGACGGATTGGGGTGGGAACAAACAGAATTCATAAGCAAGCATTTTCCTAATACACGGATTAATCTGATCAGCGCTTATCAATACGATCACAGCATTACAGAGAAGATGAATTTTGTCAGAATCTGGGAAAAACCCATCAGTCTTACCGATCTCAATAAATACCTCAATTAATAGAGAAAAACCCATCAGTCTTACCGATCTCAATAAATACCTCAACTAAGATTGAAAATCGCGCTTTAACATCCGCGTACTCGCCTGCACAGAGCTTTCGCCCTGACTGGCATTATTTTAGATTTACTTAAAAAAAAACAATGAGAGCAATTTGGACAGGAGCCATCGGCTTCGGCCTGGTGAATATTCCGGTTCGTATTTTCAGCGCAACCCAGGACAGTAAACTGGATCTGGACATGCTGGATAAAAAAGACCATGCTAAGATCCGGTTTAAAAGAGTCAATGAAGACAGTGGCAAGGAAGTTACCTGGGATAATATTGTCAAGGCTTATGACTACAATGGTAAATATGTAGTGCTGGATGATGAAGATTTTCAGAAGGCCAGTCCTGAAAAATCGAAGATCATAGAGATCTTGGAATTCGTGAAGCAGGATGAAATTGAAAGTATTTTTTTTGAAACTCCTTATTTTCTCGAGCCCCAGAAATCGGGTGTCAAAGCCTATGCTTTATTACGGGAAGCGTTGAATAAAAGCGGCAAGGTTGGTCTCGGCAATTTTGTGATGAGAAGCCACGAAGCGCTTTGTATTCTGAAGCCGATGGAGAATGTTATTATGCTTCAGCAGATACGTTTTGCACAGGAAATCCGGAATGTAAATGACCTGGATCTTCCCGCCAAGTCCCAGGTAAAAGCGGCTGAAATGCAAATGGCCATGGCGCTGATTGACCAGCTTACAACAAAATTCGATATTTCAAAATACAGGGACACTTACACCGATCAGTTATTAAAACTTATTCAGGCTAAAGCCAAGGGTAAAAAACTGCAGCCCGCGCCTTTACGGGTTGTACACAGTAAATCAAAAGACCTGATGTCGCAATTGAAGGAAAGTCTGCAGGTAAAAAAGAAGAAGGCATCTTAACCGCGATATACGATACACGATAAACGATACGCGATAAATGATCCCCGACTAAGCCTTAACCTGAACCAACCGTTCTGCGCTCACGGTAATAGTGGGCAAACTGATTTTTACCTCGTGCGTTTGCAGGTCATTTAACAGTAGCAAATCATTTGATTTCTGTTGAACACCATCCAGCCAGAGTTTTAATTCTTTCGCTCCGGGATCACGTTGAAAAAATAATTGGTAGTTAGTTTCGGAATAACGGTACTGGATCCTGAAACTGTTCCAGGTGTCCGGAATGCAAGGCGCTATCGTCAGCCGGTTTCCTGTTCTCTTCAGACCAAAAAAAGATTCCGCCAATAGCTGATACATCCAACCTGCGGAGCCTGTATACCAGGTCCATCCGCCCATACCCACCCGGTTTTCGACAGCATACACATCGGCGGCGATTACATAAGGT
>JGI1027J12803_100089578_pt1 | contig 10697 bp, 7 predicted proteins | sample IowNatreferecore_FD_12803 | JGI IMG/M metagenome (IMG submission 12803) | reverse complement strand
TCACGACGAATGGACCAAGAACAAGTTCCTCACCGGCAAATACAAATCGAGTGAGATCTATCCGAGTCCGCGAGATCCTGCCCTGAAACAGGAATACGAAGACTATCTGCGGAAGAGGCTGAACAAGTGAGGAACACTCTCCGACCTGGACTCCATTTCAAATGCTTTCGTTCGATTCTCGAGACAGCCTCGTTCCAGCAAGTGTTTCGATGAGGCATCTGGCAATCCAGAAATCTGGAATCCCACTCAACGTAGGACTGTTGCTCTTGGCTGCGCCATTAATATCCTCAGCAGCCTTGGCCGAAGTCGCGCAGGATTTCCTATTTGAAGACGCTCCGTTTCTCTCCTGTCATGCGTCCACTTTGGTTGAAACGCAGAGCCGAGACCTTCTCGTTGCCTGGTTCGGCGGCACAGCGGAAGGCGCGCCGGATGTTGGGATTTGGATGTCAAGGAGAAGTAAGAACGTCTGGTCTAAGCCGAGACAGATAGTTAGCGAGCCCGGAGTGGCGACTTATAATCCAGTCTTATTCCGAACCCTCAACAATCTTATTTGGCTCTTCTACAAATTCGGTCCAAGTCCTTCCACCTGGACCGGTGGTTATCTGACCTCGACAGACGATGGCGAAACCTGGTCTAAACCCAACCATTTGCCAGCGGGACTCTATGGGCCCATCAAAAATAAGCCGTTGATCCTATCGAATGGTACGATTCTCGCCGGAACCTCCGTGGAGACCTATCGTTCATGGTCTTGTTGGGTGGAGCGCAGCACCGACAATGGCCAAACGTGGACTCGGCACGGCCCGATTACCTTCCCCAGCATCGAATACGGAATCATTCAACCTACGATCGTCCCCATTTCGGGGCATCGTCTCAGGATGTTTGTGCGTGCGACTGAACTCATTGGCCGGATTTGTTACTCCGACTCTAGTGATGAGGGGCAAACCTGGACGCCGGCTCAGCCCACCTCGCTCCCGAATCCCAACAGTGGCATTGACGCTGTTAAGCTGAAAGATGGCCGACTGCTTCTAGTTTACAACCACGCTCGGAGCGGGAGAACTCCGCTGAATGTGGCGCTTTCTGAGAATGACGGTGTCAGTTGGCAAAACCTTCTAACTCTCGAGAATGGCCAGGGTGAGTACTCGTATCCTGCTGTCATCCAGACCTCGGATGAGAAAATTCACATTACTTATACGTATCTTCGCAAAAAAATCAAACATGTGGCCTTTCGACCCGCTGACGTAACCGGGAGATGACCATCATGAGCAACTTTTTGGATCTTTTCCCTTCCTCAGAAACTCTTTTTCCTCTATCCTGCACGCAGTTTCCCAGCCACTGAACTGGCCCTTATGAGACGCGACATCAAACGAGTTGGCATCATTGCCAAACCCAAATTGAGCACCGTTGGTACAGTCGTTAATGAGTTGAGAGAATGGTTTGCAGCGCGACAGATTAGCTTGGTGCTCGATACAAACACAGCGGCGATGATCGGGGACCGCTTCAGTGGAGTGCCTCAACCAGATGTGCCCTCGCAATGCGACCTCATTGTGGTCTTGGGTGGGGATGGAACCTTGCTGTCAGTCGCCCGCATCATGGGCTCCCATGCGGTTCCCGTGCTCGCAGTGAACTTTGGTAGTCTGGGATTTCTGACGGAGATCACCCTGGAAGAGACGTTCAACACGCTTGAAGACATTTTGGCTGGGAGAGCAACAACTCAGAAGAGACTCATGATTGATGTGACCGTCGAGCGCAAGGAGGCAAAATTTGCGAGTTATCGAGCACTCAACGATGTCGTGCTCACCAAAGCCGCTCTCGCCAGGATTATTGACATCGATGTGAAGATCAATAATCAGTTTGTCGCCACTTACAAGGCAGATGGACTTATTGTCGCTACGCCCACTGGATCGACGGCGTATACCTTGTCGGCAGGCGGGCCCATCGTCTTTCCAACTTTGGCAGCTATGCTTATTTCGCCGATCGCTTCTCATACCCTGACCTTCAGGACACTTGTTGTTCCAGACACTGTCACGATTGAACTGAGTTTGAAGGCGACTCAGGAATCCGTATTTCTTACTGTGGATGGTCAGGTCGGCCTGGCATTAGAAGGAGACGACCTGTTGCAGATCCGCAAATCTGCCGGATCAATTGAACTGGTCGAATCGGCAAACACAAATTTCTTCGACGTTCTAAGGCAGAAGCTCAAATGGGGAGAAAGATGACGGCCAGGACCGACTGCGAGCAGCCGCTGAATGAAGAGTTTCGAGTCCTTTGAATACCTGGAAGAGCGGAGCCGACTTGAAGGGAATTTTCCATAAAACTTACGATCCACGAGGTCAGATTCATGGCTCAGAGTTCCACAAGACTCCTTTTTTCCAACAGGTCTATCGCATTGTAAGGCAAATTCCGCGCGGCAAGGTTCTCACTTATGGCCAGATTGCGCTTTTGGCGGGAGCTCCTCACATGGCTCGGCAAGTTGGATGGGCAATGCACGGTTGTCCGACTGGTCTTCCCTGGCAGAGAGTCGTTGGCGCTGGGGGAAAAATTCTCATCAATTCATTTTCCAGACCGGAAGGTGCTCTGTTGCAGCGAAAACTCCTGGAACTTGAGGGCGTTCAGTTCACAGGCAACTGCGTCGACATGAGAATCCACCAGTTTTGTCCACGCAAAAGGAGTCAACGCAAGACGCGGAAAGTGAAGCCACCTGGTACACGCTAGACTACTTTATGTCTTGGGTCCAAAACTACAATCCTCTCAGCAATTCGCTTCTGTCTACGGCGATAGCGGCTTTGCCAACTGTGCTCCTGTTTTATCTCCTCGCCTTTAAAAAGGTTCGGCCCCACGTGGCTGGATTCTCCAGCGCAATGACAGCTGTGGCGATCGCAATATTTGTGATTGGGATGCCGACCAAGTTGGCCGTTGCGTCCTTTTTTTATGGTGCCTTCTTTGGATGGTTGCCGATCGGTTGGATCGTACTAAACGGGGTGTTCCTCTACAATCTGACTCTGGTCACAGGACAATTCGAAGTCATAAAAAAATCGGTCGGGGCGGTCTCTCAGGACCGCCGCTTGCAAGCCTTACTCATCGCCTTTTCGTTTGGCGCTTTTATCGAGGGAGCTGCCGGGTTCGGAACCCCGATTGCCATCTGTTCCGCTCTATTGGTCGGGTTGGGGTTCAACCCCTTTTATTCGGTGTCGATTTGTTTGATAGCCAATACGGCACCTGTGGCCTTTGGCTCTTTGGGGATTCCCACCATTACTCTGGCCGCCGTGACAGATCTACCGCTGATGCCGCTGTCGCAGCTAACCGGCAGAATCCTTCCCCTGACTTCTGTGGTCATTCCCTTGTGGTTGGTCCGAACCATGTGCCCATGGAGGGAGACTTTTGAGGTGCTCCCCGCTGCTCTGGTTTGTGGTGTGTCTTTCGCTCTTACTCAATTCTACATTAGTAACCACTACGGTCCATTCTTGGTGGACATCATCGGTGGCGCCGTTTCGCTGACTGTCATGGTTATTTTTCTGCGTCACTGGAAGCCGAGGAGGATTTGGCGATTCGAGCATGAACGAGATCAGCCTTACTCGGGTGTTCACAGCCACTCTAGTGCCCAAGTGGCCAAGTCATGGATGCCTTTCGTATTCCTTTCGGTGATGGTGTTACTCTGGGGAATGCCTGTCATTAACCGAGCACTTAATAGGGTCACAGTCCCGCTGCAAGTTCCCTTTCTGCATCTTAATGTCATAAGGACTGTTCCAGTTGTCCCCAAGCCTACCCGGGAGATTGCAGTCTATAACTTCAACTGGTTGGCTGCCACGGGTACGAGCATCCTCGTCGCAGCCAGTCTTTCAGCTGCGTTTCTTCGAGTGTCAGTGCCGGAATTTTGTTCTTTGTTTCTCAAGACCTTTAAGCAGCTCTCGATTCCGTTGCTCACGATCCCATCGATTTTAGGCTTGGGATTTGTTTCGCGTTACTCCGGCCTGGACAGTATTTTGGGCTTGGCCTTCACTCATACTGGATTCTTCTACCCCTTCTTTGGAACCGTGTTAGGTTGGCTGGGTGTATTTCTCACCGGTAGCGACACGGCCTCGAACGCTCTGTTCGGCAATTTGCAAAAGGTGACCGCCACACAGTTAGGTCTGAGCCCCATTTTGATGACCACCGCCAACAGCTGTGGAGGAGTGATGGGAAAGATGATTGACGCTCAAAGCATTGTGATCGGAACAGCAGCTACGAATCAGGTGGGAAAAGAAGGAAACATTTTTCGATTTGTTTTTTGGCACAGCCTGGCGCTAGCGGCGCTTGTTGGGGTTGAGGTTCTGCTCATTGCCTATCTCTTCTCCGGGATGATTCCCGTGGCTCCCTATTAGACCTAGGGGGAAAATGGATGCCGGGAGAGACTTTGAAGGCGGCCAAAGCACCCCAGCCGTGGATCTAGTCTAGACGACCTCTTTCTTCACGAGGCGCCGGTATTTGGTTATCACAAAACTGAGCTCTCCCAGGCGGCAATCGTTTTTCCCCTCTGGGCCATCCCACTGTCAATCAGCCGTGGGTCTGATTTTCCTGGAATCCCTCAGTCAGTTTAATCAGTTTCTCTCTCAATGTCTTGTTTTCGAGAGCCATTCCAGCCTGACACACAAGAACTTCCAAGAGATCGGTCGAGTGAATCCTCTGCTGGCTGACACCATTATCTCCATAGAGAATTGCGATCACCTCTTCCTGACTGATGATCGGCAGGACAACGATTTCGTTAGGCAGTCGATCTGCAAGTTTGGAGATCAAGACTGTACCCCATTCCCCATCAAGCAGCACACCTCTGTACAAATGATGGGTCTCGTAAACCGATTTGAAGATCGAGGAATCAGACAAGGGGATTCGGGCCTGATTGGGAATCTGGCGGTCGCGAGTGGGCTGGAGGGGAAACCCAAACCCGCCGCACGCTATAAGTGCACCATCGGAGAGAACAAAGAACAGGCTGCGATCGAAAAACTCGCCGGCCAGTCTCAAGATCAGAAGGGATACCTCGGTCGACTCGCTTGGACGGGCTAACTCCTCAGACAACTCTCGAAGCAAATGGACGCAGCCAAGATCGACCGATTTGAGGGACCTGTCGCTGGAAGAGGACTGGTCGTCCTCGCCAATCTCTGTAATCAGAGTAGAAGGGGAAAACGGTTCTTCAGCAACCTGACCAACGAGCGCACGTTGTGTGTCCTGAAGGTAAGCAACGTCCAGAAGGATATGCTGTGGATCAAACAAAACAAGATCGGCCGGCAGCTGGGCGTCGGTTTGAAAACTGAAACTTCCCTTTCCCAAGTTCACAATTTCGTTTACGGTCTCGACCACTTGCTGCTTCATGTATGATCGAAGCTTGTCCGGTGTGATCATCGAGCGTTTGAGCAGTATTTCGCCCAGGGGTGACCCTGTTTGACTCTGATCATGCAAACACGTTTCCAGAGCGACATCCGAGATCTCGCCTTGCTTGAGCAGTAGCTGGCCCAAGCGGTTGGCCAAGTCGGGCTTTGAAGCCGATACCACGTATCCATTCTTAAAGACAATCGAACTGCGACCTTCATTGCTATTGACAAAGAGTACCCCGGTTTTCTGGCTCCCTGCTATCACCTGAATGATGTCCGCCAATGACAAGTCTTCCAAGCTTCCGATGATACTCACTGGCTATCCCTCTCAGACCGAAGCTTCACACGTCTTCTGCCGCAACTCTTAAGACCCGTATCGCAGCCACGTTTGCTGTTTCGACAGATTCAAGCATTTTCCTTCGGACGTTTTAGACGGACTCCAAGGCTTGAAGCTGCTAAAGAACTCCTCATCTAATCCAAAGCACGGAGTGGGACCGCATCGAAAAACAGCTTCAAATTCTGTCAGGGAAGGTTCAAGCTGCACGAAATAAATGTCTTAGACAACTATGCCGTTTTCTCCCGGGTGCTTCACTTGAAAAGAAACTCCCGGCACTGTTCCTCTAAGAAGAGCGCTAGTTGTAGCAAAAAGGCGACGGGAGATTAAAAATTGCCCGACTCGAAAGGACCGGAGTTGGCACTTGGGAAACCGTGCCCTTGTAGCGCACGGACCTGTCTCAATCAAAAGCACTGATCAGGTCCGAAAACGAACGGAGAATGACAACCTTTTCTGGAAACTCAAACGCTTCCGTTTCCAAGTCCCAAGTTCTGGGGTGCGGAATGTAGACAGCGTTCATACCAACACCAATGGCAGGATTAATGTCCGATTTAGGGCTGTTGCCGATCATCCAAGTCCGCTCTTTCACCAGCTGGTGACGGTACAGCAACTCCAAAAATGATTGTCGATCCTTTTCACGAGCAATCTCAATTGCGGAAAAGAACCGGGAAAGACCCGAAGCCTCGATCTTCCGTTCCTGCTCTCGGACGTTGCCCTTGGTAAAGAGGATAGTACGGTGACGCTGGCTGAGAATCTCGAGGCACTCTGCCACCCCACTGATCAGCTCAACAGGATGATCGAGGATAATGGTGGCCGCATCATCAATCCACCGGAGGTAATTGTCGGCAATGGAAGGTCCAGCCAAACGGCTCAGGGTCTCCTTCAGAGCATTCACAAAATTAGCGGTGCCGTAGCCGTGCGCCCGGATGTTTTTTCTCTCAACCTCATTCAGACTGATTCGAACTGTTTCAGAGCTAAATCCGAGATCTTCCATCAAGCTAAAATAGCGCTCGGTCACCGTTTCAAAATAGATGTTGTTTTCCCAAAGGGTGTCGTCTGCGTCAACAAGCAGGGTTTTCAGGAAGGCTTCACTTTCCGGCATTGGCGAGCTGTCTCCAGGAAGAGGTCCCATGGTTTTGGCGCCATCTTGCCGCACGTTAGACGAAATCGAAATCGGAGTCAATTAAAGGATAATCACACTCAAAGAGGAGGAGACATCGAGGAAGGAGATCGACTCTGATGCACCGCGAGACTATGTCGGCAAAGCTTAGCTCTGCCTAATTGGCTTCCAGATTGTAGGAGCGCAACTTTCGATACAAGGTTTTGGGAGTGATTCCCAAGAGCAATGCTGCCCTTCCGCGGTGCCAATTCACTTTGTTCAGTGTGGTAAGAATCTGCTCTTTCTCAAGATCAGCCAAGCTCTTGACCTGAGCAGCTGAAGTTTTGTCTGACATCGGAGAAGGCATGTCGAGTTTCTTCTTGTTATAAATCTCGATCGGAAGACATTCCGGGGTGATTTGACCGTTAGAAGCCAGGACGAGAGCACGCTCAACCACATTCTTGAGCTCGCGTGCGTTACCAGGCCACTGATATTCGCAGAGCGCTTCTAGAGCCGCTGGTGAAACCGTGACGCCCTTCTGCCCCACAATGAGTCCGATGAAATGTTCTACGAGCAGTGGAATGTCATCTATGCGCTCCCTCAAAGGAGGAATTTCGATTACGACAGTATTGATGCGATAGAGCAGATCCTGGCGGAATCGATTTTCCTGAACCTCCTGGGCCAAGTTCTTATTCGTCGCGGCTACCAAGCGGATGTCCACCTTCACCTGTTTGGTGCCACCAACGCGGAAGAAGGACTTAGTCTCCAAAACTCGCAAGAGTTTTACCTGGAGACGCTGGCTTAACTCACCTATCTCATCCAAGAACAATGTCCCCTGGTCGGCTAATTCGAAGAGGCCGGGCTTAGAAGAATCTGCATTGGTAAAAGCACCCTTTTCGTACCCGAACATTTCGCTCTCCAAGAGCGTCTCCTGAATGGCGCCGCAGTTAATATCAATGAACGGACCTGCCTGTCGAGGTGACAAACGGTGGAAGGACTGAGCTACTAGCTCCTTGCCAACGCCACTTTCACCAGTAATCAACGCATTGGAGTCAGTTTTGGCTACCTTCTCCACGAGCGTCAGGATCTCTTTCATCCGACGATTTTTAGTCACTAACGATGTGGAGCTCTGTTTCCGGGTGAGGCGGGTCTGCATATACAGATTTTCCTTTTGTAAATCGCGCCTTTCATATGCTTTTCGAATTAGAACGTCGAGCTCCTCGATCTTGCATGGTTTGGTCAAAAAATCGTAAGCGCCTGCCTTCATGGCGTCAATGGCGGTCTCGACCGTTGCATTTCCGGTAAGCATGATGACTTCCGGAGAAGGCTCTGTTTGTTTTAATGTTTTGAGTGCTTGCAGTCCACCTACGTTGGGCATCATCATATCCATCACAACTACGTCATAGTCAATCTTCTGGCAAAACTCCAGCGCACTCCTTCCATCGTTTGCGACTGACACGTCGTAATTTCGCCGCGTGAGTTCTTTCTGCAGGATTAGACTGAAATTTTTTTCATCTTCTGCGATGAGGAGCTTAATTCTTCTTCCGTTAGTCATTTTCGGACCTACCCCCTTGCCGGTTTCGCCGGAATGAAGACTTCAAAAAGCGTCCCTTTGTTCTTTTCTGATTTAACCTTAATGAACCCGTTGTGGCTCCTGATGATTCCGTAACAAATCGAAAGGCCCAGACCGGTCCCCTTGCCCACTGGCTTGGTCGTAAAGAAAGGATCAAATATCTTGTTGAGGTTTTTTGCGGGTATTCCAACACCCGAGTCTTGAAATTGAATACGAGCAAACTTCTGCCCGTGTCTGATTTCGTTATCGGTGCGGATAATCAGAGTCCCAGACTCATTCATCGCATCCATCGCGTTGATTGCCATGGCCAAGAAAACTTGACGTAATTCGCCGGAGTTCCCCACTACTGAAGAACAGCTGCTACTAAACTCTTTGACTACATCGATCTGTTTGAAACCTTTGTGATGTTTCAGTAACTGAAGAACTTGGTCCAGGAGCTCATTTGCATTGAGTTCCTGCTGCAGAATCTCCTTGGAGCGACTGAAGTCCAACAGGTTTTGGATGATTCCCTTGCACCTAACAATCTCATCGTCAATGATCTTCAGGTACCCGGGAAAGTCTTCAAACGCTGGTACGCGAGCCAACTCCTTGTGAGTTGCGCGGGAAAGCAGGCCTTCGACACATCCGGCGATTGCGGCCAGAGGGTTGTTAATTTCATGGGCTATCCCGGCTGCAAGCCTTCCGATACTGGCCAGCTTTTCGTTGGTCAGCAAAGACTCTTCCATGCGCTTGCGATCACTGATGTCTTCACCCAAAGTGATCACATGCGTCACTCGATCACCCTCCAAGGACATGGGTAATTTTCTCAGATGATAGTAGCGCTTTTCACCCGATAACCAGGACACCGTTTCCGTTTCGAATACTCGGCCGGTGGTAAAGACTTGGTCAAACTCGGTCTTTAACCTTTGCTGATCCATCTTGGAGAATACCGAGAATATGTCGCGTCCGATGACTTGGTCCCGCGATATGCCCAGAATACCTGTCTCTCTTTTTTTGTTCCAAGTTACAACGTTAAAGTCGGCATCGATGACGTAAATCCCGGTGGGGAGGGAATCGATGATACATTCCATGAACTTCTTTTGATTCCCCAGCTCATGAGTACGCTGCTCAACCATTAACTTGAGATTGTCCGAGTTGAGTTTGGCTTCGGAGTAGAGTTCTGCATTCTTCAGGGCCAGAGCGAGGCTTCCCGCCACGGTGCAGAGCAAATTCAAGTCATCAGCAGTATAAGCGTTAGGCAAAGGGCTTTCGACCGCGGCAACACCCACCAATTGATCCTGGTGAATGAGTGGAACGGCCATTTCGGATTGACTATCATGAAAGCAGCAGTTTGGCTTCTCCTCCGGCCTGACATGGGGGACAATTATTGCCCTTCGGCTGGTGGCTACCCGTTTCACAATTCCACCGCTCGTGGAACAAGTGCTCGATCGTTGTGCGTTCTCTCCAATGTTGGGGTGGAAGCAAGCTCCAACTCTAAGTTCCGAGTTAATCCGATCGGGAACCGCAATAAGGCACCCGTGAAAACTCAGTTCGATACTGATGACCCGCGCAGCATGATCCAGGAGTTCGTGGACGTCGAGCAGCCGGTTAAATTCGGTGGTGAGCCGCTGCAAGATGAGAAGTTCGTGAGTGCGGCGCTTCTCAACGGCATAGAGCAGCTTCATCTCGTTGGTGAATTCTCGTTGGCGCAGATGAGACCTGATTCGGGCCAAGAGTTCCCGTTGTAGAAACGGCTTTACGAGATAATCACAAGCGCCAACGTCCAGCCCGCGGACTTTGTTCTCGATGCCATCAAGCGCAGTCAGCAAAATAACCGGAATGTCTCGTGTTTCATGCCGGTTCTTGATCGTCTTGCACAATGAATACCCGTCTCCATCCGGCAACATGACGTCGAGTAGAACCAGGTCTATTTTGTGGCTCTGCAACGTGCGTAGGGCCTCCTCACCCGTCTTTGCCAGACAAACGGAATATCCTTCCTTTTCCAAGATTGTGCCTGCGATCTGCAAGATTTTGGCATCGTCGTCAACCGCCAGAATCGATTGGCAAACAGGCCTGACCTCGTCGGACCCACTCATAATTCTCCAACCCACTCCCTTGTCATTCGCTTGGATACACGGTCGCAGTGGCCTGGACGCAAAATCCATTGTCAGAAAACATATCGTCAGTGGGTCTCATTACTGTAGACGAATGTCCCTTACAGCCTAATTGGTGCAAGCTGATAGTTGTCAAAGACAACCGGATCCAAATGGCCTTGCGAGGTGGGTTTGAGCCGGGGGCGACATCAGAATTGTCGAAGCAGAGATGGTTATCGGTGGACGTGGTGCCAAAACCGGGTTCGGCTTCTAGCCG
>JGI1027J12803_100038284_pt1 | contig 10710 bp, 10 predicted proteins | sample IowNatreferecore_FD_12803 | JGI IMG/M metagenome (IMG submission 12803) | reverse complement strand
GCAACGGATGCGCATCGGCTTATACGTTATAAGAGAACTGATATTTCCAGTGCGAAAACAGAATCGTTGATCGTTCCGAAAAAGCCATTGAATTTATTGAAGTCGGCGCTACCTTCCACGGATGAGCATGTTAAACTTACTTATAACAGCAATCATCTGTTTGCAAATTTTGGCGGTCTGCAAATGAGTTGCCGCCTGATCGATGCACGTTTCCCGGATTATAAAGTGGTTATTCCCGCCGACAACCCGTATAAACTAACGGTGAGCCGCAACGATTTTCAGGGCGCCCTGCGGCGGGTAAGCGTTTTTAGTAATAAAAGTACCAACCAGATTGTTTTGAGTATCCATGGCAGTGAATTGCAACTGGCCGCACAGGATGTTGATTTTTCTTTCGAAGGAAATGAAAGAATGAAATGTCAGTATACAGGCGAGGATATGTCGATAGCTTTTAATGCGCGCTTTCTGATTGAAATGTTGAACGCTACAAATTCTGAGGAAATACGGCTTGAATTATCCACTCCGACAAAAGCCGGAATCATCAAACCGGTGGAACAGGACAAGGCAGAAGACCTGCTCATGCTGGTTATGCCTTTGATGTTAAACACCTAAAAAGAAAATTAATTCTTGTTGCAGAGAAATTGAAATGGCTTTAACTCCTGCTGACGTACAATACGCTGAATATAGCGATTGCCTCTTAGAATTTTATAACTGTTGAGATCAAAAACTTCGTGAGCTGAACAGAAAGTTTCAAGTGTTTCGTACTGGAAAAGAAGGTCGTTTAGTTTTTCGAGTTCATAGGCCATGAACTGCTCAGTAACGAATTCGTCTCTCATGAGGACAAGCAAATCTCTATCCGGTGTTTTCATTGCAATTAGATTTTAGTAACCGACCATTCCCTTATTGAGTCCACAACCGCATTTTTTGCTACTGCCTCCAATCCGGTTGTTAGATGTACAACTTGTGATTACAATTGTAATCATAAATAGTAAAAAAATCAATAGGGGAAGCGGATTTTTCATAGATTTCTTTGCACTAATTTATAAAAAATTGCGGTTAATTGCAGGTTTTTGTCCCAGTTTTAGAAATTTTATATGAAACCAAAAGACCCTGTTTCCGTGCTTGTTGCGCCGTTGGATTGGGGTCTTGGTCATGCAACACGTTGTATTCCAATAATTAAAGAATTGATAGGCTTGGGAGCGCGGGTTATCATAGCCGCCTCAGGTAACCAAAAGGCACTGCTGACGGAGGAATTTCCTTCTCTTGAATTTATAGAAATCCCGGGATACAATATCCGGTACAAAAACGGGCTTTTACTCAAGTGGGCAATTTTATTCAGGGCTCCCTGGTTTTTGAATCAGATCAGGCGCGAAAATCAGTGGTTGACTCTGACAATCCGCAGTCATCGAATTGATGCATTGATTTCCGATAACCGTTACGGGCTGTACAATGCAGATTTGTTTACCGTCTTTATTACACACCAGCTATATATTCAATCAGGAATCAGTCGTCAAAAATTCCTGAACAACTGGATTAACCGGGCCATTCAAAGATGGAATTACAAGTTCATCGGGAAATTTTCCTGTTGCTGGGTACCTGACGGAGATGATATGCATTCCATAGCGGGTCAGCTTTCCCATCCCCCTGCGCTGCCGGAAATTCCGGTGAAATACGTCGGCATATTATCAAGGTTCGCACAACCTGAAAAAAGACAACTGAAGAAAAGGCTGCTTATTCTATTGTCAGGACCTGAACCCGCACGAACCCGATTTGAAAATCGATTGATCAGACAGGTAGAAGGCACCAGTCTGCAAACAGTAATAGTACGCGGATTGCCTGGTCAAAGTCATTCCATGCCGGATTTGCCCGAAAGAGTTCAGATATTCAATCATCTTTCTTCTGTTGATTTGGCTGAAATGATAATGGAATCGGAATTTATCATTGCCCGCAGTGGCTATAGTACAATCATGGACCTGATAAAGCTGCGGAGAAACGCCATTATTGTTCCCACACCCGGGCAAACCGAACAGGAGTATTTGGGAAATTATATGAACGAAAAGGGATGGATGTATTCTGTGCCGGAAAAAAAATTCCACCTGAAAAAGACAATAGATGAATTTCAAAAGCTAAAATTGAGACTACCGGAGACACAGGAAACAAACCTTAGGAACATAGTCGGGGAATTCTTAGAGGACAAAATAAAATCTGCTCCGGCAACGTCAGGTTTGGCGATTTGAGGCCGCTAAAGACTACTCAGGTCTATAAAAGAAAAGAAAGTTTTTTTTGGCACCCGGAAACTCTTTCCAGTAATCAATAGAAGCGGTTACTGCAAATACACTGCAGGTAGGCATATGCGCAACCGGAGTGCTCGTAAGATTAGATGCAAAATCTGTGATCCCCGGATTATGTGAAAAGAGGGCGACATGATCATATTGGTCATCCAGTCCGCTTATCACTTCCATGAAATTTTCAGCACCTGAATGATATAGTGCAGGTACAAACAGGATTTCTTTTAATTTCCGGTCGTACTCTTTTACAAATATTTCAGCTGTTGATTTTGCGCGGGTGGCTGGACTGGAGACAAATTGGTCTATCTGTATGCTCTTTTTGAATAGTTTTTTGCCCATTTCCTTTGCATCATTCTCCCCACGGTCATTTAGTGGCCTTTCAAAATCTGAGGATATTCCAAAATCGTGCGAACTCTTCGCATGCCGTACCAGCATAAGTGTTTTCATAAAATAATCCAGTTAGTGATTCATTATTCGGGTTGCTGAAACAAAATGCGCCGCGAATAGCAATCATATTTCATGCCGTGCATCTTTCAGCCCACCCGGGACTCTTCCGTGAAATTACGTGCTTGTTTAGTTATTATCGGGTAAAAAATCCGGACATTTTCGGAATTTTCCGTGGAGATTTACGAAATCCTTTATAAATAAATCTTTTTTGGCAGCTACAATAAAATTCTTAATCTAAATCATTGCATTAACGAAAATCAAATAATATTTTAGAGTCAGACCCGTTTATAAAAAACCCTTGAAATACCCGACCCCATGCGAAACGTTTATCGTGTACTTTCTGTAGCACTGCTGTTTTCATCTTCCACCGCTTTACATGCCGGAGACGGCATCTCTGCAAAACGAGTAAAAAAATTTCCGACTCCGATTACAGTTTCCAACACCTCCCTGAAATTTGAGGCGGAAGTCAGTAATCTGTATTGTGAAACAAATCTGGAAGAGTCCGGCCTTCGCCGCGAAGTATTTGCATATGCCTATAAAGGATATCTAAAATTACTCGATGAACACAAAATCAGCAGGAACAATATCATTACCATCTGCGATTTCAGTCAATCCTCGAGGAATCGCCGGTTATACGTTGTTGACCTGGATACAAAGAAAATCCTGGTAAACACTTATGTTGCACATGGACGCCGTTCCGGTGGTGAGTACGCGAAATCATTTTCAAATAAGTGGAGCTCACATAAGAGCAGCCTGGGCTTCTACGTTACTGAACTGACTTACACCGGTAAGCACGGTTATGCCATGAAACTCCACGGGCTTGAAAAGGGATTTAATGATAAGGCCGACAGGAGAAATATCGTAATCCATGGTTCAAAATACGTTGGAGAAGATTTTCTAAAATCAAATAAATTTAATGGCAGGAGTTTTGGCTGTCCCGCAGTTCCAAAAGCGGAAGTGAATGATGTGATTGAAAACATGAAAAGCGGCTCTTGTTTCTTTATCTATCACCCGACCAAAAAATATCTGGCCGGTTCAAAAATACTCAATGGTTAACCGGACGTAAAATTCCGATGGTTTGAAGGTGAAAAAGTCCAATTTAGGTTCGTACCCTATGATTGGGCTTTTCTTTTTAGCCCCCTGGATCTGTGGGGTATTCCGGGGGAAAGAAAATCCATAGGACATTAAAATAACCAGGCAAGGCACTGAGCGAGAAATCCCACCAGAAAGCCGGTAACCATTTCAAAGCGACTGTGGGCACCCAAAAGCATGCGGGAAGAACAAACCACGCCACCTATGAGAATTGTTATGGATAAATAGAGGCCGGACACAAAAGGATCCTGTGCTCCGAATAAAATAAAAAAAGCAATTAACCCGCCCATAGCCACCGCGTGCAAACTGATCTTATAAAAAATCGTACACATCCATGATCCGCAAACAGCAAGAAATGTACCTAGCAAAAAACGGGAGGCAACTGGTGGCGTGTCCGGCAGGTTTCGAAATACATAGCTGGCCCAGAAATAAAAAAACATCGTCACGATAAATCCTACAAGCCTGTCCTGGCGGATATCAAGCGCAAGATTTTTGACTAATTTGAGACGCCATGAAAGAAATATACTAAAGGCAGGAAAAAATATCGTGAACAACACGATACTGAACATGCGGAGGTTTTTAGTATGCTGGTCAAAACCTTCAAAAGCACCCGGATGGAGATATATCAGAAATCCCATTACATAGGCAGGGATTAAAAGCGGATGAAAAAGAACGGAAAAAAAATAGGCAAGAAAACGAATCAGCGAAGAATGATGGGATTCGTTTTTGACAGATTTTAATTGATTGAATGTACTTGTATTCATTGAAATGTTACAGTTCCCTGCGTAACCTGGCTACGGGAATATTCAATTGCTCGCGATATTTTGCTACTGTGCGACGGGCAATATTATATCCTTTTTCCTGGAGTAATTCGGTTAGTCGTTCATCACTGAGGGGCTTCTTTTTACTTTCTCCTTCAATCAGATCACTGAGTATTTTTTTCACTTCACGTGTGGACACCTCTTCCCCGCTGTCTGTGCTCAGCGATTCACTAAAGAAAAATTTCAACCGGTAGGTTCCGAATTCTGTTTGCACAAACTTACTGTTGGCTACGCGGCTGACCGTAGAGATGTCCAGTCCCGTTCGCTCAGCAATATCTTTCAGGATCATCGGTTTTAGTGACGTTTCATCTCCCGTGACAAAAAAATCATGCTGGTAATTCATGATCGTCTGCATGGTATTGATCAGTGTCTGCTGTCTTTGTTTAATAGCATCTATAAACCATTTGGCCGCATCAATTTTCTGCTTGATGAACAGTACTGCTTCTTTTTGTCTTTTGTCTTTTTTTGCACCTTTGTCGTAATCCTTCAGCATATCACGATAACCGTCACTTATTCGCAGGTCCGGTGCATTCCTTGAATTCAGGGTCAGTTCCAGCGAGCCGGCGTTATTAAAAATAAAGAAGTCGGGGACCACATATCCTTCTCCCCTTCCTGCTCCTCCCAGATTCCCGCCAGGCTTGGGATTTAATTTTATGATCTGCCGGATTACATCCCTGAATTCTTCATCCGTAATGTTCAGACCTCGCTGGATTTTATCGTAGTGCTTCTTTGTAAACTCATCGAAGTATTCTGAAAGTACACTGATCGCCAATATGACGTCCTTGCTGGCAGGTTTTTTTCTGTGTAACTGCAACAGCAGGCATTCCTGCAAATTCCTCGCTGCAACGCCTGGCGGATCAAATTGCTGAATACGCGAAATAACGGACTCCACTTCAGATTCGGAGCTTTCAATATTCTGGCGGAAAGCCAGGTCGTCTACAATAGAAGCCGTCTCCCGGCGCAGGTAGCCATCATCGTCAATACTTCCTACGATCTGTTCGGCAATCTTGCGATCCCGCTCATCGAGATTCAGCATGCCCAGCTGATCCAGCAACAACTCATAAAAACTGGTTTCCAGTTTATGTGTCACCGATTGTTTGTCCTCGGTATCCGGATAGTTATCATCCCTTAATTTATAATCACCTACGTCATCGTCATGGTCACTCACATATTCACTGATATCAATATTGTCATATTCGTCCTGCGTACCCTCAGGTTCAAATTCTTCTTCGGCTGTTTCAAATTCATCTTTCGATTCATCCGTTAAACCATCATCATGGTCTTCTTCGGCAACCTCCAATGCAGGGTTCTCTTCCAGTTCTTCCTTTATCCTTTCTTCAAGATTGGCAGTAGGAACCTGGAGCAGTTTCATCAGCTGAATCTGCTGCGGAGATAATTTCTGGAGTAATTTCTGCTGTAATGATTGACTTAATGCCATCTTTGAGGGGTTAATGCCGAAGGGGCGAATTTTCAAAAAACTTGCCCATTCCACAAAAATCGCGCCGTAAATTTACATTTAATTATGAAGAATCGACCGCAACGTCAAATTTCTTTTCTTGTTGTTTGGTTGACAATGTTTTCCTTCTTAAATGGATGGGGACAAAAACCATATCGGGCGGGTGCAAAAATTGACTTTTCGCATCTTATCCTACCGGGAACCAGGATGCGGGAAATGACCCATAACAGCGATTATTCGGGGGGCGTGGATTTAGCCTGCGGCGTCATTTTCGTAAAACAGGCGAAGCTAACTTTACAGGATAGCTATGCAGTTAAAATGAATATATATAATAGCCCACCCTCTGCCATTTTTTGTAAAATTGAGTGGGAAATGGAGAAGAGCACTCATATACCTCTTCGGTTTAGGCTAGGCTCGCTTGCTGATTGTAATGCGCTTGAGGGGAAGCATTAGACAGCACTTTTTTTATGGCAGTTGCAAGGCGGTTTGTCTTTTCATGCAACTGTTCATCGGTCCAGGACAACCCGATAGCAGTGCTGACGCAACAACTCATAATTGCATCGCTCTTCGAAAAATCCTGGGTATTCAGTTTCTTTAAAGCTTTGATTTGGCCTTCACTCAGCTTGTTTAGTGATTTCTCTTTTTTGAGATGATCCCATTTCCGGATATAGTGCCAGTTATGTTCAAACCAATAAAAATTACCTGCAAAAATCTGTTGAGCCTTTAATTCCGCGACGATTGACTCAGTTAGTTCCTTCGATGGCATAAACCAGCTGAGAAAGGTATGGCTGTCACCCGCCGGGTCCGGTATTGTTCTGAATTTGATTCCTGGAATTTTTGCGAGCTCAGCCTGTATATACTGGTGATTCTTTTTCTGAATTGAAAGAAATGTATTCAGCTTCCGAAATTGCGCGAGTCCCACAGCTGCATGTAACTCTGAAATCCGGAAATTATATCCGAGGAATGGATGTTCCTCAGCGCCACGGTCATTACCGGTATGGTCATGTCCGTGATCAGAATATCCATCGCAATTCGTATAAATGTTTTTGTCATTGGTTAATACCGCGCCGCCTTCGGCACAGGTCACCGTCTTGACAAAGTCAAAGGACAAAGTCCCGGCATGCCCGATGGTTCCGAGAAATTTTCCTTTATAGGAAGCACCAATACTCTGACAGGCATCTTCGAGTAGAATTAAGTTGTGGTCACGGCAGATTTCCTGAATAGGATCCAAATCAGCCATGCCCCCACACATATGAACAGGCATGATGCATTTGGTGGCCGGTGTGAGGGCTTTCCGTACCGACACAGGATCCATGGTCAGTGATTCATTTACGTCTACGATCACCGGAATGGCACTAACACTGAGGACGGCTTCAAAGCTGGCGACGAAAGTAAAGGAGGGCATGATCACCTCATCTCCCGCACCGATGCCCAATGCGGCGAGTGCTGTTGTCAATGCCGAAGTCCCGCTTGAAGTCAGCTGAACATAGCCACAATGGAACTCTTTGCTTATGGCTTTTTCCAGCTCACGGGATTTCCATATATCTTTACGGGCAGCATCAAAACCGTAACGCATGAGTATCCCCGTAGATAAAACTTCGTTTACTTCTTTACGTTCTTCTTCACCAAAAAATTCAAATCCTGGCATGATTGGGTATGATTATGGATGTACAACAGGTATGTCCGCAAAGTTAAAATCTTTTGTACTGACCGCCTTATTATTTGCATTTGTGTCGATGGCATCCGGCCAACAGGCTCAAACGGATTCTGTTAAATCTGCAACACCGGCTACGGCAACTAAAAAACCGGGGTTAACTGCGCTTAAGGGGAAATGGTTTTTACTACCGGCCCTTGATAGTGACACGGCAACCGGACGCGTACCGGAAATAACATTAGATATTACTAAGGGAACTTTTACGGGGAATACCGGCTGCAACCGGATGTCGGGTACTTTTCTCGCAACGGACTCGACGCTGAGTTTCAGTGATAAAATGGTGACCACACGGATGTACTGCGCGGGATATAACGAATCGGCGTTCCTTCAAAACCTGCTCAGGGTTGATAGTTATAAATTTAAAAAAGGCTGGCTGGTTTTTATGGTTGAGGGGATAGAAGTTTTCCGCTGGACGCGCAAACAGGCTGTTCCGAAAAAAACTGGGAAAGCCTAGACTATCTGGATAATCACTGCATTTTAATCCGTGGATCTGAGGTTCGCAGTTCGTAAATTGCAGCATGCAGGATTATTTAATTGGATTGAATGAGGCGCAGAAAGAAGCTGTATTGCATATCGACGGGCCGCTAATGATTGTTGCTGGTGCAGGCAGCGGAAAAACCAAAGTTCTCACAACACGAATCGCCCACCTGATTACCAAGGGGGTTGATGCATTTAATATCCTGGCGCTCACTTTCACCAATAAGGCAGCCAGGGAAATGAAGGAAAGAGTCGAGCGGATTTTGGGCAATAATGAGGCGAGAAATCTCTATATCGGCACATTTCATAGCGTTTTTGCCCGGATACTGAGGGCCGAAGCCCCCAAACTGGGCTACCCTCATCATTTTACTATCTATGATACCGACGATGCAAAAAGTGTGGTAAAAACCGTTGTGAACGAATTGAATCTGGATGATAAACATTACAAGCCCAATATCGTTTACAACCGGATTTCGCAGGCAAAAAACGGTCTGATCGGTCCGGTGGAATATGCTTCGGATTATTATATCCAGCAGGAAGATGCACGCAGCAACCGGCCTGCAATAGCCCAGATTTACGAAGCGTATGCAAAGCGTTGTTTCAAGAACGGCTCGATGGATTTCGACGATCTTTTATTAAAGTTTTATGAATTGTTGAAAAACATTCCCGAGAGCCTGCATAAATACCAGCATAAGTTTAAATATATCCTGATAGATGAATTTCAGGATACTAATCCAGCCCAGTACGAGATCATCAAACTCCTGGGAGCGGTTTATGAAAATGTTTGTGTCGTAGGAGATGATGCGCAAAGTATTTACAGTTTTCGTGGAGCGACCATTGAAAATATTCTGCAGTTTCAGAAAGATTATGATGACGTGAAAGTGGTCAAACTGGAACAGAATTACCGGAGTACCCAAAGCATTATTTCAGCAGCTAACGAGGTCATAAAACGTAATAAAGGACAAATCCCGAAAAACCTTTGGACCGAAAATATTGAAGGGGAAAAGATCCGCCTGGTACGTACACAAACGGATAATGATGAAGGGAAATATGTCGCAGATACCATCCAGGAGCAGAAACTGCGAAATCATTTTAACAACCGGGATTTTGCCGTCTTATACCGCACCAACTCACAGAGCCGGGCTTTTGAAGAAAGCCTGCGCCGCATGGCCATCCCATATACCATTTACGGAGGTATCAGCTTTTATCAAAGAAAGGAAATCAAAGATTTTATTTCCTATCTGCGCGTAATTGTAAACCCCAATGACGAAGAATCTTTAAAACGAATTATCAACTTCCCCGCACGGGGTATAGGTAAGACCTCCCTTGACCGGGCCGTTCTGGTGGCCAATGAAAGGAATATCCCGATGTGGGAGGTACTTAGCAATGCTGCATCCATGGGCTATAAAGCGGGCACCCTGGAAGCAATTGAACAATTTGTGATGATGATCCGGAGTTTTGCAAGTATGCTGAATACGAAAAACGCGTATGAGGTGGCCACACATGTAGGCAAACAAACGAATATCGTTCGGGAATTATTTAACGATAAAACCACCGAAGGCCTCGCACGGTACGAAAATATCCAGGAACTGCTGAACAGTATCAAGGAGTGGGTGGATGATCAGCAGAACAGGAGTATTATTGATGAAGACGGAATCCTGATAGACAATGCGGAAATTCAGGAAACGCAAAAGGGACAGGCCGGCCTTTCCGGATACCTGCAACAAATCACTTTGCTCACTGACACAGACCAGAAAGATCCTGATGCGGATACAGTAAAACTGATGACTATTCATGCTGCCAAGGGACTTGAATTCAGTTGCGTATTTGCAGCAGGGCTGGAGGAATCACTGTTTCCAAATGCCATGTCTATCAACACCCGCGAAGAATTGGAAGAAGAAAGACGACTGTTTTATGTCGTAATCACGAGAGCCAAACATAAACTTTGGATTACCTATGCAAATTCACGCTATCGTTTTGGAAGTGTGATTCAAAACGATCCCAGCCGGTTTATCGAAGAGATCCCGGAAGACCAACTGGATCGTAGCTATGCCGGCGGCGGAATAAAAAACCAGCTGAATTCATGGGCAGGTCGTCCTGCTTATGACCGCCTCCACAGGAATTATGGCAATGGAGAAGAATCAGTTCAAAAAAATCAGCCTTCATCCAAAGCTTCGTCAATTTCTACCTCCGCTAAAACGCCCGCACCGGTACATATTCCTTCTATTGACTTTACACCCAGTGATACCAGTGAACTCACCGCAGGAGACCAGGTGGAACATCAGAAATTCGGATTTGGTGAAGTAGTTAAAATGGAAGGCTCAGCGCATAATCCCATTGCTACTGTAAATTTCAAGGTGGGGGGCGAAAAGAAGATAATGCTGAATTATGCAAAGCTGAGGATAATAAAGCCCTGAT
>JGI1027J12803_100182630_pt1 | contig 10712 bp, 6 predicted proteins | sample IowNatreferecore_FD_12803 | JGI IMG/M metagenome (IMG submission 12803) | reverse complement strand
TCCTCCTTTCTGACTGTAAATAAAAGCTCATAGTCCTCACCGCCACTCAGTGCGCACGCTGTTGGATCAAGCTGAAACTTAAACGCAGCATTGCGGGTATCTTCAGCAACCGGTATCTTTTCTTCATACAGAACACATCCGAGATCGCTCTGTTTGCAAATATGAAGGATTTCAGAACTCAGGCCATCACTAATATCCATCATGGCTGTAGGCAATATACTTTCCTGTTCAAAATAATCTATCGTTTCTTTCGAAGCTTCCGGTTTGAGCAGGCGGCCAATTACATATTTCTCCCCCTCCAGATCAGGACGGACATTGGGGTTTTCCAGGAATATTTTTTTCTCCCTTTCCAAAAAGATAAGACCAAGATAAGCAGCACCCAGGTCACCACTGCAACAGAGTAAATCACCCCTGTTAGCGCCTGTCCTCTGAACAAATTTATCCGGCGTGACTTCACCGATGGCCGTGACAGAAATGATAAATCCTTTTTGGGAGGATGAAGTATCGCCGCCCACCAGGTCCACGCCGTATTTATCGCAGGCTGCATAAACTCCTTCGTAAAATTCATCCAGGGCTTCCAGGCTAAACCGATTGCTGAAACCCAGGGAGATCAACAGCTGTGTGGGTGTGGCATTCATGGCATAGATATCACTCAGGTTGGCCACGACCGCTTTATAGCCCAAATGCAAAAGCGGCGTATATACCAGATCGAAATGAATATTCTCTATTAAAAGGTCTGTCGATACAACTGTTTGTTTTCCGAAATGATCAATTACGGCCGCATCATCTCCGACGCCCAGAATAGAAGATGCATTTTTTATTTCAATATTTTTCGTCAGGTGGTCGATCAGACCAAATTCCCCCAATGAAGAGATTTCTGTCCGGTTTTCCATAATTAAAAGTTATTTGTCATAAGACCTGGTCATTTAGGCAAACTTCCTGCAATCCATTGAAGTAATTCCGCATGAATATTTCCATTGGTAGCTACTATCTGAGGCTGATATGGCGAGTAGCGAACGCCGGAAAAATCGGTTACTTTTCCCCCTGCTTCCTGCACTATTAAAAATCCCGCTGCGCTGTCCCAGGCGTTTAGCTTGTGTTCAAAAAACCCTTCAAATCTGCCCGCAGCAACCCAACATAAATCCATGGCTGCGGAACCCAGGCGGCGGACCGGCACCCCTTTTCTGATGAGTCTGGAAAAAACTTCCAGAGGACCATTGGGTACATCCATGTACGTGTACGGGAAACCAGTAACCAGGCAGGCTTTTTCAACACTGGTTTCCTGAGATACCTGTATAACCTGGTCATTTAGGGTTGCCCCATAACCTTTTTGTGCAAAGTAAAACTCGTTTATAAATGGATTATAAACAGCGCCCATCAACATTTCACCGTCCTGCTCCAGGCCTATGGAAACACAGCAAAGCGGTAGTCCGTGAGCAAAATTTACCGTCCCGTCAAGGGGGTCGATAATCCACTTATAAGAAGATTTTGATGGCATATCCCCCGATTCCTCACTCAAAATATAATGATCAGGGTAGTTATTGCGAATGATTTCGATAATCGCTTTTTCAGCAGCATGATCTGCTTCCGTGACAAGATTGTTCACCCCTTCCTTATTCGATATTTTAAACTGGCTTCCATAAAATTGTTTGAGTATTCCGCCCGCACGTTCAGCGGCCTTGATCAGGGTGGTTTTTAACATGGAGCAAAGATAATAAAGCGGGTCGAGCCGGACCGGGCGCGTAGTTACATTTTGACGGGTAAGTGAAAAAATCGTACTTCGTAATAATACTTCACAGATGATTCTTTCTGTTGTTATTGTAAGTTATAATGTCAGGTATTTTCTGGAACAGTGCCTTTCTTCATTAAAAAAAGCAATTGATGGAATCTCTGTTTCCGGAAATTCCGCTGAAGTTTTCATTATAGACAATGCTTCTTCCGACGGCAGCGTCGAATTTCTCACTCCTTTATTTCCTGGATTCCGTTTTATCCGGAATTCAGAAAATACCGGTTTTGCAAAAGCAAATAATCAGGGGCTGGACCTTTGTAAGGGTGAATTGATCCTGTTTTTAAATCCTGATACGATTCTCGCTGAAGACAGCCTGGATCTATGTATTGATTTTTTACGATCCAGACAGGATGCGGGAGCACTTGGCGTAAAAATGATTGACGGATCCGGCAGGTATTTAAAGGAGTCCAAGAGAGGCTTTCCCGACACACAGACGTCCTTTTACAAAATGACAGGATTGACCCGGTTGTTTCCACGCTCAAAAATTATTGCTGCTTATTACAGGGGTGACCTGCATGAAGGGGAAACTCATCAGGTAGACATACTTTCGGGGGCTTTCATGATGGTTAAAAAAAAAGTATTGGCAATTGTGGGCGGTTTCGACGAGCGTTTCTTTATGTACGCAGAAGATATTGACCTCAGCTATCGGATTGTAAAAGCGGGATTTAAAAATTATTATTTATCCGGAACAACCATCATTCATTTCAAGGGAGAAAGCACACGAAAGGATTTTCATTATACCAAAATGTTTTACACAGCAATGGCGTTGTTTATTCAAAAACATTTCAAGGGTAAATACTCGTTTTTCCGCCGCATAGTCGCTACTGCAAGTTTGCGACTATACCAGGGATTGGTTTATTTGAGCCTTCCTTTCAGGAAGTCAGGAAAAATTCAAATAAACGAGCATACAATTTATATCAAGGGTGATACGGGGGCACAGAAAAAATGGCAACAGAAACTGGCGGCAAAACATATTCCTTTCATAACCACTGAAAATTCCAGTGAGGGGGAAATAATTTTTTGTGAAGGACCTTCGTTCTCCTGGAAGGAAATTATTTCAACTGTTGAAGGCAACCCCGATCATCTGATTTATCGTTTTCACGGTGCCGGTACGCATTCTGCTGTAAGTAGTTTTTCAAGCACGGAGCAGGGAAACATTTATGAATTGTAATATCTGTATTACAATATGAAATTCAGAAATTTGCAAATACAATGATGGGGTTATGCCGAATTTAAAAGACATTAAAAACCTTCTCCAGAATAATAAAATCACTGATTTTGTAAAACTGAATAAACTTTCATCCAGGGATATCATTGATTTTGCAAACCGGTATACGAAATGGGCCGGCCAGCTTTTCCAACATATCGATGTAAAACACACTGCCAGGATCTTTAAATACCTGCGTAAAAAAAAGCAGGAGATAATCATTAATTCTCTTCCCGATGAGAAGGCCGCTGAATTGCTCAATGCCCTGCAGCCGGATGACAGGACCGCTTTTCTTGGACTTTTGCCAGGCAATGCCGTTAAAGAGTTGTTGAAAATCCTTGCTCCGGAGACCCGGGCAGAGACATTGAAACTTTTAGGCTACCCTGAAGGATCAGTGGGCAGACTGATGACCCCGGATTATTGTACCGTAAAGGCAACGGATACTGTTCAACAGGTACTTGATGTCGTACGTCAAAGGGGACAGGCGGCTGAAACGCTGAATTTTTTGTTTGTTATTGATGATAACGGAGTTTTGATAGATGACATAAATATCAAAGAGTTCCTTGTAGTGGATCCTTCAACACCGGTAGAAAAATTGATGGACCATCAATACATTGCTCTTTCAGCGAATGATGCGCAAACAGAAACGATTGCTGTTTTCAAAAATAACAGCCGGTTCGCTCTCCCCGTTGTCAATGCGGAAGGTGTTTTGTTGGGGATCGTCACTTCAGATGATGTATTGAGACTGGCGGAAAAGGAAAATACGCGTGAGATACAAAGAATCGGGGGTTCTGAAGCATTGGAAGAACCATATACAACAATATCATTTGCACATCTTGTAAAAAAAAGGGCTGGCTGGCTGGTCATCCTGTTTCTCGGTGAAATGCTGACAGCCACCGCAATGGGTTTTTTCGAAGGCGAAATCAGCAAGGCAGTTGTGCTCGCATTATTTATTCCGCTGATTATTTCCAGCGGGGGAAATTCCGGATCCCAGGCCTCTTCCATTATCATACGTGCGATGGCACTGGGTGAAATTAAATTCCGGGATTGGTTTTATGTAATGCGTAAAGAGATTTTCTCTGGGTTAGCCCTGGGCTTTATTCTGGGTCTGGTTGGTTTTTTGCGGATTTTTTTCTGGCAGCATTTCCATTTATATAATTATGGACAGCATTGGATGCTAGTAGGATTCACAGTCGGATTTTCCTTGCTGGGTGTGGTTTTATGGGGAACAATTTCCGGATCGATGCTGCCGATTCTTCTTAAAAAATTAGGTGCGGATCCCGCTGCTTCTTCCGCGCCATTCGTCGCGACCCTGGTTGATGTAACCGGACTAATCATTTATTTTTCCGTCGCCTTCCTGATTCTGAAAGGAACGTTATTATAAGCAGCTTCAGTTGCCGAAAAGGTGAATATTAAATTTCGGGGAAGTAAGAAGTTTCTTTTGATTTCGACCTTTCGCGGCTTACTCTTTTTGTGTGGGATTTCCGGCCTTAAATACAGGTACCGTGCTGCACGGCTCTCCATACATAATGCTTTTGGCAACCGGTCTGAGCAGTTTGGTTATTTCAAGAAATGCAAAATCACCCACAGGTCTGTCACCACAACCTTTAATTACAATTCGTTTGTCTTTATATTCTCCGGGATCGAGAGCCTGGATCTGGTTTGTAATCACCTGTCTCAGGACTTCGGTCTCATTTCCCAGGATAACCTCTTTCGCAAATGGCTGAAGATAGCTTGCTACAAGCATAAATGCCCAAACGGGAATCACCGCGTCAGCAGAACAATGAACGCCAACTATTTCATTGGTGTATTGAGACCAGTCTGTTGCAGACAGTGCCGCCCGAAAGTCTTTCTCTTTCAGGATTAATTCCATAAAAAGAAATGCCTTCAGATCAAAGATTCTGACAGGTTCCTTTGGAAAGAACGTTTCCAGATCAAGTGTGATCAAAGCACTTTGGCTAACCTTATTGATAATTTCTTCTGACATTAATAGTATATAAAGGTACCTACAAATGCGGGTTAAACTGCTATGGCCGGCACTACTCCCGGAAAGCGGGGATTGCTGTTTCTAAGTCATCCTCCTCCCTTTGAAGCCTAAAATAAGCGGGACGAGCCCGCTTTAATAATGAATTTAGAAGAAAATTGTTTAGAAGAATTTGCCCCGGTCATCCTTAATTTTTGCCTTTTTCTTCAGGGCGTCGGTTCCCGCCCGTTGTATCAGGGTTTCCTGCGACTGCAACATGGATTGCCTGGCCTGCTCAACATCGACGTTATAATTTGCCTTCGCACTGACGTTATCAATCTTCAAGACAAACACACCGTCATTACCCCCGACCGGCGCAGAAACCGGTTTGCCTGCCAACTGCTTATCAAATGCATATCCTACAACCTTCGGCTCGAGGCCCACATTCGGGATATAGGGGGACGCGAACTGCAGACTGTCCACATGACTTTGCGCCTGACCCGTCGTCGTAGCGACTGCTTCCAAAGTAACAGGTGAACCTATCTTGGCTGAAATGATTTCCGCTTTCCGCTGATTCCTTAAAATTGGTTCGATCATCGTCCTCGCTTTGGCAACACTCATCGTGCCTTTATGATTTATTTCAGTTAGTACGGCGACAACATATTTATCCCCTATTGAAAAAGATTCCGACACTTCTCCCACTTTTGATCCATAAATCCAGCGTACCAATGAGCGACTGGTCCCCAGCCCCTGTATAGTAAAATCTGTTGGTTGAATATCAGGAGGCGCGACCGCGTGCAGGTTGGCCTTTTTGGTTCCTTTTTCAAATGAAGCCTTGTCGCGATTCTCACCGGCAAACTGGCTTGCAAGACCAGATGCGTTCAAATCTGTTTCCTGGCTGGGTTCGATCCGACGGGCAAAATACGCAATTTTATACGCCGGTTCGAAATTCTTCTGGTCCGTGATTTCGATCAGGTGATATCCGAACTGTGTTTTTACAATTTTGATTTCACCCTTCTTACCATTGAAAGTAAAATCTCCGAATTCTTTAACCATTTGTCCCTGGCCGAAGTAATTCAGGTCCCCGCCTTTTATACGGCTGCCTTCGTCTTCTGAAAACTGAACAGCCAGACTGTCGAAACGCTGGCCATGATCTAACAATGTTTTAATGCTGTCAATTTTGTGTTTTGCAGTACTGTCATCCGTTTTTGGCTGACCTGTTTTGGGATCATTAATGGCCACGAGAATATGACGCGCACGAACAGAGTCGGGTAATGTTTTTATATCCATAATCCGGGCCAGCACATAATTGTTTCCATCGAGATAAGGACCCACTACGGCGCCTGTGGACAGATTTGCCAGAGAATCCTTCCGGGTTCCTGTCAATTTTGATTTGGCAGTCCAGTTATCTGTGTAATTTATTTCGGTGCCATTTTTTGCAAGAAAGGCTTCAACATCTGTTGTCGCCACGAATTCCGGTCTCAGGGATTGAACCTGTTGAAAAATAACGGCACTGTCTCCACTCGTGGGAGCTGCACTGAAGCTAACATAACTGATTGTACGTGCTTCTTCCTGGGCAAATTGATTTTTATGCAGATCCAGGTAGGCTTGTATTTCTGCATCAGAAATTTTAACGGTGCTGTCCGGAATAGATTGATATGGAACTTTTATATAATTCGCGGAAGCTATCTGACTGTTATCCGCATTGGTTTTCTCAATCATCCACTTCGGAATATAGGAGCTCTGTGCGATAAGGGAAATGTATTTTTCGCGCTCCCTCATTTTAATGAACAACGGCTGTGCCTGCTCGAAAAAATTCTGGGCCATCGCATAATTCTGATCCGATTTACGATTAGCGTTGTAAATAGACCTGAGCTGGTTAATCCGGGATGCCGCCTGGTGGGCGTCAAACGCTCCCGTGTTCGGATCTGTAAAAGCCCTGCGAATTTCGGGAATGGGATTCGAACCGACCAGCATGTCATTAAGCTCCTTGTCACTGACTTCAATCCCGAGTTTTTGGTATTCTGTGGTAAGTACAGCGTTTTCTTCAAATTGTTTCCAGATCTCTTCCCGGATATTCTGTGACAACATATCATTCACCGGATAGCCCTGGTTTTTATATTGCTCCTCCCGCTCGGAAACCTGTCTCTGGAAATCTGCATACTCCAATTTATCTCCGTTTATCTCCCCGATCGTTCCTGATGTGGACGCTGCCGCACGGCCACCTATTGAACGGGCGTCCATAAGCAGAAATCCGATCAAACTCACTGCAATTAATCCAAATACGAGCCACGCTGCTTTATCCCTTATTTTCTGAATGATAGACATATATATATAGTCGGTTTTTTTGAAAGGATGGCAAAAATAGCTGAAAAATGGTTATGAACAAATTGTGGAAAACCGGGAAAGGCCCGTCGATACTCATTTTAAGGGATATTTAAATGCTGTAGGCCGGCCTGGAAACCGGACAGACAAAAATTTCCGTGAAACAACGGGAGCAAAGTGGAACATTTCTCCACGAATCTCCGGGTATATCCTCTTTTTCCAGTGGAAAAACACCCTTTCTTCCGCCGTGTTTCTGTGAACAGAATGATAATAGAATGATTATTTTTACCTGTTTGGGAATCGACAGTGAACAATGACCCGTTTATCCGGTTTTTTATAATAAAAGTGTTATTAAGTAGTTGTCCAGATCCTCATCGTCCTGATGCGATGTGGAATTCCAAATCAGTCAGCAGCAGTAAGCGTTCATGGGTGTGGAGAGGATGTGTATACCGGTGTACAATAATAAATTAGTTTAAAAATATCGTTAAAAATCATCGTTTTCCACATAAACCGCCTTATAATAGTAGTAGTTATTTTTATATAAATAATATATTATTAAATACTATGTCAGTTATCAACATCGAAAAAGCAAAGATGGAAATAGACCGGAAGGGCTTTCTGGATGTGTCTGTAGACCCCACCCTTGATCTGTTCGAGGAGATCGCCCGGTTAAAGAACGAAAAAAATGCGGTTATATTGGCCCACTATTACCAGGATGCTGATATACAGGACGTCGCCGATTATATTGGAGACAGCCTCGGTCTGGCACAGGAGGCCGCCCGGACAAAAGCGGATATTATCGTATTCGCCGGTGTTCATTTCATGGCTGAAACAGCTAAAATATTAAATCCGGAAAAGAAAGTATTAATTCCTGATTTGAAAGCGGGCTGTTCCCTTGCCGATTCAGCTCCGGCTGATTTATTCAGGGCTTTTCGTGAAGAACATCCGGATCATGTCGTGATTTCTTATATAAATTGTTCTGCGGAAATAAAGGCACTTAGTGATATCATCTGTACATCTTCCAATGCTGAAAAAATAATTGAAAGTCTACCACTCTCCCAGAAAATCATATTTGCGCCGGATAAAAATCTGGGAGCCTATTTGATAAAGAAGACAGGGCGGGATATGTTGCTATGGAATGGTGTGTGTATTGTTCATGAAATATTCAGCGTAAAAAAAATTACTGAGCTTAAGACGAGACACCCGCAGGCAAAGTTCATTGCCCACCCGGAATGTGAAGATGCAGTATTGAGAATGGCTGATTTTATTGGTTCCACTACCGCACTCCTGAAATACACCCAATCGAGTACGGCCCGGGAATTTATCGTAGGTACAGAATCAGGGATCCTTCACCAGATGAAAATTTCTTCTCCGGACAAAATATTTATTCCGGCACCTCCGGAAACCAATTGCGCGTGCAATGATTGTCCGTATATGAAATTAAACACGCTTGAAAAGCTCTACCTGACAATGGAATATGAGTTACCTGAAATTCAGATGCGTGCAGATTTAATTGAAAAAGCGCGGAAGCCCATCGAGCGAATGCTGGAAATCAGCAGAAAGAGTGGCTTATAAGTTGGCTTATTAACGGCCCATATAAACCATCAGAATTTGAATATCCGTAGGGTTGACTCCACTGATCCGGCTGGCCTGGCCTAATGTTCTGGGTTTTATTTTTTTGAATTTTACGAGTGCTTCCATTGAAAGGGCAGATAGACGGTCGTAATCAAAAGTTTCGGGTATCGACAGTTGTTCCAGCTGCGAAATTTTGGTGACTAGTTCTTTTTCCTTTTTGATGTACACATCGTACTTCATTTGTATCTCTGCCTGTTCAAGAGCATGGGGGCTGAATTCACGGAGTTTATCAGCCAGGGTAGGAATTGCACCAGAAAGTTCCGAAAGTGTCAGATTTGGTCTTAAAAGGAGCGATGAGGCTTTTTGCTTTTGAAGCATGGGCGACATATTCTTTTCGCTTAAGAAAGATTCCGCATCTGCAGGATCAACAGAAAAATTCTGAAGTATTCCGGTTATTTTGGAAATCTCCATTTTCTTGTGATTGACTGCATCGAGCCGGGTTCTGGAAGCAAGTCCCAGAAGGTAGCTTTTTTCAGTCAACCGTAAATCCGCATTGTCCTGGCGCAGGAGGGTCCTGAATTCTGCTCTTGATGTAAACATTCTGTAAGGTTCCTCGGTACCCTTCCCAATCAGGTCATCAATTAAAACACCTATGTAAGCCTCGCTCCTGCCTAAAACCACCGCCTCAAGAAAATTGATTTTTTGATGTGCGTTAATTCCCGCCATCAGACCCTGACATGCTGCTTCTTCATATCCGGTGGTTCCATTGATTTGACCTGCCAGGAATAAATTACTGATAATCCTGGTTTCAAGCGAATGCCTTAACTGGGTTGGGGGAAAATAATCATATTCAATTGCATATCCGGGTCGGAATGCTTTAAAATGGGCAAACCCGGGCACTTTACGAAGAGCTTCGTATTGTACCTCTTCCGGAAGAGAGGTACTAAAGCCGTTCACGTAAATCTCAATTGTATTCCACCCTTCAGGCTCGATAAAGAGCTGGTGTCTTTCTTTATCAGCAAACCGGTTTAGTTTGTCTTCAATACTTGGACAATAGCGGGGTCCAATGCCGTCTATTCTTCCCGCAAACATCGGGCTTCTGTCAAAGCCTGTTTTGAGAATATCGTGAACTTCCTGATTGGTATAAGTGATCCAACAGCTTTTTTGTTTTTCAGGCAATGGAATATTTAAATAGGAAAAACCCACAGGCTCATGATCCCCTTTCTGTTCCTCCATTTTACTGTAGTCCAGGCTTCGACCATCTATCCGCGGAGGTGTGCCGGTTTTCAGACGGCTGGATTCAAATCCAAGGCTTACCAACTGCTCTGTAATTCCGGTAGCAGCTTTTTCCGCCATGCGCCCTCCCCCGAATTGTTTTTCGCCGATATGAATAATTCCGTTCAGGAAAGTGCCGTTGGTTAAAACCACAGCTTTGGAATAAATCCGGTTACCCATGCCTGTGATTACACCTCTTGCAGCACCATTTTCGATAATCAGAGCGGTGACCATGTCCTGATAAAACTCCACATTAACCGTGTTTTCCAACATTTCCCGCCAGGTAGCCGCAAAGAGCATGCGATCACTTTGAGCTCTTGGACTCCACATAGCGGGGCCCTTTGACTTATTCAACATGCGGAATTGAATCAGGCTTTTGTCTGTAACAATGCCCGAATAGCCACCCATTGCATCTATTTCACGCACAATCTGACCTTTGGCCACCCCACCCATTGCCGGGTTACAACTCATTTGAGCGATGGTCTGCAGATTCATGGTCACCAACAGCACTTTAGATCCCATATTTGCTGCTGCTGCAGCCGCTTCGCAACCAGCATGACCGGCACCCACTACAATCA
>JGI1027J12803_100252235_pt1 | contig 10717 bp, 2 predicted proteins | sample IowNatreferecore_FD_12803 | JGI IMG/M metagenome (IMG submission 12803) | reverse complement strand
TGAAAGAACAGGGAAATTTATTCACTACCGATATGATTCTTCCAATCCGAAAAGCCTTAGCAATAACGTAGTTAATACGATTTACGAGGACAAAAAAGGGATTCTTTGGATTGGAACAGGCCTTCCCTGGTCCGGAATTAATGGGGATGGTGGATTGAACCGGATGAACCCGGACGGCAGTTTTACCCGTTATATGCACGATCCAAAAAATCCGAACAGTCTTTTAAGTAATAAAGTCAGGGCGATTTTTGAAGACAGCAGGGGCAATTTCTGGGTCGGAACATCCGGTGATGGTCTTCATACCATGGACCGCGAAAAAGAAACTTTTGAAAGGCATCTGTATGATCCAAAGCATCCAAATCAGTTGAGCGGTCCGTTTTTACACCCTGGTCCCCGAGCAGGAGCAGGGGGAATTACATATATCTATGAAGATAAAATCGGTGCTATCTGGATTGGCAGTTATCTGGAAGGTCTTAGTCGTTATGACCCGGTCTCAAAGCAAATGACCCGTTACAAAATGGGAAATGGATTTCCAGATAGTGTAACTTATAAAGGTTTTATTAGTAGAGATGGCACTTTATGGGTCGCTGCGGACGATAGCAAATTATTATTCAGAGCTGATCCAGGTACAAAAACAATTACTAATATCAACACCGGACATCAGGTATGGGGAATACTTGAGGATAATGGACAAATCTGGGCTGCCAGCTGGGGGGGACTTTATCAATATGACGAAAACAAAACCCTTATTCGCCTTTTCAAACATGATCCCAAAGATCCATCAAGCATTCCAAACGATTCGGTCTTTCGACTGTTAAAAATTTCGCAGGATACGTTCTTGGTCCATACAATCCATGGTTTTGCGATATTTAATACTACTTCCAATAAATTCTCCAGGCTGTCTTTCGGAAAAAATATAGACTCCTTTGGTAATCCCGGGAATATTATCCAGGATAAAAAAAAAGATCTTTGGATTGGAATACCAGATGGACTTATTCATTACAACCACAGTGATGGTTCTGTAAGAAAATGGATCAAAGATCCGAATGATTCAACCAGTATCGGCTCCAGTGTTTTTTCATTTATGTTTTTAGACAAAGAGCAGAATTTATGGTTAGGAACATGGAGGGAGAAACTGGGGATCTGGAAGTTAAACGGCAGGACAGGGAAATTTCGATGGTATCTTCACGGAATAACCGGCAGATCCTTATATGAAGATAGGGAAGGGGACCTTTGGGCCGGTACGTCTAACGGCTTGTATCGCTATAATAAAAAAGAGGACAATTTTTTCCCATTTTTTGATGCAGAGTCAAAAATTTGTACTGAACATACAGTTGGTATAGTGGAAGATGATAACGGAAATTTATGGCTTTGCACTTATTCTGCTATCGTAAAAGTAAACCGGGAGAGAGATCGTTTTTTTGTATTTGGGAAAAAATTTGGTATTTCACCGGCGGAAGAAATTTTGAGTGGATCTGTGATCAAGACTACTAAGGGACAAATCCTTGTTTGTAATGAGACCGGTTTTTATGCATTTTTTCCCAAAGAATTGGATGTCGACATGAAACCATTGAAATTAGTCATTACTGATTTCTTTTTCAATAAAGGTTCTGGTTTGACCGGTAAAGACAATTTCCTACTGAGATCTGTGGAAAATAAAAGTGAAATTTCCCTTTCACATGACCAGAATAATTTTGGTTTTAGGTTTACGGTAAATGATTACCGGTCTCCCGAAGCGATAAGATATTATACCATGTTGGAAAACTATGATCCGGTGTGGCGGCAGTCGGGAGTGGATAAAACCGTTTATTACTTTAATCTTGCTCCTGGCGATTATATATTCAGGGTAAAGACTTATAATAGTGATGAAACGAAGGGAGAAAGGCAAATCCGAATTCATATTAGTCCGCCCTGGTGGAAAACGGGTTGGGCATATTTCATGTATGGATTGCTGCTGATTATAGCGATATTAACGATTGCCAGAATACAGAAACAGAGGATTATTCGAGTAGAAAGGCAAAAACGGCAAACTTTCGAACTTGCTCAGGCCAAAGAAATTGAAAGAGCATATACTGAACTGAAAGCTACACAGGCACAGCTAATTCAATCTGAGAAAATGGCTTCGTTGGGTGAGCTCACTGCTGGTATTGCCCATGAGATTCAAAACCCGATGAATTTCATAAATAATTTTTCTGAAGTCAATATGGAACTTGCTACCGAACTGAAAGAAGGCCTTGCAAAATTGAATATTGCAGACAATGAAAAAAAGCAACTGGAGGAAATTGCGGACAATATCAATGAGAATGAAGAAAAAATAAGTCATCACGGTAGACGGGCTGACGCGATCGTAAAAGGGATGCTACAGCATTCCCGTATCAGTTCGGGCATTAAGGAACCCACTGATTTAAACCAACTGGCGGATGAATATTTAAGACTTGCTTTTCATGGCTTACGTGCTAAGGATAAAACCTTCAATACGGCCATGAAAACGGATTTTGATTCAAAGATTGGAAAAATAAATATTGTACCCCAGGATATTGGCAGGGTGTTACTGAATTTATACAATAATGCATTTTATGCAGTTGCGGAAAGAGACAAAAGAAAGGAAGCAAACTATGAGCCGACCGTCGAGGTAAATACAAAAAAAACAGGCAGCAAGATAGAAATCAAAATAAAGGATAACGGGAACGGAATACCGCAAAAAGTTATGGATAAGATCTTTCAGCCATTCTTTACTACCAAGCCAACCGGCCAGGGAACAGGATTGGGTTTATCTCTCAGTTTTGATATTGTCAAAGCTCATGGCGGGGAGATAAAAGTGGAAACGAATGAGGGACAATACACGGTGTTCACCGTTACATTACCAGCCTGATTAAGTTTTAATTGCCAGGGGTTTTAAACCAGGAATTTATTAGTGAATGTTTGGTTCACCAGATTTTGATCTAATTGTAACCGGGGTTCTGTTGTAAATACGGATTGACAGCTAACTGCTGATTTGGAATAGGAAATATCAGGTAGTGCGGGTCGCTTTGATAAGCCTTCTCTTCAAACGGGGTAAGAAATTTTTGAAAGCGAATCATATCCTGCCTTCGCCAATTCTCCCACCACAATTCTCTTCCTCTTTCATCCAACAGGTTATCGGCGTTTAAAGAAGTAAGCGCGGATACACCCCTGGACGGATTGGTGCGTATCGCGTTTACAATTGACAAGGCCGTTGAACCGTAAGGTCCAACATTGGTCCCCGTGCCGCCGCGAAAAATTGCTTCGGCTTTCATCAGCAGCACATCAGCAAAACGCAAATAGACAAACTCGTTCGTCGACGGACCATAAAAATTCATAAAGTCAGGAGCATATTTCAGCGGCCTGATACCAGGGTTGAGCAGGTCCGGCCCGGGTAATGTGTTTTCAACTTCCGGGGTAAAAATGACAGGGATCACCGTCCCAGGCCAATAAAGGGGATCATCGGACCATAAATCATATTGCTGCCCAATTAAAAAACCCACGTTGACCCGGCGACCGGAATTGGGAGGAGCATTCACATAGTCATATACTGCCTGCCGGCGCTTGTCTGTTGAATCAAACCTGTCGTAGAAGTCTGACAGGGTCGTAAAACCATTGGCTCCCCCCTGTGCATAGCTGTACACCGCAACCCATGCCAGGAACACAGCGTAGTTACCATCGTGACTACTCCTTTGCGTAAAAATATTTTCCGTACCGATTGACTGGTTCTCCGGGGAAAAATTGTCAAAATAATTTGGAGTGAAAGAAAACTGTCCGCTACTGATGATCTCATCCGCCAGGCTGATTACCTTATTCATATCAACAGGATCAAACGCAGGGTTGGCACGATTCGCATAAACGCCCTTATTCAGGTAACATTTCATCAATAGTCCGCGTACCGCATTCTGGTTGGCGATATCCGCGGGACCGATGGGCAGGTCATTTTGGATCGCATTCAATTCGCTGATGATATAATTTAGGGCAACCAATCCAGTGTCCACTTTAGCGGGATTTACCACGCTATCCCCGGGATTGCGATAAGGCACCTGGTTGAAAAGATCCAGGAACCAGTACATGGCCCAGGCTCTTAAAAATCTGGCTTCGGCTTTTTGCTGCGTGTTCGCATGATATTGAAGTACATCCGTGGCGGCAAAAACAATCCCTCCCAGGCTATTAAAAGTCAGGTTTATCCGGTCGTTGTTTGCGTCCCATTTCTGCTGATGTAATACCCTCCACATACCATTATCGTCCCAATTATTTGCACGGGTAGGTGCGATGGCTTCATCAGTGGTCAGTTCAGATAATGCAAATACCTTCAGGAAATCTGTATAGGCAATCTCCATAGAGCCATAGACACCATTCATCAATGAATTGACATTGGAATCTGCGGCAACCTGCGCCGGCGTCAGGTTGCCGCCCAGGCCTTCATTGAGCTTAGTGCATCCCAGTATACATACATACAGCAAAACAACGCTGAATAAAACCATCATTCTTTTCATGTGCAGACCCTTTTTCATTATAAGGAAAAGTTTATTCCAAAAAGGAAGGTTTTGGCGGTCGGGTAGCGGGAAAAGTCAATACCCAGGGAGGGAACTCCATTGATATTTGCATCCTTATTCACTTCCGGATCAAAACCGGGGTAGCTGGTAATAAGAATAAGATTTTGTGCTGTAACATAAATATTGAATCCCTTAAAAGAATTCTGGATATTTCCGATGTTGTAGGACAGTGTCAGATTTGACATCCTTAGATAGTCCCCTTTTTGAACATACCTGGAAGATGGTGACTGCGCAGGATTGGCAAGAGATTCTTTGATTGGGCTCTGGTAAACGGACAAAGCCATATTGCCTCCCTGAATTCCGGTCACGTTGAGCGGGCCCATCAATGTGGCGTTGTATAGATCCTGTCCAAAACTTCCATACCAGTTTGTGACGAGGAAAAATTTCTTGTACCTGAAACTGGAGCCGAATCCCAGGAGCGTGCTCGGATTGGGATTGCCAACAAAAAAGGAAGTATTTCCATTGTCTTCGTAGTCTGAAATACCGGTGGATTTATTGAGTCCCAGAAATTTCCTCGTATAAAAAGCATCCATGGGATGTCCGTTTTGAATGATCTGAACCGGTCCGCTAACATCGCCAGTGACAATCGGTGCAGACAATCCGGAAACATTGTTTTTTACAAAACTGGCATTGACGGAAAGGTTCCAATTGAAATCCCCGGATCTGACAACAGCCCCATTGATCGCCATCTCAAATCCCTGGTTCACAATTTCACCATCCAGGTTGATCCACCGAATGGTTGAACCGGTTGGCGCAGGTTGAATCGGCATACTCGGAAACAACAAATGGGTCGTCGTTTTATAGTAATAGTCGAATGTACCGGAAATCCTCCCGCTCAGCAGTGAGAAGTCCAATCCGATATCCCATTGCCGGTCGGCCTGCCATTGCAGATTCGGATTCGGACTGTTTACCTGCACTATATTTCCGCTATTTCCAAAAGCGTACAGAGCCTGAGCAGAACCGGGAGGAAATTCCTGGTTACCCGTCTCACCCCATCCGGCCCGGAGTTTCAGGGAATTGACCCAGTCAACATGAAAGAAATTTTCCCGACTGATGATCCAGGCCAGGGCAAAGGATGGGAAATATCCATATTTGTTGTTTGCGCCAAATTTGGAAGAACCATCTGCCCTGAAAGTGGCCGTCAGTAGATACCTGTCGTTATAGTTTAAAATCGCCCTTCCAAAGAAAGACTGTAATTCATAGTCAGGATCTATATAAGAAGAAATGCTCCTTGTCGTGGCATTCGAATATTGAATATAGTTAGTGTAGTCCAGTCCGTAATTCCCAAATCCAATGTTATCCGGTCCATTTCCATTTTCCCCAAATCCCTGGTTGACGAATTTCATATACTCATATCCCAGGAAAGTATTCAGGTGCAGGTCTCTGGCAATATCCTTGTTGAAACTCAGTGTCTGCGTGAGTTGTATCGTAGTAAATTCAGTATTTCTGATACCTGCAAATCCATATTGAGGAAATCGAAACGGGTAGTCTTCACCCAAAACCTGGTTAACAGAAAAGCGGGAGTTTCCAGCACTATAGTTTACACTCACCAGCAATTTATATTCAAGCCAGTCATTAAACTTGAAATAGGGTGCAACAGATCCCAGGATTGTCGTAGTCTTTAAATAATCTCTGACATATTTAGATTGGAGCAGTGGATTCACATTACTGCCTGGCTTATATTTTGGCGTTCCGTCGGGATTGGTCAGTGAATCAGTAGGGTTCCAGGTCAACGCGCTATAAATGATTGCGTCATTTCCGGAGGTGAGCAAGATGCCGTTTTGTATGTACTGGCTCGCATTAAGGTGAAAATCCAGGCCCAGCCTTTTGGAGTTCAGATATTTCAAATTGGTGGTTACATCCGCACTGTATTTTTTGAATCCCGTATTAATGACAATTCCTTCCTGGTCCAGGTAACCCAGGGAATACCTGTAATTGCCATTCTCATTTCCGCCGCTGCCTGCAATCAAATAATTCTGTTGTAATCCATTTTGCAAAATGGCTTCCATACCGTCGGCATTTCCGCCCCGGTCGAAACTGGGATCCACTCCGTAGTAAGGAATGGCCTCACGGTACTCTGATGGGTTCAGTACACGGATATTTTTTAAGATTGAAGACACGCCAATAGAAGCAACGCCTTCCAGCCGGGGCGGCCCCGTCTGACCCTTTTTAGTATTGATGATGACCACTCCATAAGCGGCCCTGGATCCATAAATCGCAGATGCAGAGGCATCTTTCAAAACATCTATGGAAGCTATATCCAGAGGATTCAGGAAATTCAGCGGGTTGGTGCCTGCCTGTACAGAACGGCCATCCAAAGGCACACCGTCTACAACATATAAAGGCTGGCCGGTGCCCGACAGCGCGGAGTTTCCGCGAATCTTCACAGTAGTCTCACCTCCGGGCGAACCATTGTCTGCTGTAATCTGCACACCCGAAACTTTGCCCTGTATCAGCATATCCGGTGAGGCATACAATCCCTGGTTGAAATTCTTATCTACCACCGATCCCACGGCACCCGTCAGGTCTATTTTCCTGACAGAACCATACCCGATGACAACCACATCATTCAGATTCGAATAAACGGCCGATAAAGAAATTTGAACATGTGTAAGCTGTCGGATATCTACTTCCTGCGAAATATAATCCACACGCGAGATTCTTAAACTCTTCACCGAATCGGGAATATTGATCCTGAAATTTCCATTTGAATCTGTCAGTCCTCCTTTCGATGTCCCGGTGGCAAGAACGGATACATTCGTCAGAGCTGATCCATCTTTATTATCAGTAATGATACCCGTGATTATTTTATTCTGTGCAAGCGCCAGTTGTGTTAAAATCAAAAAACCAAGGGAAAAGAGAATTTGTGCAAGCTGTCTTTTCAGGGTCATAAAAGGAGTTTGTCGGGAGCAGGTTTTCCTTGAGCCTTTTTCACTTCTTTAAGTTAGGTGAATTTTACTTCTATTTCTTTCACCATTTTTCATTTTAGTCGTAACGCATCCCTTTTAGGACCATTTTTTCAATTTTTATTCTGCCAATGCACTTAATCGTCGACCAATGGTAAAAGTCTCTCTGAAATATTGGACTACTACTAAGGGTGCAGTTATCGCTTTAAGTTTAACCGCCCGTACCAGGGAAATCACTGGCCTGGAGAATGCTAAATTTCAATCGGACGGTAAACAAATCGTAAACGCCGAATATTTCCCTTCTTCCGTTTCTACTTTCAATTCGCCACCATGCCCCTTGGTAATAATATCAAAGGAGAGTGAAAGACCCAAGCCTGTTCCCTCGCCCGTCGGTTTTGTCGTGAAAAACGGTTGAAATATTTTATTCAGTATTTTCTGCGGGATGCCGTTACCATTATCCTTTACACTGATCTCCACTTTGTTCCCGGTTTTTTTCGTGCTCACTTCGACCGTAGGCTCATATTTGGTTTCCTGATTTTTATCTTTCTCTGCTACCGCGTAAAACGCATTATTGTAGAGATTCAATAAAACCCTGCCTATATCCTGCGGAATGATTTTAATTTTTCCAATCTGCGGATCAAAATCAGTTTTCATGGCTGTATTAAAGGACTTGTCCTTTGCCCGCAATCCATGATAGGCAAGACGTAAGTATTCATCTGCCAGTTTATTAATATCGGTAAGCTCTTTCTGACCCGAACTACTCCGGGAATGGAGTAACATGGCTTTTACAATAGAATCTGCTCTCTTACCATGGAAAACTATTTTCTGTTCATTATCCACGATATTATCTGCGATCGAAATGGCTTCCTTTGTATTCCCGGTTTCCAGCTCGGATTTCAGCTCCGCGAGAAGTTCCGTGTTGATCTCAGAGAAATTATTTACAAAATTCAACGGGTTTTGAATCTCATGTGCAATACCCGCCGTGAGTTCACCCATGGAGGCCATTTTTTCGGACTGGATAAGCTGTGTCTGGGTGGTTTTTAATTCAGACAGGGTTTTTTCAACGATTTCTTTTTCTTCCTTTAATTCTTTTGTTCGGTTGGAAATCTTTTTTTCCAGAACAATCGTTTCTTCTTTTAAGGCCTTTGTCCGCCACCGTATGTAAGACAGGACGGAAAGTATCAGCAAAAGCGCGTACGCTGTATAGGCCCACCAGGTTTGCCACCAGGGCGGATTGATTCGGATGTTGATTGATCTCTCGGCTCTTGTGCCGTCGCTGTTATAGGCTTTAACCCGATAGATATATTTGCCCTGGGGTAAATTGAAATAACTGGAGGTTTTTTCCTTCTTATCGGATACTTCCTGCCAGCCATTGTCGAAACCATCCAGCATATAATAATACCTCGTGTTTACAGGATCCCGGTAATCTAATGCCGCAAAATAGAATGAGATATTATTTTGGTTGTATTTCAGATCCAAATCAGTGACCTTTTCTATTGGTATCTGAATCGGGCTTTCTTTACCGGGCAAAACCAGAATTGAGTTAATTGAAAGCGATGTAATGATGATATTAAAATCGGGATTTAATGTAAGTTCTTTAGGAAAAAATGTATAAAAACCGTTATCCTTCGGTATGAATATCCTCCCTTCACGGCTTTGATATGGATGTTTCCAGGTTGCTAAACTATGCGGAACGATCCCATATTTACTGCTATAATAAAATGTCTGTTTAGAAAGAAGATTTAATCGAATTATACCGGACTCTGAGAAAAACCATAAATTTTTTGCATCATCTTCAGTCATGCCACTTACTTGAAATGAATTGAATTCTGAATGGATATCAAAAAACCTGTCAAACCGATCTTCCTTTTTATCATACAGATAAAGTCCGTATGAATTTGGGGCCCATAAATTGCCCTCCGAGTCCTCGAATAAATTCACTGAGAATGTTCCGGTTCCTTCAAGGTAACGTACAAATTTTCCTGTCCTTTTATCCAGCCGGTTGAGCCCGTTATTTGAACCGGTCCAAATCGTGCCCGCGGCATCTTCCAGAATTTGACCCACATTATTAGAACCAATTGTGGTGCTATCTTTTTCAACTGAATAAAAATGACTTATTGAATGATCTTTAGGATTATAACGAACCAATCCCTGGCCCCATCTGCCAAACCACATGATTCCGTTTTTGTCTTTCAAAATACAAGTAGCGCCGGTATCATTAAATATTCCAAGATTTTCATCCGCATGAAAACGGGTAAATTTCTGGGTAGTTTTATCAAAAACGCGGATGCCTTTATCTGTTTCTACCCAAATCCTGTTTTCATTATCTTCGAATAGGGCACCCACAATGTTAATAGGAAGACTAAATGAATCCGTTGGGTTATGTTTGAACTGTTTTATTAAATTTAGTTGCTGATCAAATTTGAATAACCCGCTTCCCCTTGTGCCCACCCATAAATAACCCTGTTTATCTTCCAGGAAATTCCACGCTTCATCAATTGTTACGAAACTGGAAATGGATTTAAAAAAAGGATCAACCCGGAATAAATTATCATGTTCTGTAGTAATCCACAATTCTCCATCCCGTGATGTAAAGGCATTCCAACTGGTGCTGTCCTTGTAGCCATTACTGTTTTCAAAACGCGTGATTTTTTTTGTGCCGGTATCATAGCGTGTCAGCCCGGAATACTGTGTTCCGATCCAAATTGCCCCCATCGTATCTTCTATGATAAAATTGATCTTATCATTTCCAAATCCCGGTGTCAATGGAGGCCTGCTTAAATTATCGGGTTTTTTGGGATCATAAGTAAGACGCTCAAAACGGCCCGTTTTGCGATCCATAATATGTAATCCATCGCCCCCGGTACCAACCCAGAAATTACCCCGGCTGTCTTCAAATATGGCGCCCACTTTGTTATTGATCAGGCTGTACGGATTTGTTGAATCATGCATGTAACGGGTAAATGTACCGTCTGCATTTAACCGGTTGAGGCCACCGTCCTGAGGATCCTGATTGAACCATGGCATACCGGTAGCAATCCAGATAACGCCCTGCCGATCCTCATATATTTTCCATACTACATTACTGCTTAGGCTTTTTGGGTTGCCAGGTTCATTCCTGAAATGAGTAAATTTTCCGGTCTTTTCGTCCAGCTGGTCCAATCCATTATCCGTGCCAACCCAGACCCTACCCTTCCTGTCCTTCAGAACAGGAGTCACGCTCAGACCACTTATCAGGCTGGTGGAATCATT
>JGI1027J12803_100072054_pt1 | contig 10729 bp, 10 predicted proteins | sample IowNatreferecore_FD_12803 | JGI IMG/M metagenome (IMG submission 12803) | reverse complement strand
CGACACGGCGAATGGTTCGCCGAGGTATGTGCCGGAATCAGCGGCGTTGCGATTGTTTTCATTTTCGTTCGGCGAAGGATGGCATGATATAAATCGACATGGCCGTCGAACTGCCACTCGATCATCTCGGCGAACTTTGGCCAAAGGAGCTTCGCGGCGCCAAGATTGGCGCGCTGCTTCATCCCGCGTCGGTTTCGTCGAAGCTCGAGCACGCCTCGAAAATTCTCGAGCGCTTGAACGACGATCTGTTTGAACTCCGCGCGTTCTTCGGGCCGCAGCACGGATTCCTCGGTCAGACCCAGGACAACATGGTCGAATGGAAAGGCTACGAGCATCCGCGCCTGAAGATTCCGGTTCACAGTTTGTACGGCGAACATCGCGAGCCGACCGACGCGATGCTCGCCGATCTCGACGGGTTGGTTGTCGATCTACAGGACATCGGCGCGCGCTACTACACTTTCATTTGGACGCTCTACCTTTGCCTGCGCGCATGCGAGAAACGCAATGTGCGCGTGGTCGTCCTCGATCGGCCGAATCCGATCAACGGCGTGACGGTTGAAGGTCCCCCAATCGAAAAAGGCTACGAATCGTTCGTCGGCTTGCACCCGATTCCAATTCGTCACGGCAAAACGATCGGCGAGCTCGCGACACAGTTTCGCGAAGAAGCGTTTCCGAAATGTCGATTGTCGATCTTGCCGATGAAAAACTGGGAGCGCGCGATGTGGTTCGATCAAACCGGACTGCGGTGGGTAATGCCGTCGCCGAACATGCCGACGCTCGAGACGGCGACGGTTTACCCGGGAATGTGCTTGATGGAGGGGACGAACATTTCCGAAGGCCGTGGCACAACCCGGCCGTTCGAAATCTTCGGCGCGCCGTTCATCGATCCGGAGAAAATTTGCCGTGAGCTCAACGATTTGAATCTTCCCGGCGTTTACTTTCGCGAGAATTATTTTCAGCCGACTTTTCAGAAATTCGCCGGCGAACTTTGCGGCGGCGCGCAGATCAACGTGCTCGACCGCAGCGTTTATCGCTCCTTTCAAACCGGCGTTGAAATCATTCGCATAATCCGAAAGTTATATCCGGAGTCGTTCGCGTGGAAACAACCGCCTTACGAATACGAGCACGAGAAGCTGCCGATCCAGATTTTGCTCGGCGGCCCGGCCGAAGATTTTTTCCACGATTAGCGGTTGTAGCCACCGCGCTCTGCGCCATTTCCGATGCGCTGGCTGACATTCCGTGGCCCGAAGTTGTGCAACGATTGAAAATTGAGAACGAAAGACTCGAACGTCGGCCGGGCGGGCACTCGGGAGAATATTTCATTGTCTGCACTCTTTACTACACACCGAAGGAGTCCGGATTCACAGCTGAGCGCGGCTTCGATGCAACCCGCGTGACGAAGTCGGGATTGCACGGCCACACTTATCCGCGGGATTTTCTGCGCTCGGTGAAAAAGGAAGGCTATGGCCGAATCACCACGCCGGTGAACGGTCACAACTACATCCGATACAACGATGGCGGCTCTTACACCTTCGCCGGTCCGCCGAGCGGCGGCGGCGGCGTTCTCGTTCCGCGATTCTCCGCTGCCGCAAGATTATCCGGATCGCTGCGCCGCGGAATGACCCTCGAAACCGCGTCGGCCGATGTCCAACGCGTTTTCGGGAGCACGCGCTGGAAAATTATCGATACCGGCGGCGGGCTTCGGCGCTGGCAGATGGACTGTTATTACGGCGAAGACGAACCGCTCGGCCCGGGAAGGTTCATGGCGCGTCCGCGCGGCACAACGTTCGAATACGCTTATTCGACGGCGCGGGTAGGCCGATGACGCCATTCGAAGTCAGGCTGACCTTTGACGAGGGCCTGGCGTTCTTTTTGAAATCAAAGAGGGCCGAGATCGAGAGGCAACTCACCGAACGCACCTCGGTCAAGGATGTGATCGAGGCCTGCGGCGTCCCGCATACCGAGGTCGACCTGATTCTGATCAACGGTAAAGCGGCCGGGTTTGAGAAAGTTCTGGCCCAAGATGCTGTGGTCGATGTCCGCGGAATGGAGTCGAATCGAGTTACGCTTTTTCCAGAAAATCGGCTGCAAGTGCGCGAAATCCGAAAGTTTGTTGCCGATGGACACCTCGGAAAGCTTGTTCGTGATCTTCGCCTTCTTGGCATCGACGTTATCTATGACCGCGACGCTGAAGATCGACAACTGATCGAGACTGCGACCAGCCAGAACCGCGCTCTCCTCACCCGCGATCGCCGCCTCCTCATGCACGGCACCCTGCGGCACGGTTATTATCTGCGCTCCCAAAACCCGCTCGAGCAAACGATGGAGGTTATCCTGCGCTTCGATCTCGCCTCAACGCTGACGCCGTTCGCGCGCTGCCTGCGCTGCAACGCCGCGTTGCAACCCGCCCCAAAGGAAGCGGTGCTCGACCAGCTCGAGCCGCTGACCAAAATCTATTATGAGGAATTTCGACGCTGTCCCGACTGCGAACAGGTTTATTGGTCGGGCTCTCACTTCGAGAAATTGCAGGCCCGCATCGAATCGATCCGCGCCCGCTTGATGAATGCGACCGGCGGATAAAGCAGAGCCTTGTCAGTCGCGCCCTAACTGGCAAACTGCCCGCCGATGCAAAAACCAGCTTTTGGCTTCGCCGCAATTCTGATCGCTGCCGCGACGGCCTACGCGCAAGGTCCTGCGCCATCGCCGTTGATCTCGCTCCCCTCGCCACCGCCCGCGAAAGCTCCCCCCGCTGCGCCGCAAACCACTCCGGCGCCCGCGTTGACCAAAGAAGATTTCGAAACATTTCTCGACGCACTGATTCCGTCGCAATTACAGAATCGAAACATTGCCGGCGCAGTTGTTTCCGTGGTCAAAGACGGCCAGGTCTTGTTCCAGAAAGGTTACGGCTACGCCGACGTCGAAGCTAAGAAACCGGTCCTGCCCGATCAAACTTTGTTCCGGCCAGGCTCGATCTCGAAATTGTTTACCGCCACCGCGGTGATGCAGCTGGTCGAGCAAGGCAAGCTGGACCTCGACCGCGACGTGAACGACTACCTCGACTTCCCAATTCCAAAAACTTATCCCGAGCCGGTCACGCTGCGACGATTGCTCACGCATACCGCGGGCTTCGAGGAGACGCTGAAGAATTTGTTCGTGGCGCGCGAGTCCGACATGAAAGCGCTCCGAACTTATTTGGTGAACCAAATGCCGGCGCGCATCTATCCGCCCGGGAAAGTTCCGTCGTATTCCAATTACGGATTCTCCGTCGCGGGATACATCGTTGAACGCGTGAGCGGCGAGAAATTCGAGCGTTACGTCGACAATCACATCTTGAAGCCGCTGCGGATGGACAGCTCGACCTTCGATCAACCGTTGCCCGCGCCGCTGGCCGCTCAGATGTCGAAAGGTTATCGCGAAGCGAGTAAGAAACCGAGAAATTTCGAGTTCGTCCAAGCCGCGCCCGCCGGTTCGCTTTCCACCACCGCCGCCGACATGACGCGCTTCATGCTCGCGTTTCTCCAAAACGGCAGCGTGGACGGCGTCTCGATCTTAAAACCGGAAACCGTCCAGCAAATGCAGACGCGGCAGTTCGAATTGAATCCGATGATCTGCGGATTGGGCATTACCTTCATGGAATATTGGCTGAGTCCCGTCGGCGTGATCGGTCACGGCGGCGACAGCGTCTATTTTCATAGCGACATGGTGCTGGTTCCCGACGCGCACGTTGGCTATTTCCTTTCCTACAATACTCTAGGCAAAGCGGTCGGCGGCGGACGCGGCGAAGTGCAACGCGCATTCATCAACCGCTATTTTCCGAATCCCGCCGAACCGAAGATCGACATCGACGCCAACACGGCGAAGGCGGACGGGCTCGCAGTCACCGGCGTTTATGATGGGACCCGGCGCAGCGACACGACCTTTCTCCGAATGATCGCGTTGCTCAGTCAATTCGGCGTAAAAAGCGACAAGGATGGCGTCATCACCGTTGAGGAAAACAAAAATCAGCGCGGCGAGTTAAAAAAGTTCAAGGAAATCGCGCCGCTGGTTTATGCAGAGATCGGCGGCCCGGAAAGGATCGCATTTCGAAAGGACGCCTCGGGCAACGTCGCCGAGATGCTTCCCTACCCTGCGATTTACGAGGGCCAACGCGTTCCCTGGTATAACAACAAGCGCCTCATCACTCCGGTCATCGGTGGAAATCTTTTGCTCGTCGCCCTGACCGTGTTGCTTTGGCCGGTCGCCGCCGTTGTTCGCAAACGTTATCAGCGGCCGCTTTTCACCAGCAAAGTCGACCGCGCTTTATATTTTCTTTCGCGGGTCGTCTGCATTGCCGAACTGATTTTGATCCTCGCACCGGCGATCGCCCTCAGTCAGGGGCTCGACCACGTCGTGATTCTCGGGAACGCGATCGATCCCTGGTTGAGCGCGCTTCATATTTTGGGCTGGGCGGTGCTGGCCGGGATCGTTCTGCTCGTAGTTGTCGCGGTCCGTTTCGCGAAACTTCCCGGCCACGGGCTTTGGTTTCGCGCGCACGCAATTCTGCTCGCGCTCGGCGGGATCGCGTTTGGCCTTTTTGTCTGGCAATGCCATTTGCTTGGCCCGTCGTTGAAGTTCTGATCGCGCGCGCACGAGCGTCATGAATTCGAAGCGCCAAATCATTTTGATCGCGATCAGCGCCGCTGCGATTCCCGCTTCGCTTCTTGGCTACGGTCCGACCGGTCACGAAATTGTCGGCGGGATCGCGGACAAAGTGATCGCGAACACGCCGGCCGCGCAAAAAATTTACGCGCTGACCGATGGCATCACGCTCGAGCGCGCCTCGACCATAGCGGACGAGATCAAAGCCTGGGACAAAAACGGAGTCGACGATCCCAATTCGTTTCCGAACTACGCCAACAAGTATCCAAAGATCGACAAACAGCTGCGCGAATTCTGGCGCGCGAATCCGCCGACGCCGGACTCAACTTCAGCGACGCCGTCGCATCATTGGTTTCATTACACCGACGTGCCGGTTCTCAATCCGCAAAAATACGCCGATGGAAAAACCGGACGCACGCAATGGGACATCGTCAACATGATCGGTTATTGCGTGGATGTTGTGCGCGGCGACGTCCCGGAAGATAATCCGCGCAAAATCACCAAGCCCGTCGCGATCATTTTGCTCGCGCATTTTGTCGGCGACATCCACGAACCACTTCATGTCGGCGCGGAATATTTCAATCGTGCCGGGCAACCGGTCGATCCGGATAAAGGACAAGCCGGCCTTGAAGACGAAGGCGGCAATACTCTGATGCTCCGATTAACCCGCGGACGATCCGAGGTGCTCGACAAACGCGGCTTAAAATTGCACGGCTTTTGGGACAGCGAGACGGTGGCGGCGAATCTGCCGGCAATGCCCGCCGATCTGTCGCGCGAGGAACGGTTTAAATTAATCGAGCCAGCCAAGCGAAAGATCATCGATCGTTTCGCAAAAGAAGAGCCGAAGAGTTGGCGAGCGCCCGCGAATGTGGCGTTGAAAAATTACGGCGAATTCTGGGCCGACGATATTTTGCCGGTTGCGCGCGAAGCGCACGAACGCCTGCAATTCATCAACGTCCACGAAACGGAGGATCAGGGAAAAACTGTCATGGCAGGCGATGCGCGCGAGAAAAATACGCCAGACCGCGTCGGTTATTTGGATTGGACGAAAAAAGTTGTGGCCGACGAGTTGCACAAGGCTGGTTGGCGCCTTGCCGATCTGCTGAGCCAGGCCGTTGGGTCGACATCGACGAACGCGACGGCGCCGATTGCGTCACCGGAACCGATCATCGGGCCGCCGGGAAAAGCTGAAGAGACGCCCGCTTCCACTGAGAAACCGCCAGCGGCGCCCTCGCCGCCGACCGCGACTGCGCCTCCGCAGTCGGACTTCGGATCTTATCCCGCCAACTACCAGGAGATCGTCACCACTTGGATGAAAAAATATTCCCTCAACGGATCACGCATTGAGTGGCAGGGCGAACCTAAACCCGGCGAGATGCCGAGGCCCGATGGTCGGAATTGGTCCGGTACCTGGTGATTTTCAACACGCCTGATCGCAATTCGAGAATGAAAACACGCAGCGTGCTGATCCGCGACGGCGTGTTTGTCGCCAACAAGGGGTTTCCAATAATCTGCCAAAAGAAAAACGCGCTCGATCGAGCGCGTTTTTCCCACAAACAAGTTTGTGTGACGATTTACGTCGAGGTCTTGGCTTTCTCTTTGTGCTCTTTGCACTCGGCCTGGAACTTCGCAAATTGGTCCTGGTTCAGGATTGTCTTCGCTTCTTCCATGTATTTGGCCTCGCTGGCTTCCGAGCAACCGGCCTTGTGATGTTCCGCCATCACGGCATCCATCTTGGTCTTTTGCTCCGGAGTCAGATTCAGACTCGCCAGCGTCACCGAGCAAGCCGGTTTTTCCATGTTCCCGACTTTCTTGGTGCAGTCGCCGTGTTCGCCCGCGAACACCGCCCCCGACACAAACATTCCCGCTACTAGTAACGCAATGAATTTGGTCATAAGTGAAATGTGAGACAGCCACTTACGGCAGGTTGTTCAATCTTCCTCCTTCGCGCGAATTTTAGTTAACAGACTAAGATAAATAGCTTCGCTCGGCCGAATACTCGATCGGGTTTTGATTAAAATAACGCTGGAGCTCGATGTAGAGCCGCGGATGCGCGGAACGCAACGCCGCCGGCCGTTCGAAGAATGCTTCCACCGAGACCGCGAAAAATTCCGCGGGATTGGTCGCGCCGTAAGTATCGAGCAACGTCGGAATCCCGGTGTCCCCGGCCGCGCGCAGCGACGCGAACTCCGTTTTCATCACGTTCCGCCACGATGTTTGTTGTTCGCGCGTCGCCAACCCCGGTGTTCCATCGGCCGCCAGATTTTCGTAATCGAGCTGATGCGCGAATTCATGGAGCACGACGTTCTTCGCATCGGATGGGTCAGCCGCGCCCGCTTGCACCGCGTCCCACGCGAGCACCATCGATCCCATCACGCGCGCGGTCTCGCCCGAGCGAAATGTTTTGCCCTCTTCCCAAATTTCTGCGGTGATCGGCCGGTTCTCGTCCGCCAGATAACTCGACGGATAAACGAGAATTGTCAGCAACCGCGGAAAATAATCGGTCTTGCGATGCAGCAACAACAGACCCGCCTGCGCCGCGATCGTGACGCGAATTTCGTCCGTGATTTCCACGCCGGCGCAGCCTTCGAAATTTTTCTCATGGAGAAGAATCTGAGCGTGACCGAGCAACTCAGCTTGATCAGCAACCGAGAGTCGGACGAAAAACGCGACGTTACGTTTGATGATCTTGAGCCACTCATCCGGAAACGGCCGCCCCTTCAAGCGCTGGCGGCGACGGTTCTTCAGGAAGGGAGGCATTGCGCAACGTTGGTGTAGCCGTGCTTGTTCTCAAGGACCGAATTGATTGCCGGCCACTCGTTGTGGTGAGCGCCCTCGGCAGCTCACGTCGCCCCGCCCAACATGTTACCTTTCCGAAATTGGCGGCTCCACAACAATCGGTTGAGGTAGCGGCTTCAATTCTAGGACACTTACCTTGTGACGGTACCCGTGCGTATTGTTGCTAGAATCGACGAGCACTGAGGACAAGCGATATCGCAAGGTACCGACCCCGGAATTCGGCGGCACGTCATAATGTATATCGTCAATCCACATGCCGATCTCTTTCACATGATGATCGTCACACCCGTACCACTGCTCCCATCCCGTCAGCATGGGAATCGCATAAGTATAGGGAATATTATCGATGGTGACTTGTTCCGTTTTTATTCCAGCTGGACCCGACTCCCCGAGACATGCCCCAAAAAAACCTGGTCCTGCGATCGGCAAAATTCGAAATGGCGGTTGCAACACGTCCACGTCATTGCCTGCCATACCCGATACGAGTTCAGCAAACATGTAGTTTCGGCGGTCATCGTTATCCTTGAAGATTGCGGATGTATTCCAACTTACGAAACCCATGCCGGCGCGGCCATTTGGAGTCGCTAGCGGCGCAGCGTCTGTGTCCGCCTTTTTATACTTTTGATTCGTGATAAAAGTCTCATCTGCATCGAGATTGCAGGCAACCTGCAGAACGTGATGGTCACCTTGCCAGCCGAACCCAAACCCGCGGGGAAGGATCGCCGCTCTGCGGCTGGCGAAGGCATTGTTTTGCAGAAAACTCACGAAACCGGAAAGGGCCGTTGAGGTGCCAGAGTTAGTGGTGACAAAGAAATTGTTCGGACCTGTTCCGCCTTTGCAAAACTGATCCGCGTCTCCATTATCGACCACAGCTTGAATCTTGTTCTGGTTCCAGCCGACTACCGTGTAGTAGTAACACAAGCCATAAGCTCGATGCAGGTTGTCGTCCGCGAGAACGCCAACGGCTTCCCAGCTCAGCTTTTTTGCGCCCCGAGGTTGATCAAATTTTATCTTCCCCAAGGCCGCCGCCAGCACCAACAGGTGATGGTCATCGCCGTCGTAGTTCATACGCCAGCCATTCAATATTACTGTGGCTTGATTGACGTAGTCTGGAAGTCCTAGGCTTTGCTCTACCTTAATAAATTTTCCGTTCTGACTCCGAGCACAGCCGAATCCATGTTGAACGACAATTGTCCCAGGGGTTTCAAAAACAACGCTTACGCCCTGGTCAATCTCTTCTACGGGCGGAATTTTCTCGAATTCGCCGCAAAAATCTAAAAATGGCTCATCAAACCAACAGGACGACAAGCTAAACAACAGCAGCGATCCACAGCACCGAAACAGACAACGGGCGGTTTTCATGTCACAGGCCTCCGGCCCTCTTTTAGCGAGAACCACAGCACTTTGAAAGTCCTAACTGTTGTAGCGGCGGTCTATGACCGTCGGACGAATAATGCATGGCGCTCATAGAGCGCCGCTACAGAAGAAATTCGCGCTCGCGCGGACGCCACTTCGAGCGCAAAGTCCTCTCTCGGAGGCTCTCCTTATGAAAACTCACTCTATTTCCCGTCGTCATTTTGCTCAATTGCTCGGCGTCGGCGCTGCGGCTGCCATCATCCGACCCCGCATCACCGTTGCCAAACAAACCGCCACTGTTCCCGCGCCAACCAAGGCCGGCATGGTCCGCCTCAGCGCGAACGAAAATCCTTACGGGCCTTCGGCGCACGCGCACGAAGCGATGAAGAGCGCGCATCCGCATTGTAACCGTTACCCCGACGAAGCCAACGATGTGTTGATCGACAAGATCGCGAAGATCAACAACTGCGCTCGCGAGCAGATCGTTCTCGGCGACGGCTCGAGCGAGATCCTGAAGATTTGCGCCGAAACATTCACCGGTCCGACGCAAGGCAAACTGATCGCTGCCGATCCGACGTTTGAATCGATCTTGGAATACTCGAAAGCTAATGGCGCCGAAGTCGTGAAAGTTCCTCTGACTTCAAGTCATGCGCACGATCTCGAGAAGATGACCGCCGCCGCTCAGAAGGGTCTTATTTACATCTGCAACCCGAACAATCCGACCGCGAGCATCACGCCGAAGAACGATCTCCGCGATTTCATAACGAAAACTCCGCCGGAGACGATGATCCTCGTCGACGAAGCGTATTTCCATTACGCCGACAGTCCCGATTACGAGAGCGTGATCCCGCTGGTGAAAGATCATCCGAACCTGCTCGTGGCGCGGACATTCTCGAAGATCTACGGCATGGCCGGATTGCGTTGCGGGTATTGCGTCGCGCAACCGGAAACGATCAAGCGCATGCACGGCTTCCAAATGTTCGACAGCGTGAACGTCATGGCATTGGCTGCGGCGAGCGCGAGCCTGGACGATGTCGATCAAGTAACCAACGGGCGCAAAATGAATGCCGCCGCGAGAAGCTACACGCTCGGCGAGCTCGACGGGATGGGTTACAAATCAATTCCGTCGCAGGCCAACTTCATCATGTTCGATTGCAAAAAGCCGGTCGTGCCGCTCATCCAAGCGATGAAAGACAAAAACGTCGCCGTCGGCCGCTTGTTTCCCGCGTATCCAAATCACATGCGCTTAACGATTGGCAAACAATCCGAAATGGAAGCGTTCGTCTCGGCGTTTAAACAAATCATGGCTGCGTGATGGAGGGCGCCGCGCTGTCGGCGCCCAAATTAGATCCTTCCCCCCAGATGGAAGAACCAGGTCGGAAACATCCAGTCCATCATCCGTTCGTTGAACGTCACAATGCACCGATCATTGTGTTCCTGACCGTCTGTAGCAAAGACCGAAAACACATTCTGGCATCAGCAGACGTCGTCCCGGTTCTGGAGAACGCGTGGGCAGATGCCAAATCGTGGATTGTTGGGCGTTACGTGATCATGCCGGATCACGTTCACCTATTTTGCGCACCCGGCACAATACCGCCCGAACCCTTGGAGCAGTGGGTTCGATACTGGAAGAATGTGGCTTCAAGAAATTGGCCGAGACCAAACGAACATCCCATTTGGCAACGCGATTTTTGGGATACCCAACTCCGGCGTACCGAAAACTATGAGGAAAAATGGAATTACGTTCTCGAAAATCCTGTTCGCGCCGGACTCGTCACGAAATCTGAAGATTGGGTTTATCACGGCGAACTCGATGTCTTGGACTGGTAATTAATGGGACACGACGGCGCGTGTCCCTCCAAGCGAGACGCGATTCGACAGATTATTTCTCTCGAAATTCGAGCGCGCCGTTCTTGGCATCAATCTTGACGGTCTG
>JGI1027J12803_100319603_pt1 | contig 10738 bp, 7 predicted proteins | sample IowNatreferecore_FD_12803 | JGI IMG/M metagenome (IMG submission 12803) | reverse complement strand
CGGAGTTGGCGTTGGCGCTAAAACATATGCGGTTCCGATTCCGATGCAGGCACTGCGGCAGAATTGATTGGAAGACATCGAGAACCTGCAAAAGTTTAAACGTTGTGACTTCCCGGCCCGTGGTGACCTAGGATTGAAGCGACAAAAGCTTGCGCGATGGTTTGTATTCGTTAGAGCAATTAAGCAATGTTTCGTTCCCGGAGTGTGCACTTTCCAAGGCCTGTGCTTCTCAAGGTTGATGCACGCACACAAGAGGGAAGCTGTTAGCGATCATGCCGCTGCAGCCACAGTTTGAGCTGGGGCAAGGTGAGTTCATTTGTCGACGGGAGTTTTGATATCGCATTGGAGGGATATCAAGAATCTTTTTTTGGAACGCGGCTGCGCAACTACTTCCGCGCTCTCACCCTTGCCGCTCTCGGGTGCTCGACATCGCTGCCAAGTGCAAATGCGACGTACATGCCGCCTGATGGTGATTTCAAATCCTTGCCGCCGCCCGCTGCGATCACTACATACTGTTTTCCGTCCACCATATATGTGGCAGGAGTTGCGGTGGCGGAAAATGGAACGGTGGCCTCCCAGAGGAGTTTGCCTGTCTTACTGTCGAATGCGCGTACTTTGCGGTCGTAGACGGTTGCACCAATGAAGACTACTCCTCCAGCGGTGACGATGGGTCCGCCATAATTTTCTGATCCAGTATCCTTCACTCCGGCGGCTGCCAATTCCGGATATTCGCCCAGAGGAATCTTCCAGAGATATTTTCCGGTATTCAGATCGATAGCGTTGAGCGTACCCCAGGGCGGAGTGATCGCTGGATATCCATCTGGGTCCAGAAATTTACGATACCCGGTGAATCGGTATTGCACTCCGGCAGGCACTAGTGATGAGGAATTTGTAGCTTCGAACAGAGTGTTGTTAGGCACACCCAGGAATCGGAGTAGCGCCGAGAACCCGTCACCTTGTAGTTGAGGGAAGCCGGGCATCGTTCCTTTCCCGGAATGAATGGTTGTCGATATCTGCTCAAGAGGGATCCGACTGCCAACTCCCGTGAGCGCAGGAAAGGCCGGCGGCTTGCCTTCACGATTTTCACCGTGGCAAACCGCGCAGTTCTTTGCGTAACTTCGTGCCCCTGCCGGATACTCGCTCGCACTTGGGTTCGCCACGGCGGGCGGAACCTGAGGCACTACTGCCATCTCCTGTTTCTCTGGCGGACCGCTTCGCACAGCTTGCGATCCTGGAATTACGCCCGGCTCATTCGACTTGAGGTACTGCAGCAACGCTTCCATGCGATCGTTGGCTAATACAGGGAATGCAGGCATCCTGCCTTTACCTTGGCGAACCGTGTCTGCAATCTCTTTGTCAGAAAGTCGCTTTTCAATGCCAACCAGCGATGGAAACGCGGGTGGAGATCCCTCCCTGTGTTCACCGTGACAAGATATGCAGAGTGATCCGTAGACAGACTCCCCCGGACTGTCCGATCCCTTGTCGGTCAGTCCACCGGTCCATGCCATCTCGTTTGCATTGACGTAGATCACCCCAGTTTTCGTATCGACCGCGGAACCGCCCCACTCGGCCCCTCCATCGAAGCCCGGGAACACCACGGTTTGCTTATTCAAGCTCAGCGGGATGAATGCGCCTTCACTTCGAAATGTCTTGAACTTCTCGAGCGCAAACTGGTGAGCTTCCGGGGTCCGATTCGTCAACATGTCTTCCGTCAGCGCTTGCCGCGCAAAAGGTTCCGGAACGACCGGTCGGGGTTGTGTCGGCGAGGTCACCTCACCAGCGGTCGAACTTATTGGGTATGGTTTCTCTTGAACAGGAAAAAGTGGATGCCCTGTTGCACGGTCGAAAAGATACACGTCTCCCTGTTTGGTCGTTTGGGCTACGGCGTCAACGCGACGTCCACCATGCGTGACCGTGAGGAGAGAAGGTGGTGACGGGAAATCGCGGTCCCAGATGTCATGATGAACTGCCTGGAAATGCCAGATCAACTTTCCAGTTGCAGCGTCAAGGGCGAGCAGAGTGTCTGCGAAAAGATTATTGCCGGCGCGATCGGCTCCGTAGAAGTCGGAAACCGCGGAGCCGGTTGGTACGTAAACAATGCCGCGCTTTTCATCGAGCGCCATTCCCGTCCAGTTGTTAGCAGCTCCAGATCTCTGCCAGGCGTCCTTGGGCCAAGTCTCATAGCCGAATTCGCCCGGATGGGGAATTGTGTGGAAGCTCCAGCGCTGGGCGCCAGTTCGAACGTCGTATGCCCGTATATCCCCAGGAGGAGAAGGGTGAGTCTCCGGATTTCGACCGCCAAGAATAATGAGGTCTTTATAGACAATGCCGGGTGAGGTCAGCGCGATTGATTGTTGCGTGTAGTCTCCGCGCAGGTTTTTACGAAGATCGATCCTTCCGCCCTCTCCAAACGTTGATATTGGTTTTCCGGTCTGAGGATCAAGAGCGTAGAGGAAGTTCATTACACCCGCGAGCAGCCTTCTTTCGTTTCCATGCGCCCACCAGGCAAGACCCCTGGCTGGCTGCGTGCCCTTGATCCCTGAATCGAAGGTCCAGAGGAGTTTACCGCTCGCCCCATCGAGAGCTATGACCTTTTGCGTCGGGGTATAGGCGTAAACCACCCGCCCGACGACGAGTGGTGAGGTTTGCAGACCACCCTGTTCACCGGAGTTGTAAGCCCACGCAACCTTCAGCTGGCTGACGTTATGACGGTTGATTTGCGCGAGAGGAGAGTAGCGATCACCTGCGAGTTGACCACCGTATACTGGCCAGTCTTGTCCGAGCGCCCGCCGGCTTTTGTTCGCAGTCTTGGCTTGGGGAGGGTTTGCAGCCCGCGAGTCAGAGTAGAGCCACGGACACAGCGACAGAATACAGAACACAATCATCGGGCATGCCAAATGGTTATTGTTCATGAAAACGCCCACCCCACTCTTTAGCACCACACTCTGAATAGGACCCTAATATCGATCAGCGCAGCCACTCATCCAGATGTTTCCGGATGAAATCGTTGTCCGCCTGAACCAATTGAGGATAGGAACGGTTGATGCGGTCTATCTCCTCTGACTGTCCGTCGGAAAGATCCTCCGCGGGATCGAGGCACCAACGACCTTCGAGCAGGCCCTGACGGCGCAGCACTTCGTGAATGCCTGCGATGCAGCCGTGGAACCCATTACGAGCGTCGAAAATCGCCGAGTTCATGTCGGTGACCTGCTGCGCGATGGTCAGCAACCTCGCCGGTACTTCGTTCAGCCGACCCTTAATGGAATCAAGTAGAGTTACGGCGCCTCGCGTCCATACCGCCCAGTGGCCAAGCAACCCGCCGACGATCCGTACGGGCTCGCCGCCAAAGTCAAACTCGGTCAACAAGTCCGTGACGATATTGTCATCATTCCCTGTGTAGAGAGCGATGCTGTCGCTGCGGCGACTCTCTACGACTGCTCGAACGACGTCGAGAGTTTGGTAACGATTGAATGGCGCGATCTTGATTGCGACAACTTGAGGTATCTCTGCGAACTGGCGCCAGAATTCGTAGGGCAATAGGCGCCCGCCAACAGCTGGTTGCAAATAGAAACCGATGACCGGCAGAATGTCCGCGATGGCCCGCGAATGGTCCAGTAGCTGCGAGACGCTTACATGTCCTAATGCGGCGAGACTCAGTAGTCCTGCGTCGTAGCCCAGGCTTTTAGCGAGTTCGGCCTCGGCCACTGCTTGTTTACAGTCCCCACAAATCCCCGCGATCTTCACTACGGACTGGTTCTCAGTTTCCTCAGCTGCCAATTCAAGAACTGGCTTGAGCAGGCCGAACTTCGGATCGCGAATAGCGAACTGGGTTGTATGAACAGCCACAGCGATTCCGCCCGCACCTGCTGCAAGGTAGTAGCGAGTCAGCGCTCTCTGGCGGCGCTCATCGAGCTTTCGCTGCACACTTAGAGCTAGCGGATGTGCCGGTATGACGAGCCCTTTTCGAAGTTGTTTGCGGACGTCCATCTAGAACTTTCCATCCTGTGCTTCGAAGTGCGTTGGCTTGTTCAACATCGGCCCACCCCTTGTGATCCAGTGGGTGATCCAATCCATCATCTGCGCTGGAGTAACGCTTGGCTTGCCAAACATTCGGTTAGCAATTGAAGCGTTACTCAGCAGCGCATGATCCGTCTCCTCCCCCGAGAAGACTGGCTGAATGCCGAAGCGCCGCCCAAACTCTTCGGCGATCGAGCGCACTGACAATATTTCAGGCCCGGTGAGATTGAGTATCAGCGGTGGCGACTGACAGTGTGCAAGCGAGCGGATGCATACTGAATTGGCGTCTCGTTGCCAAATTACATTGACCCATCCTGTACGCAGATCAACTGGCCGACGATTGAATACCGAGAGGGCGATGTCCACAAGCACGCCGTAACGTAGTTCGACGGCATAGTTCAGTCGCAGTATGACCACCGGTGTTTTCCACTGACTGGAGCCATACTCGAACATTCGCTCGCGACCCAAAGCGGCCTGCGCGTATTCACCTACAGGAGCAACCGGTGTGGATTCTGTTGATCCTCCGGACGTGACCGGCTGTAATCCATACACATTTCCGGTCGAGAATGCGACGATTCGCGAATTACGAAAGCGTTGCGCCACAAGGCCTGGAAGAAGGGTATTCGCGGCCCAAGTCAGATGCGCTTCACCTTCTGTTCCAAACTTCCGTCCCGCCATGAAGATAACGTTCTCAGTCTCGGGCAGCTCAGAGAGCGCGCCGGGGCTGAGCAGATCGCAGGAAATCGTCTCAATTCCGTCTTTTTGCAGATTCGCTCGCACCACAGAATCGGAAAAACGAGAAACCGCGATGACTCGCTTTTTCGAGTTTGGGACGGCGCGCCGGGCTAGCTTGGCCAGCGTGGGACCCATCTTCCCGGCAACCCCCAGAATCAGGAGATCTCCCGAAACAGTTGAGAGAGCATCCGTATCTGCCGAGCTGGGCGCTGACAGTAAATCTTCTAGTTCTTCTACGTTATTTATCGTCATTCAATCCGGCGCCCAGGTGGTTTTTGAATTTCCATCGCGCTCGTGTTAGTGTAACGCAGATTGCTTTCTTTTACTTACTAATAGTTGCTATTTCCATTCATGCGAAGCAGGAAGGTCCACGGTGTATTTAAAAGTTTTTCCCGATAAGAATGCTCTTGCAATTGCAGCTGCCGCGCAAGCTGCCAAAACGATTCGGGACGCGATCGCCGAAGGTGGCTCAGCCAGAATGATCGCTGCCACCGGGGCATCGCAATTTGAATTCCTGGAACGGCTAACTGCAGCTCCCGATATCGACTGGACCCGCGTGGAGATGTTCCACCTCGACGAGTATCTAGAACTCCCTGCCTCACATCCCGCCAGTTTCAGAAAGTATTTAAGGGAGCGGCTGATCGATAAGGTCGGGATCACCCGTTTCCATCTACTCGATGGAGAACGAAACCCTGCCGAAATGATTGCCGAGGTAGCCGCCGAGATATGGAAAGCGCCGATTGACATTGCTTTCGTCGGCATCGGAGAGAATGGGCATCTCGCGTTCAATGACCCTCCGGCCGATTTCGAGACTGATGAGGCGTACATCGTGGTCGATCTTGATGACGCATGTCGGCGTCAGCAACTGGGCGAGGGTTGGTTCAAGAGTCTTGACGAGGTTCCGCGACGAGCACTCTCGATGACTGTGCGGCAGGTGCTCAAGGCGAAACAGATCATCTGTGTTGTACCCGACACTAGGAAGGCTGAAGCGGTGAAGAAGTGTTTCGAAGGCGAGATCAGTGCAATGGCGCCGGCCTCGATCCTACGAACACATCCGGATACATTCGTTTACCTCGACCAGCATTCCGCCGCATTGTTAGATCCAAAGGTCGTTTCCAGCGCTCGGTGAAATCAGACGCTGCGCACCATGCCTTGTTCTGTCGCCTTCGTGTTTCTGACCAGCAGCAGAACCAGGATCATGCCGATGAAGGGAATTAATCCCGCCACTACCAAGATGGGATCGAATTCATGAACTCCGTGGTGCAGGTCGGAATAGTGTCCAATCAGGAAAAAGGCGATGATGGTGCCGATGCTTGATCCAGTACCACTCAATCCGCTGACACTGGCAACAGATCCGCTGTCATAAAGATCCGAAGGCAGAACGTTCGCAATGGTGCTGAAGGATGCATAACAGAACGTTGCAAGCGCGAACAAAGCGGTAATCGCGAGAAGGTTTGTCGTGAGGATCGTCGGTATAAGTGCGGTTACACCGATCCCGCCGAAGATGACCACTGCCTTTCGAGCTTTTCCTACCGACCAACCACGTTTGATGAGCCAACCGGACGCTGCTCCACCGAAGAAGTTTCCCAAATCTGCCGCGATGAAGGGTACCCATACGGCTAGGAATCCGCTCCGAAGGTCGATACCTTTGGCGACGAGATAGATTGGAAACCAATCGGCTACAAAGTACCAGACTGGATCAGTGAAGGCGCGAGCGACGATACTGCCCCAGGTCTGAGGCAGCTTGAGTAGGTCTCGCCAGCGGAGGCGTGCCGAGTTCGTCACTGTCAGATCGCGCTTGTCCTCGGCCAGCATTGCTCGCTCACCGTCAGAGATGAGCGGATGTTCTTCTGGAGAGTGATAGACCTTTCTCCAGAGAATGATCCATAGAAATCCGAGTAGACCGGGGAGTATGACGGCGGGGCGCCATCCCCAGCGAAAGTAGATTGATAAGACGAGGAATGGAGCGATCGCTCCGCCCACAGAAGATCCGCTGTCGAAGAACGCCGTAGCCAGTCCCCGCTCCTGTTTCGGAAACCACTCTGACACCGCTTTAGTTGCTGCGGGCCAGTTCGCGGATTCTCCTGCCCCGAGCAGGAATCGGAACAGACCAAAGCTGTATAAGCCATTTGCCAGCGGAGTGAGGACCGAAACGATGGAGTAACACGCGACCGTAAATGTTAGACCTATGCGGGTTCCGATTCTGTCGATCAGACGTCCGAGGCCGGTCTGCCCAATGGCGTAGGCCACACGAAACGCAATTACGATGTAGGCGTAGTCAGTATTTGACCAGTGATACTGCAGCTTCAAGTATGGAGCCAACAGAGAAAGCGTTTGCCGATCGAGGTAATTGATGATCGTCGAAGCGAACAGGACCGCCGCGATCCACCATCGCAAGTTCGACACCGTTCGTCGGCCGGAAATCGAAGGCGCACAATAGGTCATAATTCACCACAGGTTGTTGAGCTGTCCTCTAGATTCCCTTGCGCCAGTTGGGATCGTTATGTGCTTTCACTTCAATGGTGATTGAGCCGTCGCTGTTGAGTTGCTGGTCGCATGCCCATGTGATCGGCTTTAAGACTCCGGGGCGAATCTCAATTTGAGCGGAAAGGTTCGCTTTCCCGACATAACCCGCAGGCAGAAGGAATGAGCATTCACGATTTCCGCCGGCGTTGGGCTGTCCAGGATCCAGCGCACCGCGCAACTTCCAGGCAGCATCGGGGCTTTCCAGTGTGAGCCAGAGAACGCCCGGGATCCCGGCCACTCCACGATTCACAACCGACACGACTAATTCCGACGTCTTATAGCGTTTGCGTTGCCATACCCAGGCCGGTCGCACGCGATATCCAAGTTCAGCCTTGAGCCGTTGAAATCCACGCGGATACCTTTCGTTGTAGCGCTTCAAGTTGTCAGATTCGGTCCATAGCGACCAATAGTTGGACCGAATATCAAGGGCGTGGAGAATTCGATTCTCCATGGGGTTGACGCCCGCAGAATCTGGTGGCAACTTGTCGATGTCATACTTGCGCAGGTCGCCATCTTCCATGACTGCCGCTAGCCACGGCGGACGATTCGCAATCTGGTCAATCTGAATCGGTTCTTCCAGGCAAATGCTGTCAGAGCGCAACCACGATCCGGCACGCATCGCCATGTCGATTATCCTGCGATTGCCGACATGGCTGATATCTGGTTGCGTATTCACCGCCACCGGAGTTTTCTTCCAGGTTTCCAGCTGTTCCGTAGTCATCTCGATGAACGTACGTTCTGCCGTGACGTAATCTGGGAATGGGTTGGGCAGACTGCTGGTATGACCCTCACCCCAGAATCCATACTGCATCAGATCCATCCATTCGATGAGCGGGTTCCCGGCAAACTCTGCGGCGAGTAAGTGATTGAGCTCGGCAAAAGCCTTTCGAAATTCCGGGTGATCGTATCGTGGCTCGAGGTATTGGACGTTGCCACGTCTGGCGAGGCCGCCGATGTTGACCATGGGAATGCGAGATCGTAGAAACTCGGGCAACGCTATCTGCTTAGGCTGAAATTCAGGGTTGGAAAGCTGTACGCGGAAGGCGACGCGAAGGTTGTGGCGCCGGGCGGCGTCCAGTGTTAGCTGCCAAACCGGATCAAGATCGAGCCTTCCGGGCTGGGACTGCACATTACGCCAGTCGCACCGAATGTATAGAACGTCAACGAATGGCAAACTGGCCGTCTGCTCGATCTGATCTTCCAAGTCACGCTTTCCAGCACGAACAAGCAGGGACGGCCCATTCTCCTCCCACGCGTACCCGACCAAGCCGGTTCCGGGATTTCGAATCGGTTTGTCCGAAGGAGTGGTAAATAAGGCAGTTCGCCAGCCTTCATCCTGCTCGATTTCGAACGGACCTTGGTCGAGTCGCTCGCGAACGGGGAAATCCGGGCAGTAGCCTGACTGCAAGTTGGGCAAGACAGCGGAGACAGCAGGGGTCGCAGCGAGTGCTGCCAAGGTCTTCACCATCGTTCGGCGGTCCATGAGTATCTCCTGGGTGGAGTGGCAGCCACGATCCTCAAACAAACTCGGTCTAATTCCCCACGCAGATTAGCAGAGGGAAGTAAATGAAAGCAAAAGAAAGTATAAGATTGGTATTATGGTATCGCGCGAGAGAGGTGTTTCGTTGAAGCTTGTTTCTATTCTTCTCATGCTTGGATCGTTGGCATCCGCCCAAATGCCAAAACCGAAAGCTCAATTCCAAAGTACAGAGGCCAGAGATGATGTAGGTTTCAACACGGATCCCGCCTCGGCGTTCTGGCGCGACGCACGCCCCGTCTACATGCAGGTCGATATTCAGGGACGTCCGGAAAAGGAATTTCGAACCGAAGTTCGCTCGCGGTGGACCAAGAAAAATATCTACTTCCTGTTCATCTGTCCTTATAAAAATCTTTACCTTAAGCCGAGTCCGGACACCGACCGCGAGACTTATGAGTTGTGGAATTGGAATGTAGCGGAACTGTTCATCGGTACGAATTTTAAGAACATTAAGCGGTACAAAGAGTTCGAGATCTCGCCCCAAGGTGAATGGATCGATCTGGATATCGATCTCGACAAACCGCATCACGAGCAAGGTTGGGTATGGAACTCGGGGTTCGAACATACGGCTAGGATCGATCAGGCCAGCCACGTTTGGTATGCAGCGATTCGAATTCCATTTTCAGCATTGGATACGCCTGCACCCGCTCCTGGAACGACATTCCGGGTAAACCTCTTCCGCACCGAAGGGTCGGCAAACAATGCCAAAGAAATTCTGTGGCAGCCCACGATGAGCCAGACGTTTCATGTGCCCGAGCGCTTCGGCCTGCTCACGTTGTCCGCAAAGTAATCTCGAACGGCCCGGACTTAGTGGATGTAGGCTCCGCTAGGCAGGAGAAACTCAATGGGCCAGAGCTCACGCTTCTGGTCGACAAGTTCAGACCACTTCACGGCCTTTTCGCTGTCTTGTGGTAACACTTTGGTTGCTGGAAGCACTTCGGCAGCAGCACTCGCGAGGCTAAATCCGTTGCCGATACCGGCAATCGTTATCTCAGCACCAGGATTGAGCTTCACTCGTGAAAACCGCGCAGCGATTTCAACGTCTTCCATCATCTGGAAGAAATACGGTCGTCCGGTGAGAACGGAGTTGTAGACGTAGTCGGCCAGAACTCCGGATAAAGGACTGACGTAAGCCTGATCGAAAGTCATCTGTGCCAGAGCGGGATCGTCCGGGGAGACGGCCTTATATGGCATTCGAGTTTCTCCCAGCCCCCGCGGATCGAAAGACACGATGTCGTATCCGGAGTTAAGGAGTTTGGCCAGTTCTGGCCAGGCCTGCGACGTCGTTTTGCCGTTCTCGCCTAGCCAAAGCAGGGCCTTCCGACCACGCTGCTCCTTCCTGTGAATCCACAAGAGCGGCATCTGGAGGTAGCGACTGTGACGCAGCAAGTAGCGATCAACGTTTATGTTTCCGAACTGTGTGCTCCCCAGAGACTGCCATTCGATTGTCGTCGCTCCCGGCGTCGTCCCTTTGTATTCAACAACTGTCCAGGAGGTAATCGCCGGGTGCAAGCTTGAAAAATAGAGCTCCTTTAGGCCTTGGTGGGGAGCGTCTTTGCGCTCTTGGTAGTAGTCCCGAATCTCGTCCATTGCAGAGCGCGCATCTTCATGATCGAGCATCACCTGTCCGCTACGAGTGCATTGCAACGTCTTCTCGTCTAGCTCTTTGATCGGCGCGAGCGTATGTCGCGAAGGCATTCCATTGAAGTAGTCGAGGAACTCAAACGCCGCTTCTTGGTTCTCCTCGGAATACTGGTGCTCGTGATAGCCCTCCCGGATGGCAATGCGATCCTGATGGCCGAATTTCGCGTAGATCCCGGTAACTTCACGTACGCTTTTGTGCGTCCCTTCAATGGGGAAGAAATCGAGTACAGCGGCGGCCACGAACACCGGTCGCGGATACATCATCAGCAGTAGCCCGGG
>JGI1027J12803_102655071_pt1 | contig 10788 bp, 7 predicted proteins | sample IowNatreferecore_FD_12803 | JGI IMG/M metagenome (IMG submission 12803) | reverse complement strand
TTCCATCTCCGAAATCCCAGATCCAACTCACGACATCCGGAGAAGAAGTTTGAGTAAAATGGATCGTCGTCGGAAAACAGCCAGTGGATTTATCCACATTAAAATCTGCGGTAGGTACAGCGTAGACTGTAACCTGCGCAGTAAAAGGGGCACTTGTACCGCTGGCATTTGACGCAGTAAGCGTGACGGTATAAGTTCCTGGCGTATTATATTGGGCAGCAGTGTTTTGAATAGACGGATTACCGCCCGTGACATTGGGTGCTGCTCCACCGAAATCCCAATTCCAGGATGTTGGAGAATTTGTCGCAGATCCGCTAAAAGAAACAGCAAGCGGTGCACATCCGGCAGCGGGTGTGGGAGCGAAAGAAACCACTGGTACCTGCCCGTAACTGCCATAAACAGCAGCCAGCAGGAAAATTGATAATAAACGTAGTTTTCTGAACAACGGATGGTGGTTTAAGGTTCTGTTACATCATAGTTTACAAGGGGTGAGGGATTTTTTTTCAGCAATTGGCTGAAAAAAAGTTCACTGGGTATCCGGATTTGCAGAAGACATTCTGATGTCGATAATATCTTTTCTACGCATTGCATAACGTGTCATTAGGTTCAAAATTGTTTTCTAAACGAATCAGGCGCGAAATTACCGGATTTCAGGTCCTACACATAAGTGTTTATCTCTAGTTAAGGGAAATCACTATCTGACAGGGGTCAGTTTTTGTGGAGATTCAGGATATTAAAAGATGAGTCAACAGGTGTTTTTGCTGCTACGGAATCCGTATAACTGTCTGTAATTGTCCAGGTGTAATTCAAAAGGGTAATCGGGTAAGAAGCGCTGGTAAAGGTGGAGGTAATTGATTTATTTCCAATATCTACTGACCAGGTCCCGTTTGTTTGCTGGCCGTAACGGATGCCATAAACTGTATTATTCTTGTTGAACTGAAAAGCATACCCGGCGAAACTGTCTGTCAGGTTTTTAACTTTATGATCATAGTATCCGGTAACCCGCCAGGTACCATTGGTGACCAGTGCCACAATATAATTTTGTTCTTGTTGTTCAATAAATTTTTTACACGAAAATGGAAAAATTAGCAACACAGCTAAAAGGACAATATTGAAGCGCAATTTTATCATGGGGTCTTTCTGGATATATAATTAAAATTCGTAAATCTTTCCATATTTGTCAAGCAAATAATCCAGAAAATACTGCACATTCAGCGTTTCCCCGGTTGCCATTTTGCAGACTTCTTCACTGTTCCAAATACGTCCTGAACCGTGAATTCGTTGCCTTAACCATAGTAGCAATTCAGATGTAGATCCATTTGCCATCTTATCTGCCAGACGAGGATCGGCTCTGGAAGCACTTTGAAAAAACTGTGCCGCGTAAAAACTTCCCAGGCTATAAGTTGGAAAATAACCAAAACTTCCATGACTCCAATGCACGTCCTGCAGGCACCCCTGCCTGTCGTCGGGGACAATCACGCCCATCCATTTATTATATTGTTCATTCCAGCAAGCGGGGATATCGGCAGTTTTTAAATCGCCCATAATCAACATTTTTTCAATCTCATATCTTATCATTACGTGGAAATGGTACGTGAGCTCATCAGATTCCGTGCGTATCAGAGATGGCTTCACTTTATTTATCGCCCGATAAAATTTTTCTTCGGGAATTCCATCAAATACTTCGGGGAACGTCTTTAGCACATGTGGATAATTAAATTTCCAGAATGCCCGGCTTCTGCCCACATGATTTTCCCACAGACGCGATTGCGATTCATGAATTCCCAGAGAGGCATATTCACCCGAAGGAAGTCCGTATTCTGATTCGGGCAACCCCTGTTCATATAAAGCATGTCCCGTTTCATGTATGCAGCTGAATAACATACTGCTGAAATCATGTTCATCAATTCTGGTGGTTATACGAACATCAAACTTATTAAAGCTGGTACTGAAGGGGTGACTTGATATGTCCTGACGCCCGGCTTCAAAATCAAATCCCAGCTCCGATATGATCTGCATACCCATTTCCCACTGTTTCTTTTTATCAAATGATTTAAAAAGGAAATAATCGTCAGGCGGGTTTGCCTGCCGGATTTTTTCCAGAATATTCCGCAGGCGTGGAAGCATATTGGCAAAGAGATTATCAACCAGACCGACCGTACAACCTTTTTCAAATTCATCCATCAAAGCATCATATGGATGATGTTTGTAGCCGAGTAATTGGGTTTCCTCTTTTTTCAGGACAACCAGTTCGGACAGCTCATTTTCAAAAAGTGAAAACTTACCTTCTTTTTTTGCCAGAATCCAGGCATTGAAACTCCTGGACACTGTTTCACTCATTTTTCGAACGAATGCCGGAGGATACTTTTTCTGTTTAAGGAAGTCTTCCCGGGTAAGAGAAATATTTTTATTTTCCTTTTCATTGAGTTGTTCTGCACTTTCAAGCGATTCCAGCAAGGATCCCAGTTTGTCGGAAGTTACCAGTTCATGTGCGATTTCAGAAAGGGTGGCAATTTGCTGGGCGCGAAACTGTGCTCCCTTTACAGGCAGGTAAGTTTCCTGATCCCATTGCATCAATGCGAGTGCTGCCCTTACGTCCGCCACTTTGCGCATATGCTCCTTATAATTATCGTAAAGCTCTTTGGTGCTGGCAGTTTTTATCATTTTAAAAAGATCTTAACCAAAATTCTGTTTTATTTCTACGGCAAGATAACAGAGATTTGCCCTAATTTTTACCATATGAACCGGAAACTTCAGTTCCTCAATTTGATCATTGCCCTGTCTATTTCACCATTGTTTACTGTTGCGCAGAAAATAGATTCGATGATGAAGGTCTATGCGGAAAGATTCCCGCAGGAAAAGCTTTACCTGCATTTTGATAAGAAAGCATATAATCCGGGCGAAAGAATCTGGTATAAGGCTTACCTGTTTTCTGGATTTGACCCTTCGCCATACAGTAAAAATTTCTATGCAGAATTATATGATGCTTATGGAAATCTGATTTTGAGAAATACTGCTCCGCTTGTTGAATCCACCGCCGTTGGAAGTTTTGATCTTCCGACTACCTTCACAGGAACTCGGATTCGCATCAGAGCCTATACTTCATGGATGCTGAATTTTGATACGACTTTTATATATATAAAGGATCTCCGGATAATTGGCAGCACACAGGACTCTGCATCACATAGTGATCCTGCATCTGTTAGTCTGCATTTCTTCCCCGAGGGAGGCGATATGGTGGCAGGTATAGAAAATAATATCGCATTTAAAGCAGAAGATACGTTTGGGCTGCCGCGAAAAATAAACGGCATTTTATATGATCAGACAGGTAAGGCAGTTTTCAATATTAGCTCATCGCATAACGGGATGGGAAAATTTTTACTGGCACCCGAAAAACAGGATGTATTCTATGCCGTATGGAAGGATGACAAGGGAATCGAACACCGTACTGACCTGCCGCCCGTTCATTCCTCCGGAATAACACTACGGGTTTTAAATGCGAATAAGAAATTGATCTTTTCTGTTGCCAGGCCACCAGAGAATTTGGCTAATCTGCAGGTTGTGGTCATTGCCCACATGAATCAACAGATGGTTTACAAGGCTATTGTCAATCTCAAAGACGTGGCTATGAGTGGTGGAAATATTCCCACGGAGGATCTCCCAACCGGCATATTACAAATAACAGCTTTTGATGTGAATCAGGTGCCACTGGCAGAGCGGGTTTGCTTTGTCAACAATCACGACTACAATTTTGAAGGAAAAGTAACCATGAGCGCCAAGAGTTTACAAAAAAGGGGGAGGAATGTGGTCGATATCGAATTAATGGATACAATGAAGAGCAACCTGTCTCTTGCCATCACAGATGCTGAAGTAGATGGCAACCGGCCGGCAGACAACAATATTATTACAGGTCTCCTGTTAACCGGTGATCTGCGCGGCAACGTGAGAGATCCATATTATTATTTCCAGAACAGTTCTGATTCACTCGTGCAGCAGCTTGATCTGGTAATGCTGACTCACGGATGGCGGAGATTTAAATGGGAGGATCTGGCGAGAGGCAAAACACCGGTTATTAAATATCCGATTGAAAATTATCTTTCATTAAATGCAGAGGTAATGGGAGTTGTAAATTCCCGGATTGCCAAAGATGAAAGCCTGAATGTAATTTTCCAGAATAAAGATTCAGCCACCAACATGCTGACTGTGCCATATGTGAACAATGGCAGATTCAGTATATCCGGATTGGTTTTTTATGACACGGCAAAAGCATATTATCAGTTCAATTCAAACCGAAATCTTTCCAATGAAGCCGCCGTGGTTATTAAAAATGGGTTGTATCCGGGCGTGAAAAAACAGAAACCCTTTAATATGACATTGCCAGTATGGTCTCCTGACGATAGCTCGCTGATACGGAAAAGCCAGCAGGTATTTGCAGAAATATTACGTATACATAGTCAGGACAAGAAAATTCAGAACCTGGCTGAAGTAACCGTCCGGGCGCGGGGAAAATCTGAAAAGATGAAACTTGACGAAGAATATTCTTCAGGCCTGTTCAGCGGGGGCAATGCTACAATATTTGATTTGACTACAGATGTTGCTGCCTATGGTTCTATGGATATATTCACATACCTCCAGGGAAGGGTAGCAGGTTTGCAGATTATTACAGCCGGCGCGACGCCATCACTGTCATGGAGGGGATCAACACCAAGTGTATACCTGAATGAAATGCAATCAGACCCAAATTCAATGAAGAATATAAATGTGACTGATATCGCGATGGTTAAAGTTTTCTCTCCCGGATCCGCTGCCGGAATAAGCGGTGGCGGCGGTGGCGTGATTGCAGTGTACACCAAAAAAGGCAGGGATAGAAAACCAGATCCCTCTGTGAAAGGGTTGGAAATGGCGCGGATCCCCGGATACAATGCAGTTCGTGAATTTTACTCACCGGACTACCTGATCAATCCGGAGCCTGAAACTGATGATATACGCACTACCCTTTTCTGGAATCCTTATATACTTGGCAGTAGGAAAGAAAGAAAGTTCAGTTATGTATTTTATAACAGTGATGTAACTCATCATATCCGGATTATCCTGGAAGGCATTAACGAAAACGGGAAGATCATCCGGGTGGAAAAAATGATTGACTAGGCAGTGGCTAATGCTTCGCTTAGAAAAGAAAAGATTTAATTTGAATTTGTGAAAATCAGCGAAATCATCCAATTGCTTGAATCACTGGCGCCTCCGGCTTACCAGGAAGATTACGACAATAGTGGACTGATTGCAGGAGATCATTCTATTGAATGTTCGGGAGTTTTGATTAGCCTGGATTGCACCGAAGAGGTAATAATGGAAGCATCTGAGAGAAACTGCAATCTGGTTGTATCACACCACCCCCTCATATTCCGTCCGATTAAGAGTATACACCCGGATAATTCTATGGGGAAGGCCCTTATTACTGCTATCCAAAAAAAAATAGCGGTTTACTCGATACATACAAACCTGGATAATATAATTACAGGAGTAAACGGGTGTATTGCAGATAAACTTGAACTCGAAAACCGCCGGATTCTGTTTCCCAAAATCGGGTTCCCCGCTGTCGGGTCGGGAATAATCGGGGAATTGAAAATAACCCTGTCCGAAATTCAGTTTCTAGAGAAGCTCAAGGCAAAATTCAACCTTTCTCTTATTCGTCACAGTCCGCTTTCCGGAAAACCCGTTACCCGGGTAGCAGTCTGTGGAGGCGCAGGTAGTTTCCTGATTCCCAAGGCTTTACAGTTGGATGCTGACTTCTTCGTCAGTGCGGATATAAAATACCATGAATTTTTCGGGGGCGAAGGCCGAATGGTCATCGCCGATATCGGTCATTTTGAAAGCGAGCAATTTACAATCGACCTTCTTCATGATATTATCCTCGAAAAATTTCCTAACTTTGCCGTCCTTAAATCGGGCTCGGTTACTAATCCGGTTAATTATTATATCTAAACTATGGCCAACGTTAAAGAGTATTCAGTAGAAGAAAAATTAGCCTCTCTTATCAGTCTTCAGAAAATAGAATCCAAACTTGATGAGTATAAAGTTTTAAAAGGTGAACTTCCTATGGAGGTTAGTGATCTGGAAGATGAGATCCAGGGCCTGAATTCAAGGCAGACAAGAATTGAGGAAGAGATTAACGGCATACAGGAATTCATCAGCCAGAAGAAACAGGCCATGAAGGATTCAGAGGAGCTGATTAAGAAATACGAAAAGCAGAGTGAAAACGTAAAAAACAGTCGTGAGTTTGAAGCTATAAACAAGGAAATAGAAATGCAACAGCTGGAAGTGAAACTTTCAGAAAAGCATATAAAAGATGCCCAGGAAGAAGTGGCTGAGAAGGTGCTTCTGCTGGATAAAGCAAAAAAGGCCCTTTCTACCAAAGATTCAGTTCTTAAAAATAAGAAAGAGGAACTCGATAAGATCATTGCAGCTACAGAAAAGGAAGAACGTCATTTTTCAAAGTTATCGGCGGAAGCGCGTGAAAAAATTGAACCCCGCTTATTGCATTCTTATGATCGTATCCGAACGAATTACCGTAATGGCTTAGCCGTCGTACCAGTAGTACGTGATGCCTGCGGAGGTTGTTTTAATGCTATTCCTCCCCAGCGCCAGAGCGAGATACGCCAGCACAAAAAAATTATTGTTTGTGAAAACTGCGGAAGGATTTTGGTCGACAACGACCTGAATGACGGCGTAGATGTGAAATAAGTTTTATCAGATGCATGTGTCCATTAACTTGCATCATGGAGCGTCCGGACTACCCCGTTATCATTGCATTCCTGATTTCATTTATTTCGTTTATGCCAGACGGCAGGACGCAGACCCTGTCCAAATTTGATTTTAATTCCGACTGCCGCAAAGCTTATGAGGAGATTATCAAATTAAAACTCAATACGGGAAAACAGATCCTCGAAGCTGAAAAAAAGGCTCATCCCGATAATCTCATACCTTATTTTCTCGACAACTATATTGATTTTTTTACTCTTTATTTTAATGAGGATCCAGAGGAATTCCATCACCGAAAAGTTTCACAGGATCAGCGGCTGGCACTGATGAAAAAGGGAAGTCCGTCTTCCCCATTTTATCTCTACACGCGTTCCGTAATTTATTTTCAATGGGCCGCGATCAACATCAAATTCGGAGAGCGATGGGATGCAGCCTGGGCATTCCGCAGATCATTCCTGACAGGAAAGGAAAATCTTGAGAAGTTTCCGGATTTCCAGCCCTCGATAATGCTTCAGGGTTCCATGGAGGTGGCAGCAGGAACAATTCCACCCGGATACCAATGGCTTAGCAACCTCCTGGGTATTCATGGAACCATAGATGCCGGCATGCATAAGCTGGAAAGAATGCTGAACAGTCCGGATCCTTATGCGGTTATTTTTCATGATGAGGCCTCATTTTATTACCTGTATTTAAAATTTTATATTCAGAACCAACGCGAGCAGGTATTTCAATTTATCCGGAAGCAAAACTGGAATACGCGCAATAATCATCTTTTTGCGTACCTGGTGGCAAATCTTTCGCTGAATAATCAGGACGCATCGGTGACCGAGCAGGTCATAAGCCATTTAAACCAGGACCCGGGATACCTGGAAATGCCTGTGTGGGATATGCAAATGGGATACGCGAAAGCTGACCGGCTGGATCCGGAATCTATAGTTTATATGGATCGCTATCTTCAGAAATTTAAGGGCAATTTCTATGTTAAGGACGTCTTGCAGAAAATAAGCTGGATCTATTATCTCGGTAATGAACCTGAAAAGGCCGAAGCCGCGAGAGCAAGGATCTTGGTTTCGGGAAATACGGAGACCGACGCGGACAAGCAGGCATTAAAAGAAGCGGAATCAGGACGCTGGCCCAATCCCGTACTGCTGAAAGCGCGTCTCCTGGATGATGGGGGATATTATTCCCAGGCACTGCAGGTACTATCGGATAAGAAGTTTTCTTCCTTTAAGGATGTCCAGGATCAATTGGAGTACAGCTACCGGATTGGCAGAATTTATGATGCCCTTAACCGGAAACAGGAAGCGATAGCAGCGTACCAGGAAGCTATGAAACTGGGAGAAAACAGAAAAGAATATTATGGCGCCCGGGCCGCCTTACAAATGGGTTATATTTATGAAGACCGCGGCGATAAAAAAAATGCATTGATTTATTTCAAGAAGGTCCTGGCTATGAAATCACATGATTACAAGAATGCGCTCGATCAAAAAGCAAAAGCAGGAATTGAACGATGTACCGAAGGTTAAATTTTTTTGCTAAATTTCAATACGAAATATGCTTTTTCATTTATTTATACAAAACTATGCGATCATCGAAGAAATATCTGTTGATTTTTCTGAAGGGCTGCAGGTGATTACTGGTGAAACCGGTGCTGGTAAATCAATAATTGCCGGTGCCCTTTCTCTTGTGCTGGGCGAAAGAGCGGATACATCCATTCTTCAGAGGCGTGACCGGAAAGCCATAGTAGAAGCGGGTTTCCGCGTACATCATGTACAGGAAGTGGAAAAATTCCTGGTGGAGGAAGAGCTGGACCGCGAAGAAGAGCTGGTACTGCGACGGGAAATCAGCGCTAATGGGAAATCCAGGGCATTTATTAACGATACGCCGGTAAATCTGGATCAGCTCCGGCGACTTTGCAACCTGCTTGTTGACCTGCACCAGCAATTCGATTTGCTATCATTGGGAGAAGCTGCTTTTCAGCTGGCTGTTGTCGATGCGCTTGCCGCAAACCATACTCTCCTCGCACAGTATCGATTAATATTTCAGCGATTGCAAATCGCCAGGCAACAGCTGGAGCAATTAAAATTAAGACAAGCTGAGGCTGATAAAGAAAATGACTATCATAAATTTTTATTTAATGAGTTGGAAGAGGCCACGCTGAAAGAAAATGAATTTGAAGATGCAGAATTATTATTAAAACGACAGAGTCATTCTGAGGGAATAAAAACCGTTTTGGAGGGCATATACTTTAGCCTGGAATTGTCGGATCAGCCATTGGTGCAACAATTTAAAGTATTCAGCCAACAGCTGGAAACTTTCCGCGATTATCATGAAAAATTTCCGGAAATTTTAGAACGGTTATCGTCCTTCCAAATTGAATTGCGGGATCTGGCCGGAGAAATTGAATCTGTGAATGAAGAAATACAATTTGATCCCGCACAAATTGAAAGGCTGAATGAACGCATTCATCTGGGGTACAAATTATTCAAAAAGCATAATGTCAGCTCAACCGGCGAGTTAATCCGGCGCAGAGATCAGCTGCAAAACATATTATCAGCATCCCTGAATATTGCAGAAGAAATATTTGCCAGGGAAAAATCATTAGAAGCTCTGGTAACTGAAGCGATGGGCCTGGCCCGACAGCTATCTGTAAAAAGAAAGTCCCGGATTAACGACTTGCAGGAAAAAGTGAATTCACTGCTGAAGAGAGTCGGAATGCCCAATGCCCGTATTCAGGTACTATGTAATGATGCTTCTCTGGGTGAAAGGGGAATTGATCAGATTGAATTCTTGTTTGATGCTAACAATAGCAACCGCTTTGAACCGTTGAAAAAAGTGGCATCAGGGGGAGAACTCAGTCGTCTGATGTTATGTATCAAGTCGCTCGTAGCAAAATCCATGGATATGCCGACCTTATTATTTGATGAAATTGACTCAGGCATTTCGGGTGAAGCGGCCAGGCAGGTCGGGATCATACTTAAGGAACTTTCAGAGAAAAGACAGGTGATCTGTATTACTCACCAGCCACAGATTGCCGGAAAGGGCGATAGCCATTTATATGTATATAAGGAATCACAGGGTGATTCGATGAAAACAAAAATCCGGTTGCTTGACCGGGAATCGCGTATAGTTGCCATTGCCAAAATGTTATCGGGTGAACGACCTACTGCAGCAGCCATGGAAAATGCCCGCGAACTGGTCAATTGAAAAAAATGCGTTTTCTATTATTTTTATCCAATGCTTTTTTTCCTAAAAATGAAACCTCGTTGGCAAGAAAATTGGTAAGCAGCCTGCTTGCTTTATCGTTTATATCGGGGATATTCTTTATAATGGTTTTCGTTTTGCTTTGTCTGATCTTCCCTCTCCCGGATAAAATTGAATATTCAATATGTATTCGTGATGATCATGATCAGATAGTGCACGCATTCATGGCAAAAGATCAGCAATGGCGAATGAAAATGGAATCTTCAGAACTTACTCCATTGTTAAGAAATACCATCTTATGGAAGGAGGATAAATATTTTTATTATCATCCGGGTTTTAATCCCATTGCCATTTGCAAGTCATTTGTGGGAAATCTGATACATGGTAAAATAAGGTCCGGTGCTTCCACTATCACGATGCAGGTGGCTCGTGCCCTGGAACCCAAAAAACGAACATATTTCAATAAACTGCGGGAAATTTTCCGTGCAGAACAATTGGAGTTGAAATATTCCAAGGAGGAAATCCTGGAGCTTTATCTCAACCTTGCACCATATGGTGGAAATATCCAGGGTGTGAAAGCCGCTGCGTTTTTATATTTCAAAAAAAACCCGGACCATCTCTCACTCGCTGAAATAACTACTTTATCTATCATTCCCAACCGGCCCTCTTCGCTGGTGATCGGCAAATCGAATGAGAAAATCATTGCGGCCCGCAATCACTGGTTGAGAAAATTTGAATCTCAAAAATTGTTTACTGCGAAACAGATTGAAGATGCCCTATGTGAGCCGCTGACGGCGAAAAGAATGCCTGCCCCGGCGTCAATAC
>JGI1027J12803_100157393_pt1 | contig 10794 bp, 11 predicted proteins | sample IowNatreferecore_FD_12803 | JGI IMG/M metagenome (IMG submission 12803) | reverse complement strand
GCAAAATCATTTTCAAATGACGGTTGCCAGATATAGGAAGTCCGATTCATTTCCAGCGGACGCAAGATTTTTTCGCGGGCGAGTTCCTCAAGGCCTTTCCCTGTAATATTTTCAATGGCCATCTGCAACAAAAAAATTCCTTCTCCCGAATATGCATACCGGGAGCCCGGCTCAAAAAAAATTTCCAGTTTGTTATTGTCGCGCGGATTGAAGAAACGCCAGTTGGGAAATCCGGTGGTATGCGAAAGGCAATGCCGCGCCGTAATTTTTTTCCATCTGTCGTCTCCTGCAAGGTCTTTGTAGTTTGCATATTCAGACAGTGGTTTGGGAAAATATTTGGCAAGTGGTGTATCCAGGTTAATCCGGCCTTCATCCACCAGTTGCATGACCAGCCAGGCAAAGACGGCTTTAGACAGAGAAGCTGCATAGAAACAGGTGGCCGTATCATTGAAAAGATTCTTTTCCCGGTTGCGGTATCCATATGCCCTCACTGAAACCGGTCTGTTTTTTTCGATAATACCGATACAGAGGCCGGTTATCTTCGATTCGCGCATAAGCCGCAGGACCAGACCGTCCTGCTGGGCAGGAGCATGATTTGTAAGTATCAGGACAAAAAACAAAGCGAAAATTCCGGATTTCATCAGTATGATTCGGTGTCAACCAGCATCAAATATATTCAATAAGAATTTTTAAAAACAGGACAATCACTGGTCGGTTCCGGACAGATACAGCCAAGCGACTTTTTTTAAAGTAGTTTTTTTGAACAAGCAACCGCTACCGTCAACCGTCAACTGTCAACCAGCGTGACGGTTAGCGGTTGACAGTACGCAGTTGACAGTTGACAGTAAAACTCCAGTGGCAATTTGTTAATTTTAACAAATGCACGGAAGATTAATTAGTACAACCATTCTAATGTCGATGTCAGCTATCGCTTCATTAAATGCGCAGGTCCTCGACGGTGTTTACCGGATGTCAGGAGGTCATGAAATGGTGGCGGCATTTGAATTTAAAAAAGACAGCACTTTCAAATTTTATTTTATTTATGGCGCGGTAGACAGGAATTCGAGTGGCCGTTATTTAATTCAGGATGGAAACATTATTCTGCAAGCCCAGAAAGAACCCGGCAAGGATTTTACTATTACAAAACAGGAAAAACGTGGTACAGGCACCGCAATTAAAATATCAGACCGAAATGTTTACCTGATACGAAATGTAGTCGGGATTTTTAAAAAGGGAGCAGAACAGGACCAGCAGTTCAGTGATCAGGACGGATATATGCATTCTAATCTGACGGATTGCGATACAATATATATTATCCACACTCTCTTCCCCGATGTGCCGACAGTTATTAATAAAAAGGAGCCACAAAATAATTATTTCGAAATCAGTTTAAATCCCAGCCTGGAAAAAGTCAGCTTTCAGGATTTTACCTTATCTATCGATCCGGAGGGTCTCACGGGTAGTTTGCCGTGGCTATTTGAGCGGGACAAGGCAGTTTTCGTAAAAGTGTCTGAATAGTGCCAACGTACCTGAATCTTCCGCAGAAAAGTTCAGGCGGATCATGCAGGAGTCTGAGGAATGCCTGGAAAAATCCCGGAACCTGATTCAGCAATAGAGATTCTATTCCAACTCTATCGAATTCAGGTGGTGATTCAAATGATTCACATAATCCTGTGCGAGGCATTCAACCGTATGATAACTGACAGTTGCAGTGCCGGTATCAGATTGTACCTGCAGCCTTTCGGGAGGGTAATTTTCCAGCACCCTTATAATCTGTTTATTCAGGAGTCGCCAGAGTTCAAGTAAGTCATGAATATCCGCATTTGCGTAGTGCTGTGCATCCACCCACTCTACCTGGTCATAAGTAACTTTGAAATTTTCCATGTAGGTGGATCTTACAAAGCGCTGCAGGTTAATCTGTGCGCTGTCGATCAGGTGGCCTATGATTTGTTTTTTTGACCACACTCCCGGTCCTGCCTTATAGTTCCAGTTTTTTCGCAGTATGTCTGCACTCAGAAAATTTGTTAATACCGATTCCAATTCCCTGGCAATTTTTTTCATAACCATTATGAATAAGGTTTTGCGCGAAAAGTGGCTGTAATGAGCAGCCTGTATATCATGATTTGGAAAAGCGAAGCCATGCCTTTGGGACAGAGAAACCCAAAGCCCTTCTGAAGCAAATTGTCTCATATTTTATGAGACGCAGCTTCTTATACGAATGTTGCATTTCAGGGAAAAATTATTTTCTGGAGCTTTCCTCCTATAAATCAATCAAAATTGAGTTTACCTGACTTTTGGTTTTAAATACCAGCCTAACCAGAGACCACAAAGTCCCCAGCCGACAACGGCATCCATAAAATGGGCATTTAAATCTGCTTTTGGATACCAGATACTAATCGTATAAGGGGAATTCAGGAACACGATGATACCCGTAATCAGGCAGGCCATAAATATTTTTCCAAATCCAGAGCCGGTCATTTTCATCAAAATCCAGCATAATAGGGCTACCATGATGATATCCACCAGCAAACTACGGGCAATATTGGTGCCCATATTCATTTTCAGTTCCCTGTGGTATTGAATCTGCATCCAGGGTTTACCCATATGGGCATTCATTGACTTTTCCATTTCATCCGACCTTGTCCCCTTGGGAACGCCGGGCAAAAAATAAGACCCGTCTTCCGTGAATTGCGTATTCAGGAAAGACATGATAGTATCCTGTTTGGGCGTGTATTCCTGGCTGGCGTGATGCAGATTCAGGATGGTTGTCCATGACAATGTCTGCCATACAAAAATAATAATACCGCCTACCAGGGCGGCAATCCAAAGTTTTTTCATGCTATTCATTTTAGGAAGATAAAAGTTACGAAAATATTTTTCTCTCCATTCACAAAATGCAGGTGTCGCATTTGCACCGGGAAACGGTCGTTATTACACGGGGTGGCGGTTACCCTAACTGCTAATTTTGTACAGTAAAACAAGGGTATGCGAAAACTTATTTTATCTATGCAGGTATCCCTGGACGGTTTCACAGAGGGTGAAAATGGAGATATATCCTGGATTCAGAAAGAAGATCCGGAACAGTGGTCTGACTTATTCGAAATGCTGGAATCAGTGGATCTGTTCCTTCTTGGCCGGGTAATGTTCCCGGATTACAAGGACTACTGGAAATCCACACTGGCAAACAATAATGCGTCCGCTAACCATAAAAAGTATGCTCAACTGGCGGACAAAACTCCGCACGTGGTTTTTTCACAAACACTGAAAGAACCAGGCTGGGATAACACAAGAATTCTCCCTGGAAATGTTATTGAAGAAGTAAAAAAACTGAAAAACCAGCCGGGAAAGGATATCCAGGTAGTTGGCGGAGCAAAACTTGCCGCGACTATAATAAATGCCGGCCTCATTGACAAATACCGGCTTGTCCTGAATCCGGTCATTGTATGCAAAGGCAAATCTTTTTTCCGCCAGTTAACAAGGAATTCCAAACTTCAACTTCAGTATGTAAAGCCACTTAGATCAGGCGTGGTTATCCTGCGATATAATCCAGCGTAACATCTATGCAAGAGCAGTGTATAGAATTCGTAACTTGGAACAAACGATCTGGTCATTGAAATTCATTGTCAGGAATGATCCTTCCAAATTGGGTAAGGAGGCCGGCCAACTGGCCGGAGAAATAATACGGGAAGTCATTAAAAAAAGAGGAAGTGCGAATATCATACTGGCCACAGGTACAAGCCAGTTTGAAACGCTCAGAAAGCTTACGCAGGAAAACATAGATTGGAGCCAGGTAACCATGTTTCACCTGGATGAATATATCGGTTTGCCAGAATCATCGCCCGCGAGTTTCAGAAGGTATCTAAAAGAAAGGTTTATTGAGGTCGTTTCTCCTTTAAAGGAAGTGCATTTGGTAAATGGCGAAAATGATCCCAATAAGGAATGCCGGCGACTGGGTGATCTCATAAAAAAAAATCCCATAGATGTTGCGCTTTTAGGTATCGGGGAAAATGGTCATATCGGTTTTAATGATCCGCCGGCCGATTTTGAGACAGAAGAACCTTTCATCATCGTGGAGCTGGACAATAAATGCCGGCAACAGCAATTTCAGGAGGGATGGTTCAGCAGCATAGACGAAGTGCCCCCGCAGGCTATCACCATGTCGGTGAAACAAATTATGAAATCGGCAAAGATTATTTGTTCGGCACCTGAACGCAGAAAAGCCGAAGCAGTGAGAGACTGTTTTGGGAATGTGGTTTCCGCACTGCATCCTGCCAGTATTTTGCAAACACATAAAAATTGTATTTGTTTCCTCGACAAATCTTCATCACTCCTGCTTAATAAACAGGTATTGGAATCAAATGAGGAATGATATTCATGCCCTCTTTATAAAATTTCAATTCAATCGCATCAGTGTCTACAAGAAAACCTTTTACCAAGATAAAAAACGGGAATTTAATTACTCCTTCGGGACTGATTCCCGGCGGCACTGTACTGATAAAGGATGGTCTCATAGTCGCGGTGTCTGAAAATGATCCGGATGTACCGGATGCTGAGATCCTGGATGTGGGTGGCAGATATGTTGCTCCCGGATTTATTGATATCCATGTTCACGGCGGTGGTGGTTTCGATTTCATGGACAATACTGTCGAGGCTTTTCTCGCAATCGCCCGGACACACGCCAGATTTGGCACTACAACTATGTATCCAACTACGCTTACCGGACCAACAGGGGAGATTTTAAAAACACTCGAAACTTTTGACAAAGCAGTGCCACTGAATATATCCGGTGCACAGATGATGGGGATGCACCTGGAAGGTCCGTATTTCGCCATGAATCAGCGTGGCGCACAGGATCCGAAATGGATTCGTGACCCTGACCCGGAAGAATATGAATTTATCGTTTCCCATTCCAAAAGCATCCGGCGCTGGAGCGCCGCTCCGGAATTAAAAGGTGCAATCGAATTTGGAGATTATATGAAATCACATGATATTCTTCCCTCCCTGGCGCATACAGATGCTGTTTATGAAGAAGTCATAGAAGCTTTCCGGCATGGTTATACACTGGCTACTCATTTATATTCAGGCATGTCGGGGGTTACCCGCAGAAATGCTTTTCGTTTTGCCGGTGTCGTAGAAAGTGCATTCCTTATTGATGAGATGGATGTGGAGATCATCGGCGACGGCGTGCATCTTCCCGCACCACTTTTACAATTGATTTATAAAATTAAAGGCCCGGATAAAATTGCTTTGATTACGGATTCCATGCGGGCAGCGGCCATGCCACCGGGAGAAAGTGTTATAGGCAACCTGCAATCAGGAATCAGGGTGATCGTTGAAGACGGTGTGTCGAAATTGCCGGACCGAAGTTCTTTTGCAGGCAGTATCGCCACTGCTGACCGGTTGCTGAGGACGATGATAAAAATGGCCGGGGTCTCTCTGACGGATGCAGTGCGGATGATAACGGAAACACCGGCGCGCATCATGAATATATCAGGTCAGAAAGGATCACTGACTGCCGGCAAAGACGCAGATATAGTAGTCTTTGATGAAAATATTTCGATTCACATAACCATGGTAAATGGAAAAGTGATTTGGGGCGGTTAAGATAAAAGCACAGAAAAAAATTAGCCCTTCATTATTCTGCAGACGATTACACTTCGTTTGGGTCCTTCGAAATAATCGTCCAGTCGTCCTTGGCATGGCCCTTCTCCAGCCATGCGTCCATTTTTTTTGCCACTGCAGGTATCACCATTAATTTCCTATTTGACGAACCTGCCTGATCAATCATGAGTCTCGCATCCTTGCGGGCCATACTCAATTCCCAGGACGGCTGATCGAAAGTGTTGCTTGTTATTTTCTTCAATCGTCCCTGGGCAACAACTCCCGGATTGAGTGCTTCCAAAAGTGTGCTAATATCCGAGAGCGGGATATTCAGCGTATCCGCGAGTGTAAGCATATCCGAAACGCCTCCTGTCAGACTGATATGAAAAAGATTTCCCAGTAATTTAATTGAAGCTGCCTTCTCCGGTAGTTCACCGAGGTTCCAAAGTTTACCCGTCATCCGGGATAATTCAGGCTCCATCATTTTCACCAGTTGCTGATCACCGGAAACCAGCATGATACCCGTGCTCTCCAATGCGTTAGGCGGCCCCATGAATACAGGGGCATGTATATAGGGAAATCCTTTTTGTTTCCAGTATGATGACCGTTTTGCAGCTCCCGGGGCAGAAGTGGTGGTATGATCGATAATTATTGCTCCTGCATCAAATCCGGGCGATGCTTTTTCCAGTACTTCATCCACTGATTGGTCATCAGAAAGAGTGAGATGAATACGATTTACTCCTTTTACTGCGTCGGTTACTTTTTCGAAGGCTTTTGCACCGTAAGTCTCCAATGACCTGGCTTTTTCTGCAGATCTGTTCCAAACCTGTACTTTTTCTCCTTTCTTCAAAAGCGCCCGGGTAAAATTGGCACCCAAAAGACCGGTACCCAAAAATGCTATCATGATTCAATGATTTACTTATATCAAAATTAGGTGAATCGGTGCCTTTACACCGAGAGGGGATTACCCAATAACAGGCTGGTACAAAAAAAGTTCGTTACAAATAAAATGTCGCGGGATTATGCACGGTTTTTTATACAATGGTAAATTACATTTGTACCGGAACTTTTTTTTCAGGTAAGATGCATATTCTTATTGCACCAAATGCATTTAAAAACAGTCTGCCTGCAGCGGATGCAGCAGAGGCTATCCGCCGCGGAATCCTTCAAAGCGGGTTAAACTGTAGTACACACTGTTTTCCCATCGGAGACGGCGGAGACGGTACTGCATCCCTGATCACTAACTTTTTCGCAGGCACTTTTTATGAAACCATCGGTTATGATCCTGCATGGAAGCAAATCAAGTCGAACATCGGTTTCATTGAAGGAGGACAAACAGCTGTTATAGAAATGGCAGATATTTCAGGGCTAAAACTTTTGGATCCAACGGAACTTGATCCACTATATGCCACTTCTTTCGGTTGCGGCGAATTGCTCCGGGCGGCGATGGATCAGGGAGCGCGTAAAATTATTCTTGCCATTGGAGGCAGCGCAACCGTAGACGGCGGATGCGGGATCCTGCAAGCGCTTGGTGTCCGTTTCATGGATAAGCTGGGAAATGAGCTGAGTCATTTACCGGAGAGCCTCGGTTATTTAGACGGAATTGATTTATCCGGTATTGATAAAAGAATCTGGAACACCGAATTGGTCGTTCTTTGTGATGTGGAGAATCATCTGCTTGGAGAAAGAGGAGCCGCAGCAGTGTTCGGACCCCAGAAAGGAGCTTCCCCGGAGGACGTGATCCGCCTGGAGAATGCGCTGCAAAAATTACGCGATGTTTCTCTACGTCATACGGGTGTAGATATGAATGTTTTGACTCATGGGGGAGCAGCAGGAGGAACGGCTGCAACACTTCATATTTTTTTAAAAGCGAAGCTTGTTCCAGGTATAGAATATTTTCTGGACATCTCCGGATTTGATGAGGCACTGCGGCAAACCAATCTTTTAATTACAGGTGAAGGAGCCATTGACTATCAAACCATCGAAGGCAAAGCTCCTTTCGGTGTGGCCCGCAGAGCGAAAAAATATAATATTCCCGTGGTTGCGTTAGCCGGTCAATTGCCCCTGGAACCGGACGCCCGGATTACGGATCATTTTGATGTGTTAATGACGATTGGTCATCAGCCGGAAGACCTGACTGATGCGATGTTACATACCGCCAAAAACCTGGAACAAACCGCACGGCAACTGGGCAATATGATTAAAATATTTAAAACCTGATAAATCAAAATGAATAAATCCACCGTAAATGAAATAAAGGAACGTTTTGACAACGAAGTGGAAAGATTTTCCAATCTGGAAACCGGACAGGTATCTACGATTGATGCAAAATTATCTCTTGAGCTGATAACCGAAGCGGCCAACAGAGTCGTACCCGGGGCAAAAACATTGCTTGATCTCGGTTGCGGAGCCGGAAATTACACATTGAAAATGTTGTCAAAAAACAAAAACTTACGATGCACACTTTTGGATCTAAGCAGGCCGATGCTTGACAGAGCATATGAAAGAGTAAGTGCCGAGACTTCCGGCGTTGTGGAAGTCCTTCAGGGCGATATCCGTGATGTCGAATTAAATGAAAATTATTTCGATATCATCCTCGCTGGCGCGGTCCTGCACCATTTAAGAGAAGATGCAGACTGGGAATTTGTATTTGGTAAACTATACCGTATTCTTAAGCCCGGCGGATGTCTGATGATCTCGGATTTAATCACGCAGGATACAGAAGAATTGAGTAATTATATAAAAGAAAAATATGGCGAATACCTGGAAAGCCAGGGTGGCGCGAAATATCGCATGTATGTACAGGACTATGTTGCCAGGGAAGATTCCCCCAGGTCATTGAATTATCAACTCGATCTCATGAAAAAACTGGGCTACAGCAAAACAGAGATCCTGCATAAGAATATCTGTTTCGCGGCTTATTGCGGGATAAAATGAATTTTTCTATTCAAATTCCCAGTGATCCAATCATTATCATATTTCGGACTAATGCTTAATCTTCTGCGAGCAACGCTTCTTTGATCACGTTCAACTCTGCCAGTTTTTCTTCGCTTACTTTCGGATATTTCAAACCAAGTGAATCCAGTGTATTGATAACTGCAGAAGCCACTACCACGCGACTGAACGCTTTATTATCAGCGGGAACTACGTACCATGGAGATTCTTTGGTAGAAGTATGACGAATTAATTCTTCGTATGCATTCATATAATCCTTCCAGTACTTTCTTTCCTTAGCATCAGAAGCGGAGAATTTCCATTGCTTATCAGGATCATTGATCCGGTCCAGGAAACGTTTCTTTTGTTCCCTGGCGGAGACATTCAGGAAAAATTTACAAACTACAATTCCATTTCGGTTCAGGTAGCCTTCAAAATTCCGGATATCTTTTAGCCGGTCGTCCCATATATCATCTGTAATCAACTCTTCCGGGAGTTTTTGGTTTCTAAGGAATGCCTCGTGTACGCGAACAGCCAGAACTTCTTCATAGTAGGAACGGTTAAATATGCCAATCCTTCCACGTTCGGGTAGGTTTTTCATGCACCGCCATAAATAATCATGATCCAGTTCTTCTGCAGAAGGGGCTTTATAAGAAGTTACCTGACAACCCTGGGGATTCACTCCAGACATGACATGCCGGATTGCTCCATCTTTACCTGCCGCATCCATGGCCTGAAATATGAGCAGAATCGCCCATTTGTCCTGTGCATATAAAACTTCCTGCAGTGCAGACAGTGCTTTTACACCCAGTAGCAATGCCTGCTTAGCCAGGGGCTTGTCTTCCGGGCCCAGACCTGCATCCTCCTCCGGATCATAGTCTTTCAGCTTGAAATCTTTTCCATCTTTTATGCGAAACTGTTTGGAGAATTCTTTTGCACGGCTGATCAGTTCCTTTTTTGATAATTCATCTAAGTCTGATAACCGTTCGCCAACTTTTGATTTCATGGTTTTAAATTTATGCTTTGATTAATCTGCCTTATTTACCCGTTACCTAATATAAATCCGGTGTTTCTTCATGGATTGGTTCATTGCGTGAAATAAATTTCCTGATATACTCCACGCCTTCTGCGGGGTCATCTGTAACAAATGCAAGTCCCAGGTCTTTTTCTGAAATAGTGCCTTCCCCAAGCATCGTATCACGAATAAATTTTTGCATGTGCTGCCAGTAAGACCGCCCCATGCAGACTACGGGCCTGGGTGGTAATTTACCCGTCTGTAATAAAGTCAACACCTCGAAGATTTCATCCATCGTGCCAAACCCTCCAGGCATCAGAACATAGGCCACTGAATTTTTCCGGAGAATTACTTTACGTGTAAAAAAGAATTCAAATTCAGCCTTTGTGTCAATAAATGGATTTAGCATTTGTTCGAAAGGCAATTTGATATTACAACCCAGGGAAACGCCACCTCCTTCCTTTGCTCCCCTATTGGCCGCTTCCATTACGCCAGGTCCGCCGCCGGTCATAACAGAAAACCCCTCTTGAGCAAGTTGTTTTCCCATAATGCGGGCCAATTGATAATATGGATGATCTTCCCTGAACCTGGCAGAACCATAAACAGTTACACAGTTTTTAACAGTAGAAAACAAACTAATTCCCTGCCAGAGGTCAGCAAGCGCTTTATGCGAATCCCGGATCTCGTCGGCCATGCTGCGGTCTCCACTTAAGTAATTTTGATCATTGCTCTTCATACTTAAAAAAATTTCCTGGTTGTTTGGACGGTTTAATTTTAATTTTGAAAATCAGTCACCCATCTATTCCTCCCTGAAACTCGACAATGGTTTCGGCTATGGTTGACGACCGGCTGACGTGCCCGGTTATTTCTTCCATTCCCTGTTTCCGGAGCATCTCCCGCACATTGGAAAGAGCCTGGACGATCCGGGTTTCTCTTCCTTCTTTATTTAATGTTGCTGCCAGGTTTAAAAGCATTTTTGATCCTGCAATGTCGATGTATGGAACAGCTGAAAGGTCAAGAATCAGGAGTTTAATATCTTCCCCCGATGATATCAGGTGATGATTTATTTTTTCAAGAATGTGTCCTGCATTGAAATACAAAATCGAAGACTCTATTCTTACAATTAAAATTCCCGGTGTGATTATATTGTCAGGATGTCTGGTCATATCTGAGTAATGACCTGAATTACCGATTCTGCCAAGGAGCGCAACTTCCGGCTGGGAAGTACGCCTGATCAGAAGAAT
>JGI1027J12803_100129012_pt1 | contig 10796 bp, 10 predicted proteins | sample IowNatreferecore_FD_12803 | JGI IMG/M metagenome (IMG submission 12803) | reverse complement strand
CCGAAAATCGGCGAGGCGATGTTAGCGACGCCCTGCGCCATCAACTCGACGTTAGGATTGTGCTTGTCTCCACCCATCTGGTCGGCCACCATCGCCGACATCAGCGACTCGATCGCGCCAAGCATTGCGACAGCGATCGCTGGGGAGATCAGGTGAAGGATCAGGTCGCTGCGGAAGTTCGGCATATCGACATGCGGCAAGCCCGATGGGATCCCACCGAAGCGAGAGCCGATCGTCTCCACCGGCAGGCGAAGCAGAACCACCGCGGCGGTTCCGAGCAGCAGTGCCAGGATGTATCCGGGAACGCGCTTCAGGAAACGTACGCAAAGCAGAATTACCAGAATTCCGCACAACGAGACTGTCGTTGCTTCCCATGAAATCGTCGGAGCGGCGTGAACGAGTGCGCGCATCCGGCCTAGAAAATCTCCGGGGACCTTCTCAAGTTTCAGTCCGAAAAAGTCTTTGAGCTGCGTGCTGGCAATGAGGACGGCGATGCCATTGGTGAATCCCAGGACGACGGGGCGCGGTATGAACTTTACGGCCGCACCGAGCCCGGTGGCACCCATCACGAGAAGCAGGACCCCGGCCATCATGGTGCACATGAACAGGCCATCGATGCCGTACTTGGCGACGATGCCGGCTACGACGACAACGAAAGCGCCAGTCGGTCCGCCAATTTGGAAGCGCGAACCGCCAAGGGCGGAGATGATGAACCCGGTGACGACCGCGCAGTAAATGCCAGCCTGTGGAGAGAGACCGCTGGCGATGGAGAATGCCATGGCCAACGGAAGCGCAACGAGACCGACGGTCACGCCGGCCAGCAGATCGCGCGAGAAATCAGCAGAGGAGTAATTTCGTAAACAGAGAACTAACTTCGGTAACCACGAATCCATTGCGTACAGCTTCTTTCAGAAAAAGACTTCCATCATATCTACTCTGGCATAGCGGTAAGCCTGCACACAATGATGTGCTGGTAGTATCGGCACCCTGAAGTACACGTACCCGCTAAGGTGTCGTTACTTTGTTGTCTGCAAGAAATTTCCGAATCGCGGCTGGGGCCGGTGCAGTGTCAGCCATGCGATATTCCACATTTACTACTGCCCATCTCATCTTGCGCGAAGAGTATGGAAAGAAAGAATTTGCGGAACATGCCGCGATGTCTAAGCAGTAGCTGATGACCGGTCAAGCGATGTTCTCGGCAGCGCAGCTTTCGACGGAATGTCACTTTTAAGTTAAATCTCGATTCAGCCGCCGCAACTGGCTGATTCTTGCATATAATTCCGCCAAACTTTTGTGGGGTGGGTCATTCCGTGCACTCGCTTCGGTTCCTTTCCGCACTTACTCTCGTCGTTGGTGTCCTCGCTGTTCCGCCGCGGACCTCAGCCCAGTCATTGAACGAAACTCCAAGCCGCAGTTTCGTTGGCGAAACCATGACCGTCGACGTCGATGTCGTTGACGTTTTCTTCAACGTGAAGCAGAAGGGCAAGTTCGTCGAGAACCTGTCGAAAGAAGATTTTGTTCTCACCGAGAATAGTCGCCAGCAAGACATCAGTTACTTCTCCGCGGAAGCCCATGCGCCACTCAGCCTGGGCATGCTGATTGACACCAGCGATAGCGAGGCTCCGGCGCTTCAGCGTGAACACGAAGTGGCGAAGCGCTTTCTCGACCAGGTCCTCACCGAAGGTGACGAGGGCATGGTCGTCAGCTTCGACTCTTACGTTGACTTAAAGCAGGAGTTCTCGGGCGACCATGCTGTCCTGTTGAATGCGATTAGCCATGCCCGGAACCAATACTCACGTCGTGCCCCGCAAATCGATCCAGGACCGATGCCAAGGTTGCGCAGTACGGCTTTATACGACGCCATCTCCGGAGCGGCGCAGTATCGATTCGCCCAACGCCGCGGCCGCAAAGCCATGATCATCATCACTGATGGCCAGGACATGGGCAGCCGCAAGTCGGCAAAGGAAGCGATTGAAGCGGCACTCAAGTCCAATACCATCTGCTATGTGCTGCTGGTAGGTGACAGCCAATACATGCAGAGTGCCGAGTACGCTGGCACCGAACGGATGAAATACCTGGCTAGCGAAACCGGCGGCCGCATGATTCAGATGAACCACAATCTGAAGAACCTCGAGCCCTCGCTGCTGGAGATTGCTGCGGAACTCCGTCACCACTACAGCATCGGCTATAGTCCGCAAAACCGCTCACACAAGGGAGACTATCGCCGGATTTCGATTCGTTGCAGGCGCGGTTACGACGTGCAATCCCGCCGCGGGTACTACGCAATTCACGAGCCCATGGCGGAAACCCCGCAAGAAACTCGCGCTAGCAACTAGAAAAGGGCCGGAAGATTCCGGCCCTCAGTCGCAAAGCAAAACTGGTTACAGGATGTAGCGCGAGAGATCCTGGTCCTTGACGACATCCGCAAGCATCTTGCGAACATAGTCCCCGTCGATCCGCACGTCTTTCTCCTTCAACTCCGGTGCACTGAAGCTGATCTCGTCGAGCACGCGCTCCATGATGGTGTGCAGACGTCTCGCCCCGATGTTTTCGGTCGTCTCATTCACCCGGGCGGCGAAGTTGGCCACCTGTTCGAGGGCGTCTGGCGTGAACTCCAGCTTGATGCCTTCAGTCTCGAGTAAAGCAATGTACTGCTTCACCAGCGACGACTTCGGTTCGGTCAAGATCTTGACGAAATCCTCGATGTTCAGCGACTTGAGTTCCACGCGGATCGGAAAGCGACCCTGCAGTTCAGGGATCAGGTCGCTCGGCTTCGATACGTGGAACGCCCCGGCTGCGATGAACAGGATGTGATCTGTGCGCACCATGCCGTAGCGCGTGTTGACGGTCGTCCCTTCCACGATCGGCAGAATGTCGCGCTGCACACCTTCACGCGAGACGTCGGGCCCGTGACCACCTTCGCGTCCGGCAATCTTGTCGATCTCATCGAGGAAGATGATGCCGGAGTTCTCCACGCGTTCCAGGGATATGCGGGTGACCTGGTCCATATCGATCAGGCGCTGCTCTTCTTCGGCGATGAGGTAATCGAATGCCTCGCTTACCTTCATCTTCCGCTTCTTCGTGCGCTGGCCGAAGATGTTAGGGAGCATATCCTTCATGTTGATATCCATCTCCTCGACGCCCTGGTTGGAGATGATTTCAAAGGCAGGCATGTTCTTTTCGCGTACTTCGAGTTCGACGATGCGCTCGTCCAGCTTTCCCTCGCGCAGTTGCTGACGCAGCTTCTCGCGTGTACGGGAGCTGGATTCGCCAGAGAGGATCGGTTGTGATCCGAACCCCATCTGCGTGTTTCCGCCATCGGCGGGAGTGGGGCCTGTCGGCAACAGAAGATCCAGCAATCGTTCCTCGGCGTTCAACTCGGCCTTATCGGCGACGTCTTCCAGCTTCTCCTCGCGAACCATTTCGATGGCGATCTCGATAAGGTCACGGATCATCGACTCGACGTCACGGCCGACATAGCCGACCTCGGTGAATTTCGACGCTTCCACCTTGAGGAATGGTGAGTTCGCAAGCTTCGCCAACCGTCGTGCGATCTCCGTTTTACCGACCCCGGTGGGTCCGATCATGATGATGTTCTTCGGCATCACCTCTTCGGCAAGTTCGGGCGTCAGCTTCTGCCGGCGGGTGCGATTGCGCAGCGCAATGGCGACAGCGCGTTTTGCTTCGTGCTGACCGACAACATGCTTGTCGAGTTCAGCGACGATTTCGCGCGGAGTCAATTCATCCAGCGCGATCTGTTCTTCTTCTACGGTACCGGGGAGATATATGGCCACTTCCACTCCAATCTGAAACTGCTATTACTTCCGGTCCTTGAGGCGAATGACGAAACGCAGACCGGACCACGTTTCGTCGATAGCACAAACCTTTGTGTCCACCAGCCCAGCCGCCAGACCGATCTCACGAACAAAATTCTCGTTCAAGTCGGTCGGAACCCCAGATGCCTTCTTCGGCCACGCGATCCAGAGCATTCCATTCTGCGCCAGCCGCTTTGCGGTGCTGACAAATCGCTTCTTCAAATCGCCGGCTGAAGTCGAGAACAGCACACCAACATCGATCTCGGCCCTGCCATTCGCGACTACCGAACATCCCATGGGCAAATCGCCGAGGAGATCGAGAAAATTGCCCGGATCGTTCACCACGAGCACCCGATCGCCATCCTTGATGCCGATCTTCTTGAGCAGGGGTGTTCCGGAATAACCCGGCATGCCGCCTCCGGCGTGGATCGAACTGCTATAGTTCCTCGACGGTGATCTTCTCGTTGGTATAGATGCAAGTCTGGGCGGCAAGCCTCATTGCTTCTTCACAGATCTTCCGGGCATCCAACTCGGTATGCTGCATCAGTGCAAGCGCGGCAACGGTGGCAAACGAACCACCACTACCAATCGCCGCCACTCCATTGTCGGGCTCGATGACATCGCCCTGGCCACTCAGCAGGTACGTCTGTTCCTTGTCGGCCACGAGCAGCAAGGCTTCTAACTGGCGAAGGCTCTTGTCGGTACGCCAATCCTTGGCTAGTTCCACCGCGGCGCGGCCGAGGTTACCGTGATATTGCTCCAGCTTCGATTCGAACCGGGAGAAGAGAGAAAAGGCGTCGGCGGTTGAACCGGCAAAGCCAGCCAGTATTTTCTCCTGGTAGAGCCGGCGTATCTTCTTGGCGCCATGTTTCATGACGTGGTCGCCCATGGTTACCTGACCATCGCCGGCCATTACCACCCGGCCATTCCGCCGGACGCACAACACGGTCGTCGAACGAATCCTGCCACGATGCGGTTCTGATACTACAGATTGCTTATTTCTCATGTGTTTAAACGTCAATTATAGCAGTCGGGTTATTGGCGAGAGCCTAGCCGGATAGGTAGGCAGCGCTCCCAAAAAGACGAAGCGCAGGCGACTGTGCCTGCGCTTGATCTTGATTCGATGCAGATTATGCGGGCTGAACTTTGTGCACCTGGCCCGTGAGATCGTCGATCTTGGCCTGGAGCACATGGCGCATCGACAGCATACCCAGAAGGCGTCCGTCGTCATCGACGATAGGAAGATGCCGGTGGTGGGCATCTACCATCACGGCCAATGCCTCTGCCGGAGATATCTCGCTCGTGGCTAGCACGACCGGAGTTGTCATCACCTCCCGCACAGGGACTTCTGCCGCCCGGCGTGAATCCAGCGCCAGCTTCTGCATAACATCGCGTTCGGTAAAAATTCCTGCCACCACCCGGTTATCGTCCAACACGGCAGCCGCCCCGGTTCGTTTATCCAGCATTTCCTTGATAGCGTCGGCAGCTGTCGCGGTCAGATTCACTACTGCATGGGTCTCATCACAAATAGAAAGAATGCTCATATATAAACATCCACCTTCACCTCCGCCGAAGAAGGGCTTCCAGCGGCGGAATAAGGACTATATGCCGAGGTGCAGGCTTTCGTCCACGACCTGTGAGTGGTAGCCCCCTCCGGAGCAGCAGACACTTTATTCGACAAAGGCGTCGACTTCGATCTCGACCAGCATCTCCGGGGCGATCAAAGCTTTTACTTCCACCATGGTAGCGGCGGGGCGAATGTCTCGAAAGAACTCGCCATGCGCGCGACCCAGTTCTTCCCATCGCGAGATATCGGTCACGAACATCCGGGTGCGAACGACATTCTTCATCGAGGCACCCGCCTTTTGCAGCGCTGACTCGATGTTTCGGAGCGTTTGCACCGATTGCGCGTAGAGATCTCCAGTCCCAACGATTTTCCCGTCCGCGCCGGTTGCGGTAGTTCCTGCTACGTGAATATACGGACCGACGCGCACTGCGCGAGAGTAACCAACCTTTGGTTCGTACGGGGAGCCACCAGAAATGGTCTGCCGTTCCATTGAGCCTCCTACACGGTTGATGCGAGTTGCCCGCCGAAGTCGCAATTTAGCAACCCATGCTGAACAGTGCTGATGCTCGACTGCAGGCCGGGAAGGCTGTGTTCTGCAACCAATTCACGAGAACACGCCTTCCAATCTATTAGTCACGAGCCTTTCGAGTGTTGCGTTATCCGATTCTGGGTATTGCATCTGGAGCCGACTCGGGATATTTAGTGCGACACAGGATTCGACACTGCCGCCAGGAACGGGGCTCGGGGGAGGATGGGACCAATGTCAACGATACCGGAATCGCACCCGCTACGGTCGTTCTTCCAGGAACGCGTGCAGGAGCATTTCGAACAGGAGATCGGTCTTCGAGATACCGAACTACAAGCGTATGTCGCCAACATGCTGACGGACTTTTGCGAAAGCGAGCAGCTATGCAAGATTCGCGATGCCAGTGGGCGTCCGCTGCACGACGTTGGCGAGATGCTGCTTGAATCCGATCCCATCTACGGTCCCGCTCCATCGTTCGACCGCGAGCGCCAGGTGCGCAAACACATCGGCGATTACACTTTGTTCTGCACCGGCATGTTTCCGGAGAGCATCAATCACTTCCGGCTCCGCAAGAAGCGGCTGGAAAACTTTGTCGACTGGATGAAGGCTGGCAAAGAAAGCTACTACATCGTTTCCAAGTTCGAGCACTTCGAATATGCGAAAGTCGCGCCGCTGTTTGCTCGACTCTCGCACGAGTTCGAGGCCTGTGTTTTCGGCCTGAATTGCGTGAAAAACGAGTTGCTGGAACGGCAACATCCGATCGTGCGCAGGGCAGAAAACTTCATCATGTAGTCGAGAATTACTCGCGTTTATTCCCCACAAGTGATAGTGGGAATCGTCACATTCGTGTGGCAACAACTGCCTCCCCATCGGGTTCAATATAGACATACAGTCATATCGATATTCACATGAGGCAGTCATGAACTGGTCACGCCTGGTGCCTAAATTCAGCTTTCTAGAGTTGTTAGGGGCCGTATTCTCCAAACTGAGGCCTGCTATATTTGCACCCGGAATAGCCATCAAACCGCGGCCTTCTCGTCTTCAGTGACTTCGATCCGATAGAAGCTCAGCGAAGATTCTCCCTGGTCCAACCGTCTGTACCTTTGGAGTTGTCCTTCTCCCGGTCCGGGATCAAACCGCTTTTCATGTTCCGCCACCAGTATCCCTCCTGGTGCGAGTAGCCCTGTTTGCGAAACCACCCTCAGAGTCTGTCCGTAGGCTCCCTGCTGTTTGTAGGGTGGGTCGAGGAAGATCACATCAGGGGCTACGCCTGATTCGCCAAGCTGCCGTAGTGTTTCCACAGCCGATCGCTCGTACACGTCGGCTTCCTCGTTGACGCCTAATGACTGAAGGTTCGTGCGAATCACCTGGACAGCCTTCCTCGCGGACTCAACGAAAAAGACGTGGGAAGCGCCGCGACTCAGCGCCTCGATTCCCACAGAACCGGTCCCGGCAAAGAGATCGACGAATACCACGTCCTCCAGTTTTCCGGCTGCGCTCAATACGTTGAACAGAGTCTCGCGAAGCCGGTCGTAGGTGGGTCGAGTATCGTCGCCAGGCAGCGATTGCAGGTTCCGGCTACGAAATTTTCCAGCAATTACGCGCATCTCTGCGGTTTCCGGGAACGTATAAAGCTTAGTCGACGTCTAACTGTATAGAATTAACTCGGCAGGGGGCAACGCTGCATTCTGAATGAGAAACGGATCGATATCTGCGGGTCGGTTATTCGGGGTTGAACTGCGCGTCCACATTACGTTTGCGCTGCTTCTGATCTTCGTGCTGGCTACGCAATCCTATGCTGGCGGGGCGCGCGGAGCGGTTCGTGGTCTGATCCTCGTCGCCATCATCTTCGGATCGGTCATCGCGCATGAGCTTGGCCATGCCGTAACCGCAATGAGCTTTGGATTAGATGTGCGCTCCATCATTTTGTTGCCGATCGGCGGCATAACGATCATGGAAGACGCGTCCCAAACCAAGCCCGATCCGCGCCGAGACGCGCGAGTCTCTCTTGCCGGACCTCTCGTGAACCTCGTATTGGCAGTCTTCTTCGGGACCGGAATTCTGATCTTCCTGCCACAGATCCAGCTATTCGCGAAGCCTTGGGTTGATTCTTCGAATCTCTTGCGGAGCCTGGTCTGGACGAATGCCTTTCTGGGCGCATTCAACCTATTGCCGTTTTACCCAATGGACGGGGGCCGTGTACTGCGCGCCCTCCTCAGCACGCGCATGAATTACCTGGTCGCCACCCGGCGAGCCGTGTTGCTCGGCCAGGTCTTTGCCATCACCCTGCTGGTTGTCGGAGTCAAGATCAACGATCCGTGGCTGATCATGGTCGCCGTGTTCCTGTTCTTCGGCGCCCAGGTAGAGGATCGGTCTGCGGTCTTTCAGTCAGTGCTGGAAAGTGTGCGCATGGAAGACGTGATGCTCACGGACTTCAAAACGCTCTCACCTGCGGATACGCTGGAAGATGCTCTACAGAAGGTTGTGCACTCTCTGCAGGATGACTACCCGGTTGTCCGTGGCGGAGACATGGTGGGGACCATCTCGCGCCAGCGGATCATGGAAACGCTTCGCGCCCATGGAAACGGGTACGTTCAGGGAGCGATGAACCGCTTCTTCCAAACCGCGAATCGCTATGACACGCTGGCTGCGGTTTTCCGTCGCGCCGGACAAACCGGGCTCACGCTGGTCCCGGTGGTTGATGGCGACCACCTGATCGGGATCGTCACTCTGCAGAACCTGACGCACAGCATGGCAACACTGGCACAGGCGAAGAAACTCAAGCCACCAGAGGCATAAAACACGAGGGCACGAAGTCTCTGTTCTACAGAACGATCGCTCTCGCCTCGACGACCGCGTCCACTTTTCGAATCTTGTCCAGCACAGCATCGGGTACGCGCCCATCCACATGAACGATTCCGATCGCTGAGGCCTTTGCCGGAGCATCAGCGGCGCGCCCGAGCGAGAAGTCTGCGATATTCACCTGGCCGTCGCCGAGGATGGTTCCGACCTTGCCGATAACGCCGGGAACATCCTGGTTCCGCATATAGAGGAGGTTGCGGCCCAGTGGTGCTTCGACATCGATGTTATCGACTGCGAGGAGTCGTGGGCGGTCCTCATGTAGCACCGTCCCCTTCATCTCGTGGGAGTCGCTGGCCGTGCGCACCTCGACCGATAACACGTTTGCTGCGCCACCGCTGGAGCGCTCCTTTCGAGTCTCCATCACGTGCAGTCCGCGTTCGGTGGCGATCTTGGCAGCGTTCACGACGTTCGCCGAGCCCGCCAGTGAAACGTTGAGAATCCCCATCAGCACCGAATTCTTTACCAACTCCGTCTTCCAGCGGCTCAAGTCGCCGGAGTAGCGAATGGTGACCTGTTCCGGGCGGCCTTCGGTGATCTGCGCAAGAAAAGACCCCATCTTCCCCCCGAGCACGATGAAAGGCCGAGCCAGCGTGTATTCCTCCTCGGACATGGAAGGTACGTTGACGGCATTCTGAATCACGCCGTTCTTGAGATATTCCTTCACTTGCTGAGCGATCTGCACGCCGACGGCATCCTGGGCTTCGTTGGTCGAACCGGCGATGTGCGGCGTCGCGATTACCTGCGGCAATCCGATCAGTGGCGAACTCTTCGGTGGCTCTTCGCAGAAAACGTCTGTGGCGAATCCGGCGATCTGTCCGGCTTTGATCGCTTCGGCAACCGCGGCTTCGTTGACGAGTTCACCGCGCGCGCAGTTGACCAGACGTACGCCCTTCTTCATCTTGCCGATCGCTTCGGGTCCGATCAGGCCTGTTGTCTGCGGCGTGAGCGCCATATGCAGCGAAATGTAGTCGGCCGATTTCAATACATCGTCCATGGACTTCAACTCGACGCCTGCCTGCTCGGCAACAGTTGGCGGAACGAAGGGATCGAAGGCAATTGTCCTCATGCCAAAGGCCTGCGCTCGCCGTGCGACTTCGACGCCAATCCGTCCCAGCCCAAGAACTCCGAGGGTCTTGCCGCGAAGCTCGGTTCCTTGCAGCGCCTTCTTCTCCCACTTTCCCTGGTGCATCAGTTCATTTGCACGGCAGACCTGTCGCGCCATTGCGAGCATCAGTCCAAGCGTGTGCTCGGCAACAGCAACTGCGTTTGCGCCAGGCGTGTTCATCACCGCGATGCCTTTGTTTGTCGCGGCATCGAGATCGATGTTGTCCACACCAACCCCGGCCCGACCGATCACGCGCAGCTTTCCGGCATGCTCCAGAAGCGCTTTGTCAGCCTGCACGGCAGAGCGCACGATAAGTGCGTCGGCATCGGCCAGTTCTTTCGGGAGATTGCCCGCAACCTGCTCGGCGGTCAGAACGGTCCAGCTGGATTCCTCGGTGAATAGGGAAATAGCGGCGGGAGAAATCTTCTCCGCGATCACGATCTTCATGAAATGTCCTAATTAGGAAGGCGGTAGTACGACCCGGTAATTATTATCTCAAAAAGACGAACCGCGGATGACACGGATATTCACGATTTCCCTCTTCAGAAAAATTCGCGAAGATCCGCGCAAATCCGTGGTTGGTTTTACGCCTTTGCTTTCGCTTCCGAAGTGCTGCGCAGATACGACAACTGTGCGGCCTTCAGTCCTGCACCGAACTCGATGTGCTTCGGCTTCTGGACTTTCGCCAGCACATGCTCGAGCGCCCCGATCATCCCGATGGTGTCGAGATAATCGTAGTAGCCGAGGTGCGCGACGCGGAACAGCTTGCCCTTCATCTCTCCCTGGCCGTTGGCGAGTACTGAAGCAAAGCGTTCGCGGAATTCCTTCACGATCGCTCCAGAATCGAGTCCCTCTGGCGCAACAACCGCCGTCACTGCCGCCGCCGGACAGGTTGGCGAGAACAGCTTCAACCCCAGCGCC
>JGI1027J12803_100223617_pt1 | contig 10810 bp, 5 predicted proteins | sample IowNatreferecore_FD_12803 | JGI IMG/M metagenome (IMG submission 12803) | reverse complement strand
GTTGCCTGAAGACGAACGCTGTTGGCATCACCGGTTGCTTTCTTTACGGATGCGTCAGCAATTCTTTCGGCGATGAGCACGCCCTGATCTGCTTTTACAATTTCTTTCTGGATCTCAGCAATTGCTGTTTCCTTCTCCAGACTTTGTCTGGTTTCCTGCGCCTTCATCTGTGTTTCGTAAGTCACTTTTTGTTCCTCGGCAATTTTCCTGTCTGTTAGTGTCTTCATCAGACTTTCCGGCGGAACGATATCACCGATCAGCGTGTCGACTCCTATTACATTGTACTGTTCCAGCACTTTTCCGATATGTTCGCGGGCCGAGTCTTGTCTTTCTTTGCGGGTACCGAGGAAGGCGATCACATCGCTGTCCTGCGCCGAGTTCCTGAAATAGTTTCCGATGGTTGGTTCCAACACCTGGCTCACCAGATTGATCATATTTCCAAAACGACCGATCACTTTCGGCGCTTCAGTCGTCGGGATGTGAATAATTTGGGCAACATCGAGATTAAAGGGAAAGCCATCCTTGCTTCTCACAGTGATCGTTGACAAATTTTTATCCAATTGATGGGATTCGCTTCTGGCATTGGCCCAATTCAGCACCAGGTTGGTAGTCGGAACCAATTCCACTTTCATGATAAATGGGTTAATGGGATACTTGCCCGGACCCAATGGTTCTGCCCATACGCCTTTATTTCCTTTCCCCACAATATTCCCATGTTTGAATTCTGAACCACTGATATCGACACCTTCAGGACCCACATAGGAAATAACAACACCTACATGGCCAATCGGAATCTCCGTCATGTTCACCATATCCACTTTGCCAAACCAGGGATTCAGAAAATAAGAACCTGCCAGGATCACCTGTTCCTGCAAACCTTTGAATCCGCCGTTAGTCAGGAATAAATCCACGTCCTGAAATTTGTTGTGTCCTTCAACGATCTTTCCGGCGATCTGACCCTCTTCCAGGGGATTCCCTTCCATGGTTGTGACTACACCCACAGCATTATCCGGTATCGTAATCATATCTGTCATTTCCAGCTCAAATAAAAAGGTATTGATGCGATAAGAACCCGGTGTGATGACCGCTGTCTGGCGGCCTTTACGGCCTCCATTTTTCAGAAAGGCTACAGCATCCTGAAATGAATCGCTATTTACTTTACGACCCAGGATGGAGCCAATTTCCAGTTCGGCGCCGTCTTTCGCAAGTACAAGTCCGAGTTTTCCTGTAGGGATCACAGTGAAGGATTCGAAAGTGACGGTATATTGCCAGATCCATTTCCAGAAGTAAACACCGGGAGCAAGTGTCTGCGCCTGGAAGCCTGCTTCACCCTCGGTAGCAATGATACGCCCCTCGGGTAATTCCTGTTTGCCAACCAATACAAATTTCTTTGTGACCAGTCCGATCTTGTCCTGTGGCACAATCACGACTCCAAAAAAAATACGAAGAATAAAACGATAGAGTACAAAACAAATCAAAATCACTCCTCCGATGATGGCCCACCGGAGTATAACAGCGTTATCCATTTGAAAAATGGTTTAGGGTTAAAATTGGAAATAATACAGACGCATAATACTACAAAAGAATTAGCTTAATGAACAATCTTTTACTTTAGCAAAATAATTATTCTGCTAAGTGTTTACTCTTATAAAATCCAGCGTCTTACCCGTGGCACGGGTAAATTTATTTTGAGTTTATTTTCACTGCTGCGACTTACTTTATCGCAGGGATTCTTCTTTCCGGCTTCGTGCCAGCTTGCTGCTTTGTTGCTGCTTTGTTGCTGTCTTACTGCTGTTTTACTGGTGCGGACAGCAATCCAACAGCAACAAAACAGCTATCTGATAAGAAGCTGGTAAGAATCTCACTATTGTTTCGCCTTTATTCCGGCACTCCAAATTCCGGGAAGTTCAAAAAAAATATTTTCCCGTGCCACGGGCAAGACACTGGAACCTCTTTTTTTAAGGACTGCATATTTGTGGCGTAAACAAAAGGTTTGGTAATTTTAGTTGCTTTGCAGTTAACAGCGATAAACCATTCGATTGATGTGTGATAATCAGACCCGAATTATTAGGCAGGCAGGCGGTTCTTCAAATTTTTTCCTGATATTTTTATTTCCCTTCCTGGTTAGTTCGACCCGCGGCCAGACACTTACGTTAAAGGATGCCATAAACTCAGCGCTGAACAACTATGGCACAGTTAAAGCAAAGGGCAATTATCTCAAAGCATCACAGGCATCTGTAAAGCAGGCCTCGTCAGTTTATTTACCAAATCTGAGTCTTGCGGCACAACAGGCTTACGGTACGGCAAACGGGCAATTCGGACCGGTGATTGCCATCGGCGGATTGAATGCAGCTTCGTCAGGGCCGCCCTTTCTTAGGCAGAATTGGAACGCTGCATTCGGCGGTCTCTACCTGGCAAACATCAGCTGGGATTTTTTCAGCTTTGGAAGGGTTCGGGAAAATGTTAAAGTGGCCGAAGCGATCGAACTTCAGGATGCCAGTGACCTGGACCAGGAAAAATTTCAATTGCAGGTAAGGGTTTCCGGCGCCTATCTCAGCCTGCTGGCTGCACAAAGATTCAAATGGTCAGAACAGAAAAACCTCGAACGGGCCACTGAACTTAGTCTGGTTGTATTGGCCCGCACAAAAAACGGATTGAATGCCGGCGTGGACTCCTCACAGGCCAACGCAGAAGTATCCAGTGCTAAAATTGCGCTGACCAATGCAATCAATTACGAGGCGGAACAGGCAAGCCAGCTGGCGCAACTGATGGGTATTCCTTATCAGACCTTTATTTTGGATACGATTTTTTTAAACCGCATTCCCGCTTCTCTATATTCGGCCCCGGGTACCGGAGAACTGCATCCGGTATTAAAGTTTTATCAAAGCCGGATTAATGTAAGCCTGCAACAGGAAAAGTATTTTGACCGGTTTAAATATCCCGTGTTCTCGCTGGTAGGCGTGTTGCAGAGCAGGGGATCAGGTTTTCAAAGTGATTACAGTCAGATCTATCCGGATAATTTTACCCACAGCTACTGGAACGGGGTCAAGCCAACGAATAGCAACTACCTTCTGGGCATCGGCGTGGTCTGGAATTTAACCAATCCTATCAGGGTGCGCCAGCAGGTCACGGCACAGGAATGGACTTCTAAGGGATTACAAAATGAATATGAACTCGTCAGTCAGCAGATCAAAACACAACTTGCCTTGGCTGATGAAAAAATAAAATTTGCAATTGCCAATTATAATGAAGCGCCGGTACAAATGAAAGCAGCCTCGGATGCCTTTTTACAGAAATCGGTACTCTATAAAAACGGTCTTACGAATATCGTGGATCTTACGCAATCATTATACATACTGAACCGTGCGGAGACCGATCGCGATATTTCCGACAGCAATGTGTGGCAGGCACTGTTGCTTAAAGCAGCAGCCAGCGGTGATTTTGGTTTATTTGAAAATGAAATTAAGTAGATACCATGGAGATTATAAATAACACATTTCTATCCATGCCGCCGGTTTTAAAAAACACCATTTCATGGGATTAATAAGAAGCGCGCTAAGAAAACCAATATCCATTTTGGTTATTGTGATGGGTCTGTTTTTTTTCGGAGTGAATGCTGTGCGTAATATCAAGATTGATATTTTCCCGGAACTGAATCTTCCGGTAATTTATATTTCCCATCCTTATGGTGGTTTTACGCCCACCCAAATGGAGGCCTATTTTGCAAAAACTTACGTCAATTTGTTGCTGTATGTGTCCGGTGTAAAAAGTATCGAGACCAGAAATATTCAGGGGCTGACTTTAATGAAGCTTACTTTTTACCAGGGCACGAATATGGCCCAGGCTGCAGCAGAGGTAACCGCGTTTACCAATCGCGCACAGACTGCCTTTCCACCCGGGTCTCAGCCGCCTTTTATTCTTCGGTTTGACGCATCCACTCTGCCCATCGGGCAATTGGTGTTAAGCAGTAAAATTCGTTCTAACAATGAACTCATGGATCTGGCCAATGTATATGTCCGTGCTTCCTTTACTTCAGTACCAGGTCTTGTTTCTCCTGCACCGTTTGGTGGTAACGTCCGGACCATCGTTATAAAAGTAGATCCTGAATTGCTGCGGGTTCACCACCTTACCCCTGACCAGGTAGTAGAGGCACTCAGAAATAATAACCAGGCAACGCCGGCGGGAAACATAAGAATCGGAAATTATAATTATTTAACCCCAGCCAACACGACGATTAAAAATATTAAGGACTTTGGAAACATTCCGATTTTTAAAGGAGGTATCGAAAATATTTACCTGCGGGATATTGCCGTAGTGGAGGATGCTGCAGATATTACCACAAGTTATGCATTGGTAAATGGGAAGCGATCCATTTACCTGCCCGTTACCAAATCGGCGGATGCTTCCACCTGGGAAGTAGTCCAGAATCTGAAAAAAGCGCTGCCTCGTTTTCAGGCGCAATTGCCGGAAGATGTAAACTTATCCTTCGAATTCGACCAGTCAGTGTACGTGATCAATGCCGTGAAAAGTTTAATAACTGAAGGCGCGCTGGGTGCCGTACTAACCGGCCTGATGGTATTGTTATTTTTAGGCGACAAACGGGGAGCGCTGATTGTTGTACTGACCATTCCGACTTCTATTATCTCCGGTGTTTTGTTTCTATATCTGTTTGGTCAGACTATTAATATAATGACGCTGAGTGGCCTGGCCCTCGCGATTGGAATACTTGTCGATGAGTCGACCGTAACGATTGAAAACATACACCAGCATTTGGATCTCGGAAAACCGAAAGCGTTAGCCATCTGGGATGCCTGTAAGGAAATTGCATTTCCCAAACTCCTGATATTATTCTGTATACTGGCAGTTTTTGCACCTGCCTTCACAATGACCGGAATTCCGGGCTCTTTATTTTTACCCCTGGCCATGGCCATTGCTTTCTCGATGATCACTTCTTATTTCCTGGCGCAGACATTTGTACCGATCATGGCGAACTGGCTGATGAAAGGACATCATCATCAATCGGCTAAGGACGGACATATTCTCACGGATGAAGAAGAATACGCGGCCCTGGGTCTTACCGCAGCCGAAGAGCAGGATACCTGGGACCAGAAAAAGAAATTACTGGAAAAACAATCGGGTAATGGTAAACTAACACGCTTCGACAAATTCCGGAACCGCTTCCTGCGCTTCCTGGACCGCATCTTCCCTTATCAAAAACCGGTTGTCATTTTATATACACTGCTGACCTGTGGATTACTGATAGTACTCTTTATGCAAATTGGCCGCGATGTATTGCCGAAAGTAAATGGAGGACAGTTTCAGGTGCGCCTCCGTGCACCGGATGGAACCAGGATGGAGAGAACAGAGGAAAAAACAATCAGGGCATTGCAGATACTCGAAAACCTGGTTGGGAAAGACAATATATCTGTGTCCTCCGCTTTTATCGGTCAACATCCGGGTCAGTTTTCAACAAGTCCGATTTATTTGTTTATGAGCGGACCCCAGGAAGCCGTGCTGCAGGTAGCGCTGAAAGAAACATATAAAGAGAAATTGGACGATCTCAAAGAGAGGTTTCGTGGGAAAATGAATGAAGCGATGCCGGATACCCGGATTTCATTTGAGCCAATAGAACTAACGGACAAAGTTCTCAGTCAGGGTTCACCAACTCCAATCGAAGTGAGGATAATGGGGAAGGACAAAAAATTAAATGAGCAATATGCGAAAAAGGTCATCGAAAAATTAAATCAGATTGGTTATTTGCGGGACGTTCAACTGGCGCAGCCCATTAAGTATCCTACACTGGATATTGAAATTGACCGGACCAGGGCAGCACAAATGGGTGTCACGTTGTCGGATATATCCCGTTCCCTGGTAGCAGCAACTTCTTCATCACGTTATACAGAAAAAAATGTATGGATCGATCCGAGGAGTAATATCAGTTACAGCGTGCAGGTTCAGATTCCCGAGAATCAAATGGCGAGTACGAATGACATAAACGAAATACCTGTGCTTAGCAATGAGGCCCGACCTTTACTGGGAGATGTAGCCACGGTCACGCTGGATACGACCTACGGGGAGAACGATAATCTGGGCGCCCTGCCATTCCTTTCTGTAACTGCCAATTTAAATAAAATGGATCTGGGTACAGCTACCAAAGATGTTAGCACTGCGATTTTATCTCTGGGAGAACTGCCTCGTGGACTTAGCGTTGAAACAAAAGGATTAAGCGAAGTGTTGTCTGATACCTTAAGTAGTTTGCAGGTAGGTTTGATTACAGCAGTCGCTGTAATTTTCCTGATGCTTGCTGCAAATTTTCAATCCTTCAAAGTTTCCCTGGTTGTTTTATCAACCTTGCCAGCCGTACTTCTCGGATCCCTGGCAATGCTTTTATTCACGGGGTCCACACTCAATCTGCAATCATATATGGGAATTATTATGTCGGTAGGAGTATCCATCGCGAATTCCGTTTTATTGATTACCAACGCGGAGCATTTGCGTCGTCATACCGGTAATGCGCTGCTCAGCGCCAAGGAATCAGCAGCACTGCGCATAAGACCCATATTAATGACCAGTGTGGCGATGGTGGTGGGTATGCTGCCGATGGCATCAGGCTTCGGTGACGGAGGAGACCAGGCTGCTCCGCTTGGTCGTGCGGTTGTGGGTGGATTGATCGCTTCAACCTTTGCCGCCTTGTTTATTTTGCCATTGGTATTTACATGGGTGCAGGATAAAGCATCGACCGCTTCTGTCTCTCTCGATCCGGAAGATAAAGAAAGCGCCCACTATATTCCCGAATTGAAAGCCGCGCATAAATCAAATTAATGTCCAAATACGCAACAATGAATCAAGGCAAAAAGACAGGGGCGGGAATTAAATGCAGATTGTTCAATATCCTGTTAATCATGGTCTTTCTATGCAGCTGCCATTCAGAAGATAATCCGAAGAAGGATAAAACAAATACACAAAAAACAGAAGCGCCGGTGACGGCTGTGTTCTCACTCAAGAAGGGCCGGCTCTCTTCTGATTTACAAATTCCCGGCCAGTTGATCGCTTTTCAACAGGTGGACCTCTACGCCAAGGAAAACAGTTTTGTAAAAAAGATATATGTCGATGTAGGATCTGAAGTAAAAGAAGGCGAACTACTCGTTACCATGGAAGCTCCCGAACTCGGTTCTAAATTAGCAGCTGCGGAGTCTTCCGTCAAATCACGCGAGGCAATTTATCTCGCAAGCAAAGCCAATTATGACCGGCTTGTCGAAACAAGTAAAACACCCGGAACGATTTCTCCCAACGACCTTGAACAGGCGATTGCGAGAAAAAATTCTGACTTTGCACAACTGCAGGCTGCGCAGGCCGCGCACAGGGAAGTTCAGGAAACACAAGGTTATTTGCAGATCCGGGCGCCCTTCAGCGGCGTTATCACCATCAGAAATGTAAACCCCGGTGCATATGTGGGACCATCCGGAAAGGGTTCTGAACTTCCATTATTCAACCTGCAGGAACAAAAAAGACTTCGGCTCGTCCTGTCTGTCCCGGAAGCCTACACAAGCTATCTGAATCAAAAAAATGAAGTGAACTTTACCGTGAGGTCCTTGCCAAACAGGCAATTTAAAGCATCAATAAACAGATTGTCGGGATCTATTGACAACCGTCTTCGTTCACAGCGTGTTGAAATGGATGTACTCAACAACGACAAAAAATTATTGCCGGGTATGGCGGCTGAAGTCAACCTTCCTCTGCCCTCAGGTGACAGCACTTTTGTTGTTCCCAAATCGGCCGTTGTCAATTCAACCGAAAGTGTCTTCGTTATACGTGTCACCGATAGTCTTTCACAGCATGTAGAAGTAAAGACAGGCAGGGATGCTAATGGCTGGATTGAAGTCTACGGGAAACTGAATGAAGGTGACCTGCTGTTGAAATTCGGATCTGATGAAATAAAAAATGGTGCGGTTCTGCAGAATATAAAGACAATACCACTGTGAGCAGCACAAAAATCCAATATATCCATAACTTCAATCAACCATAGAACGATTAATCGATCTTCAAAATCTGATTTATGAAATCTTTGCATGTGAAATTTATTTTTACAGCAGGTCTACTTATGCTTCTGGCAAATATGGTGCTGGCCCAGAAGGATACCGGCAGGATCCGCATTATTATGTTTGGCGCTCATCCCGATGATTGCGATGAGAAAGCTGGCGGCACCGCGGCATTATATGCGCAAATGGGCTATGCGGTAAAATTTGTTTCGGTGACCAATGGCGATGCCGGCCACCAGTCGATGAAAGGCGATGCGCTGGCAAAGAGAAGATATGCAGAAACACAGGAAGTGGCAAAGCGGCTGGGGATTTCTTACGATGTGCTCAATAATCATGATGGCCTTTTGATGCCGACACTTGATGTCAGACTGGAAATAATAAAAAAGATCCGTGAATGGAATGCAGACCTGGTAATTGCGCCCCGCCCGAACGATTATCATCCAGATCATCGTTACACCGGCGTACTGGTGCAGGATGCAGCCTACATGGTCGCTGTTCCGAATATTGCACCGGAGACACCTGCATTGCGAAAAAATCCGGTATTCTTATACTATGAAGATCGTTTTCAAAGACCCAACCCTTTTCGTCCGGATATTGCCGTGGACATAACCGGCACCTATTCAAAGAAAATTGCCGGGCTGGACGCCCACGAATCTCAGATGTATGAATGGCTGCCCTGGATCGGGGGCTACCTGGATCAGGTCCCTCAAAACAAAGCAGATCGTATAGCGTGGCTCTCAAAAAGAACTGCAAGACCCATTAATCCGGAAACCAGGGCTTCACTGGAAAAATGGTATGGCAAAGAACGGGCGGATAAAGTGGTCTATGCTGAAGAATTTGAAATATGTGAATATGGAGCGCAGCCTGATGAAGCAACCATAAAGAAATTATTCCCGATGCTGGGTAAATAAAACAGCCCTGCAACCAATTTTCACAAACATATTACCACGATGAAAGAAAAAAGTAGTCGTCCGGCAGCAATTACCATTTTCGGAGCCAAGGGCGATTTGACAAATCGTAAACTGGTTCCGGCACTGTATAATCTATTTATCAATAATCATCTCCCTGATTCTTTCATTATTGTGGGTGTTGATTATCTGGCGGCGGGTGATCCGGAATTTAAAAAAGATTTGCTGGAGGGTATTAATGAATTTAGTCGCAGCGGCAGGGCCGATGAAAAAAAATGGGATGAATTTTCCGCGAGGATTTTTTATACACAGGGTGATTTCCTCAAGGCCGATACTTTTATTCATCTGAAGGGTAAACTGGACGCTTTCGATAAAACGAATAAGCAAAGAAGTACCCGGATGTTCTACTATGCAGTGGCACCAAGGTTCATCGAAATTATCTCTGATTCACTATTTAAATATAAAATGTGTCACCAGGCAGTCCGGGACCGCATTGTTGTGGAAAAACCATTTGGGACAGATCTGGATTCTTCAAAAAAACTCAATCGTTTTTTAGGCAGGAGATTTAAAGAAAATCAGATATACAGGATAGATCATTACCTGGGGAAAGAAACGGTTCAAAATATACTGGCCTTCCGTTTCGCCAATTATGTTTTTGAACCATTATGGAATAATAAGTATATCGATCATGTTCAGATTAGCGTGGCTGAGGAAGTGGGTGTCGGTAAACGCGGCGGCTACTATGACAGCAGCGGTGCTTTAAGAGATATGATCCAGAATCATCTCCTGCAATTGCTCTGCATAACTGCAATGGAATGTCCCTCGGCATACAGACCGGAAATCATACGAAACGCTAAAACCAAACTGATGCAATCCGTTCGCGCCTGGTCCATACCTGACGTTTTCAAGTATGTAGTCCGCGGACAATATACCGCGGGGATAGTGGATAATCAGCCAAGACCCGCTTACAGAGATGAGGATCAGGTGGCTTCCGGATCAAATACTGAGACTTTTGTAGCTGCGAAATTCTTTATCGACAACAGGCGATGGAAAGGCGTTCCTTTTTTTCTCGGCACCGGAAAGTCCCTGCCCCGACAGAGCTCAGTAATTACAATTCAGTTTAAAGATACCCCGCATAAAATTTTCAAAGACGATATTTTACCCAACCGGTTAATTATAAGTATCCAGCCGGAATTGGAAATCTGTTTGCTTTTTGAAAGCAAGGTGCCCGGCCTTCAAATGAAACTGCAGGCCGTTGATATGGATTTTACTTATCAGGAAAATTATGTCGAAAGTCTGCCGGAAGCCTATGAAGCTCTTTTGCTGGATGTACTCGAGGGAGACGCTACTCTCTTTATGCGCGCGGATCAGGTGGATGCTGCCTGGAAAGTGGTCATGCCAATTCTCAATGCATGGAAAAAATTTCCGGCGAAGAAATTGCATTTTTATGAGGCGGGTAGCTGGGGCCCAAAAGCCGCAAATGATCTCGTAAAGCCATACGCAGATCATTGGTGTCATTTGCCTGAAAGAAAAAAACTAAAGGAGTTGCCAATAAAATCGGGATTGGCGTGATTTTTATGAATTTTTTGTGGAGGGCAAGGGTTAAAAATGAAAATAGCAACCTATAATGTAAATGGTGTCAACGGCCGTCTGCCGGTCCTGCTTCGCTGGCTTTCAGAATCATCGCCGGATATTGTTTGTTTGCAGGAATTGAAAGCTCCACAGGAAAAATTTCCACGACAGGCCATTTTAGACGCAGGATATGAACCGATCTGGCACGGGCAAAAAAGCTGGAATGGAGTGGCCATTCTTTCCCGCAACGGTACCCCCAGAGAATTGAGGCGGGTATTACCCGGTGACCCG
>JGI1027J12803_100896654_pt1 | contig 10835 bp, 8 predicted proteins | sample IowNatreferecore_FD_12803 | JGI IMG/M metagenome (IMG submission 12803) | reverse complement strand
AAATACGGGAAATTCCGGGCTATAAAAATTAAGCCCCTTCTGATAAAGGGAACCATTTTTGAAGGCGGCGAAAAGATGACTGTATGGATAAGTGATGATGCGAATCATATCCCGGTGCGGGTTGAAAGCCCGATTAGCGTGGGTAGCGTCAAAGTAGACATGATGGATTTTCGTAACAGACGAACGCCGATGAACTCGCTGATAGGTTTCCGCTAACTTCAACAAGCCAGGAAACACCACGATGTAGAATTCAGGCCCGGAAATTAAGAACTGAATATCTTATTTTTCAGGTGCGCGTTCTTAAACTCTCTACTGATTTTTCCATCTGCGTGCTGCGTGAACCTTTCACCAGAAATGCTGTATTTTTAAATGATCTTGAAGCGACCCATTTGCCGGCCTCATCCGAATTTTCGAAACTAATATAAGGATGTTTGATTTTCATGAAATCACCACCCACAAGCACAACTGCTTTCCAGGATTCCGACTCAATCTGATGAAGTACCTTTTCATGTTCTTTGAGACTTTCGTTGCCCAATTCCGCCATTGCTCCAAGTAGTAGTACTTTATCATCCGCCGGGTAATGAATAAAATTTTTGATAGCTAGTTTCATGCTGGACGGATTAGCATTATAAGCATCCAGTATAATGGAATTAGTCCCGGCTTGTATAAGTTGGGACCGATTATTTGAAGGTGTATAATTTTCGATTCCCTTCCTGATTGCTTCGGGATTTACATTAAAATAGCTACCCAGACAAACCGCGGCAAGAACATTAGGCAGATTATAATCTCCTGTCAAATGGGTTTGGATCGAGCCAGCCGTTTTTCCCTTGGTGACTTTGACGCTCAAAAATTGCGTGGCTTCTTCTACTTGTCCCGTTATATCCGCATGGTTGGTCCCGTATGTAAAGATTTCCCGGATTCCTTTGCTCATCTGCTGCAGATAATCGTAGTCCCACATTACAAATGCAGATCCTTCATATGCACGGAGGTAATCAAAGAGTTCGCCTTTCCCTTTTCTGACACCCTCAATACTTCCAAAGCCTTCAAGATGCGCCTTGCCGCAATTGGTAATCAGGCCATGGGTTGGACGGGTATAGGAACAATAACCTTCGATTTCTCCGATGTGATTGGCGCCCATTTCAATAATGGCTATTTCTGCGTCATCTTTTATTTTTAGTATTGTAAGGGGGATGCCAATATGGTTATTGAGATTGCCTTCAGTAGTATAAGTTTTATATTTTTCAGATAGCACGGCATGGATCAACTCCTTTGTAGTCGTTTTTCCATTGCTCCCGGTAATGGCAATAAATGGGATAGAAAACTGGTTCCGGTGATAAGCCGACAAGTTTTGCAGCGTAGATAGTACATCTTCTACAAGAATAAGCCGGGCACTTTCTATTTGAGGTGCTTCGTCAATTATCGCATAAGCGGCGCCGTTCTCAAGTGCCTGCGCGGCAAAATGATTGCCATTAAACCGATCACCTTTTAGCGCGAAAAACAAGTCCCCTTTTTGAACTTTCCGGGTATCCGTACAAATTGACGGATTTTGTAAATAGAATTTATATAATTCAGAAATCGGGAAAAACGATTGATCATTTCCTTCCTCTTCAATCTTCATTTTTCTAAGTGCATTTGAGATTCTAAAAGACTTTGGTTTTACAAACGCCTGCGACTATTCGCAAATCTAACAAACAAAAAAGCCACCCGGTTGAAACCGGATGGCTTTTATAAAGTTTAAAAGGGACTATTGTTTACGGGCATTTTGTTTTCTAGTCTTATAACTAATACCGGTTTGTCTGCCGTTACCTGCTGCGCTTCCCACACGATCCATCGCGCAACGGAAACCTACTGTAGAGCTGGCCTGGTCTTCTTCCATGAACCGGCGTGTTCCTGGTCCAAGCCAGTATGCACGGTCGTTCCAGCTACCGCCCTTAATTACTCTTGATTTGTCGCTGATCAAGGTAGTTTTACCATATCCGTATGCAATTCCGGAAATCAGAGAGTCACCATCCAGATAATTGATAACGTCACCCTTCTGATAGTTTCTTCTGGCTTCACTTTCCCTGTCCGTTACAGCGCGGTATTTTATTCTACCCAGACTATCTCTCTCCGGTTTGCCTTCTTTACCGAGGTCCATGGTTTCAAATTTATTACCGCGGAAAGGGGCAACTCCGTCAACATCCTGCGAAGAAAGCGGACGAAAGACGTCTTCCACCCACTCACTCACGTTGCCGGACATATTATATAAACCGAAGCCGTTCGGATAAAAAGAAGTTACATCTGCAGTGTATACAGCGTTATCGTTCAAACCTCCGGCCACACCCATATTATCACCATTACCTCTTTTGAAATTAGCGAGAAAGGTTCCCTGCCATGTACCCCGGCGTGAATCACGCAATCCGTTTACATTCTGGCTCCAGGAATAAACCTGTTTGTTAGCTATCAGCTCTTCACCTCTTTTTTTATCCGTTGTACTTGGGGCAGGATTCTGGGAGATATATCCAAGTGCTGCATATTCCCATTCTGCTTCAGTAGGAAGGCGGTAAGCCGGGAGGAGGATACCATCTTCAAACGTAACCTGAGTACGCGGAGTACCATTCGGATTTTTAAGCGTGTTCTTTTTTGATTTGGCGGCGGGGCCAGGTGTTGCCTGATATTCGCCTACCAGATAAGACTTGGTGTTGAAATTCTCCTGTCCAAGTCCCTGAATATTTTTTAGAGAGTTTTTGTTAATGAATCCACGATCAACCAATGCTTTTTCATTCACCCGGTCAGTCCTCCACAAGCAAAAATCATGAGCTTGTTTCCAGCTTACGCCGACCACAGGATAATAATTGTACGAAGGATGGCGGAAATAATATTCAACCAATGGTTCGTTGTAGGCCAGCTCACTTCTCCACACCAAAGTATCAGGAAGGGCGGCATTTCTTACAGCCTGGAACTCATCTCCTTCAAAAACGTTATTAATCCAGTATAAATATTCACGATAGTGAACATTGGCGACTTCAGTCTTGTCAATGTAGAAGGAATTCACCGTTACGCGGCGCGGGATATTATTCCAGTCGCTCATTACATCTTCCTCGGTAGCGCCCATTGTAAATGTACCACCCTGCACAAATACCAGCCCGGGACCAGTTCGCTGTTCCTTTTCTTTTGAAACCTGGTACCCACCCATGTTCTTATCATTATAGTTCCAGCCTGTAACAGCAGAAGACTCTGTTTTTTTCCCGAACAGTCCACCATTTTTACACGAGCCCAAGGCAGCTGCGCAGGAAGCAAGGATAACTAGATTTTTGAGATTCATAGAAAACGCATTTAACCGTGATTTGTTAAGTGTAGAAACGTGGTTTTGAAACAAATATTGTAAAATTGACCCCCGGTTTATTTAATACGGGTGGAGCACGAAATTAGTTTGTTTGTTGGAAAAAATCCCTTTTCGGGAATGTTAAAGACTTGGGAAAGCTTGGCTGCCAATTTGTAAAGCAATTAGGGATTCCGGGAAACCATTATCTTGCGCAATATTCTGGTTATGTTTCCGTTGGAATACCGGAAGAACAAAATAATACCGGGAAGTCCCCTGGCCGACAGGTCTGCCCGTCTGAAAACCGTTATTGGAACTCACTAAAAACCATTTGATTAGCTATTGAAAATTTCTACACTCTAAAAGTTAAATGAGCAACGTGACCTGACTGTTCAGCGTTATAGTTATAATCTCATTTTGCGGTCAGTTCCTTTTAAAGCTAAATTAAATTTCATGAAACGACTGTTTTTCCGACTAACTGCTTTGCTTTGTTGTGTGTTCTCTGTATTCCTTGTGTCGGCTCAATCAACTGCTCCAATAAATGTAACCACTACGGCTGTACCGTTTTTAAGAATATCCCCGGATGCACGTGCCGGTGGCCTTGGTGAAGAGGGGATCGCAACATCCCCTGACGCGAATTCCGCTTTTTACAATCTTTCCAAAACCCCCTTTTCCGAATATAAAACCGGTATTGGACTCACTTATACACCCTGGCTCAAAGATCTTGGCTTAAATGATGTTTATTTATTGGCGGCGACTGGTTACCATAAATTGGATGAACTCCAGGCCCTTTCCGCTTCTATTCGATATTTCAGTTTGGGCAGTATTCAGTTTTCGGATTATAATGGGAACAACTGGGGTGAAGGAAGGCCTCGCGAATATGCAATAGACCTGGGATATTCCAGAAAGTTATCAGATAAAATAGGTCTCGGGCTTACCTTACGCTATATCAATTCCAATCTGACACTTGGGGCAGCAGCAGCTTCAGGCAGCATTTCTGCTTATAAGGCGGGAACATCCGTTGCGGCAGACCTTTCTTTTACCTATAAGAATGTATTGGCAAATCAGGAAGGCTGGACCTTTGGGTTCGTTTTGTCGAACCTCGGTACTAAAATCGGGTATACCAATGATGCCACCCAGAAAGAATTTATTCCTGCAAATTTGGGATTGGGCGCAAACTATACAAAGGTGTTTGATGAGCAGAATAAAATCAGTTTTGGACTTGATTTGAATAAGCTGCTGGTTCCTGCTCCGCCACAGCCGTCTAGTGGCGTGGATACTGTGAGTGAGCAGGCTTTAAATGATTATTATAGTCAAAGTGTGGTGAGTAGCTGGTTTAGTTCTTTTAATGGCCAATTCAATACAATCAATTATTCGGTAGGCGCAGAATACACTTATAACGACCAGTTTGCCTTTCGGCTGGGATATTTTTATGAGAGCAAGGAACAAGGGGGAAGACAATATTTTACGATGGGAGTAGGTTTGAAATATAATATGCTTGGACTGAATTTTTCCTATCTTATCCCATCCGGATCCGGTATCACCAGGAACCCTTTGTCCAATACAATCCGTTTCGGTTTGATATTTGACCTTGATGGACCACCGGTCGGTACCAGTGGTGCAGATCAATAGTTTGAGAACGGGAGATTTGGGCATAAATAACCAATCTGCAAATCTCAAAACCTTCAAATTGCGCTTATGTCATACCGGATTGGTCTGGGCACCGATTTCCATCAACTTACATCTGGCAGAAAATTAATGGTAGGCGGAATAGAAATTCCCCATAGCAAAGGTTCATTGGGCCATAGCGATGGTGATGTGCTTCTGCATGCCATTTGCGATGCCCTTTTAGGTGCCCTTAATTTAGGTGATATCGGAATGCATTTCCCTGATACAGATCAAAGTCTAAAAGATATTGACAGCAGGATTTTACTCGAAAAAACTTTTAACCTCATTCATAAAAAAGGATTCAGGATTGTAAATATGGATGCAGTGATATGTTTGGAACGGCCAAAAATTATGGCTTATGCCGGATCAATGCGAAAAGTGATTGCCGGTATACTGGAGGTTGGAGAAAATGAAATTTCCATTAAAGCGACCACTACTGAAAAACTAGGCTTTATCGGACGGGAAGAGGGTATTATGGCTCAGGTAGTAGTCTTGCTCGGGAAAACGGATTAACTACCTTTGCGCCCATGTCCATTCCCGTTAAAATCATTAATCAGTCCGCACATCCGCTACCCGCCTATGCCACTCCGGATGCCGCAGGCATGGATCTGCGAGCAAATATTCAACATTCAGTCTGTCTCCAGCCTCTGGAACGTCAATTGATATCCACGGGTATTTTTATCGAATTACCACCGGGATATGAAGCACAAGTTAGGCCGCGCAGTGGTTTGGCGCTCAGGCAGGGGATAACCTGTTTAAATTCACCGGGAACCGTTGATGCAGATTACCGTGGTGAGCTCAAGGTAATTCTGATTAATCTTTCCGGGATCGAGCAAGTCATAAATCCAGGAGATCGCATAGCGCAGATAATTGTAAGCAAAGTGGAAAGGGTGGACTGGTGCCAGGTGACCGAATTGAATGTTACTTCCAGGAATGAAGGGGGATTCGGACATACCGGAAATTCCTAATCTCTAACAGGGGGATGACTTTTTTTAAATTGATTGTGCCAGTCCGGATTTAGAATACTTAAGTATGAATAATGCAAACTGGATTTTTTTGAAATGGTGTTTTGGGCTGTTGATAGCGCTCGTGATTACCACGGGCGTCCAATCCTGCCGCTCGACGAAAAAAATCACAACGGCAATCAGTAAAAAAGATACAATCCAGAAAAAAATTGATGAGCCTTCCGTCATAGACCTGCATGCAGACTCAATGAGATACATCAGTCAATTGTATGAACATATTATTTCCAATACCATTGATTGCAGTACTTTTTCTGCCAAACTGAAAGTACATTATGAGGGAAGCGACGGAAAGGATTATGAATTTAATGCTTTCATCAGACTCCAGAAGGATAAGATGATCTGGGTTTCTATAAACGCCCTCTTGGGTATTGAAGCCTTCCGGGCCATTATCACTCCTGATAGTGTGAAAGTCTTAAATAAACTGGATAAAATTTACCAACGCAGATCGGTAAGTTATTTGCAGGAGATGAGTCACTTGCCTTTCGATTTTAATACACTTCAATCCCTGGTGCTGGGTAACCCGATTTACCTCGATAGCAACATTCTTTATTACCGGAAAGACGCGCAGGGGATATCGATGCTAAGCACGGGGCGGGAATTTAGAAATTACCTGACATTGAATAATGATCTTACATTAAAACATAGCATTCTGGATGATGTCGATCCGATGCAGTCCCGTTCCTGCGATATTTCTTATGGCGATTTTGAAAAAGTGGATACCGTACTTTTCTCCACCTATCGGAAAATTGTCATTTCGGAGAAAGGGAGACTGGATGTTGAAATGAATTTTAAAAACATCCGTTTTAACGAGAATTTAGAATTTCCGTTCTCTGTTCCAAAAAATTATAAACGCAAATAATCGTTATACAGTAACTTCATCCCGAACGCGAAACGCATATGCGCAAAACGGTATTCCTGTTTTTTATAATTTATTACTCTGCATCAAACTGCCTGGCCCAGGCACCGTCGCAAAATCGAAGCGATCTCGAAAAAGAGCGGGCCTCCATTCAGAAGGAAATAGAGGATGTAAAACGATCCCTGGACATTACTCACCGGAACAGGAAACAGACACTCGGTCAGCTCGCCTTGCTTCAAAAAAGACTACGGCTACGCCAGGCTGCTATTTCCAATATAAACCAGCAACTGAATTTTATACAGGCGGACATGAACAATTCCTGGCAGGAAATCATAAAGCTTAAGAAAGAACTGGATACACTGCGCAAGCAATACGCTGAAAGTGTGGTTTATGCTTATGAAAACAGGACGAACTATGACTACCTGAATTTTATATTCGCGGCCAGCAATTTTAATGATGCCATCAAGCGCGTCCAATACCTTAAATCCTACCGTGCCTACCGGGAACAGCGTGCGGAAAACATACTCCAGACACAGGTTCTGCTGCAAAATAAAATTGACGGACTTAAAATAAAGCGTGTAGAGAAAGACGAAGCACTGGTGAAACAGAGCAAGGAAAAGCAGGTGCTTGAGGTTGAAAAAAAGGAGAAAGACCAGGTTGTAGAGCAGTTGCAGAGTCACGAAAAAGAATTGAAGAAAGAAATGGCTCTTAAACAGCGTCAGGATCAGAAACTGGGAAATGCAATTGCGGCTGCCATACGCCGTGCGAGGGAAGAGGCGATACGCGAAGCAAAGAAAAAAGCTGCCGCCGAAGCTGCTGCAGGTTCAACCTCAGTTCCCGAAAAATCCGAGCCGGCTAAAAATCCCTCCAGCGTAGCTGGTGCAGGTACAATGCTTTCTTCTGTTAAGCCCGCCACCAAAGCTGCTGCAACAACTATATTTAATACAACTGCCGATGTTGCATTGTCAGGTAATTTTGAAAAGGACAAAGGTCATCTGCCCTGGCCCTTGTCATCCGGTACTATAGCGATGCGATTTGGGCCACATGAGTATATTAAAGGTATTGTTCATAACAACCAGGGCATCACAATTGAAAGTTCTCCCGGTTCCTCCGTAACGGCCGTATTTGAAGGGGATGTTCAAAGCGTATTTAATGTAGGCGATGTGAGTGCCGTCATGATCCGGCATGGGAAATATTTTACCACTTATAGTAATCTTTCCTCTGTCGCAGTATCCAAAGGACAATCTGTTAAAACAGGACAGTTGCTTGGAAAGCTGGGTGAGATTGGGCAACTTGAATTTGTACTTTCAGACGATAAGGATCATCTGTTCGATCCTGAAAAATGGCTAAGGAGATAGTTTCATTTAAATATTCATCGGATATTTCAGGTAAATACCTTTTTAGAGGGTTGCATTTTCAAAAGAAACCGGTCATACAATTTTTCATAGATCGGAACAATATGGTGAATATCGAATTTATTCGCCTGTTCCGATGCATTTGTTTTGAACGTTTTCAATACATCATCATTTTCCAGAATTGTAATCGCCTGGCGGCTCATGGAAGCAACATCACCAACCGCACTCATATAGCCCGTTTTGCCATTGATGTTGATTTCAGGCAACCCCCCGGCATTCGAAGAAATCAGCGGAACACCCGCAGCCATGGCTTCCAATGCTGCAAGTCCAAAACTTTCATATTCTGACGGGAGAATAAACAGGTCGGATACCGCAAGGATCTCTTCTATTTGTTCCTGTTTGCCTATGAACCGGATGTCTTCAATGATGCCGAGCTCCCGGCTTAAATTTTCAGCATCGAACCGATCCGGACCGTCGCCCACAAATAACAATTTTGATGGTATCTGTTTATTTATTTCCGAAAATATTTTTACGACATCGAGGACACGTTTTATCTTGCGGAAATTAGAAGCATGTACTACAATGCGTTCGTTATTCGGCGCGATAACTTTTCGAAAAGGGTCAATTGCTTTTCTATGAAACCGGCTTAGATCGACAAAATTTGGGATTACCTCAATTTCTTTTTTGATTTCGAAATTACGATAGGTTTCATCCCGCAGGTTTTCTGATACAGCTGTAATGGCGTCACTTTCGTTGATAGAAAATGCCACTACAGGAGCCAGCGTTTTATCCCTACCGACCAATGTTATATCCGTGCCATGCAGGGTGGTGATTACCGGTATGGTGAAACCCTGGGAAGCGACAATCTTTTTTGCCATATAGGCGGCAGAAGCATGTGGAATTGCATAATGTACATGAAGCAAATCCAGCTGGTGATTGATGATTACGTCCACCATAGTACTTGAAAGCGCGGTTTCGTAAGGAGGATAATCAAAAAGAGGATACGATGTGACCCGCACTTCATGATAAAAAATGTTTGCATTGTATTCGGTGAGCCGCACAGGTTGCTGATAGGTTATAAAATGTACCTGGTGACCTTTGTCGGCAAGGGCTTTTCCCAATTCCGTAGCGAGCACACCACTTCCACCGAATGTTGGATAACAAACTATTCCTATACGCATGCACAGATTTTTATGAATGAAGTTAAACAGATTTTACTGCATCACATGAGAGCTTTGCAATACCTATCTTAGCGGAAATAAACATTTATGCGCTCGCTTTTGTTTGGATCATTCTTAATTTTATCTGCTGTTTCGTTAAAAGCACAATCCGATTCTGTTTTTATCAGGAAGATCGCCGATGAAATATTTCAGCATAGTACAGCGTATAGTAACCTGTATACACTGACTAAGACCATCGGAGCACGCCTTTCTGGATCCCCGCAAACTTATACATCCGAACAATGGGCCCAGGAGGACCTTAAAAAAGCCGGAGCCGATCAGGTTTATCTACAAAAAGCAATGATTCCGCACTGGGTCAGAGGGGGCAAAGATCAGGCGGCTGTGATTTCGGGAAATAACCGCATTCCTCTTTCTGTTATAGCTTTGGGAAACTCGATATCCACCCCGCCAGACGGAATTACAGCACCCATGATTCTCATCCACGATTTTGACGAATTGGAGAGAAGAAAAAGTGAGGTCAGGGGTAAAATTGTATTTTACAATCATCCTTTTAATGTAGATTTTGTTTTCCTTTTTAGTGCCTACGAGGAAGCAGTCCCATACAGGGTTGATGGGGCAAGCCGGGCTGCAAAATATGGTGCTGTCGGCACTGTCGTTCGTTCCATTAGTTGCTCAGTGGATAATTTTCCGCATACCGGCGCCATGATTTATAATGACTCTTTTCCCCGTATACCAACACTGGCAATCGGACTTCAGGATGCGGATAAACTGGCATCTGCCGCTACGAACCAAAAAGATCTAAAACTTTTCATTTCCACAGATGCGCATGCTTTGCCGGATACGGTCGGATATAATGTTATCGGAGAATGGAAAGGCTCCGAATATCCGGAGCAATATATTACTGTTGGCGGACACCTGGATTCCTGGGATCCCGCTGAAGGAGCGAGTGATGATGGTGCCGGTTGTGTTCATTCTATTGAAGTATTGCGGGCTTTAAAGGCGGTTGGATACAACCCCAGACATACCATCCGGGTTGTATTGTTTACAGATGAAGAAAATGGCGGGAGGGGTGCAAAGGTTTATAGCGAAGAGGCAAAGGCAAAAAATGAGAAGCATATCTTTGCATTGGAAAGTGACGGAGGAGGATTTACCCCCAGGGGTTTCCATTTTAAGGGGACGAGTTCTCAGTTGGCCGCTATCCAATCAAATAGTCGTTTATTAATCCCTTATGGGGTAACAGAATTTTCTTTAGGCCGCGCCGGCGCTGATGTAGAGCCTTTGAACGAGACAACTGGTGTGCTGGTGGGAGAATTGGCACCTGACTCGCAGCGGTATTTCGATTATCACCATGCAGCAAACGATGTTTTTGAGAAGGTGAATAAGAGAGAATTGGAGCTGGGCGCCATCAATATGGCAGCGCTGATATACTTAGTGGATAAATACGGGTTA
>JGI1027J12803_100019873_pt1 | contig 10844 bp, 9 predicted proteins | sample IowNatreferecore_FD_12803 | JGI IMG/M metagenome (IMG submission 12803) | reverse complement strand
GTGTCTGGTCCGGGAGCAGCCGGGCAAGGGACTCCCGCAGCAGCGGCTCGACCGCCCGGCCTCGCCAGGCCGTCCACCCCGCGCGGATCCGTCGCAGGGTCAGGTCACCGCGCAGCCGCTCGACCTCCGGCAGGTACGGGCCGATGAACCGCAGCCAGAACCGCAGGTACGGATCTGCGACGCGGTAGCGGCGCTCCTTCGACGGCCCAGTTGAGACCGGCGGCTCACCGACCACGACCCACTTGGCGATGAGTACGTCGGTGGCGCGGGTCAGGGTGGTGTGTGCGATCCCGCCGGCGGGAACGAAGCTGTCTACGACATCGCCACACCAGACCACTATCGCCCGCTCCCATCTCGTTCCCGCTGGCCTCCGGCCCGGCGGGCCGGGCAAGCCGCGCGGTCAGGCCCGGCGCCCGCACCACGAAGCAGCTCAGAGCCAAGAGATGCGTGGCAGGACGGTCGCCTCCGGCGGCCAGCACCGAGTACGGGTGAGGTTGCTGTGACGGGTGGTGCTCTTCGCGGCTAAGACCCAGTACCGTCATAGCCGGCACCGAGGGAGGGCGCTGATGCCAGACGACTTCATCATTGTGACCGGTGACATGATTCAGGTGACGATTCCGCCGCCGACGATCGTGCCGCAGCTTATGGCGCCGGTTCCGCTAGTCGGGACCGGCCAGAATGTCATGGTCGGCGGTAAGCTGATCTGCCTGGAGGGTGACGAGTTGCCTCCCTCGCTTAGGGGGCCGTTGCCCTACACCGCGCCGCCGTTCGTCACTCCCGGCACGGGAACGCTGGAGATCACGCTGATGCCGAACAACAAGACAGCGCAGACCATGAACGGCAAGAAGGTTCTGATCAAGGGTGCGACGTTCACTGTGAGGTTCAACGTCCAAACCCCCGCACAACAGCCGACGCCGGGTGGCCCTGTGCCGGATCCAGTGGCGGTCAAGCCGGGAACGGCGCAGTTCATCACCACCAACATGCAGACCATGGCCGGCTGACGTGGATCCGTGACCAGGTATCCGATGTTCGGCCGTGCCTGCTATGCACCGCGCGAGACGATGTCGTGGCGCCGTGTCGAAGAGGAGCCATCTAGCCGCCCGATGGGCTCGAAGTAGTGGACCACGGTGCTCGACGGATCTTGCAGTAGCTCACGGTACTCGTCGATGTCCGACACGCAGGCGAAGCGCATGACCGGGTTGACTGGCCTCAGCCGGTACTCCCAGCGGATGGTGGCCACGAACATGGCACCCGCGTCGAGGGTCGGGTCGTGCTCCCGTGGCGCGAGCGCCACGGAGACATCCGTGTCGTAGCGCCGCTCCTCGGTGCGGACGAGCTGCTCGCGGAGATCCGCGTACGTCTCCTCGAACTCAGAAGCACCCGCACTACCTCAAAGGCTCTGTCCATTGTGGACAGTTCGGGGACGGCTCGGTGTCACAAACGCCCGAAACCGTTGGGGCACGATCTACCCGTACTTCTACTGCATCAACAGGGCACGACAGAAGAACTGCCAGCAGAGCGCGGTACTGATCGCCGATGTGGAAGCGGCGGTGGCCGACTGGTGGGCGGGCAACACGCACGGGTGCGCGAGCTGAAAACCAGCAGCAGAAGCTGATCGAGGCCCGCTACGCCGACGCCATCCCACTCGATCTGCTGAAATCCGAGCAGGACCGCATCGGCCGCGAACTGGCCGGCGCTGAGCAGATCATCGAGCGGTACTCGGCAGAGGTAACCGCCGTGATGCGGGTGGTGGACGAGGTGCTACTCCACTGCGCTGATGCCCACCAGCTGTACCTCAGCGCGCCGCCGCAGATCAAGCGCCAGCTCAACCAGGCCGTATTCAAGCGCTTCTGGATCGTTGACAATGGCGTGGCCGACGCCGAGCTGGCCGAACCCTTCACCCTGTTTCTGGCCGACGGCTTCACCGCGAACCTCAAGTCCACGGTCGCCACGGTCAGCAGCAACCCCGCTCCCAGGCAACAGCCGCCCTGGAAGCACCGAACCCGGCCCTTGACCGGGTTCGAACATCACTACTCTGGTGGACCTCTTGGAGTCCTACTCGAACCTGCCAGACTTGCGGCGGGAGCTAGAGCACGTACGTTTGATGCTCGGCCGAGACGAAGATGCAGGAGCTACCGGGCTTGACGGGGCGGTGACGAGACTGCCTACGGCATGACTTGCGTGAGAGGTTTCTACCTGCCAAGATCGCAACAACTTGGCATGCCAGGAGCAAGGTCATTAAGGACTGCGGCCCTCCCCTCCCCAGGAGAGCCGCAGCCTCCCCAGTTAGTCCTTGTCCTTCGGGGGATTCGGGTCGTTGCCGTAGGAATCCTTCTCACGGATACGACCGTCGCGGCCGTGCAAGTAGAACTCGGTCTGGTCGCGCTGAGCGATCGGTCGGCCTACCTGTTCGGCGTCAGCCTGCCTCGGCTGTACGGATAGCGGCTTCTTGCCGCCCTCACGTTCGACCGCCCAACCATCCTTGTGCGGTACGACGTGTATCGGCTTCTTCGGGGTTGCCATCTCACCTCCTCTCTCGAACTGCCGTACGACCAGGATGCACCTAAACGATCACTCAGGAGGCCACGACACGCCGAGCGCGAGGAGCTAAAACAACAAGATCAAGTAAGCAGGAAACCCATGTATGGAACGACTTCTATCGAAAGGAGACCACGAACGGCAGAGGCCGCCTGAAGGTGTAGTCGCGCCGCACGACACCCTGACGCGCGATACGGACGGCCAGGTCCAGCCGCATTACCTGTTCGTGCCGCAACCCGCACGGCGCCTGGCCCACGGCGAGCTGGTCGCCGAACCGGCGCTGGGTCTGGCGCGGGTCGTGACCGCTCTGGCCCTGAAAGGAGAGAATGCCGGCTCGACGTTCGTCCGTATCACCTGGGCCGACGACTACGGCCCTACCCGTGCCACCGCTCGCTACTCTGCCAACCAACCGCTTCCGGTGCGCGTAGCGGACTACGACGATCGGCTGCTCGTACGCCAAGCCATCGACCAGGCCGAGCACCGGAACCGCGACATCTCCGGTGCCATTGCTCGCCTCATCGCCGCGCACCTGCACCTCGGTCCGCGGAGCGCGCTGTACGGCTTCGCCGTCAACGGCGCCGTGCCGGATCGGCTCTACGACGAACTGAACCAGATCGACACCAGCCGCCCCGTCTACCGCTCGTGGGTATCCGCCTTGGCCCGCTACTGCCTGACCCGCGAAGACCTGGGGCAGGTCGCCGGCTGGGGGCCGAACAACAGCGCCACCAGCGACGCGGAGCCAGTTCGCCAAGTACGCCAACACAATCCCGCACGCGCGGCCACTCGTCCGCTGCTCCCCAGGCGCACATCCATAGAGACCGTCCGGCAGCTCATGGATGCCGCCTTCGCCCTGGGTGTCGCAGCCGGTCAGTCCGAAGTCTCTTTGGCCCGCGCACGCGGCCTGATGCGCCAGCACACCTTGGGCTGACACCGCCTCCCATCCCGTCTGCCTGTCGACCCACCCCTCGGGCAAGACGGGTTCTCCCCCGTTGGCAAGGGTCGGCGGAGCCGATCACGAAGTGACGCCGAAGGCGCCCTTGCTGACGGGGGAGGTTCCGTCTTGGCTCTACCCGGGTCGATGGCGGATGGAGGGCTCCCCCATCCCGGAGCCGGAGTGCCCCCGCCGGAGGCATTGTCCTTGGCAACGCGGACCTGGCAGGGAGGGGCCGCTAGGCCCCGACCGGCGCGCGCGGGAGCATGCGGTCTGGAGTGCGGCGGAGGTGCGACATCTGTCTTTGATCTTCTTCATAGCCGGGGTAATTCCTATTCTAAGTTCTCCCTCAGCTCCATGCTCTCGTCCTCTTGTCGAGCATCCGAATCGTAGCTGTCCGCGATCCGTCGCAACATCGCCGCTGTTCTTGGCCAGCCGTTGGCAAGCGGTTCTGCAAAGCCCCGATACTTCTCGGCGAGCGTTCGTTCCTGAGCCCCGCCCTCCCTCAAGTCCTTACTCCAAACTCCACGGCTGTTGCGCTCCTCGACGAGAAAACCCGTCTCGATGTCATCGGAGCCCACCCGTTCAATCAGATCCCGAACTGGAACAGGTGGCCAGGAGCCGTCTGCTTCGGGCTGTGCGTACTTCAGGACATGCCCTGTCCGCTGCTCTCCGATACGTATCCGGCCGGAAGCTGCCAAAAGCTGACGGGCCGCGTCGACCCATGCATTGAGTTGTCCGGCATCAACAGAGCCATCCTCTGTGGTACCAGGAACGATCCGCCATCCGTCTAAGAGGTAGTAGGCGATCTGTGCGCGAGCCTTCGTGTCTTCGTCTAAGTCAGCCCTACTCTCGTCGTTTTCTCCACGGAACGCAAGGCTCATCACGTCCACGAAGAATTGCGGATCGGCCGCTAGCTGCCGGTGAAGAACTTTCATCGGGCGCTGATCGAACCGGAAGAGCGGCAATATTGCCCACTCTAGTCCGGCTAGCCTTTCTTCCGGGAGGCCGTCAGCGGCATTGAGCAGGTCGAGTAACCTGCCAATGTCATATCCCAGGTTGCCGTCGTGCGCGTATCCGCCAAGCGGCGTGTGCACGGCCGTTTCAAGGGCCTCCAACACCAGCATCGGATCTATCGACCGATCCTCACCGTGCGAAGCCATTGCGAGCATGTCCGCCGCAGTCCATGCGCGTCCATGTCCTATCAATTGCCGGGCAGCGTATTCGTAGTCCGCTTGAGTCGTCGGTCCGTGCGGTGGGAAGTCTTGCCAGTAGAGGCTCTTGACCTCCGTATCGCACCCGTCGAGGCGCTGCCATGTAGCGGGGTTTGCGGGCAGGCTTCTCAGAAAGTCGGCCACTTTCCTCGGCCGCCAAGCGGTTGCGTCACTAAAAACTCGATCCACCCACGCCTGGCCCGCGTCTAGAGCCAAGTTCTTGTGATGTACATAGTTCATCGCGAGCAGCCGACGCCAGTCGATCTCCGAGCCAAGGAAACCAAGAATCGCTAGCTCGTCCTCATCCCGAAGCAACCCGCCAGGTGAGATTGCCCTAGCGACGACCCAAGCGACGTTCCGCTCGGCCACGTGAAGGATTCCCACAAAGCCCTCGGCATCGTATATCTCGCGTGCCGCAATAGCCTGCGCCTGCCGTTGCGCTTCGCCATAGTGCTGAACGTCATCCTCAGGGATATTGATAAGATCCGGATAATGGGTAAACAGCCACCCGTAACGCTCAACTAAGTCCTCGGGCTGCCAACGTTCATACAGGGCAGCGAGTCTGTCAACCCATGACGACTCCATCACCCATTTGGCATCGGGAAAGCGTCTGTGGTGCGATACCAAGTTCCGCAGCCGTGATCCGATGTTGAACCGAACGGCAGGTGCGAGCGATGACGGATCGGTATTGGAAAGCCGTTGCAGGACTTCCTCTTGCGCTTCTTCGGGAAACTGAGTGAACCGACCTACGATGTCAGGCAAGCGCTCGTTGTCACTTGCGGCATCTTCGAAAAGTTTCGCGACAATGTCGCGGACGATTTTCCGATATTCGGCGATAGTTACAGCGGGCCCATCTTCCGGCTTCCATCGCCGCCACTCAGGTGCATTCGTATACGAGCCGATATCGTGGTCTTGCGGTAGAAGACTCGTCATTAGCGTCCAAGCAATGTCCGGCTCCCGCTGACGTAGAGTGTCCAGGGTCCGGCTGCGTTGCTCGGCGCTCGCTGCTGTCTGAACGTGCCAGGGAAGAAAGATGGCACGTAGTGTCCCTCTCGGGCTGTTACCCACTCGGCGGTCGAGCTGGACGTGCGCGAGCTGCGCCAGAGCAAGGGCACATCTCGTCAGGTACTCGGGCGACCATGCCAGGCGCTCAAACGCCCATAGTAATCCGCTGTGATACCAGCGGGAGGTGAAGCCGGTACCATTCGCCCCTTCGAGGATTTGCAACAAGGAGCTGTTAGCACCGCGCACGTTGGTATCTACGGCGGCAAGGAACTCGTCTGGCGCCGCCTCGGCAAGAGTGGGCAGTACATCGTCAAGCGAGCGCCACAGGTCTCCGGTCTCATCTCCATTGGCCTGCCGCAGTATCTGGCGGACCACGCTGACGGCCAGTTCCCCGCCGGTTGCCACGCCAGCCACAGGCATCGCCTCGTTTAGCGTGGCAGCCATGGCGAGGCTATCGGCCAGGCTTCCCCTAAGTAATCCGGATTCGGCGCGCACGCGCCCGTGAACCGATGCCATCCACCGCTCGTCATCTGGCAGGGCCAGGGCAGGATCAACAGCACCAAAGACCTGCACACAGACGGCACGAAATCGCTCGACTTCGGCAGACGTCAGGTAGCGGTTTAAGAGGGTCCAGGCGTCCTCACGCGAGTTAATAAACCACGTTCGGCCAATACGGCGCAGAGGCGGATCGGACAAGTACGCTAACTGCGTCAGTTCAGCCGCAACCCTGTCGTAGTCGTCGTTGGCGAGCTGCGCGACGACTTCGCGATCTCCTTGATGAGCCTCGTTCCAGGCCCCCAACAACATGGCAGTCATCAGCGCTCGGCTGACTCCAGGCCGTGCCCATGACGGCTGCTGTAGCTCGGGGTTGAGCGCAAGCCTTCGCCGCAGGGACAAGAGGCTCCGTCGTGCTTGTGTAGCAAGGGTCGCCGCGCGCTCCTGCTGCATGCCCAAGGCTCGCAGCGCGGTCGTGACGGCATCGCGGCGCACCGGTGACAGCGTCACCATCGCCGCGGTGGGGGCCACTTCCCGGCCGACTGGAGCTAGGACATGATGCTTGTCCCGCGCCCGACCGCCACCTTCGAAAGCCGAGAACGTCGGAAGCAAGATGAGCGGCTGCCCACAGGCGACAATCTCACGCCAGGCGGAACCGTCTCGCACGATCAGCGCACGATCAAAGACTGCGGTTCGCTCGGGGTCCGGAAGCTGAGCTACCGCCGCCCCAATGAAAGCTAGCGCCTCCTCCTGTGAGTCAGCCTGTACGGTCTGAACACCCGGCTGCCCCTGCACGAACTCTGTAATCTTCCGCGCGTCGTCCTCACGGCCTGCTACAACGAGGTCACCCGAAAATGCAGGGGCCGTTGCACCTGTCCAGTCGGACCAGAAAGTCGCAAGATCCTCGACCTGCTCCGGAGCCTTGCCGATCTTCGAGGAGATCCAGGCATGGACAACGGGTGAGAGCGTCAGCCAGCCTTCCAGGTCGTCAGCGTCGATAACACGGACCTCACGCCATGGACCGGCTTGCGCCTTCTCCTCGGCCCATGTCTCCTTGTCCCTCCATCGGCGTGGTGTTACGAAAACGAACGTCGACTTCGCTGGGTCGACTCCCAGAGGATCGGCCGTGCGCGTGGCGTAGTCAGCGTCGGCCTTCTTTTTGACCCTCGCGTCGGTGCCCATCTCCCACACTGACAAACCGGCATGTGCGTACGCATTGCCGCTTAGACACTCCACCACGCCATCCCAGCCGGAGTAGCGAGTTCCTTCCCCAGCACGTAGATGTAACCGATTAAGGTCGACCGTCGTTAGCAGCAAGCGCCGAACCAAGTCGGGCAAATCCGCTGTCGCGGCCACTTGGTTTGCCCAAGTGCTAAGGTCAGTGGCATTCGCAAGTGTTGTCAGCACGACTACCTCGTTGATTACATCGGTTCATTATAGACCATGTCACGCACGCTACAGCATTAACTACACTTGCCCTATAATATGACAAACGTATATCTTTCTAGCTTTCCGAGTTCGATAGCTGGTCAACAGGTCTGGTTATCCGCCGCATTTCAATCCAGAGGTAGACGAAGAACGCCACCAGGCTCGCCACGAAAAGCCCTGCAAAAATGGTCCGCTCTGAGATCGACAACTGTGGCGGACCAAAGGTCATGCGTAACAATGGAAGGACGATCCCAGCAATTGCGATACCTATTACAACGGACATAGCCAGGCCCAGCCCTTCGGGCCGACTGACGGAACCGAGCGCCTTTTTGGCGTGCGTAAGTTCTAATTCAGCAACCACTAGCGCTGCTTCTGCATCAGCCTCATCTTTCTGAAGCTGTCTGCGGTTAGCAGCGTCTATCCCCATTCTGGCTGCCTGGTGTGTGGCATCCGCTGGGCTCGGAAGATTTACAACGGCAGTATAAGTTTCATACCTCATCCAGCCAACCATCGGCGGCTGCGGCCACGACTTGGCCGCCGCGTTCACTAGGCCCTCGACCCTGTGTCGGTCAATTAGGTCGGGGAATCTGACAGGTAGGCTAGCGAGAAGTTCGTCCCAGTCGTCTGGGCGCTCCGCACACAAGCGGTCGAATTCGATAGCCTCTTTAAGCTCCGAGATTTTCGCAACCAGCTTGTCAAAATAGGGGCGAAGCTCGTCTTCAGAAAACCCGGCGGGATAATGCTGCGAGAAATCCTTCACGTCGCCAACGCCACCCGCTGCAATCAGGTCATTTTCGACATTGTTAATAAACCGCCAACCAGCGTCATCAAGAATTGCTTGCTTAGCCCTGGCTCGATCATTTTCGCGCTCATCTCGGATTTCAATTAATTCCCGGATGCGCCGCTCCAGGGCATGTCGCTCGCCCACCAACGCTACAAGGCGAGCAATCAAAAGCCCTGCGATGATGGCGGCGAGCGCCGCGCCGGACTGCGTCAGAGTCGATAGGAGGCTGGTTCCGTCCATGAGAGAGCTGGGAGCGGTTGGTGGCGATGGAATCAACGAATGAAGCGGTGATGGCACTAGCGAGGGAGCTACTGGGGGTACAGAGGGTACCGGAGGAACGGTGGGTGCCACAGATAATCCTTGTCTCAAACTGGGGATGCTGCTTCGAGTGCTGCTGCCGTCCGATCCCGTTCTCCAGCATGAGGATCGCCCCAGTTAGGGCAATCAGCGGCGTCACACCGCACCCTTAGAAAGAATCTTTGCCATCAACTGCATCACCAGAACCTGCGCCTGGCCTACAACTGTGTCTATGTCTACTGCGACCGCTCCATTGTGAACAAGCCGGCTACGGTGATCGTACAGCTTGCCCACATTCCGGGCCGCCTCGTCCCCAAGATGGCGTCGTACCATCGAACGAATCCCTTGGTTGATCGAGACGGTTTTCAGGTAACCCAGCCGCTGGGTCAACGACTGCGCTTCTGGGACGTCTGCCTGCTTTACTTCCTCGACAAAACGGTCGATGAGCTTCTGTGCGTCCGTGGATATCGGGTCGTGGTCTTTGAGGACCTCTAGGACGCCGATCAGGGCCAGGAAACGTGCTTGGGGGGACTTCTCGAAGTAGCTATCGGCGTAAAGGAGTGCTGCGAGCTGTACTCTCTGGTTCTGCATGGCGATTGACACCGACTCGAAAGTTAGGCCGGTCCGTAGCCCCTCCATGAATCTGGGTACGACCTTTGAAGCGATGAACCGTGGCTCGCCTGCGTGCAGAAAAATGCCCGAAAGGTCGCGTCCCTCGCGATAAACCATTGGTCTATCGAGCTCAGATGGAAGCGGGGTCGTATCATTGAGTTCCAACAGATCGTCCGTAATGCGCACACCGCAGCCTGCGTAGAGGCCCGCACCCAAAGCTCCGGCTTTGAGCGTTGAAAACATTCGCCGGGCGTCCTCCGCGGAGTCAAACCCCTCGAAAAGGAAGCGGCTGTAACCAAAGCTCGCCGAGCGCACCGTCAGCCGGACCTTGCCAAAGGTCTCAGTGACTTCCGTCTCGAACTCCAGTGCTGGTGCGACGATAAACGGCACGCTCAGTACCCAAGCATCGCTTTTCCCTGCAACATTCAAGTTGGCTCCCAGCCAAACAAACAGCGACCCTCCTCCAGGCCGCCAAGATGTTCTGCTGCTCCCTACTCCCCGAGCTCTCCCACCTTCACAGCATGAACGAAGGTTTGCCAGGCATCGAGGGTGAAGACAAGCGCTCCGCCGTTCGGGTCCTTGGAATCTCGTATCGCCACCAAGTCGCCCAACTCGGCGATCTCGACGCAGTTACCGCTGCCACTGCTGCGGGTGCTCTTGCGCCATACGGCGCCCGTCAGATCAAGGGCGGCCATTTCGCACCCCTTGCCACCATTCTGTGTAGATAGATCGTCGGTTACAGGAAGTCACGAGCAGCCTCGCGGAGGCGGGCGGCTGAGGCTTCGGCCTCCAGCGCCATGCCGCACAGCTTCTCGTGCACCAGGCTATACCCGCGCACATGCTCGGGTTCCTCCAGCGCTTGGCCGTTGGTGAGGTTGTCCAGGTAGACCACCGGATCGTCGGCTGCGTCAGCAAACCCGAGGATCACGTAGGGCGTGGTCATGGCCGGATGGCCGCCAGCCGCGAACGGCAGTACCTGGAGAGTAACGTTCGGTAGTTCAGAAAGATCGGCCAGGTGCGCAAGCTGGCGACTCATCACTTGAATGCCACCGACCGGTCGCAGTAATACGGCCTCGTTCAGGACAGCGGACAGCTCCACGGGCGAGTTGCGGCGCAGCACGCTCTGGCGCTGCATCCGGGCGGCTACCCTGCGCTCAAGGGCTTCACCGGCGGTCAGCTCCGTGATGGCGCGGGCGTAGTCCTCAGTCTGGAGCAGGCCCGGTACTGATTCAGCCTCGTACGTACGCAGGCTGGCGGCTTCAGCCTCAAGTCCGACGTAGAACTCGAACCAGTCGGGCAGGACATCGCTGTAGTTCTGCCACCAGCCGCGCTGTTGGGCGCCGCGAGAGATCTCGATCAGTGCTTCGGCGTCGTCACCGGTCACACCGTACAGGGCCAGGGCTGCCCGTACATCACGCGGCTTGATGGCGATCTGGGCGTTTTCAATGCGCGACAGATTGCTCTTGGACATGTCGAGCTGCCTGGCGGCAGCATCCAAGAACCCCATGGTCGCTGGCGCGACCACCCGTAGGTGGGTGAA
>JGI1027J12803_100361496_pt1 | contig 10848 bp, 5 predicted proteins | sample IowNatreferecore_FD_12803 | JGI IMG/M metagenome (IMG submission 12803) | reverse complement strand
TCCGTGGATACACATGAAGCAACTATTCCAGCTTCTACGTCTGTATGGAATTACGATGCTTTGAATATTGATGTCACAGATTTAGTTGATGATCTGTTAAACGATAACAATTTTGGATTTGCGCTGGAAGGTAAAACGGAACAGATTTACAGAACCATGTCTTTTGCCAGCTGCAAAGTAAGTGATCCTTCAAAAAGACCCAAACTTGTCGTTGTCTATGAGATTTATAAACACCACGGTTGAATACGAATTAAAAGTTTCAAACCCGGATATAGTCCGGGTTTTTTTTTGCCTACTTAAATATCACTTAATTTTCCACTGGAATTAATCAGTTTTTATCAAGGAACTAAAAATTTCAATGAATCAGAAATTCAACTATGGGATTGAGGAACTCACAATATTAAAGGCGATCCAGTTGGCGGAGGGAGCGCTCCAGGGAATATTATCCCCTGAAACGATGGTAAAAGTCAGGAATAGTCAGCAACACGTTTCGGGGATCGTTTCTGAAAATAAAACGGTGTATGGAATTAATACCGGTTTTGGGGCATTGTCCAGTACACATATATCTGCCGATGACACCAGAACCCTGCAACATAAAATTCTTCAGAGCCATAGTGTCGGCGTAGGTAACAGCATCAGTCCGTTTTTATCAAAAATCATGATGATAACCAAGGTGCATGCTTTGGCGCGGGGCTTTTCAGGTATACGCCCGGAGACTCTGGAACGTATCTGCTGGTTTATTGATCATGATATTTGTCCGGTGGTTCCGGAAAAAGGATCTGTTGGTGCATCAGGTGATCTTGCCCCTCTTGCTCATCTTTTTCTACCCCTGATCGGTTTGGGAGAACTTTGGGTAAAAGGTCAAAAACAAAATAGTTCCGGCGTACTGGCCGAACATGGACTCAGTCCATTGCATTTGGGACCCAAGGAAGGACTGGCCCTGATCAATGGAACGCAATTTATTCTGGCTTACGCAGTGGCGAATCTCCGTCGGATGCATTACTGCCTGGAATCCGCAGATCTGATTGGAGCGATGAGTCTGGAAGCTTTAACGGGTACCAAATCACCTTTTGATGAACGACTTCATGCGCTCAGGCCATTTAAAGGAAACCTGCTTGTTGCGCAAAGACTGAGAAAACTTTTGACGGGATCAGAAATCATGCAAAGTCATGTAGACTGTGGACGGGTCCAGGATCCTTATTCCCTTCGTTGCATGCCTCAGGTGCATGGTGCGAGCCGGAATGCCTGGCTGCATCTGAAAGAACTAACCCGGATTGAATTGAATTCCGTTACGGACAATCCATTAATTTTTTCAGCTGAGGATACAATCAGTGGTGGAAATTTTCACGGGCAACCACTTGCTCTTCCTCTTGACTATGCAACAATTGCTGCTTCCGAAGCCGGAAATATTTCTGACCGCCGTTGTTATCTTTTGCTGGAAGGGAAATGGGGACTTCCTTTATTGTTGATGAAGGATGTGGGTTTAAATAGTGGTTTTATGATACCACAATACACAACCGCCGCTTTGGTGACGGAAAATAAGACACTCTGTTTTCCTGCAAGTGCGGACAGCATTCCTACCTCGCTCGGTCAGGAGGACCATGTTAGCATGGGAAGTATCAGCGGACGAAAGCTTGAAATGGTTTTGGAAAATCTTGAATATATTCTAGCCATCGAACTAATGACCGCCTGCCAGGCGATCGAATTTCGCCGGCCGCTTCGAAGCAGTTCAATTCTGGAGCACGCACATGAATTCGTGCGACAGCAGGTCAGTTTTGCGAATGAAGACCGGATCTTTGCAGATGATATAAGGAAAATAAAATCCATGATTGAAACTTTTAGCTTTATCCGGGAAGCAGATGAGTTTGCTTCTGCACATGGCGAACCGCTCAATAAAAATTACGATGAATTTTCTTTAAACTGATGCTATGCAAAAAATTATTCAGGGTTATGATCCTGTAAAATACCGGACTCCTAAGGGCGCTGAAATCCGGTGTAAAGGATGGATTCAGGAAGCCGCTTACCGGATGCTTTTGAATAACCTGGATCCCGAAGTGGCGGAGCGACCCGATGAACTGATCGTATATGGTGGCCGTGGTAAAGCAGCCCGCAATTTCGAGGCACTCGATGATATTCTGGCCAACCTTCGTATATTGGAAAACGATGAAACTCTTTTAATTCAGAGCGGCAAGCCTGTGGCCCGGATGAAAACACATCCGGATGCGCCGAGGGTGCTCATATCAAATTCACAACTCGTTCCCAAATGGGCAACCTGGGAACATTTTGATGAACTTGAAAAAAAAGGGTTAATGATGTATGGCCAGATGACGGCGGGGTCCTGGATTTATATTGGTTCACAGGGCATCGTTCAGGGAACCTATGAGACGTATGCAGCCGCTGCTGATAAACATTTTAACGGAACGCTCCGGGGTACTTTGAATGTGACCGCCGGCTTAGGTGGAATGGGTGGGGCCCAACCTCTGGCGATAACAATGAATGAAGGAGTAGCACTGATAGCAGAAGCAGAATACTGGCGTATTCAAAAAAGACTTGAAACAAAATACCTGGACTTTGGCATGCAGGACATGGATGAAGCAATCAACAAAGCCCTGCAGGCAAAAAAAGACGGTAAAGCAGTATCTATTGGTGTTTGTTGCAATGCGGTGGAACTCCTGGAAAGATTGATTGAAAGGAATATCATTCCGGATACACTAACAGATCAGACCTCTGCCCATGACCCTTTGATCGGATACTGGCCGCACCAGGTTTCTACTGAAGCCGCAAAAATATTACGCGAGTCAAATCCCGAAAAATATCTTGAGCTCGCGTATGATTCAATGAAATTGCATGTAGAAAAGATGCTGGCCCTTCAGAAAATGGGTGCCATCACTTTTGACTACGGAAATAATATCCGTGCCCGCGCACATGAACACGGATTGAAAAATGCATTTGATTTTCCTGGTTTTGTGCCTGCTTATATTCGTCCGCTTTTTTGTGAAGGCAAAGGTCCGTTTCGCTGGGTGGCTCTAAGCGGAGACCCTTTGGATATAGCAAAAACAGATGAACTGATGGTTCAACTTTTCCCGAAAAATCAATCTCTTCAGCGGTGGCTCAGGCTTGCAAGAGAAAAAATTGCCTTTCAGGGTTTGCCCGCGCGCATTTGCTGGCTGGGACAGGGCGAAAGGGAAAAGGCCGGGCTGGCCTTCAATGATCTCGTTAAAACAAAAAAAGTAAAAGCGCCCATTGTAATTGGACGGGACCACCTGGATACCGGTTCCGTCGCTTCTCCAAATCGCGAGACTGAGGCAATGATGGATGGAAGTGATGCGGTAGCTGACTGGCCAATTCTGAATGCACTTGTCAATACTGCCGGGGGTGCGAGCTGGGTGAGCCTGCACCATGGAGGTGGAGTTGGAATGGGATACAGCATACATGCAGGTATGGTGATCGTTGCTGATGGAACGGATGCTGCAGCAGACCGCCTGGCCAGGGTCTTACGCAATGATCCGGGATTGGGAGTTATTCGTCATGCTGACGCAGGATATCCATTGGCACAAAAAACAAAAGAAATATTTCATCTCTAAAGCTTCCATGCAAAGCCGCCTCTTAACCCATATCAAACAACTTATAAATACCAGCACCGGCAATCGCCCACTTTACGGGAAGGAAATGGCCGGGATGCCATACCTGGAAAACGCATGGCTGTTGATTGAAGGAGATAAAATTGCCGGATTCGGTAATATGGAATCATTGAATCAGGATTTGCCAGCACAGCCTGAAGACCAAATCAACTGCAGCGGAAAACTTGTACTACCGTGCTGGTGCGACAGCCATACCCACCTGGTCTTCACCGGAAGCAGGGAAAATGAATTCGTAGACAAAATACGAGGCCTCAGTTATGCCGAAATTAATGCCCGCGGTGGTGGAATTCTGAACACTGTCCGGAAAATAATTGAAATATCAGAAGATCAGCTTTTCCATGAATCCTGGCAGAGGCTGGGAACCATTGCGAAATCAGGAACGGGCGCCGTCGAAATAAAAAGCGGATATGGGTTATCGTTAGAGGGTGAATTAAAAATGCTTCGGGTTATCAGAAAATTAAAGGAAAAATCTGATCTGCAGATTAAATCTACTTTCCTGGGTGCTCATACTTACCCAATGGCCTACCGTGAGAACCACGAAGCTTACCTGAAAGAGATCCTGGAAGAAATGCTGCCCGTGATAGCCAGGGATAAGCTGGCAGATTATATCGATGTTTTTTGCGAAAACGGATTTTTTAATCCCCGGGAATCTGAAGCCATCCTGAAAGCAGGCGCTCATTATGGCCTGCAGGCCAAGATGCATGTTAACCAGCTTAATTCAATCGGAGGGATTGATATTGGAGTGGGACTAAATGCTCTTTCAATGGATCACCTGGAAATTATGACTGAAGAAGATATCCGGAAATTAATAGAATCAGGTTGGAAGGGTTTCTGCACCCTGTTGCCCACAGCTGCTTTTTTTCTCCGTACGCCTTTTCCTCCCGCCAGGAAATTACTTGAATCAGGACTTGCCGTTGCCCTTGCTTCAGACTTCAACCCCGGATCTTCGCCCACCGGCAACATGAATACTGTGATCGCCCTTGCCTGCATTCAAATGAAACTTCTTCCCGAAGAGGCTGTCAATGCAGCTACAATCAATGGGGCTTTTGCGATGGGACTCGGTGATTCACTCGGTTCAATTACCAGGGGCAAACTGGCCAACCTCATCATTACAAAACCGGTTCCATCCCTTGCATATCTTCCCTACAGTTTCGGGTCAAATAGTGTTGAGAAAGTAATCATTAAGGGAAATTTCATCACCTAAGGTTTGTATATTGGGAATTATCCCAAATTATGCCAATCATCCTGTCCCGAAAAAAAAAGCCGGCAGACTTCATTGACTCGGTTACCAGGCGTAGTACCGTACTCCATATCAGGGATAAAAAGGGAGGCCTGACATTTCTCATTTCATTTTTCGTTTCCATCCGGCCGTCCGGATCGAAAAAGGATCCCGCAAAAAATCTTCAGGCAATGCTTATCCAAATGGAAAAGCATCCCATTATTTTATCCAATCTCCATAATGCACTTATTTCACAGCTGGAGCAGACAGATCTTACTTCTGCCCTTACAGAAAGCGGAATTCCTGTAGCTAACGGCTTCTGGCAGGAATTCTTTCGAAGGCTCCGTCACAAATTGATTCCTGCACTTCAAAATGATAATGACTTTCTCTATGTAATCGGACGTATCTTTTTTCACCACCAGGATTATAAATGGGTAGAAGCGATCCCTCACGATCAATGGAAACAATTTTTCGAGAGAATCGGACTGGCCTTTTCCGTGGATGACAAGCATATTTTACTCCAACTGGTGCAGTCGCTTAAAATTCTCAGCGTGCAGGTTGCCAATCTGGGACTGGAAAAGGAAGTACGAAAACATCTGTCGTCGCAGGAAATAAATGAGAATCCATTTCTAAATCAGACTGAACTGGTCCGCGGAGTCGAAAAATCTTTTGTTGCCGGTGATTTTGACGAACTGACGGCCACCAGTAAAAATCTGCAGATTCTCGCCAAGCTTGGCATTGATTCGATCGAATATATCCGGCAGAATCACTCCAGCAGCGGTACAAGTATTCATCAGACCTATGTATTATTAATTCTGAGTAATAAACTGGGCCGGATAGAATTGATTACAGATATTCTTGATGGAAACTCCCAATTCAATACGGATAATTTCATTTCATTCTTTAAAATGCTGGTGAGAAATGAAAATACAAAAAACAGTCTCCGTGAATTTCTATCCAAATCCCTGGGCTATGTGGCATATCAGATCGCTGAACATAAAGGGTCGAAGGGCAGCCACTATATTACGGCCACCAGCGGGGAATACCGTAGCATGATGTGGAGTGCAATGAAAGGAGGAGGCATTACCGCTTTCGTTGCGGTATTTAAGAACCTGATTACGAAAATTGAGCTACCGATTTTCTGGCATGGGTTCGCTTACAGCATGAATTACAGTATCGGGTTCCTCTTAATCGATGCGACTGGTGGAACCCTTGCCACCAAACAACCCGCTTTTACAGCCAGTGCAGTTGCCAGTTCGCTGGATACGAAAGGGAATACATACAAACCGAATTTGTACAATCTCGCTATAACGGTAGCTAAAGTATCCAGAAGCCAAATCGCTTCTTTCATCGGCAATCTTTTATTTGTTTTCCCCGGAGCATTTCTTCTTGCGTGGTTGTATGAACTGGTTACAAAATCGAAGATACTGGAAGGTGAACAGGCGATGGCAATGCTGGAGAGCCAGCATCCATGGCATAGTCTTTCCCTGCTCTATGCCTGTAACACCGGGGTGTTTCTGTTTCTGAGTGGTATCATTGCCGGATACGTACAAAATAAAATACTCTATGGTCAGATTGGGGTGCGCTTAAATAATCATTCCTTTTGGAATTCCGTGGAGTCGCCGGAAAAACGTAAACGATGGGTGAAATTCATAGAGAAGAATGCAGGCAATATAATCGGAAATATCTCTCTTGGTTTCATGCTGGGCATGTCTTCGATTGTCAGTAAAATTCTGGGAATCCCTTTCGATATCCGTCATATTACCATCTCTGCGGGAAATGTATCGGTTGCGTTATACGGACTAGGCATCCGTAATGTTCCGCTCACTTATTTATCTGTAATTTTATTTGGTGTGCTGGCAATTGGCTTCCTGAATTTCCTGGTGAGCTTCTCCCTGGCATTTGCTGTGGCAGTTAAATCCCGCGGTGTGCGTCTAAAAGACTATCCCGAATTCCTTGGCATCCTGAGCAGGTATATTTTAAAGCGACCCCTGGATTTCATCAGGCCCCGGAAACAGCTTTCCGAAGCAGATTGATTTTCTTTCCTTAACATTGGCATTCCAATTTTGCAATATGATACCTATTATTGAATGTGTTCCTAACTTCAGTGAAGGGAGGGATGAAAAAATCATTCAGCTTATAACCAGAGAAATTGAGATGGTGGAGGGCGTAAGGCTGTTAAATGTTGATCCCGGTAAGGCTACGAATCGCACGGTAGTCACTTTTGTTGGCAGCCCGGAATCGGTTGTAGACGCGGCTTTCCTCGCCATCCGAAAAGCCGGGGAACTTATTGATATGCGCATGCATAAGGGAGCGCATCCGCGGATGGGGGCAACAGATGTATGTCCGTTAATTCCCATTTCAGGTATAAGCATGGAGGAAACTGCAAATTGGGCACAAAAACTCGCAGAACGCGTAGGTAGGGAACTTGCCATTCCTGTTTATTTGTATGAAGCAGCTCAGAAGAACAAAGCCCGGAGCAATTTATCGGTTATACGTACTGGTGAGTATGAGGGATTTGCTGAAAAGATTAAGGTTCCGGATTGGAAACCGGATTTCGGACCTGCAGCATTCGACGAAAAACGGGGAGCGACCGTTATAGGTGCCAGGGATTTCCTGGTCGCCTATAATGTAAACCTCAATACCACTTCAGTACGGAGGGCCAATAGCGTAGCCTTCGATGTGCGGGAAGCCGGGCGCATTAAAAGGGAAGGGGATCCGGTAACGGGTAAAATTGTAACAGATGAAAAGGGACAGCCTGTAATGATTCCCGGTACATTGAAGTCTGTCAAGGCGATCGGCTGGTTTATTAAAGAATACGGAATCGCGCAGATTTCCATGAACCTGACCAATATTTCAGTTACACCCCTGCACATTGCATTTGATGAAGTGTGTCGCAAGGCAGAGGCGCGTGGCATTCGCGTAACAGGCAGCGAATTGGTTGGTTTGATTCCGCTTCAGTCAATGCTTAACGCCGGGAGATATTTTCTCAAAAAACAAAGACGATCCGCAGGGGTTTCTGAAAAAGAACTAATCCGTATTGCCGTCTTAACAATGGGGTTGGATGAACTGGCTCCTTTTAAGCCGGAGGAAAGGATCATTGAATATCTTCTGAAGAATCCGGAAAATGAAAAACTGGTAAATCATTCGCTTACTGATTTTGCCGATGAACTTGCCAGCGAATCCCCTGCACCCGGTGGTGGATCGGTTGCAGCTTACCTGGGCGTGCTGGGAGCGGGTTTGGGTGCGATGGTTGCCAATCTTTCAGCGCATAATAAAGACTGGGAACCGTTCAGCGAATGGGCGGAAAAAGCTACTGATTTAGAAAAAGAATTGCTCACTCTTGTGGATGCTGATACCCGGGCATTTGAAGGTATCATGCAAGCCAGATGCCTGCCTAAAACAACTGAAGAGGAAAAAGCCCAACGGACAAATGCTATAAAGGATGCCACTCTGCGGGCCATAGAAGTACCATACCAGGTTATGAAAGTTTCCCTCCGGTCTATGGAAATATTAAAAGCAATGGCCTTAGAAGGAAATCAGAATTCAAAATCCGATGCCGGAGTAGGAGCGCTTTGTGCACGCAGTGCTGTGATGGGAGCCTACCTGAATGTTTCTATCAATGCGATTGGATTTGAAACTGATAATTATATTTCTGCCATGCTGACAGAAGGACGAAAAATGAAAGAAATCGCCACAGAAAAGGAGAATGAGATATTGGAAATCGTTGGGTTGAAGTAGAGATTCTGAACCCTTAAAATGGTATTCCAATATTTACATATCCCATCACCCGGTGCCATTGATCACAATACATTGCACTCAATTCCAAAGGACCCAGCACAAAATTGTATGTGAATGTGAGCGCATAGCCCGATAAAAAATCCGGTGTGTCGTAGAACTTCTTTTGATCTTTTATAAAATTATTGAACATCACATTGCCGCGGGCTGTCAGGTAAAGATTTCCGTAGAAATTATAGCGAAAACCTGCCTGGATGGCTGCCAGGCTGGAGGAGTAATAGGATCCTTCCCGCAAGCCGGCGAAAGTAATCTGGTTGTGAAAACTATGGGTAAGTCCCCCGATGGAAAACTGATTCATCGAGTTATCTTTTTGAAAGTTCAACCCCGATTGTAACATGAATAATATTGTACTCTTTTCAGAAAGGGGAGTATAACTTTCCAGGTGGAAAACTATTCTGGGATACGCTTTACTGGCTGTAATCGTATCTGCATCAGTAGTATTTGTATGCACCTGCAGATCGGGGTTCTGGGTATATACCCAGTCGCCTTCCAGTTCTGATTTTACGCCTTTTTTAGGATAGACAGGACGGTCGAGAGAATTGTGGTTGAAATAAATATAGCTGGTCGGGAAATCATCTGTTCCTTTAAATTGCAGCGCTGATGTTATGTTTGGTTTATATCGCGTCCATTCGAACCTGGTACCAATTCCGATTGTCACATCCCTGTTAGTGGAATATCCGAACCTGCCATCCATCACAAAATAATTTTGATTATAAATGCCGGCTTCCTTGGTGTCCCGGTAAGTGGTAATATTCATCTGATCGAACTGGGTTGATAATTTTAAAGCGAATTTCCTGCCTCTTCCAAGGTATTGCAGGTGTTCTGCCTTGACCCGGAAATTTTCTCCGATATTCAGCGTAACAAGACTTCTTGAATTGGGTGTAAAAAAATCCCTGGACGTAATATTAAGAATGGCGCTGATGCCGGTAAACTGGTTATAATGAAGGGATAATTTCGCGAATGTGAGCGGGCTTTCCGTTACATCAAAAATAATTTTTGCAGAGTGATCAGGCTGGGGATCCAGGTTATATACAATCCTTGTATAATATCGTGTCCCGCCAGCCCTTCGAACCATATAGGAAAGCATTTTGGGAGTATATACATGGTTTGTCAGCAATCCGGTCGTATGAATAAAAAAATCCTGGGTTGTGAATTTCAGACCCCTGACTTCAAAAGAAGAAATTTTTACGCTTTCCACTGAAGGAAGTTCCTTTTCAACTTTTACGGGGCCGTCAAGTACCTTCAATGAATCTGCCAGTTTCTTTAACTGCGGATAAATTTTTCTTCCTTCTTCCAATCCTGCTTCAATTATCGAATCCGCCTGCGCAAATGTGCCCATGGTATATTTCTCCAGCGGCGTCTGAACATAAATATTACAAAGGGGTACTTCCAGTTTTGTATCCTCCGCTTCTCTGAAAAATGCCACCTGCAATAATACCTGAATCGCATTGTTCACTTTACTGGCCGGAAGTAAATTGGCGGTAACATTACTCCCGATAACATATTGGGCGCCCATTTGGCGAACATCTTTTACCGGAAAATTACGAACGATACCTCCGTCGACCAGTAACCGGCCATTATATTCTACGGCTGTAAACACGGAAGGTATTGCCATACTTGCGCGAACAGCGGAAACCAGTTCTCCACTGTCCAGAACAACTGCCTGCCCCGTTGATATATCTGTCGCAATACATTTGAATGGGATATCCAGCGAATCGAAATTCTTTATCTTATATATCGGGAATAAAAGTTCGGAAAATTTCAGCCAAAGTTCCTGTCCTTCCAAAACGCCGGTAGAAATCCTGAAAAAATTATTCTGCCAGGGTAATTCAAGATCATATTTGCCATATTCCTCTTTTTCTTCCATGATAATATTTCGTAAAGAACTCTGGTTCGATAATATCTGATCCCAGTGCATTTTCTTTGCAATTTGCAAAATGGAATCACCTGAATAACCGGCGGCATAAAGTGATCCGATAATACCTCCCATGCTTGTCCCTGTAATGTAATCTATGGAGAGCCCGGCGGAATCGATTGCCTTTAATATCCCGATATGAGCCAGACCCTTGGCACCGCCACCGCTCAAAGTAAGGCCGAGCTTCGGTCTTTTACGCAGCGTTGTATCGGGTTGTACGGATCCATGAAAATTGGGATGGAGCGTTGTATCACCGGGTAATAAACCGGCCGGAC
>JGI1027J12803_100250805_pt1 | contig 10876 bp, 8 predicted proteins | sample IowNatreferecore_FD_12803 | JGI IMG/M metagenome (IMG submission 12803) | reverse complement strand
TCTATGTTCGCGGTTGCGCATAAATAGGACCTATAAGTCGTATACGACATATAGGTCTTATGGGCACTCACTCGTTGCCGGCAGCGGTAGAATTCACTGCTGGGGTTAGCGAGATATCACCGGACGCATTGTAGTTGGCCATCCGGATCTTCCAATCTTCGCCTTCGCGGACATAAATCGCCGACCAGAAGCCCCTGGCTAGGACGGGACCATTCTGGCCATGAAGAGTACTCCACCATCGACCAATCGCCCAAGCCTGGCTACCGACCGCAGTCACCTGATCATCCTGGCGGATAGAATCGGCAGGATGCCATCGCTGGAACATGTATGCATACCATTTTTCTATGTTCTCTCGGCCGGAAAACCATCCGTCCGGTGTCACGACAACACCGTCCTCAGTGTAGAACGTGGCCATGGCAGCCGCATCGAGTGTGTTAACTGCCTCGACGTACTTCGTGCGCAACGCCGTAAATTCAGCGAGCGCACTGACATCTCCAAGAAGATTCCTCTGCTGGGCGATTGGCGGATCGGCGGTAACTTTCTGTTCGGCGAAGGCTGGAAGAACAAATCCGATTGCCAACCCTGCCACCGCGAAAACTGATAAACGAATTCTCATCGTCTCCTCCACGTATTTTAGAACCGTTCGTCGCGGAACGACCGATCGCGGAATTTCTTGCGCCCTCGGCAACGCACCAGTCGCCGGGAGGACAGACGGTCAACGCCTTGGGTCAAAGGTGGTTGGGCGACCCACGACCATACGGCTCGTGCGATTCGCGGTCAACGGAAGCTATCCAGGTCCAGACTTCGGCGACACTCAGATCCTAGACTTTAAATTCTGACTTCTAGCTATTAATAAAGCATTGCGTCCTGCGGCGGATCAGTCGGTTCTATCTCTGCGGCCTTGAATGTTACTTTAGCCTTGCCACCACCGCTCTCCTGGAACTCGGCGGTTCCAATGACTTTCACCCATGACATATCGGCGGCCGAAACTTCCTTTTGCGCCTGCACCGAAACAGCGATGGGGCGAGCGTCGGCCGCGCAGCAAACGATCAGCATGCGAACGATCTTAAACTCGTTGGGTTTGGATCCCGGCAGGTATTGCCCGACAACTTCAATGGTTTTTCCAGTGAACTCCTTTCTCAGGCTCTCTTCATTTTCACCATATAGCAGATCTGTCACCTCGAGCGCGACATTACCATCTGCCGCGCGCGGAAGGTATTGCTCACTGCCGTCGTCCGCATTGCCATTCGTTTGGGGGGGATCACTTGCTTTGGCAAGAGCTTTAGGCGGCCCTCCGGAACTACTGTTCTGTGGCAACGGTGGTTCCGCCGACGCGCGTTCATCCTGATCGGCACCCAAGGCGCCCGGTGGAATTCCTTGCTGCGCATTTGCCGATCCGATGGTGTTACGACCGGGCAACTTGCTGACGTCTTGAACAAATCCGCGATTCAAAACCGCCTGCTTGTCATATCCATCCTTTGATAGGTAAGTGCCCGCCGTGAGGGGTAGAACGATCAGTCCGAAGGCAGCGGCTGCCCGCCAAGGATTCTGTCGATTGGTGTGTACGCATTCGCCATCAACACAACAGTCCATCGACTTTTTCGCCATGAGATAAATGGTTCCAGCAACGCAAAACGCGATCCCTCCAATCAAAACCCAAGACCGAAACTGCGGATGCAGGTATTGATCGATTCTGCCTTTCAAGCAAAAGCTGATCAGAACTCCACCCAGCCCGAGCAGGGTTATCCCATTTAAGACTTTAGCCACCAACAAACGCATAGACTTGAGGCAAAATGACTGCCGATATTATTCCGATCAGAAGAAAAAGTCCAACCCCCAGCAACACAACGAACCGTTTTCGAAATAAGACGCTGTAAAGGAAGAAAAGCTTTAGATCAAACATCGGGCCAAAAACAAGAAAGGCCATCCGCGCGACGATGGGGAAGCTGACGAACGTGGCGGCAATGAACGCATCTGAAGTGCTGCAAAGCGTTAAAATTGCCGAAAAACCCATCATTGAGGTGGTCGATAAAAAAACATTATTCGCCAGTGGCAAAATTACCTTTTGGTCAACCGCCGTGTTGAAGACCGCCGCCACCGCTGCCCCAATCATAAAATAGATTGCAGTATCGATAAAATCTTCGCTGGCGAGCTGGATGGCGGCGATAAGCCGCTGGATGAAAGTCGCTCTTGGGTTGTCGGGAGCAGCTTCCGGCAATGTGGCGATACTGAGAACCGATCGCTTTCGCAATGCCGCTCGGCCACTTCCGGTCCGAAGGACTCTTGCCGGGTTTATTTTTATTACCGACAAACCGACCAGGACCGCCACAAAATAGCCAGACAATAACCGGATTGCCGTATTCCACTCTGGTGCCTGTCCTCGGAAAGCGGCGTAGGTGCTTATAATCACCAGCGGGTTCACAATCGGGGAAGCCAGCATGTAGGTGATTCCACAGGAGAATGGCAACCCTTTATCCAGGAGCCGCCGAACCACCGGAACAATGCCGCATTCACATACCGGAAAGATCAGCCCGAGCAGTCCGCTCACCAAATTAGCGAGCAGATGGTTCTTCGGCAAAAAGCGAGTGATCGTTCGCGAAGGTACAAAAGCGGCGATCGCGCCGGAAACGAGCGCTCCAACCAACACGAACGGGAGTCCCTCGAAAGCGAGCGCGAGATAAGAAAACCAAAAATTTTGCCAGCTGAAACTAAACCAGCTCATTTACCCGGAATGGTGTTGTCACCCGATCGATCGTCTTGATTATCACCCATTGTCCGCCCGAAGCATGATCCAGATTGCGAAGCAAATCGCCGACAAGTCCTTTATTGGCGCTGCAGACCATTCCATCCACGAAGGAAACTCTCTGCTAGATCCGGCAATCGGTTGCTGTAGCCACCCTCAAGGATCGCCATCGCCGGTACCCTTGTCTGCCCAAGCCAATATCCGAAATGATAAAAATCGTCGCTCTCCAGTAGAAGATCCGTCAACGGATCTTCTCTATACGCGTCGAAGCCAGCGGACACCAAGATCAGATCCGGACGATATTCCAACAGCCGGTCGAGAGCTTCGTGCACTTTGGCCACATGTATCTCCCGGTGGGTAAGCGGCGCGACCGGCCAATTGTAAATGTTCTCAAATGACATTGTACCAGTTCCTGGATAACCCGGATACTGGTGAATCGAGGCAAAGCGGATCTGCGGATGACTGCGGACGATCGCCTCAGTCCCATTCCCGTGGTGCGCATCGAAGTCCCAGATCGCTACCCGATCACACCCAGTCGCCACTGCCCGCAGAGCCGCGATGGCAATGGAATTGAGGTAGCAGAAACCCATCGCTTGATCGGAGGTGGCATGATGACCTGGCGGCCGAAGTAACGAAAACGGCTTGTCTCCTTTCAGAGCGCATTCGACAGCGAGCAGGGCGCCGCCGGCAGCGCGGCGTGCATGTTCCTCAATGCCCTTATGATAGGGAGTGTCTGCGTCAAAATCTTGCGGTTGGCTGAGCCGCTGAAGATGGTTAGCTGAGTGCGCCCGCAGAATATCTTTGTCCCCAGCAAGATACGGCGCTTTCCACGTTATGTTCGGAAATACTTCGCGAAGTCGGGCTTCAGTCATTGAAAGTCGTTCCGGACGTTCCGGATGCCACGGCTGACTATATTCTGTCGCTGCCGCGTCAAAGATGATCGTCATCAGCCCTAAGTTCGCCATAGCTCCTTCCTATCGCTCATCAATCGGCGGTATGGCAATAAATGCATAGACAGTTCGCTGAGTTGTACCAAGCCCGATGAAATCGGCATAATAAGTCAAAGAGCGATTCGCTGCCCCTGTCGCCCGTTTTTTTCATATACGCGTGGTATCGCGATTCGCCAAGCATTCGGTTTTGTCGGTGCATTTACTTTGGCGATGGCCGAACCCAGTATACTCTCCGCCGCCTTCGATGCAGTGTTACAGAAGCCTTTCGGGCCAGCCGATCTGCTTCAATTGCTCTCTCGTTTGTTCTCACGCTAAGCTCGGTCTTAGCAACTCGGAAACAGAGACCTTGCGCAGCGCGTCTCTCCGGTCTTCATTCCGGCATCCTAATCGGGTCCAGTAGGGATCAATAGTAAAGCCATCGCAGCCTTTTTGTATTCTTCATGCGTTCCGCAACCGAGCCGTCCGAGCATCGAACTTCGCCGCCCATTCCACTTCGCGATTTCTTCCGCAATCCGGAAAGGACGGCTTATCAGATTTCTCCGACCGGCGAATCGATCGCCTTTCTGCGTCCCCATGAGAATCGATTGAACATTTGGGTGCAATCGGTCACTGGCGATGAAGCGCGGCGAGTTACGGCAGTTACGGAACGAGATATCACCTCCTACTTCTGGAAAAGCGATAAGTATATCCTCTTTTTCCAAGACAGCGGTGGTGACGAAAATTTCCACCTCTTTTCCGTCGACCTCAACACTGAAGACATTCGCGATCTAACCCCGCTCCCTGGAGTACAAGTCCGACTAGTGGACGATCTCCACGATCATCCAGACGAAGTCATCGTCGCTCTCAACCAACGAAGCCGAGAGATTTTCGACGCTTACCGGCTGAACGTGAAGACCGGTGAGCTCGCCTGCATTGCGGAAAATCCTGGCAACATTGACCATTGGGTAACTGATCACGAAGGCCGGATCCGAGCGGCCACAACCACCGATGGAGTGAACGCCAGTTTACTTTACCGAGATTCACATGAAGCGGCCTGGAAAACAGTTCTGACCACTACTTTTCGGGAATCCTTTAGCCCACAATTTTTCACGTTCGATAACCGCCGGTTGTATGGCATCTCCAACTTAAACAGAGATAAGTCGGCCGCGATTGAACTAGACCTACAGACCGGCCGAGAGGTTCAGCTCCTCGCTGAAAATTCGCGGGTGGATATTTCGGCACTGAGCTATTCCAGGAAACGCAAAGTATTGACGCTTGCCAGCTTCACCGATTGGAAGACCCAACGAATTTTTTTTGACCAATCCACCCAAGCACTCCATCAGGAACTCGAACGAAGATTGCCCGGATATGAAGTGGCAGTCATTTCGGCCAACGACGACGAGACCGTCTTCGTCGTTCGCACGTTCAGCGATCGTTCACTCGGAGCTTTTTATCTCTACGAGTCTCCGTCGGGAGAGTTAACCAAACTGGCCGACCGGGCGCCTTGGCTCCCAGAGGACCAATTGTCGACAATGAAACCGATCGAGTACCAGGCTCGAGACGGACTCACGATTCATGGTTATCTCACTCTTCCGCTGGGACATGAACCAAAGAATTTGCCGGTTGTTATTAATCCGCATGGCGGACCATGGCATCGCGACAGCTGGACATTCATTCCTGAGATTCAGTTTCTGGCTAACCGCGGTTTTGCCGTAATGCAGATGAACTTCCGTGGTTCGACTGGCTATGGGCGCAAGTTTTGGGAAGCCGGATTCAAAGAGTGGGGAGGTAAAATGCAGGACGACATTACCGACGGCGTCCATTGGTTGATTCGACAGGGTATTGCGGACCCCTCGCAGGTCGCAATCTATGGCGCGAGCTATGGCGGGTACGCGGTCTTGGAAGGTCTAGTCAAAACCCCGGACCTCTACGCGGCCGGCATCGACTACGTTGGGGTTTCTAATCTCTTCACCTTTTTCCAAACGATACCCCCTTATTGGATGCCCTACCTCGAGATGATGTACGAGATGGTGGGCCACCCGGAGAAAGAAAAAGATTGGTTTCAACAGCATTCGCCCGCCTTAAATGCCGACAAAATCGTTAAACCACTTTTGGTGGCGCAAGGAGCCAAGGACCCACGAGTCAACATCGATGAATCAGACCAGATCGTTGCGGCGCTAAAAAAGCGCGGAGTCGAGGTGGTGTACATCGTAAAGGAAAATGAAGGACACGGTTTTCAGAACGAAGAAAACCGGTTCGACTTCTATGAAGCCATGGAGAGATTTTTGAACATTCATCTTAGCCGAGAAACCGGTCCTCTTTAGCTAACTAATAATGAAACACTTTCTTGTCGTTCTCACCGCTTTACTATTTTGGCTCGCACGGTCTCAGGCCGAAGATGCGATTCCGCCCCAGATCCCGGTGCGCGATTTCTTTCGCAACCCACAAGCCGCTGGATTTTCCATTTCGCCTAACGGCAAATACCTGGCCTTGCTGCGGCCGTGGAACAACCGGCTTAATGTCTGGGTAGAGGCGACCGAAGGCGGCGAAGCTAAACGCCTGACCTCAATTACTGATCGGGACATCTCTGGAGTGAGTTGGAAAGGAAATGATGTTGTCTTATTCGTCAAGGACAACGGGGGCGACGAAAACTATCATCTCTATTCGGTCGGTCGGGACGGAAAGCAGGAGCGAGACCTGACGCCATTTACTGGGGTCCGGGTCACGATGGTTGACGATCTCGAAGATAATCCCACCGACGTGATCATTCAGACCAACCAGCGAGATAAACAGATTTTCGACGCTTACCGTCTGAATGTGGTTACCGGCAAAATTACGCTCGCTGCGCAAAATCCAGGTAACATCCAGCAATGGATTACCGACTGGAATGGGAAGATTCGCGCCGCCACGACGACCGATGGCGTCAATACGAGCCTGCTCTATCGGAAGACCGAACAATCGGATTGGAAGACCATATTGACGACAAACTTCAAGGAAAGCTTCGATCCGCAATTTTTCTCGTTCGATAACCAGCATCTGTATGGTGTTTCGAACATCGGCAGAGACAAAGCAGCCGCGGTCGAATTTGATCCCGAGACCGCAACAGAGGTTCGCGTGGTTTATGAAAATTCAGATGTAGATGTCGGCCGGCTCGCCTACTCTCGCCGGCGCAAGGTCCTCACTCTGGCGACCTACAACACTTGGAAACAACAAATGGTATTTTTCGATCGCGCTACCGAGGACGCTTACAAATATCTGGAGCAACAGTTGCCTGGCTTCGATGTCGCACGAGTGGGTAGCGACAAGGAAGAAAACAAATTTGTCGTGGTTTTAACCGGTGATCGAACTCTCGGCTCCTACTATCTTTACGATATAAAATCAAAAGAGATCCGAAAGCTGGCCGACCTGGGTCCATGGCTACACGCAGACCAGTTGGCAGAAATGAAGCCGATCGAGTACCCTTCGCGTGATGGTCTAACCATTCACGGTTATTTAACGTTACCAAAAGGTCGCGCTCCAAAAAATCTGCCAATCGTGGTCAATCCGCATGGAGGACCATGGGCGCGGGACGATTGGGAATTTAACCCGGAAGTCCAGTTTCTCGCGAATCGGGGCTATGCCGTTTTGCAAATGAATTTCCGGGGATCGGCCGGCTACGGAAGAAAGTTTCTTGAAGCCGGCTTTAAGCAATGGGGTGGCACGATGCAGGATGACATCACCGATGGTGTGAACTGGGTTACCCAGCAGGGAATCGCCGACCCAAAGCGCGTGGCCATCTACGGAGGGAGCTATGGCGGCTATGCCGTGCTCGAAGCCCTGGTCAAAACGCCCGATCTATACGCAGCTGGGGTTGATTACGTCGGAGTCTCCAATCTCTTCACCTTCATGAACACGATTCCCCCATACTGGAAACCGCAATTGGAGATGATGCACGAAATGGTAGGCGATCCGATCAAAGACAAGGATTGGTTCCAGGAACACTCGCCGGCCTTAAACGCTGATAAGATCAAAACTCCCCTCTTTGTTGCTCAAGGCGAGAAAGACCCGCGAGTAAATATCAATGAATCCAACCAGATCGTTGATGCCTTGAAAAAGCGTGGTGTCACGGTTGAATACCTGGTTAAGCCGAACGAAGGGCATGGATTTCATAACGAAGAGAACCGCTTCGATTTTTACGCCGCAATGGAAAAGTTCCTGGATGAACATCTTAATCCGGCCGCGCCCAAGCCTTCGCAGCAACAGGCAGCGCTAGGGAACACGGGAGAGAGGATACGGAATACGGGGGCCGGTGATCAGTAATGGGTGATTGCTGGATTCGAGGTTAGCCATCGCCCATCTTTATCTCCTTCGTGGCCCATATAGGCAAATTCCAGCGACCAGAACTGCGATACCGGCCAAAGCAACCGGCAGTGTAAAGAGTTGAGCGAACATCCCAACCAGGGGCGGACCCACCAGAAACCCAAGGTAGCCGGTCGCAAAGACCGAAGATGTCGCACGCTCAATTGCACCAGGCATCCGCAAAGCTGCTAGCGAAAACAGCACCGGGACAATATTCGACATACCTAGCCCAGCCAATCCGAAGCCGATGATGGAAATGATTGGAGATCCGGCCAACGCGGCGACGAACAAACCAATTGCCCCAAGGAGAGCACCAGCGGTAACTGTCCGTTCCCGCCCGATCCGCTGCACAATTCTGTCTCCGACGAATCTGCCACCGGCCATGCAAATAGCGAACGCATTGAACCCAAAGCCCGACAACGCATAGGGCGTACCCAAATCATCGCGTAGATGCACTCCCGCCCAATCGGCAACTGCACCCTCCGATAACATCGCAATTAAGCAAAGCAGAGCAAAGATCGCGATTTCCCGAGTTGGTAGCGCGAAGATTGGACCATGCTCCGACGCGATTCGCAGAAGACTCGGCGCCAGCCAAACTATCCCTCCAATGATTAGCAGACCTAGGAATGCCAAGTGCCAAGTCGATAGCTGCTGGTTGAGCAAAAAGAGGCTGCCGAGAAGCGAGCCGCACCAACCGCCCAGACTCCAGATCGCATGAAACGAAGACATCACTGGCCGCCCAGCAAGGGCTTCAAAATACGCAGCTTGATTATTCATACAGACGTCCATCAAGCCGTTGCAGCCGCCGAGGAAACCGAGGGATACGGTAAGGAGAACTAAATTTGGAGCCCAGACCGGGAACACCAGTGAAAACGCAAAGCATAGAGTCGCCAGGACCAGAACCCGGCGGCTGCCAAAGCGGCCCATCAGCCAACCGCTGAGCCACATCGTCACAAGCGAGCCAAGGCCCGTTCCAAGTAATGCCAAACCCAACTGCTGTTCGTTCAAACCGAGCTGCTCCTTGACCGAAGGGATATGAATGAACCAGCTCGCTAATCCGAATCCGTTCAGAAAAAATACCGCCGAAATAGCGACCCGACTTCGGGTGGTATCGCCATTCGTCCTGTATCGTTCGCCGACCTGATCTATACCTGCGCTATTACCGGATTCCATCTACTCCTGACTTTCCGATTCAACGAATACCCCGTAACGGCGAAGAAGATCGAGCTCGCTCGGCCCAACCCCACTCTCCACGATCGCGCGAGTGAGAATTCCGATTGATCCCACCACAAATGGGGCCGCTTTATTGAATTTGCTCGCGGTTAGAAGTCCAACAACTTCACCGCCGCACCGAACGAACGTCCGTTTCATCTCCAGTTCCTCGACCGAAAAGGTCGATATGCCGATTTCGGCATGAACCGCGCATACTCCAAGGAAGCAAAGGTCAGCTCGAAAATCTTCCAGCTCTTTCACCGCACGCAACCCAACCGTCATGGATTCGCGGCGGTGCAACCTGCCACCAAGTACCACGATCTCTGCTTCCGGAAGTTCGGTAAGAGCAATGGCTATCGGAAGGCAGGCGGTTACCGCGGTAAACCGGAGATCTCGGGGGAGAGCTTTCACAATTTCCAAGTTGCTGCTGCCGGAATCAAATAAAACCACGCTTCCGGCACGAACGAGTGATGCTCCACGTTCTCCCAGCTCTTTTTTGGCCTCGGTTTCTTCTGCTCTCCGTTGCTGGATGTTTCCTGGGACCGAAGCCGCAGGCAATGCTCCGCCATGCACGCGTCGAATGGAGGCCTTGCCTGCTAAATAGTCGAGGTCGCGCCGAATCGTATCTATCGAAACGTTGAGCCGCCGAGCAAGATCCAGCGCCACTACTTTGCCTTCTTCCCGAAGCAGAGCCAGGATCCGGTCACGCCGCTCGGTTGGGAATAACTCCACGGAGTTGATCATGACCAAGCATCTGACTCAAGTGTATGCGCTTGTCTACCGTTATTTGCTGTTTTATGCGTGTTTAGTGGGCAATGGGCATAAGATTTCACGTTAGAGGGCGCGTCAGAACGAAGCGGACTGCGGCTTGGCGCGCTGGGCTATTTCGCCCTCTATCCGTCAGCGGGATTCACGTCGCGCACAAAGGAGCGCATCGCTATCGCACTTCGACCGCATGCTCCGCCCTACCCTTCACCAAGAGCTCGGCAATCTGAATGGTGTTCAATGCAGCCCCTTTCAGAAGCTGATCCCCGCAAACCCAAAAAGCCAACCCATTATCCAGAGCAGTGTCAATTCGGACTCGGCCGACAGCGCATGCATCCTTGCCGGCCGAGTACAGCGGCATTGGATATCGCTGGTTGCCCGGATCATCAACCAATTCTACTCCCGACGCCTTGGCTAGAACATCACGAGCACGGTCGACCGAAACCGGCTCAACAAATTCTGCGTTAACCGCTACCGCGTGAGCCCGAAAAACGGGTACCCGCACACACGTGATGGAGGCGCGTAAGGTCGAATGATGCATAATCTTGCGGCACTCATTCAGAAATTTTTGCTCCTCTTTGGTATATCCTGAATCGAGGAATTGGTCGACCTGCGGCATCACGTTGAAAGCGATCGGATGCGGAAAAACCTCCGGCTTAATCTCTCCCCCGGTGGCATGAGCGCGACTCTGTGCCTCTAGCTCAGCGATCGCCCGAGCACCGGCACCGGAAACCGCCTGGTAGCTGGCCGCAATCACTCGCTTTACTCGAAATGCCTTATGTAACGGATAAAGTGCCATCAGCGTGATCAGGGCGGTACAATTCGGATTTGCAATAATCCCCCGATGTTTGGCGGCATCTTGAGGATTGATCTCCGGCACGACCAGCGG
>JGI1027J12803_100088026_pt1 | contig 10879 bp, 9 predicted proteins | sample IowNatreferecore_FD_12803 | JGI IMG/M metagenome (IMG submission 12803) | reverse complement strand
AACTCTAGTGAGATACTGCAGCAGGTTACGCCGCAACAATGGAACTATGGGGCAGTTCATGGCAGGAACCATCTTCGATAGCGTAATTACAGCCACAACTGCCGCAACTCACGTTGATTGCCTCAGGCAGACGATTTCCGCAAACGCACACCCAGCCAGCCTGAACTGCGGGAACCCCCATCACGAGCGCATAGTCTGGGACATCCCTGGTGACCACGGTACCGGCAGCAACAAAACAATACCGGCCCAAGGTGACACCGCAGATGATTGTTGCATTTGCTCCGATCGAAGCCCCACGCTTGACCAGGGTTCGTTTGTACTCGTGCTTCCGCTCGATGTGGCTGCGTGGATTGATCACGTTCGTGAAAACCATAGATGGCCCGCAGAAGACATCGTCTTCAAGTTCTACCCCGGTATATACCGAGACATTGTTCTGGATTTTCACCCGGTCACCGATCTTGACACCTGGGCTGATAACAACATTCTGACCAAGATTGCAGAAGCAACCGATCCGCGACCGAGCCATGATATGGCTGAAATGCCATATCTTGGTGCCTAATCCAATTTCGCTGCCGCTGTCGATAACAGCTGTAGGATCGGCGAAGTATTTTGCCCCTACTTCATGAACCTCAGCGGATACGATTTGGCTGCGCAGAGAGCGCTCGCAGGCTTCCAGTACTTCCAGTACCTTCACGCCATCGCTGCCATCGGTGCGAGGAGGCCTACGAGTCACTATACTTTCAATAAAGTGCTCACATTCTTTCCTGAGAGGTTCCTCGCCAGACAACTGTACTACCTGGCCTTCTCCTTTATGCGCCACGGGCAGGCGGTTCAACCAATCAATACTGTGCGAGTAGATAACAAGCTTGCGTTCTTGTTCCACATCATCGAATACAGCCATTTTGTTTGTTCCCACAATGACTAATCGCTGTTCTTTGAAGGGATGAAGCCAGCTTACAAAGATATGTGCCTTGACGCCGCTGTGAAACTCGCAGGCCGTCAAAGTCGTATCGTAAATGTGAGGGTTTATGTAAGATCCGCCCGAGGCGGTAACACTGACGGGGACCTCATCCAAGAGGTAGAGTATCGCCGAGATATCGTGTGGAGCGAAACTCCACAGGATATTCTCCTCAGACCGAAGTTTCCCCCAGTTGAGACGCGACGAGTAGACGTACTGAATTCGGCCTAGCTCGCCCGAGTCAATTAACTCTTTGAGTTTCAGAATTGCCGGGTGGTACTGGAGGATGTGTCCGACCATCAATATGCGCCGTCTCGCCTCGGCAATGTCGACTAGTTCTTGCCCCTCATCTGCCCGCAGCGACAGTGGCTTTTCGACATACACATCTTTTCCGGCAATTAGGCATTCCTTGGCCAATTGATAGTGCTGAGCAGCGGGCGCCGCAATTGCCACTCCCTGTATGTCGAAATCGCTGAGAAGCGTTTTCAGTGACGAACATGTATCCACGCCATACTGGTCATGCGCCTCTTGCAAAGCTTCGCATCGAGAATCGCAAACGCATTTCAAAACACCAAGAGCGTGGAAGTTTCGGACCAGATTGCGTCCCCAGTAACCATTTCCAATTACCGCAATGTTTGGGAGCATTTCTTCTCCTCCGATGCCTAGAACCAGTGACTCATTACTTATTGGGATCCGCTCTGAAAAAAGCGTGCGACAGCGTTGGTTATTGTTCGTTGTCGGTCGTATGTAAGCTCAGGATAGATGGGAAGCGAAAGTACCTCGCGGCAAGCCGCCTCGGCATTCGGAAAATCGCCAATACCGCGCCCCAGATACGCGAATGCCGGTTCGAGATGCAGCGGGCTAGGGTAATAGACCTCGGTGTGAATTCCGTGGCCGATAAGGAAGTCGTGTAATTCATCTCGCCGTGAAGTGCGAGTCGTAAACTGGTTATATACATGAAAGCCGGTTTCAGGCGCGCAAGGTGTCGCCAGTTGCTCCATCAGTTGGTGCTCGGAAAATAGGTCGATATAGGTCTGAGCATTACGTCGGCGTCCCTCCGTCCACTTATCCAAGTGGCGAAGTTTCACTCGCAAAATAGCGGCCTGCAAAGCATCAAGTCGGCTGTTGATCCCCAACAAATCGTATCGGTATTTCGTCCGGGCACCGTGCACCCGAAGCCTGCGTAGGCGCTGCGCGAGGTGCGGGTCTTCCGTTGTGATCATGCCACCATCGCCAGCTCCGCCCAAGTTCTTAGAAGGAAAGAAGCTAAAGCACCCACAAGTTCCAAAGCTGCCAACGCGCCGCTCCTTCCACCGTGCTCCAATTGCCTGCGCAGCATCTTCGATCACGGCAAGATGGTGCTTACGCGCGATCGCTAGAACGGCATCCATGTTGGCAGGTAAGCCAAACAGGTGAACCGGCATAATAGCTTTAGTGTGCGATGTTATGGCTGCTTCAAGCTGCCGCTCATCTAAATTGAACGTGTCCGGATGAATATCTACAAACACTGGCCGAGCCCGCAATCGCGCTATAGAACCAGCGGTAGCGCCGAAAGTAAATGGGGAAGTAATAACCTCATCATCAGGTCCAATACCGAGAGCCATTTGAGCCAGCAGAAGTGCGTCAGAACCAGATGCACATCCGATTGCGAACTCAACGCCGATATATTCGGCTACTTCACGCTCCAACGCATCGACTTCCGGTCCCAAGATAAAGTGCTGCGACTCGAGAACCCGAGTAACCGCGTCCAGAATCTCATTGCGGATACTTCCAAATTGGAGTTGGAGGTCCAGAAAGGGAATGCTTGGAACAGAACAGTCTGCTGATGCAAGCGACTCCGCTCGAACTAAAGCGTCTATGGCCATGAGGTGTTCCTTATGTGATGGTGAGGAATACGCAACAATAAGTAATCGGACAACGTCCCATAACTGTTGTCAGGCATCTTCGGATCGAAGCGGTGTCGACGCATCAAGCGCATTGTCAATAAAGAATCAAGTTGGCGCGTTTGAGGGCTCGTCTTCTGCGTGGAGGACCGAACTAACCTTTGTAGAAGAAAGAGAGGATTAGCATTACCGCCTTGCGAGCAAAGCTCCGCCAACGCTAACTGCTGTGGAAAAGCCAATAAAGCTCGCAAAATCAGCTAGGTATCGAAAAGGCCGAGAGATTCTGATCAATTCCGTCAGTGGAACTGCATACAATAGACTGGAAGCACACTCTGCGTGCCCGATGACCTAAAAGGACATCCTCTTGTGTTGGATCCGCGGCTAGTTCGCTCGTGTGATTCCAAGCTGAATGTAATTCAACACTATGACTCATAGGACCTTGGGATAGCTGTGTCTGTTCTCGGAGACCAACCTAGACGCTCATTGATCGACTGTCGGTATGGCGGCGCACATACATGAGTGGTTTCATTTGTCCCTATTACTCCTGGTTAAGCTAATCCATAGAGACTGTTGATGATCCTTGTACAAAAGGGCTTGTTCTGGCGGTGGTGGAAGGGCGCAATGTTACCTAAATAATCAGCCGCCAAGAGTTTTAGAGATCAAAGCGACATTACTTGAACTGCACCGGAATTTCACTGTGAGGTCAAAAACGTTTCGAAAGTTGGATCTGTCATAGCAATGAGCCCTACGTTTGCCGTTGGCTCTATCGCCTTGTTGCCCGGCTCTTCCGCGTTACCCGCAAATACAAGTCACGGTGTGTGTATCCTTCGATTCACTCTCCGGTGCTGGATGTAAACGCCCGTGAACACCCGAGAACGGGATCGACCAAAGGCAGGCGCTACGCAGCGTCATAAATATGGACCATCAGTAAGTTACAGCTTTGGACAGGGAATTGCTCTCTACGTGGCTGTTCGGAGCTTTTCGCTATGCGTTCCATTAGCTGGTGGCCGACGTTAATTGTTCCGGCAGTGGTCACGGTCACCGATCTGCGGATCCGCTGGAGTACCAATTGGCTGGTCTCCCTCATTTTATTGCGGGATTCGCCATCCTCGGGAATTACTCAAGGAATGAGTGGTATCCTGCAGAGCCTGGAAGGAATGTGCTTCGGCATTCTTCTTCGGGTGCTGTGCTTGCTCGGCGATATGGGAATGCGACACGTAAAGCTTTATGCAGTCATCGGGGCAAGGGATCGGCCCGTTGTGAATTGGAAGCAGCGCGGCCTTCGTCCACAGGGATAATCGGGTTACCGGGCTACAGTATTCGATCTATACATGCAATCGGCCATCGTCCACAGAGTCAACGGGCTACAGTATTCGATCTTTAAAAGTATTAGCTAAGAGCAGCGTAAGCTGACAATCCCACTTGGAACCGGCGATTCTTAAGAAAAGGACGCCACGAGCCTACATTAATGCGCCCAACACTAGTCGAGCTGTTGAGAAATAATTGGAGTTTTCAATGTTCAGAGCCTTGGATACGCAAGAGCATGTTGAAAACCGTCTTCTCTCCTGCCTCTCTGCAGAAGAGCGCGCTCATCTTGACCCAAGTATGAAGTACGTTACTCTTGCTCTTGGGCAGGTGATATATGAGTGCAGCGAACAAATAGATTACGTTTACTTTCCTACAACCTGTGTTGTGTCACTTCAGTACACGATGCGGGATGGTTCAACGGCCGAGATGGCCCTCGCAGGAAATGATGGTATTGTCGGTATCGCCTCCTTCCTGGGGGGTGGCAACATTCCACATCGGGCAGTGGCGCAGATCGCCGGCCATGCTCTAAAAATGCCCGCCAGGATCCTCCAACAGGAGTTTAGACGCGGCGGCCAGCTCCAGCAGATTTTGCTGCGCTATACACAGGCACTCATCACACAGATGTCACAAACGGCTGTCTGCAACCGCCTCCATCCGCTGGAGCAACGTCTCTGCCGCAAGTTGCTCCTATGTCATGACCGATTGAATGGCTCCGAAATCCTGATGACGCAAGAGTTTATCGCAAACATGCTTGGCGGTCGGCGGGAGAGCGTGACAGTGGCGGCTGGACGATTGCAAGATGCAGGCCTGATTCACTATTCACGAGGCCACATCACAGTCCTCAATCGGGAGGGCCTGGAGGCGATGGCTTGTGAGTGCTACCAGATTGTCGACGACGAACTGAATCGATTGGTCGGTACCCAAAGAAGCCGATGCAAAAGCTCTCTAAGTTTATTGAAGTTGTCAGGCCGTGCCATATAAATATTATCGTCAACTTCCAATTCGGCGCCTTCAGGGATAGTTGGAACGCAAAAGATGACAATTGAAACATCGAGACTGAGTCCAGCTTGTCGGCGTATTCGAAGGGCGGTTGCAAGAAGTCGTTCGGGCGCGAGACCTAAACTGATCAGGAGTAAATCGGGGGAATAAGAGCGCCCCATAGATATAGCATCTTCCTCAGTCCTCGCCAGAGTGACTGAGTACCCATCTCCTTTCAACATCTTTTCAATCAGGCGAGCGGTCTCCTCGATGTCCTCCAAGACTAATATGAGCTGACATTGTTGGTGTTCCACGATCATAATCGTTCAATCCTTGATACTGCGCGGACACCCCGCCGCGTACTCTTCCCGGTTGTTCTTCCTATACCGACGTCCCCACAACAGTGTCTGTACGCTGAACTACACAAATCTGATTACTCCCGTCGCACGAAAACCTCTTATGAATAACCCCTCCTAGCTTGTTCTTCCGTTTTCCTGGACGAAAATAATTTCCGCCTATGTGCACCAGCACACCGATGCAAATGTGCGAAGTATCTAATCTGAAAATCCGAATCGCCATTCGATAGAAGATTCAAGACGAATGAGATTGGCTAAACTTCGCACTGATTGCGCGAGTCTCCGATGCGGTGAGTGTCTGATTGTGGTTATAGGTGATCCCAGTATTTCAATTCATGATTTAGAGAGGGTCACGTGATTGAGATGATAGATGTCGTGAGGGAGATCGACAGGCCGCGCTGGTATGCTGCCTACACATTACCGCGACACGAAAAGGCAGTCGCAGATCGACTCATCCATCAGGAGGAGATCGAGTCGTATTTGCCGCTCTACTCCGCAGTGCGCTATTGGAATCGTCGCAGAATCGAAGTGGAGCTTCCTCTATTTCCAGGATATGTCTTTGTCAAGATGCTTTTTACGGACAGGATCCGTATCCTCTCACGTCCAGGAATCATTCGTCTGGTGAGCTTTAATGGTTATCCCGCTGTTCTCTCTGATGAGGAAATCGAAAGGCTACAGGCGTCGTTAAGGAACTGGAAAGCAAGACCGTATCCATTTTTAACGGCTGGCAAGCAGGTGCGAATTCGATCAGGCCCCTTTGCCGGGTTGGAGGGGAAAATCCTTCGTCGTAAAGGAAAAACGCGGTTACTTGTTACGTTGGACCTTATCCAAAGCGCAATGCTGCTTGAGTTGGATGCTGTCGAAGCGCAGTTAGCCTGCTGATGCATCGTTCTGTGCCCAATCGATGACGGACAGGTAGCGTAGAGGCCCGACTACGAACTGGCGTTAACAAAAGAGGATAAATGCATGCAAACAGCGATATTACTGCCTTCAACACCTCCAACCCTTCCACTAAGCGCAGCCCTACTGAAAGAAGAGGCGATAGCGAAGTTTAGGTCGAAAACCGCAAGTGTGGGTGTCATCGGATTGGGATACGTTGGCCTTCCTCTGGCGTTATTGTTCAGCGAAGAAGGATTCCGCGTGACGGGAATCGATATCGACAGTACCAAAATCGATATGCTTGCCTCCTCGCGATCTTACATTTGTCGCATTCCCGAAACAGAGATAGCTCTTGCCAGGGATCGAGGATTTCAGGCCACCACAGATTTCGCATGCATCCGTGAAATGGACGCCATTGTGATCTGTGTGCCGACGCCTCTAACGGAATATCACGAGCCGGATCTTACGTTCGTGACTGGGACCGTAAAATCGATAGCTCCGCATCTGAGGCCAGGCCAATTGGTGGTCCTCGAGAGCACTACGTATCCAGGAACAACAGATCAGGTGGTGCTGCCGTTGCTAGAGAAGGGAAACCTTCTGAAATTGTCCGCTTCGCGGGACAACTCTGAAAGCGGCGACGTATTTTTCTTAGCGTTTTCTCCCGAGCGCGAAGATCCCGGAAATAACACAGTCGCACGAAGCGATATTCCCAAAATTGTTGGTGGCATCGACCGCCATGCTGGCGAAATTGCAACCGCGCTGTACTCATCAATCTTTCGCCGTGCGATTGCGGTATCAAGTCCGACTGTCGCGGAGATGACGAAGCTCCTCGAAAATATCTACCGTTGCGTGAATATCGCGCTGGTCAACGAATTGAAGCTGCTCTGTCTGAAAATGGGGATTGATATCTGGGAGGTCATAGCAGCTGCAGCGACAAAGCCATTCGGTTTTCAGCCGTTTTATCCTGGACCAGGTCTTGGAGGGCATTGCATTCCCGTCGACCCCTTCTATCTTTCATGGAAGGCAAAGGAATTTGATTTTGCTGCACGTTTTATTGAACTTGCAGGTGAAATCAACATGGCTATGCCTTACCACATCGTCGATTTCATAGCGGAGGCTCTCAATGTCCGCAGCAAAGCGTTGAACGGCTCCAAGGTTTTGATACTCGGAGTTTCCTACAAGAAGGATATCGACGACCTACGCGAATCGCCTGCGATTACCATCATCGAGTCCCTGCAAAAACATGGCGCGTTAGTCTCCTATAACGACCCCTTTTTCTCAAAGATTGGAAAGGGCCGTAAATACGATCTTCAAATGCAACGCGTACCGCTGGAGTCACTTGGTCAATACGATTGTGTGGTTATCGTTACCGATCATTCCGATTATGACTACCGGAGGATCGTCGACGAAGCTCAATTGGTCATCGACACACGCAACGCAACGGCTGGGATCTGTTCTCCAAGAATAGTTCGTTGCTGACACGGCCGACACCGCAAGCAACTTGCGCGCTCATGCAAATCGCGCCGTTGATTCCGGTGCTCGACCAAGCTCTCGCCGCTTGGGCTCGATGAACACATTGGTGAATCGACGCTCGTTGAGAGCAGGCGATGGTTCGAGCGATTGCGCGAACGACTGGGATTCAACCGTGCTCGGCGCGCACAGTCTACTTGGAAAAAGGAGAGAGTCGTGGCTGCTCTTGATCTTCGACGTCGAGGCCGAATTTCGACCGTGACTCTCCGCTCGGAGTCGCGGTAAAATCTTGCGCCCTCGTCCGTCAGGGTTGCCTTCCCCGCCTCGCTGGTGGGGTGAGACAGAGGCGGCCCTTTCGGACGCTTTCACATTGTCATCAGCCTGGCGAGTGTTTCGATAGGAGCGTTAGGGACGGCGACGCGGGGCAAAGCGTAAAGGTCTGGCTGCTTCACGTCGACGAAACCGTCCTCAGTTGAGCACGCCCAGGAAAATCCGAGTCTCGCAACATCACTTCGTACTTCTGAACTCATATCCCCATAGGGATAAGCGAAACCGTTGACGCATCTGGTGGTGAGTTCGCGGCATCGTTGACCACTGCCTTCGATCTCCCGACGACTCTCCAGCCTTCTCAGAAGAGTCAGTGCCGGGTGTGTGACAGTATGGGCACCCAACTCCACAAGGCCGTCGCTTAGAAACGCGTCTATCTCGTCGGAGGTCATCGGCCTCCCCATGGGATCCTGAGCCGTTCCGAGATGGCTCCGAAGAGTACTCATGGCCACCTCCCGGTCCTCTGCCGTCGCGCGTTGGAGCTTACGCCAGATCGCCAAGTAAGCGTTTTGCCTTGCGGTCCGCGACTCATCCGATGCCCGCCACCCGCCCTCTATGTCCGAGCGCTCCGGCTCACCCCAATGGAGGGTGACGGCGTTGCCAGGCCAGACTTGCTGATCGCGTATTGCCTGTCTTGACGCCAGAATCATGGTTGCGAGTTCGTCCCACCAGAACGGTGTCTGTTGATTGATAAAGCCCGTCGCGAGGAACAGGGACGCCGGGACGCCATGGCGCGCCAGAACCGGTTTGGCGTTGACCAGATTATCGCGGTAGCCATCGTCGAACGTGACCGCGACTGCATTATCCGGCAACGTCTTGCTCCGGAGCCGATCAACCAACTCGTCCATGGACATGGGTGCGCGCTGATTCTTTACGTATGCGATCTGCTTTTCGAACCGCTCCGGATCTACCGCAAGTCCCCAGGGATCGTGTCGGACAATGGCCACCCGGTGATACATGAGGATCACCGGCCGCGGCCGTCGAGATCGGATAGCGTCGCGCATTCTCGAAATGAGGCGTGGGACCAGCATTCAGAGCTTCTTTGCCCGCAGCGTGATGATAACGGGATAAGCCGGATCATAAATGTCCAGCTTGGCTCGATCGATCTCCTCCAGAGCCACACCTTGCAGGAACGCCGTGGCGGCGAAAACATTGCCGTGGACCTTAATCTCCAACTCGGGAGCGAACTGCGGCTCGAACAACTTACTGATGGACACGGCTGTGAAAGCCCAGCACCAGCGATCTCCCCATTGCTCTCGATCAATCTGACTGATTCCTGGGACGGTCAAAAGAAGGACGCCACCCGGTCGGAGCGCGGCATGAAGCCGCCTGACAGCTTGCTCCAGGTTGAAAATCAAATGAAGCGTCTGAGTCAGAACAATACAGTCAAACGCCGCATCGGGAAGCACATGAGGCTGTGTCAAATCACCGACCAGGGTGGCATTTGGATGGTTGACATCAAGGTGAAGCACATCCTGTTTCGTGATCTTGGATCCACCGTACCGCTGACTATAGGCGTCGTCCCCGTTCTCCAGCACACGTCCCCTGATATCTGCCGCCCTATCAGCAAGAAAACTCTCAATATAGTACCGATCAATCGGTGTCCCACGGTCCCATCCGAAGTCCAGGCTGATCGGTGTCGTCGTTCCCAATTGACCAAAATCGACCGCGCCCACCGGTGGTGGACATGTGCCGCCACCGCGAGACTGTAGATCATAAAGCCGACTGTTCCGCAGACCATCCGTCGCACGTCGGACCACAGACCCCGCGAGCCGCCGTAACTTCCCAGTTACAGCGTCCAGAACCGGCCTCTTCTCTCCATTCCATTGCACTCGCTGCTCTACTTTGTACCAATGTTTCCAGTTACGGCGCCCTGCACGCCAAGCCTTGCGATGCACTGGAGTGTGGCCACGATGCCGATCGAGTACACTCAGCACTGCCCGCAGCATCTCCTCCGTGTCTTTAGACATGTTGCCTCCGTGCCATCTGTACTCAGCGATGATTTCAGGATGTGACACGATCGGATAGCTCAGCGCGAGACGGAGGTAAAGATCGTAGTCTTCGCACCGGCGCAACCCTTCGTCGAAGCCACCCAGCGCAAGAAGAACTTCACGGCAGTATAGGGCAGTCGCATGCATACCGATCCGGTTGCCGGTCAGCAACTCGCCATACGGATCCTCGCCAACAGCATGGAAAATGCCCCGGCCGATCGGCTTTCCATCCGCCTGGATTCGCCGGTGTCCGCCGTAGACCATCCCCGCTTCAGGCGATCGGGCGAAACAAGCAAGGCCCGTTTCGATCGCGTTCGGCTCAAATCTGTCATCAGCATCGAGGAAGGCGATGTAGCGGGAACGAGCGAAATGAAGACCTGCGTTCCGCGCGCTTGAGAGGCCACCATTGCTCTTCCGAAGCAGCGTAACTTGCGGAAAGTCTGCAAATACGGGTGCTGGACTCACGGCCGAACCATCGTCGACCACGATCACCTCGTCTGCAGGATGCTTCTGAGCGATGACGCTCAATATGGCCTCACGCAGAAACGTGGCGTCATTACAGGTCGTGAGCACCACAGCGACGCGCTCGTCGACTTTCGTGACATCGACGGTTCCATCCACTTTAGCTTCACTGGCGAGGCCCATGAAACCATCTCCCATGTGAGCGCGCACAATACTCGTGACGATATTAGCTAAGTCCGCTTACACTGTGCAAAATTCGGCTCAACA
>JGI1027J12803_100195282_pt1 | contig 10932 bp, 7 predicted proteins | sample IowNatreferecore_FD_12803 | JGI IMG/M metagenome (IMG submission 12803) | reverse complement strand
CCCAAGCTCGCCCTGCGTAATCGCTGTATAGAACGGAGCATCGAGCTCTTCGAAAATAGCAAGCGCCTTTAGGACCCATTCGACCATTTCGTTGCCTCCTTTCCAGAGGGAAACTAGACTTACGGTCAGCTACTACACAGCCGCGGCATTGAATGTCAATTTATATTTGGATGACTGAATGGATCGTAACCGAGTTCGAGTCTTATAATATGTCTACCTTTCCAACCACTCGGACCTCTCTTTGCTTCACCTTGCTGCTACTCGTCGGGACGACCGTTCACGATTCTGGTTGCCAGCGTGTCCGTTCCCCTGACGCTGCATTTCTCCAAATTCGCGACGAAATGCGCCGCGGTCAGCTCGATGCTGCGCTGCGGGACGTGGATGCAGCGATAGCAAAACATCAAGATAACGCACAGTGGGCTGCCCGCTTTCGCGTTCAAAAATCCCATGTCCTCATGCTCAGGGGCTTTTATGCGGAGGCGATGAATTTGTTGAGCGATCCCCTACCGCCCTCCCTTGCCCGTACCGACACAGAGGTACAGCGAAAAATGGTTCAAGGCCTAGCTGAGAACTACCTGCAACAATTTGGCCGCGCTGACCAAGCCATTTCGGATGCAGAAAATCTCGCGGTCGCCATCGATTCGCCCCTGCTGGGCGACGTCGCACAGGCCAGGGGAACGATCGAACTGAATGAAAAAAAGTACCCTCAGGCTGGGGCCTCATTCCGGAAGGCACTAGCAATCGCACGGAAGCAGAGTCTCCCGTCCCGCGAAGTTCTGGCCTTGGGTAGCCTTGGCAATGTGGCTATGGGAGAAGAACACTACGACCAGGCCATTGAATGGTTCCGTCTCGCACTGCAGAAGGCGCAGGCGGCGCAGTCGGTCTCTTCAGTGTCGAAGGCTCTCGGAAACATCGGGTGGAACTATTCTGTCGTCGGAGATTTCGACAACGCCGAAGGTTTCCTTGCGGATGCCGAAAAAAAATCGGCAGAGGCCGGATTGGTAGGCGACCAGACGTACTGGCTGAATTCTCTGGCCGGTGTCTATTTTCAGCAGCATCGCTACAGGGAAGCCAATAGCCTCGCACAGAAAGCTTACCGGCTGGCAAAAGACCAAGACGACCAAGGAACTGTCACCCAGTGTTTGAACACGCTCTCAGATATCGCTCTCGCGACAGGCAGCTTCGACGACGCCGAGAAATTCAACCGCGAAGCAACGGAGATTGAAAATGCCGGCCTCGACCAGTTTGGCATCAACTATTCACGACTCATCACCGGACGGATCGACACGGGCAAGCATGACTCTCGGGCCGCAGAAGCCTCGTTCCGGAAAGTTCTCGCCGATCCCAAGGCCGAAACGCCCCTCAAATGGGAAGCCCACGCTCGTCTGGCGGAAATGTACGCCGCGCAACAGCAACCCGCGAAGGCCGAGCAGGAATTCAAGCTCGCCGTCCGTACCGTGGAGAATGCCCGTAAGTCCGTTCAGCGCGATGAGTTCCGCGTCTCGTTTCTTTCGAGCGCTATCGCTTTTTACGATTCCTACGTCAATTTCCTTATCGATCAAAAACGCCCGCTCGATGCGCTAAAAGTCGCGGATCTCAGCAGGGCCCAATCCCTCGAACAAAGCCTGGCCGCCGCGCCCGCGGCCTCCTCGAATTCCTCGCGCCTTTCCAATCTTCTGGACGCAACCCGCAGCTTGAATGCCACTCCGCTTTTTTACTGGCTCGGCGAGCACCACTCATGGCTCTGGGTGATTACTCCGGCAAAAACTTCTCTCTTTCCGCTGCCGCCCAGCTCCGTGTTGGACACGCTTGTCAAAACCTATCGCGACAGTTTCACCGATCCGCGCGATCCCGTGGAAGCAGGGAACAGCGATGGCAAGAAACTCTACGCTACCCTGGTGCAGCCCGCCGAAAAACTCATCCCGAAAAACGGCCGGGTGATTATTCTTCCGGACGGCAGCCTCAATTCCCTCAACTTCGAGACGCTCATAGTTACGTCCGCTGTCGGGGCGCGCCATGCCATCCCCAACTCCACGCCAGCACCAGGCGATCCGGCCGGCAAGACGTCCACCGCACCGCCTCATTATTGGATTGAAGATGTCACGCTTCTGACGGCGAACTCCCTTGCGCTTCTTTCGCGCAGCTCAGTTGCCGCGCCGCCAAGAGACGGACGGCTGCTCGCGGTTGGCCAGGCGCTGCCAGCAAGCCCGGAATTTCCGCCGCTTCCGCTGGCGGAGAAAGAGATCAACCTGCTCGGGAACTATTTCGGAAAGATGAAAAGGATGGAGCTCACCGGCGCAAGTGCGACTGCGACCAGGTTTCTTTCCAGCCAGCCGGAGAAATTTGCCTACCTCCATTTCGCAACGCACGGCACCTCGAGCCGGCTTCGTCCGCTCGAATCCGCCATCATCCTTTCTCCCGAAGGGGATTCCTACAAACTTTATGCTCGCGACGTGGTACAACATCCTCTGAACGCCTACCTGGTGACCATTTCCGCCTGCAACGGGGCTGGCACCAGAACATACGCAGGCGAAGGACTGGTCGGCCTTTCGTGGGCCTTCCTGCGAGCCGGGGCTCACAACGTCATTGCCGGCCTCTGGGAGGTCAGCAACGCTTCCACCCCTCAGCTGATGGACGAACTCTATAAAAACCTCCGCGCAGGCCAGGATCCCGCCTCCGCCCTCCGCAACGCGAAGCTCACGCTCGTCCATTCCTCCGGCAACTACCGCAAGCCTTTCTACTGGGCTCCTTTCCTCCTCTATTCCGGCTCATGACCGAGGGGGTATCACACTGCGAAACGCCTCCGACGCCAACCTAATGGCGGCCGCGATCTTCAGGATTGGTCGCAGTTCCAAAAACGGAACGCCCACGGCTTTTCTCCCTCTCTCGCCTCGGCTTTGCCTCTGGTGCTATCCTTTCTCTTCGCTTCCGTTGGAGTTCGACCGCCATGACGCCTCCTGAAAATCCTACTCGCCTCGAAATCGTCAATCGCGACGGCTCTCCTATCGCGCCGGTCCAATCCGTTTCCGGCCAGACCGCCATCGCCACTTGGGCGGGACACCCGCTTCATCCGAATCGCGGCACTTCTCTCAATCTCGATTGGGTTGAATCGGTTCGCGTCAACACTTCGGCCGTGGAGCTCCGTGCGGCTACCCTGGTAACCCGCCGCACCGTAAAAAAAGACTGGCAGATCGCCTGGCTCCTCCGCGCCATTACGTGCATGGACCTCACTACGCTCTCCGGCGATGACACCGACGAACGTGTGAAGCGTCTTTGCGCCAAGGCGCGCCAGCCCGTGCAGCTGAAACTGCTCGACAATCTTGGCGTTCGTGATCTGCACATCAAAGTCGGCGCCGTCTGCGTCTATCACCTGTTCGTGGAAACCGCCGTTAAGGCGTTGCAGGGCAGCGGTATTCCCGTCGCTGCCGTCTCCACTGGGTTTCCCGCAGGCCTCTCGCCCCTCGAAGAACGTATCGCGGAAATCAAGAAATCCGTCGAAGCCGGTGCGCAGGAAATTGATGTGGTCATTACGCGCGCTCACGTCTTCGGCGCGCACTGGCAAAAGCTCTACGACGAAATCGTCGCCTTCAAGGACGCCTGCGGACCCGCTCACCTCAAAGTGATTCTCGGCACCGGCGATTTGCTAACCATGCGCAACGTCGGAAAGGCCAGCCGGGTCGCCATGATGGCCGGCGCGGACTTCATCAAAACGTCCACGGGAAAAGAAACCGTCAACGCCACTGTGCCCGTCGGCCTGGTCATGGTGCGTGCGATTCGCGAGTACGCCGAAGAAACCGGCATGGCCGTCGGCTTTAAACCCGCCGGGGGCATCCGCACCGCCAAGCAATCTTTGGAATGGCTCGCGCTAATGAAAGAAGAACTAGGCAATAGCTGGCTCCAGCCGCACCTGTTCCGCTTCGGCGCCAGCGGTATGCTCGCCGACATCGAGCGCCAACTCGAGTTCCACGCCACGGGCCGGTATTCTGCGAACCATCGCCATCCTCTCGCATGAGCCAAATGGACAATTCGACTACATGAGCGTCATCGAAAAATTCACCACAATGGAATACGGCCCCGCGCCGGAGGACCCCAAGGAATCCCTCCTCTGGCTCGCCGCTCACGAGCGGCGCTTCGGGCATTTCATCGCCGGCAAGTTTCAAGCGCCGGCCGATGGAAAATATTTTGAGACCGGCGATCCCTCGACCGGTGAAAAAATCGCCGATGTCGCGCAGGGAAGTGCCGCTGATGTTGACGCCGCGGTGAAAGCCGCTCGCGCCGTTCTGCCCGCATGGCAGAAACTCTCCGGCCATCAACGTGCCAAATTTCTGTACGCCCTCGCGCGGCAGGTGCAAAAACATTCGCGCCGCCTCGCCGTTCTGGAGACTCTCGACAACGGCAAGCCCATCCGCGAGAGCCGCGACATCGATATTCCGCTCGTTGCCCGTCACTTCTACCATCATGCTGGCTGGGCCCAACTGCTGGGGCAGGAATTTCCCGGCTATGCAGCCTGCGGCGTAGTCGGGCAGATTATTCCCTGGAATTTTCCGCTGCTGATGCTCGCATGGAAAATTGCTCCGGCACTCGCCACGGGTAACACCGTCGTTCTCAAGCCCGCGGAGTTCACGCCCCTCACGGCTCTGGCGTTCGCCGAGATTTGCAACGAAGTGGGATTGCCCGCGGGCGTGGTGAATATCGTCACCGGCGACGGTTCGACCGGCGAAGCCCTGGTCAAACATGCCGATGTGGACAAGATCGCTTTCACCGGCTCCACGGAAGTGGGACGCGCGATTCGCCGCGCCACTGCGCAGTCCCACAAAAAACTTTCGCTCGAACTCGGCGGCAAGTCTCCCTTCATCGTTTTTGAAGACGCCGATTTGGATTCCGCGGTGGAGGGATTGGTGGACGGCATCTGGTTCAATCAAGGCCAGGTCTGCTGCGCAGGTTCGCGCCTGCTGGTTCAGGAAAGCGTCGCCGAAAAACTTACCCGCAAGCTGCAAGCCCGCATGAGCACGCTGCGGGTTGGCTCGCCTCTCGACAAAGCAATCGACATCGGCGCCATCATTGCCCGCGTCCAACTGGAGCGCATCGACGGCCTCGTGAAGCAGGGAATCTTGGAAGGTGCCACTTGCTGGCAGCCTGAAATTGTTCTCCCGTCGCGCGGTCTCTATTACAAGCCGACGCTGCTCAGCAACGTCCATCCCACTTCCATCGTCGCGCAGCAGGAAATCTTCGGCCCCGTGCTCGCCGCCATGACCTTCCGCACACCGCAAGAGGCCGTGCAACTTGCCAACAACACCGTGTATGGCCTTGCGGCCAGCGTTTGGAGCGAAAGTGTGAACGTGGCGCTACAAGCCGCCGCACAAATCAAAGCCGGCGTCGTCTGGGTCAACAGCACAAATCTCTTCGACGCAGCCTGCGGTTTCGGCGGCTACCGCGAAAGCGGATACGGCCGCGAAGGCGGCCGTGAAGGCCTGCTTGAATATCTCGAACCCACCTGGTTCCGGCACGCTTCCTCTCTTGTCGCAGGTCAGCTAGCGCCAGGCGCTGGCTTGACAACTTCTGCACTGCCCACGCCGGACGTCGCCAATCCGATGACCTCGATCGATCGCACGATCAAACTCTACATCGGCGGCAAACAAGCCCGCCCCGATTCCGGCTACAGCATTTCCGTTCACGGCCGCAACGGCGAACTGCTGGGCGAAGCCCCGCTCGGCAATCGCAAGGACATTCGCAATGCCGTCGAGGCCGCGCGCAAAGCCGAAGGCTGGGGCAAAACAACAGCCCACAATCGCGCGCAAATTCTCTTTTACATTGCCGAGAATCTTTCGCAGCGCGCCAAAGAAGTCACAAAACGCCTGGCCGCAGCCGTCGGCGAAAAACAGGCGGCTCGGGAAGTTCAACTCGGCATCGAACGGCTGTTCTCGTACGCTGCGTGGTGCGACAAATTCGACGGCGCCGTTCACAATCCGCCGTTCCGCAATATCTCCATCGCGATGAATGAGCCTATCGGCACGGTCGGTGTGGTCTGTCCGTCCGAATGGCCGCTCCTTGGATTTTTTTCTTTGGCGCTTCCGCTGGTCGCCGCCGGAAACACGATCGTCGCGGTTCCTTCAGAAACATTTCCGCTGATCACGGGCGATCTCTATCAGGTATTTGAAACCAGTGACTTACCCGGCGGGGTGATAAATCTCGTCACCGGAAGATCTTCCGAATTGCTTAAGGTTCTCGCCGAACACGACGACCTGGACGCCATTTGGTGCTACGGCGACCAATCGCTTTGTTCCGCCGCCAAAGCGCTGTCGGCCGGAAATGTCAAACAGGTGTGGACCAACGAAGGCCGCACGATCGATTGGTCCAACGCGCAGCAAGGCGAGGGCCGCTGGTTTTTGCAGCATGCCTATCAACTCAAGAATATCTGGGTGCCTTACGGCGAATAGCCTTCCAACGCATGCCACCCCTCAAGAGCGGCCGGGCCGGTGAGTAACGGAGAAACGGAAACAAGCGGATCGAAATCCGACGCGCGCGCGGCGTTCCGCTACCCCGCGTTCGTCAATTATCAGTTCGCGCGCTTCTCTATCGTCGTCGCAACGGAAATGCAGGCGGTCGCCGTCGGCTGGCAGGTCTATGAAATCACCAAGCGTCCCCTCGACCTCGGCCTGGTCGGGCTAGCGCAATTTCTTCCCAGCATCCTGCTTTTCCTTATTTCGGGGCACGCAGCGGATCGCTTCAACCGTAGGAACCTTCTGCTCTTCTGCGATTTCGGTTTCGCCGTCTGCTTCGCACTGCTGATCGCCATCACGCTGCGCGGCAACGTTTCCATTATCTCCATTTACATGGTGCTGGTTTTGCTCGGAGTGGTGCGCTCCTTCAATGGGCCGGTGAGCCGCGCAATTTTTCCGCAACTTGTCCCGCCGGAAGTCTTCGCCAGTTCGGTGGCCTGGGGTTCTACTTTTTGGCAAGCGGCCACGATTCTGGGCCCAATCGTCGGAGGAATGCTCTACGCGTTTTCCGAGCGCGTATTCGGCCATGGGGCCGGGGCGGCTTCGGTGTATGCCTGTTCGCTTTTGGCCGCCGCGATCGCGGTTGTTTTGATGCTGCGTGTGCCGTCGCAGGAAAAAAAGCGCAACAAACCCTCCGCAACCGTCTCCACCGTCTTCGAAGGGTTTCGTTATATTTGGCGCGAAAAACTGATTCTTGGCGCGATTTCGCTGGATCTTTTTGCGGTGCTGCTGGGAGGGGCGGTTGCGTTGCTTCCGGTTTACGCGCGCGAAATTCTCGGGACCGGTCCATGGGGCCTCGGAATTCTGCGCAGCGCCCCCGGAGTTGGCGCCGGTGTGATGGCCATCGCTATCGCGCACCATCCGCTGAAGAAAAAAGCCGGCGCCACAATGCTTTGGTGCGTTGCAGGGTTTGGGTTGTGCACCGTGCTGTTTGGCGTTTCAAGAAGTTTTGCGATTTCTCTGGTGGCGCTGTTTCTGGTGGGCGCTACGGATATGGTCAGTGTGATTGTGCGGGCGACTCTGATTCAGGTTGCCACTCCGGACGAAATGCGCGGCCGCGTGAATGCCGTAGATATGATTTTTATCGGCGCTTCCAACGAGCTGGGCCAGTTTGAATCGGGAATAACCGCACAATGGTTCGGCACCGTTCCCGCGGTTATTCTCGGCGGCATCGGCGCCATCGTTGTCACCGGATTGTGGGCGTGGATGTTTCCCAGCCTGCGCAAGGTAGATCAGCTTCCGCTGAAAGAGTTATAGCCGCGGTGCGCTACGCAAAAAGCGGGTTTTCTGAATATTGGCTACGTCAGTTTGCCGCCGCGCAGTACGGTGAGCGACGAATGCGCCGCTCCGAGCAAGGGCGCATCTTCGTTGAGCACAACCGCGATCGGAATGTTGGCCAGCAGAGGAGCCAACTGTCCCTTGTCGGCAAACGCAGTGCAAAAAGTGCTTTTTTTGAGCAGCGGGAGAATTTTGAGCGCGATGCCGCCCGCGAGATAGACGCCACCGTACGCCAGAACACGCAGTGCGAGATTTCCCGACTCGGCACCGAAAGCGTCAGTCCAAAAATCCAGGGTCTCCACACAGACGGGGCACGAGCCGCTCAGCGCATTGCCGGTAATTTCCTGTGCCGATTCGCCGGCGGCCTTGCTGAAAGAATCGTGGCGCACGTCGGGCGAAAGAAATTCGTGGATCGGCCGGAAGCCGCGGCCGGAAAAAAGCTCTTCGCAGGAGATGCGCGCCAGACGCTTCTTTAAAAATGAGAGGAACGCGATTTCCCGGTCGCTGCGGGGCGCAAAATCAGCGGAGCCGCCTTCGGAAGGCGCGGCGCGGTGGCCGCGGCCGTCCCAGTACAAAACAGCTTCGCCGAGGCCAGTGCCGGCGGCAATGACGGCGATGTTTTCCTGCGGATGGTCTATTCCGCGGTTCAAGTAGCACAAGTCTTTCGAATCCAGCTTCTGCAGACCGCGCGCGGTAGCCACCAGATCGTTCATCAAAACGACGTGCTCGCGCGGAAGGCCGAGGCTAGCGGCGAGCGAAGCGGAATCGAGCGTCCAGGGAATGTGTGCAGCGTGCAGAACGCCATCCACGACGGTGCCGGGAACGCCGAAGCCGGCGGCAACGATTGCAGCAGTTTGCGAACCTGCCTGGCGGGCTTCGCGGGAAAAGGCTTCGACCAGCGCTTCGAAACTGGAGAAATCGCGCGTGGCGTAGCGTTTGCGAGCCACTACGGAAAGTTTCCCATCACGCTCGTCGTAAGCGGCGAGATGGGATTTTGTTCCGCCGATGTCACCGGCAATCAGCATGATTCGCGCCTGCTTACTTTAGGATAGACGCTCCGGAGTGAAAAGCTGGGTCATTTCTAAAACGTGGCGGTAGTAGTCGCGCTGCGTGAGCGAGTACGCCGCTTCCTCGTCGATGATGAAGGTCACGTCGGGATGCATCTGCAAGGCCGAAGCGCTCACCGAGGAAGTGATGGGGCCTTCGATGGCTTTGGCGATGGCTGCGGCTTTCGAACGGCCGGAAGCGAGCAGCAGCACGCGGCGCGATTCGAGAATGGTGCCGATGCCCATGGTGATGGCGCATTTGGGCATTTCGGATTCCTTCGCGAAGACATGGCGATTGTCTTCGACAGTTTCGCGGCTGAGCGCCTTCAGGCGGGTGCGCGAAGCGAGGCTTGACGTTGGTTCATTGAATCCAATATGACCGTTGCGGCCGATGCCCAGAATTTGCAGGTCAATGCCGCCCGCGGCCTTAATGGATTGCTCGTAGCGAGCGCAATAGTCATCGTAATTGCCTTGAATCGTACCGTCCGGAATGTGCGCGCGTTCGCGCGGCAAGTTCACTTGAGAAAAAAAGTTTTCTTCCATGAAGTAATGGAAGCTCTGCGGATGGGTGGGCGCGAGGCCGAGATATTCGTCGAGGTTGAAAGTGCTGGTGCGCGAAAAGTCGAGAGAATCACTGCGGTAGAACGCGACCAGTTCTTTGTAGAGGCCAAGCGGCGTACTGCCGGTGGCCAAGCCGAGCACGATATCCGGTTTGCAACGCACGGCTCCAGCGACGATGCGGGCAGCCTCGCGGGTCACCTCTTCGTAATCCTTTTTCAAGACTACCAGCATGCGGACTTTGGCTCCTGGTACCTAAGGCGCCACCAGAGAAGGTGGCCGCTACAACGACAACTTCTAAAAGATCAGCGAAAGCGGCGAATCACCAGATTATGGCGGTCGGAGCGATAGATTCCCAAGACGTAGATGATCGGCTTGCCTTTGGTGGAGTAGATGACCTGGCGAATGCGCAGCAAGGGATCCCGGCGCGGCACGTTGAGCAGTTCGGCGGTGCGAGGATCGGCCGCGGTGGCGTCAATTTCCTCGTCGGCGTAGCCGAGCCGGACGTCGAAGTTCCGCTCGAGAGTGGCGAAGAGCGAGTCGCGTCCCAGCGGCGCTTCCAGCAGGCCGGGGAACTCCTCTGCAGAAAGGTAGCAGGTTTCCAGAGCGAAGGGTTCATCCGCGGTGTGGCGGAGGCGCTCCAGCTTGATCAACCTCTCGTTCGGACCGAGAGAAAGGCGGGCCGCCGCGTCCGGTTCATTATCGATGATTTTAGCAAACAGAATTTTTGATGCGGCGGTCAAGCTGCGCGCGGCCATCTGCTCGGTATAGCTCATCAATTTGTTGAAGTGGATTCTAGGAGAAGAGACAAAAGTGCCGACACCTCGGCGGCGTTCGACCACGCCTTCGCGTTCAAGAGAAGCCAAGGCGTGGCGGGCGGTCATCAGGCTGACTTCATGGAGTTTTGCCAAATCACGCTCGGAGTTGACCGGGTCGCCGGGGCGAAGGTAGCCAGAGTCAATGCGTTTGCGAATGGCCAGCTGGATACGCTGGTAAGCGGGTAAGGCAAAGCGAGCTTTGCTGCCAGGCATTCAATACACCTCATCCGTAAGATACTGAATAGACGAGAGAAAACCGGTATCCGTTCAACGTCAGCCGGGAAGTCCGGCCATAGGCACGATACGACCCTTGGACCAGCTGGGGCGAGCTCAACCGTCTCTCCCTTCTGTGCGTGATATAGAGCACAGTCAAAAGTGCTATAGCCTATGCGGGGGCTTCCCGATGGAAATTCTTTATAAACCACATTTTTTTTGTTGACAAGCCTATTTCTGTGCTATATAGCTTGACGCGATAAGTCATATAGCTGAGCAGGGGTGCTCGGCAACTCTCGGTAAAAAAATGTGGCAGGGGCGAAACTTCCGGATACCGGAGGCGTCGCAATGGAGGTCAGTGATGGAAAAGGGGCTGTGTAGGAAAGTGGGGTACGCGCTGCTGGCGTTCGCGCTAACGCTGGGTGTGGGTACAAGTGTTTGGGGCCAGGAAGTGACGGCGACAGTTACTGGAACGGTGACCGACCCGAGCGGCGCGCCAGTCGCAGGGGCGGCGGTGAC
>JGI1027J12803_100926293_pt1 | contig 10969 bp, 10 predicted proteins | sample IowNatreferecore_FD_12803 | JGI IMG/M metagenome (IMG submission 12803) | reverse complement strand
AGCGGCGGTCTATGACCGTCGTTCGAATCAACAAAATAATGCGACGCTCACAGAGCGCCGCTACAGTGAAAGCAATGCAGAAGCGTCTTCTTCTTTTCGACATCGACGGCACGCTCATTCATTCCGGCGGCGCCGGCATGGAAGCGCTCAAGCGCGCGCTGAAGGAACGTTTTAAGATCGACGACGATCTTGAGGACATTGAGATCGCCGGCATGACCGATTCCGGAATTGTCATCAGCATTTTGAAGAAACACATGATCGAAAGGACGCCCGAGAACATCGCGGCGTTTCTCGACAGCTACGTTCATTTTCTCTCCAAAGAGTTGCCGCGCCGGAGGGGCAAACTGCTCCCCGGCGTTCTCGATTTGCTCAAGAAACTGAAGGGACGGAAAAGCGTCGTGCTCGGCCTCCTGACGGGAAATCTTTCACGAGGCGCGGAATTGAAACTCGATCATTACGGCGTCTGGCATTTTTTCGAATTCGGTGCCTTTGCTGACGATCACCACGACCGAAACGAGCTGGGCGCCTTCGCCCGCGCGCGCGCGAAAGAAAAGCATGGGCGGGAATTTTCGTCAGAGGAAATCGACGTGATCGGCGACACCCCGCGGGATATCGCTTGCGGGAAGGCGCTCGGCGCGCGAACAATCGCGGTTGCGACCGGGACCTGGAGCCGCGAAAAACTTGCTCAGCATAATCCCGACTATTTAATCGATGATTTCTCTGATGTTGACCGTCTAATTAATACGCTAGGTTGGTGATCGACCAGCGATGCCCCTGATGAGATGAAAAAAACAGCGCCACCCGCTACACCAATGCCAGGCAAAGATTCGCCCAACATTTTGCCGCTCGAGGGCGAGATAGATCTTCACATTTCGCCGGAGGTCGCCGAGGCACTGCGCGAAATGGTCGCGAAAAAGCCGACGGTCCTCGTTGTCGATCTCGCAAAGGTCCCGTTCATGGACAGTTCCGGGTTGGCCGCCCTGATCGAAGGCATGCAGGGCGTGCAGCAATACGGCGGGAGATTTGCGCTCGCCAACGTTCAGGAAAGCGTCCAGCACATCTTCGAAATCGCAAGGCTCGACCAGGTCTTTCAGATCTTCCCAGACGTCGATTCCGCCCTGGCGGCAAAATAATTCGACCGGGTTCGGTTTCGACTCTTGTATCGCACAAAATCTGCTGCAAATCCGGGTCCGATGACTCAACCCGACGCTGCAAATATCCTGCCCCTTGAAGGCGAAATCGACCTTGACGTTGCGCCCCGACTCGAAAGTTCGCTCGCCCGGATCACCAAAAAGCAGCCAGCGCACGTCGTTGTCGATCTTTCCGGCGTCACCTTCATCGACAGCTCCGGTCTCGCGGTTTTGATCCGCGCGAGGGAGGACGTCCGGAATTACGGCGGGAAGCTGATCCTCAGTGGAATCAAAGAGGACGTCCTGGCCATCTTTGAGATGGCGCGGCTCGACCAGGTCTTTCTGATCAATCAGCGCAACGACAAATTGTTGGCTGCCGATTGAACCAGAATTTGTAGCGTCTCCGCCACGTTTCTGGAAATATCGAACTGCGAGGCGCGTTCGATATTTTTTGATCTCGCTGACACGCGCCGTGAATCATCTGACCAAAAGCGGATCGCGTCACCCAAGGCCGGAACATTGTTCGGAAGGTCGACAATAGACCCGTGCACACCATCCTCGATGATTTCACTGAAGCCGTTGTCGCGCGTTGTGATCACCGGCAGCCCGCTTGCGAGCGCTTCAAGGCAGGCGTTTGAGAACGGATCGTAAATGCTCGCCAAAATAAAAATGTCCGCCGCGGCATAAATCGATCGGGTGTCGGCAATTTCACCGAGAAAACGGACCGGTTCTTCGGTGAAGAAGCGTTTCGGCTTGTAAGCGCGCGCATCGCCGCGACCGGCGACCAGCAATCGCAATTTGCGATCGCGGGAGAATTCAAACGCTTCAATCGCGAACCGAAGCCCTTTTCGCTCCCAGCCCGAGCCGGCGAAGAGCAGCGCAATGTCATCTGGTTTCAATTTCAATTCGGCGCGCGATTTTTCTCGCAACGCCGGATCGAAACGAAATTTATCGAGCGGCACGCCGGTCCGGATGATGTCGATCTTGTTCGCAGGGTAACGATAGAGATCAACAATCTCGCGCTTCACCATTTCCGAATTCGTGATGATTCGGCCGGCGCCTGCTTTGGCGAAAAGGGATTGTTCGAGCCTCAGGATCTCCGCGTGCTTTCGATTGATCCCGCGAACGAAGCGTTGCAGCGGCATCTCAAATTTCCGGCGACGATTCAGCCAGGCCTGATGCACGCCGTCGCCGGCTCGATAAACATCGCACCGCCAAACGCGTTCAAGACTCATCAAAACGTCGCAATCGATCTGCGGCCGAAGTTTCTCGAGTGCCTTGGCGAACCCGACCGCTGAGACGGCGCCCAAATGCTTGATCGGTCCGAACGACCATTCGTTTGCCGGCCAATCGTTGGTCGCGATCAACTGCACTTCATGGCCAAGATCGACAACGCCCTTGGCCAGCCTTTTCAAATACGCTTCCGCCCCGCCGCTTGGCGAGTAGCCTCGGCGCGCAAAAGCGATCCTCAGTTTGCGGTTCGACATCAAATCTAACCAATCTTGTCATTCCGAGCGAAGTCGAGGAATCTCTAAATGTTTCCCGGTTTGGCCAAAATGCCGCAAGGTTCAGAAATAGTGAGAGATGTCTCGACTCCGCTCGACACGACAAACGAAGCCGTCGGCTTGCCGCGCATGCTGCCGAAGAACTTGCTCTACTCGATTTTCGCACGAATTGGCGGGCACGGTCTGGACACCGACTCGTTCGAGGCGTTGAGAGCGTCGTATGGTGGGAAATTTCTCGGCAAAGCGGTCGCTTACGACAATCGCCAAAAGGAAATTCCCGCACGCTTCATTCAATCGCTCCGTTGGCACCCGGTCCGTCTAATGTCGTTCGTGGGCCGCCCTTATTATTATGGCGCGAAAAAGAAATACCTCGATTGGATCGCGTCGCGTCATCTTGAGAGTGGCCGTTACGATTTCTTCCACAGCTGGTCGGGCGATTGTTTGGAAACGCTGCGCGTCGCGAAGCGAAAGAAAATCCCGTCGTTGATTGAAATTCCGACCTGGCATCGGGGAAGTCAGAAGAAGGAGGACCGAGGACAGAAAACAGAAGACAGAAAGAGTTGGAAGTCGCGCTTCCGCTTAGAACCGGAAAGATTTCTCGAAGAATACGATCTCGCGTCACTGGTGGTAGTTCTCTCCGAAAAAGCGGCCGAATCGTTTCGCGCGGCGAATTTCCCGGACAAGAAAATGTTTTATTTGCCGCGCGGCGTGGATGTCGATCGATTCAAACCAGCGGCGAAGCAGCCGGCAGTCTTTCGCGCGATTTTTTCCGGCGCGTTAATCGAGCGAAAAGGGATCCACCATCTGCTCGAGGCGTGGCACCGGTTGAATCTGCGAGATGCCGAACTCTGGCTGCTCGGAAGTGTTCATGAGGAAGCCAAACCGCATCTGAAAAAGTTTTGGCGAGAGAATATTCGGATTCTTGGTTTCAAGCGCGACCTCGAGAGTTATTTGAATCAGGGATCGGTTTACGTTTTTCCAACGCGCCTGGAAGGCAGCGCGAAAACAATTTACGAAGCAGCCGCATCTGGTTTGCCAATGATTACGACGCGTGAAGCAGGCGACGTAGTGCGCGACGGCGTCGAAGGAATCATTGTCCAACCTGGAGACGTCGATGCAATCGCGGCCGCGATCGAGCACTTCTATCGGCATCCGGAAATCGTCGCGAGCATGGGCGCAGCCGCGCGCCAACGGGTGGTTGAAAATTTTACCTGGGACCATTACCGCTCGCGTTTGCTTGGCGCCTACGAGCGCGCGATCCAATTGTCGAACTAATTGAATATCTTGTTTATCCAGCTCAAACGGATCGGGGATCTGATCCTGACCACGCCGGCAATCGCGGCTGCGCGAAGACAATTTCCTGACGCGAATATCACCCTCGTGATTTCGTCGGATAGCAAAGCGCTGGCGCCGGCGATTGTTGGCGTAAACAAAATTCTCGTGATGCCTCGCGGAATCGCTGGATTTGGAGCGGCGGCGGCGATCGCGGGTGAAAAATTCGACTACTGTGTGGACTTCACGCGAAACGATCGTTCGGCGCTGCTCGTGTTTCTTTCGCGCGCGAAAAAACGGATCGTCTCGTTCCGGATCAAACAACGCTCGAAATTTAGAACGCGATTCTACAACGAATTCGTGCCGCATCGGATGCGCGACATGCACACGATCGATTATCATCTCGCGTTGCTTGCGCCTCTTGGAATCTCGGAGGCGTCGCGCGCGGCCCAGCTTCAACTGCCAAAAAGCTCGCGCGAGACCGCTGCCGAATTATTGGGAGCACAACAGGTTCGGAAACCATTCATCGTTTTTCATCCAGGCTCCGCGCGAGCAGAGAAATTCTGGAACGCACAACGCTGGGCTAACGTGATCAATCACACCGCCGGCAAACACGATGTTGATCTGGTGATTACCGGCGGTTCCTCGCCGCTCGAACAAACGCACATTGGCGACATTAAATCGAAAGTACGCCACCGCGTCGTCGATGTTTCCGGCAGAACCGATCTGCTCGCGCTGGCGGCGCTGATTGCAAGAGCTCGCCTGCTGGTCACGGTCGATTCCGCGCCGACGCATTTTGCGGCGGCGGCGCGCACGCCACAGGTGATCCTGTTTGGGCCGACAAACCCTTTCCATTGGCGACCGCGCGAAAGTCCAGGCCTGATCTTGTGGGGAGAATCGACAGCGCCGGTGACGGAATTCCTTCCCAAACAGCCTCGGTTGCCAATGAACCAAATCTCGACGCAAGCGGTGATCGATGCTATGGAGACGCTGTTATCAGCTCCGGCGACCTCGCCACGGCAATGAGCAAGGCAGAAGGCAAAAAACTCTCGTTCTGGGAAACCATGCGCAGCGCATGGGGACCGTACAGGCGTCTCTATAGTTATGCCGGGCCATATAAATGGCGCTTCGCGCTCGGGCTTGCGTTTGGCGTGGCTTACGCCGTTGTCACTTCTTTTTTCCCAATCACGGTCTATCGCGTTTCCAGCTTCGTTTTCCACGGTGCCGCGCCAAACCCAAGAACAGCACTGCTTCATCAAGAAATTCTAAACGTCGGACCGAAAATCGATTCGATCGTTTGGATTTGTTTGGCCATTCCGGTGATAATGACCCTCCGAAGTCTCTGTACTTATGGCGGCGCCTATTATATGGCGTGGGTCAGTAACAGGGTCGTCAACGATATCCGGAACCAACTATTCACGAAGGTGATGGGGCATTCGATGGATTTCTTCAACCGAATGCAGGCAGGTTACCTCATGTCGCGCATTCAAAACGACGCGCGGAATATGCAGCAGGCGCTCGCCAGCGTCAGCGCCGACGTCTTCAAACAACCGATCACGATTGTCGGCGCGGTAATCGTACTCCTCTTGCTGGATTGGAAATTTACCGTCGTGAGCTTGATTCTTTTCCCAACCTGCATTTTGCCGATCCGCTACTTCGGCCGTCGCGCGCGTGCCGCGGTCCAACGCGAGCAAAAAGGCGGCGTTCTCATGACGGTGACGATGCATGAAAGTTTTAGCGGAATTCGTGTGATCAAGTCTTTCGCGCGCGAGCAACAACAGGAAAGATTATTTCGGCGCGGCGCGCAGCAATCGTTCTCGCAAACGATGCGCGTGGTAAAAGCTCAGGAAGCGGTCGGGCCTTTGATTGAAATCATCGCTTCAATCGGTGTCGGCCTTGCCCTCTGGTATGTCTATGCCGCGAATCTCAGTGCAGGCAGATTCTTTGGACTGATCACCGGGATCTTTATTATCTACGATCCGATCAAAACGCTGAGCAAACTCCACATCGTGATGCAACGCTCGCTTGGCGCGACCACGCAGATTTTCGCTATTCTTGATTCAACTCCGACTGTGCAAGACGCGCCGAATGCCGTCCAACTGGCATCGTCGCGCGGACAAATCGATTTCGATAATATTACTTTTCGTTATGCGACCGGTGTTACCGATGCCGTTCGTAACATCAATTTGCGCATCGAATCGGGCAAAACTTATGCGCTGGTCGGCGCGAGCGGAGCCGGCAAGAGCACGATCCTCTCGCTCATTCTTCGACTTTACGACCCGACGTCGGGCGTGGTCCGGATCGACGGACACGATCTGCGCGCATTGACCCAGAAATCATTGCGCGAACAAATCGGCCTCGTCACCCAGGAAACGTTTTTGTTTCACGACACGATCTTCAAAAACATCCAGTTCGGCCGGTTGAATGCGACACAAGAAGAAGTTTACGCGGCGGCAAAGACCGCCTTCGCGGATGATTTCATTTTGGCCCAGCCCGACGGCTACGACACCGTCATCGGTGACAAAGGCTGTCTTCTTTCCGGCGGTCAACAGCAGCGGCTCGCCATTGCGCGCGCATTGCTTAAGAACGCGCCGATTCTTTTGCTCGACGAAGCCACTTCGTCGCTCGACACCGAATCGGAAAAACAAATCCAGAAAGCGCTCGAGAAACTTTCCGCCGGCCGGACGGTCATCGCGATCGCGCACCGGTTGTCCACGATCTTGTCGGCCGACCAAATTGTCGTGCTCGAAAACGGCAGCATCAAAGAAATTGGAACGCACGCCGAGTTGCTCGAAAAATCCGGCTACTATCGACGGCTTTACGATTTGCAGTTTAATCAACCAGGCGAGATCGTTTCGGAATCTACATCCGAGCCGGATGTACTGGCGGAAGAATTAGTTTAGAAGATCGACATCTCATGCCTTTTAAATTCGATCTCCACACTCACTCCTTCTTTTCCGGCGACGGTGTTTCCAGTCCGGAAGATTTGATCGCGGCGGCCAAGGCAAAAGGCCTGCACGGGATCGCCATGACGGATCACAACACCTGCGACGCTGTCACTTACATGCTTGAGAAAGGTTTGATGCGCATCGATGGCCAGCCGGTCGACGGTTTTCTCGTTTTGCCCGGCGTCGAAGTCACGACCGCTGACGGCCATCTCCTTTGCATCGGCGCCGAGCTTCCTTACTTGAAAGGAAAACCGGCCCGCGAAGTCTGCGACATTATTCACCAACGCGGCGGTCTCGCGATTCCCCCCCACCCCTACGATCTTTTTCGTGCCGGAATTCGTTTCTCGGTTTTGGAAACCTTGCCCGTGGACGCGATCGAGGTCTTCAACGCCGCGACCACATTGCGACGCTACAATCGTTACGCTTTCAAATACGCGCAGGTCCGTGGTTTGCCGATGGTCGCCGCGAGTGATGCGCATCATGCAGCCGCAGTCGGAACGGCTTACACGATTCTGAACACCGATGATTTTTCGGTGAAGGGAATTCTCACCCAGATCCTAAAGAGCAACGAGCTCAACCAACGATATCTCACGCCGCGCGACAGCTTGCGAAAAACTTGGAACAACTGGTTGCGTTTGCGCCGGCGAAAAAGAATTCCCGAGCTTGCCGCCAAAGATCGCATGCGCGAACCGGGCAACGGTTCAGCCTGACTTCTAATTACTATGTCCGCCTACATCATTGTCGAAATCGAAATCACCGAGCCGACCGGTTACGAGGAATACAAAAGGCAGGCGGCCGCGACCGTTCACAAGTACGGCGGCAAGTATATCGTTCGTGGCGGCAAGACCGAAGTGCTCGAAGGCGATTGGCAACCGAAGCGCATCGTCGTTCTCGAATTCCCAACAATGGAGCGCGCCAAGGAATGGTTGAACTGCGAGGAGTATCGCGAGCCGCGCAAACTTCGACACAAAACCGCCAAGACCAACATGCTCCTTGTCGAAGGCGGCGGACCTTAGTTGGCAGGGCTCAATTCGCTCAGCAAATTCTCGACCTCGGCTTTGCTGTAAAAATTCCAGATCGGTCCTTCGCGCTTCAACATTCGCGCGCCTGCGTCCGCCATTAATGCGCGATTGTAAAACTCGCTCACATTTTTTGAGCTCAGATCTTCATTGAGCTGCCCAGCCGCGGGAAAGAACTTCGCCAGCTCGCGCCCCCGCGAAGCGACTAAGTCTTCGTATTTAATAAGAGCGCGCTCGTTGAGAAATTTCTGGAAGCGATCGTAAAACCATCCCAAAATGTAAATCTGTCGCTCGATCACGTCGGCAGTTTTCGAGAGGTCGCGCGCAAGATCGACATCGAGCTTTTCACCGACTGGCAAATGGCCGTCCTTCAACGGAAACCAGTCGAGACTGTTCCAGGAACCAAGCGTCGCGAGCGGATTTCGGATAATCGCGACGCATTCGAAATGTTTCGACAACGGCTCGAGCAGCGCCGTGAAGGCCGCCGGATGTTTGATCGCAAGCGTGAAATCCTGCGCGAGTGGTTTGTCGATCTCAATTCGGCCGTGCTCGGTTTGTCGAACACGCTTACCAGCGCGATCCGCCGCGGCAGAATTATCGCGAACCTTTCCGCCGACGTGTTTCGAGACCGCGAATTTGTTTTCGTGCAAAGACTTCCGCGACTCCGCGCAAAATTTTTCAATCATCTTCACGACCTCGTCGGAACTCCGTCCGGCGAATTCAAAAACCTTCATCGGCTCGTGCAAGGCAACGATCTCCGGCAACCTGTTCAGCAACGAGCAAGTCAGCGTCGTTCCCGAACGCGGCATTCCGGTGATCAGCACGTTCCGCATTTGAACGTGAAATTATCGAGCAGCCAGCAAATCGTGCAATGCCTTCGGATCGGTCACCGGCGCCTTGCAGGTGAAATTTTCACAAACATAGGCGGCCGGTTTGCCGTCGACCGGCGACATTGCCGCGATCGCTTCGTTCTTTTCGGCGAAAAATTTCTGGCCACTGCCGCCATCGGCTAGAATCAAAACTTTATTCGGCAGAAAATGCGAATGAACCTCTTTGAGCAACGATTTCGTTCCTTCGCTATCGATTTTGCCGGCAATCACAATCTGCCGGGGTTTGCTCGAGGCAGAATCTAGCGCAACGAGGAGCTGCGGCATCGCGCTGGCAAAGTGATTCACCGTGGCCGCAAACGCGTCGATGGTTTTACGAGCGCGATCTTCGAACTGCTTGTCGTTTCGCAGCTGCGCGAGACGCAGAAGATTGAGCGCGGCCACCGAGCTCGCGGCCGGCTCGGCGCTATCGTTGTCGTCCTTCATCCGCAGCACTACGCTCTTGTCTTTGCCACTCGTCGAAAAATAGCCGCCGGCTTTCTCATCGAAGAACAAACGGTCCTGCGTCGCTTGCAGTTCGAGCGCGAACTTCAGCCATTCGACATCGAACGAAGCCTCGTAAAGATCGAGAAGACCCTGAATTACGAATGCGTAATCATCGGCGAAGCCTTCGATCGCGCTGCGACCGTCGCGATAGTTTCGGAAAAGGACTTTCTGGTCGCAAAGATTTTCGCGGATGAATTTCGCCGCCCGCGTCGCGCTCTCGAGATAGCGGGGTTCATCCAAAATCTGCGCCGCCCGCGCGTAGGCCGAGATCATCAGGCCGTTCCACGCCGAGATGATTTTGTCATCGAGATGCGGCCGCGGCCGCTTGCTTCGGACCGACAATAACTTTTCACGGCTGCGCCCCAGCGATTGCCGAACTTCATCTTCGCTCTTTTTGAAATGCTTCGCCGTCTCCGCAGTCGTGTGCCGCTGAATCAAAATGTTCTTGCCGCGAAATTCATCCTGCGGATCACTTCCTTCCGGCGCGTTCCCATGCGGTTGAACGCCAAAATGATATTTGAAAATGTCTGCCTCGCTGCCGAGCACGTCGTCGGCTTGTTTCTCGGCCCAAACATAAAACGCGCCTTCGCCATGCTCAGGTTTTCCGGCTTCGAACAGACTGTCCGCGTCTTCCGCCGAAAAAAATCCGCCGGCCTTTGAAGTCATGTCGCGCGCGACGTAATCAAGAATGTCGCGCGCCACCTCGGCATATTGTCGATCTTGCGTGATCTGAAACCCATCGAGATACGCGGTCGCGAGCTGCGCTTGATCGTAAAGCATTTTCTCGAAATGCGGCACGTGCCAGTAGCGGTCGACCGAATAACGATGAAATCCGCCGCCGAGATGATCGTGCATTCCGCCGGCGGCCATTTTGCGGAGCGTGAATAAATCCATCTCAAGTGCGTGCTTGCCGTTGTTGCTTTTCGGATCGCGCGCACAGAAACGCGCTAAAAAATTCAGCGCAACGGGACGCGGAAATTTCGGTGCCGTGCTAAACCCGCCTTCGCGCGGATCGTAACTGCGATCGAGCTGCTGATAAGCTTTTGCGAAAACGTCTTTGTCGATCTTCACGGTCGCATCGGCCGCCGACGATTGTGATTCGCGAAGCGCTTCGACGATTTTCGAGCCGCTCTCGGCAATCTTCTCGTGGTCGCTTTTCCAGGCGGCCGCGATCCGTTCCAAAACTTTTTGGAACGCCGGCTGTCCGTAACGATCTTCCGGCGGAAAATATGTTCCTCCAACGAACGGTTTCAGATCGGGCGTGAGCCAAACGCTCATCGGCCAACCGCCACCACCGGTTGTCGCTTGCACGAAGGTCATGTAAACGCGATCGACGTCCGGCCGTTCTTCGCGATCGACTTTGATGTTCACGAACTCTCGATTCATGATCGCGGCGATTCCTTCGTTTTCGAACGATTCGTGCGCCATGACGTGGCACCAATGACACGTTGAGTAACCGATCGACAAAAAGATTGGCTTATTTTCGCGGCGCGCTTTTCCGAATGCTTCCTCGCCCCACGGATACCAATCGACGGGGTTGTGCGCGTGCTGAAGCAGATAAGGGGACTTCTCACGCGCGAGCCGGTTTGTGTGCGCCGGATTTGCTGGTTGAATTTCTGCCGCCATCGGGGTTGGGGTCACCGCTCACAATCTTGTCATTCCGAGCGAAGTCGAGGATTCTCTTCACTCTCAATCGACATGGATCCAACAATTTTCAGTCTT